>Ga0207873_1003755_pt1 | contig 10701 bp, 10 predicted proteins | sample BGWIniCompost_FD_187373 | JGI IMG/M metagenome (GOLD analysis project Ga0207873, IMG submission 187373) | Cellulose adapted compost microbial communities from Newby Island Compost Facility, Milpitas, CA, USA - BGW Initial Compost (SPAdes)... ... | reverse complement strand
CTCAAGGCGGCGCCCGGCGACATCGTGATCGTGTGCACGTATGCGGATTTCGAGGAGCGGGAGATCGCCGCGCACAAGCCGCGGCTGGTGTATGTGGACGACCACAACCGCATTACGCACACCCGCCATACCATCCCCATGCAGGTGTCGACGGCCGGCTGAGGCCGGTCGCCCGGTCTTTCTGCTGGCTCGGGCGGCCACCCCGGCAAGCGCGGCTCCCGCCCGGCCGACCTGACGCCGTTTCGCACGGCGCGAGAAACGGATGGCGAAGCTCCCGGAGACTGCCACCCCGAGACCGCGTGCCGCCCCGCGAACCCGAGGCGTAGTCCTCGCCCTGAGCGGCGGCGGCGCCCCGGGACTCGCGCACATCGGGGTGCTGCAGGTGCTAGTCGAGAACGACATCCCGGTGCGCGCCGTCGTCGGCAGCAGCATCGGCGCCGAGATCGGGGCGTTCTACGTGAGCGGTATGCCGCTCGAGGAGCTCGTGCGCATCGCGACCAAGTTCGACTGGAAGCAGACGCTCGCGCTGTTCCTGCCCGATCTGCCGACCGGGGGCCTCGTCTCGGGGGCCCGCATCATGGAGTTCCTGCGCAGCCGGCTCGGACACCACGCGATCGAGGAGCTGCCGCTCGGCTACGCCGCGATTGCGGCGGATCTCGAGACCGGCGAGGAGGTCGTGCTCGATCACGGCGACCTTGTCGAAGCGGTGCGCGCGAGCGTTTCCGTACCCGGGCTCATCGCACCGCACAAGGTCGACGGCCGCATCCTCGTCGACGGCGGCGTGGTCAACCCGGTGCCATTCGACGTTGCGCGCGAGCGCTTCGGCGGGCCGGTGATCGCCGTCGCGGTCCACGGTGCGGCGCGCGACCGCTCGATGATTCCGCCGCCGCCGCGCCGACGCCAGTGGGTCGGGAGCGCGCGGCAGCTGCTCGATCAGCCATGGATGGGGCGGGCACCCGGGTTGCGCGACTGGCTGCGCGCGCAGCTCGCAGCGCTGGAAGCGCCGCTCGCGACCCGCAATGCCTGGACCACGCGCCGCGTGCTGGATCGGGTGCTCAACATTGCGCAGGCCGAGGTCGTCCGGCTGCGGGCCGAGCGCCAGCCGCCCGATCTCATGCTGACGCCGGCGGTGAACGGCATCGGCTTTCTCGAGTTCTATCGAGCCAAGGAAGCGATCGCTGCGGGTCGCCAGGCGGCGGAGGCGAGCCTCGACGACGTGCGCCGGCTGGCGGCGGCCCGCGGCGCGGGACGCCTGGTGGCGGGACTCAGGAAGCGCCTTCGCTGGTCGGCGCCTTGAGCGGCGCCTAGGCGTGGGCGATGGAATAGCGCCAGGAGTACAGGTGTTAACGTCAGGCGGCCCACATCAACAGGAGGACACGATGAACCTGAAGACCCTGCTACTGGGGGCGACGCTGGCCCTCGCAAGCGGTACGGCGCTGGCGTTCCACTGCCCGAAGGACATGAAGGAAATCGATGCCGCGCTCGCCGCGGGTCCCAAGCTTTCGGATGCGCAGCTCGCCGAGGTAAAGCAGCTGCGAGCGCGGGGTGAAGAGCTGCACAAGGCCGGCAAGCATCAGGAGTCGGTCGATACGCTCGCCCGCGCGAAGAAGCTCCTGGGAATCTAAAGGACTCTAGAAGGACGGATTGACGGTTGGAGCCCGCCCGCACGGCGGGCTCTCTTTTGTTGCGCGTGTTACCCGGACCGGAGATTTACGCACTAACCGGTCCAGATCAGCTTGCCGCTGTCGCGAAAGTCGTACCCGCCGAGGAGCTTCGCCCAGCGCTGACATTCCGGGCTTTTCAGCTGATCGAAAAGTTTCTGGAACAGCGTGCGGAAGTAGACCCCCCGATTGAGCACGAGATCGTAGGCCTCCCATCCAACGGGGATGAAGTCGAGCCCGAATTCGGTGGCGGCGGCGCGGGCACCCGGTGCCGCATCCGCCTGATCCATGGCGACGGCCGATGCGGCCTCGCGCTCCGAGTAAACGTGCGCGGTGACGCGCAGTGAGGCGGGATCGACGCCCTCCTGCGCGAGCGTTTCCCGCAGGAAGCGCTGCGAGCCTGCGCCTTCCTGGCGCATCGCCCAGCGCACGTGCGGCTGGAAAAGCGCCTTCAGACCTTCCTCCGGGCGCGTCCCGGGCGCGACGATCAGGCCTTGCTCGCGGTAAAAAGCGCGCTGCACCACCCAATCGCGATGGCGCGGGAACTGGCGGATGACCGCGAGATGGCGGTACTCGCTTTCCTTCGCCGGCCCCCAGTGGATACCGCAGACATCGATGCGCTGCCGCCCGAGCAGCGTCAGCCCGAGCTGCGTGCCGGTGCTCGTGTAGGTGACGAGCGCGCGCCCCTGGATCTCGTTCACGAGCTGCATGACGGCGCGAAACAGGAGCGGATCGTCGCTGCCCGCGACCACGAGACGGTCCGTGAGGATGCCGCCGTGTGCCGATTCGAGCAGCCACTGATCGATGAGATCACGCGGAAACAGCCATTTGCCCGTTACTTTGGTCGCCGGGATCACGCCCTGGGCGGCGAGCGCGTAAACCTTTTTCTCGTGGATGTCGAGGTATTCCGCGACTTGGCGCACGCTCATGAAGCGCGCCTTGACGCTGGCTTGGGAATCCGCGGCTCCACCGGGCGCCTTGTCGGTCTTGTCGGGCCGCGCGCTCATGCGGGCTCCACCCGGCGCTCGCCGGCGGCGCCGGGCACGGCGGGCGGGCGGGCGTCGAAGACGATTTGATCGGCGCCGTTGTAGACGAGGAAATGTCTGCCTTTGGCGCGCGCAATCATGACCACGCCGAGCTGCCGCGCGAGCTCCAGTCCCATGTGGGTTACGCCCGAGCGCGACAGCAGCACCGGAATGCCCATCTGCGCGACCTTAATGACCATCTCCGAGGTCAGGCGGCCGGTGGTGTAGAAGATCTTGTCGCCGCCGTCGAGGCCTTCGAGCCACATGTGCCCCGCGATGGCGTCCGCCGCGTTGTGGCGCCCGACGTCCTCGACGAACATGAGCACGTCGGTGCCGAGGCAAAGCGCGCAGCCGTGGACGGCGCCGGCGCTGCGGTAAATTTCGTTGTAGTCGTTGAGAGCGCGCAGCAACTCGTAGATCAGCGACTGGCGCAGCTGCACGCGTGGTAGGCGGACCTGCTCCAGGCGCTCCATGAGATTGCCGAACATCGTCCCCTGGCCGCAGCCGCTCGTTACCGTGCGGCGCGCGGTGCGCGCGAGGAGCTCGGCCACGCCGCTGTGTGTGGTGACGGCGACCGACTCGGTGTCCCAGTCGACCTGTACGGATTTCACATCCTCGATGCGCTCGATCAGGTTCTGGTTGCGCAGGTAGCCGAGCGCGAGCGCCTCGGGCTGCGTGCCGAGCGTCATGAGGGTGACGATCTCCTTCTTGTCGACGTAGAGGGTAAGCGGCCGTTCGCCCGCGACCTGGAGCTCGCGGACGTTGCCGTACTCGTCGACGGCGGTCACCGCATGCGTGGGCGAGAGCCCGGCGCGCGTCATGAGCGGAACGTAGCGGCGCGTCGGGTTCATGGGTTCAGCCGCCGGTGGCGTTCATGTGCCGCAGGATGATCGGCGGACGCTTCAGATTGAAATCGTGTCCCTTGGGTTTGATCGCCATGGCGCCGACGATTGCGTGCTTGAGCGCATCGAGGTCGCCCGGCCGCTCGCGCAGCAGCGCGCGCAGGTCCACCGAGTGCTCCTGGCCCAGGCAGAGGAGGAGGCGGCCTTCGGTCGTCACGCGCACCCGGTTGCAGGCGGAGCAAAAGTTGTGCGAGTGCGGCGAAATAAAGCCGACGCGGGTATCGGTGCCGGCCACGCGGTAGTAGCGCGACGGCCCGCCCGTGGTCTCGGTCGTCGGCAGCAGCTCGTAATGGCGTTCGAGGTCGGCCTTGATCTGATCGCTCGAATAGTACGCCTCCGCGCGGTCGTGATCGCCGATCCGCCCGAGCGGCATTTCCTCGATGAAACTGATGTCCATGCCGCGATCGATCGCGAACTGCGTCAGCGCGACAACCTCGTCGTGATTGCGATTTTTGAGGATGACGGCGTTGATCTTTAGTCGGTCGAAGCCGACGCGCCGTGCCGCCTCGATGCCGCGCAGCACTTTGCCGAGATCGCCGACGCGCGTGATGCGACGGAAGCGCTCGGGGTCGAGGCTGTCGAGGCTGATGTTGATGCGCCGGACATTCGCCTCGCGCAGGCTCGCGGCGAGGCGCTCGAGCTGCGAGCCGTTGGTCGTGAGGGCGAGCTCCTTCAAACCGGGGAGGCGCCCGATCTCGCGCGCCAGCCAGACCACATTGCGCCGCACCAGCGGCTCGCCTCCCGTCAGCCGGATCTTGGTGACACCGAGCTCGACGAACGCGTGCGCGACCTGCGCGAGCTCCTCGAGCGTCAGCACCTGAGCGCGCGGCACGAACTCGGTGTCCGGCTCCATACAATACACGCAGCGGAAGTCGCATCGGTCCGTGACCGAGAGGCGCACGTAGCTGATGTGGCGGTTGAAACCGTCGATCAGCTGAGCCGGAAAGGCGGTGGGTTGATTCACGGTTCTTCGCCTCCGTTCGTCGCAGCGCGCAGCAAGAAGCGTACCGCGCGCGTGGTATTGTCGCCGACGAAGCCATTGCGCCGCGACACTGGAAGAACACGGATATCCGATGGCTTCCATGCGTCGCCGACTGCGTCAAATTGACCCGGTCGCTTCGCTATTGGGTCTTTTTGTCGCGACGAAATGATCTCGTTACGGCGAAAGTTCCACATTCGCGCGACTTTCCCAGGCAGGCCCTGTTGGTATGTTACTTGCCTTGAGGGTCCGTACCAAGCTTGACGGTGCCGTATGCCTAACGCCGGGGCGAAGGTACTTACCGATCGTATTCCGCTCGCGATCGTGACAGCGCGCGAGCCGGTCGCGAATAACCCCTGGATCAGCGAGCGTTGGCGCGTCGTGAAGGCGCTCCTCGCGGATCCGGGCGTCGAGGCGCGTATTACGCGCACGCTGCTCAAGGCCGGCCCGGAGGGTGAACAGTATCTGTGGTCCGGGTTCGTGCTGCACCTCCACCCCGCGGAAGCCGATGCCTACTACTACAACGTGATCGGCCAGAATCCGAGTCTCTACGTGTACTGCGAGCACGACGAGTCAGGCGAGCCGCGTCCGCGCTCGATCACTGCGGAGTACATCGAGGCGATGACCCACAGCGAGATGGGCAACGCGACCTACAACGTCGCGATGCCGCCCGAGGTGCTTCGACTGGTCGAGCAGTACGCGCTTGCCCACTATGAACCGGAAGAGCCGAAGATGAATCGCAAGCGCGATCACGGCCGTCGGGGAGTGTGGAATGAGTAGCCGCGACGATCGGCCGCCGATTGCGGCCGAGCGCGCCGACGAAGAAGGGTTTCTGCGGCGCTGGTCGCGGCGCAAACACGAATCGCAGGCACCGCCCGCCCAAGCGGCGCCGCCGGCGCCGCCCGCCCCAGAACCGGCCCCTACCGAGCCGCCAAGAATCCTGACCGACGCGGACATGCCGCCAATCGAGTCGCTCGACGCGAACTCGGACTTCAGTGTGTTTCTGTCGGCGGGGGTGAGCGAGGAGCTGCGACGGCGCGCGTTGCGCAAGCTGTTTACTCTGCCGGAAATCAATCGGCGGTGCCCGCTCGACGGCGAGTGGTATGACTGCCACGGCTACGAACCGCTCGGCGACATCATCACGTACGACATGCGCGAAGAGATGGAGCGCGCGGCGCGGAAGCTCGAGGAGGCGGTGGAGCGATCGGTTGCCGGGGATGCGGGCGACACGCCACCGAACGCCCCTAACGCCGGGCGTGCGGACGCGCCCGCGAGCACGGTTGCGGCCGAACCGCCGTCGCCGGCCAAGGTGGAGATCGCGACGGATCCGAGAAACACGAGGCATGACAACCGCACCTGACATTCCGTTGCCACAGGAGGGCCGCGATGGCCGTGCGCGTGCAGCGGCATTGGCGGCCGCTGCCGCTGTGGAAGCGCGCCCGACCTCGCTCGTGTCGTACCGCTCGACCGGCGCGCTCGTCATCATCGGTCCCGAATCCGCTGCCGTCGCTGCCGCCAAGCGGCTGCACCCGGCGCTGCGGTGCACGGTGGTGGTGCAGAAGTCCGAGGTGCCGGAGGCGGGAGCCGGCGAGCAGAGCGCGCGCACGCTGCCGCCCGAGGTCACGGTACTGCGCGAGAAAGTTATTCAGGTGACCGGGCACCTCGGGCAGTACGCCGTCATCGTGGCCGCGCCGCCGCCGCAAGGCGGCGCGAATCTGCTGCAGAAGCTCGGGAGCCAGCGCACCCATTTCGATTTGGTGCTCGACCTGTGCACGCCACCGTTTATCAGCGACGAGCTGCTGCCCTTCGGCTACTACGCACCGGCCGGCGACGCCGACAAGCTGGAGCAGGCGCTTACCGAGCTTCCGGAGATGGTCGGCGAGTTCGAAAAGCCGCGCTTCTTCAACTACAACCCGGACATTTGCGCGCACGGGGCGAGTGGTCTTACCGGCTGCTCCCGCTGCATCGATGTCTGCCCGGCGGGCGCCATCATCTCGATGCGCGATGAAGTCGCGGTCGACCCTTACAAGTGCCAAGGCGCCGGCGCGTGCGCGACTGCCTGTCCGACCGGCGCCATGACCTACGTCTATCCGACGGTTGCCGACCACCTCGCAAAGCTGACGGCGCTGCTGAATGCGTACCGCGAGGCGGGCGGAGAGCGACCGGTCGTTCTTTACTACGACGCCGAAGCGGGTCGGGCACGCATGCGCGCGCTTGCGCCGCGGCTGCCAGAGCATGTCGTTCCGCTCGAGATCGCCGAAATCGGAAGCGTCGGCATGGATATCTGGCTCGCGGCGCTCGCCTACGGCGCGGGCGGCGTTTGCCTGCTGCCGACATACGCGACGCCAGCACGCGTTTGTCGGGAGGTCGAGGCGCAGCTCGAGTACGCGCGCCTCATTCTCGAGGGCATGGGGTACCGGCCGGCACCGCTCATGATGCTGCCCCTTGATGACGCGGACGCGCTCGCGGCGCTCGCCGCTCTTCCCGCCGCGCCGCTCGCACCTGCCGCGTCGTTCGCGGTGTTCAACGAGAAGCGCACCACACTGCGGCTCGCGATCGAGCACCTTTATGCTCACGCACCGGAGCCTCGCAAGGAGATCGCGCTGCCGGCGGGCGCACCGTTCGGGCGCATTCTCGTCAATCGCGAGGCATGCACGCTGTGCATGTCCTGCGTCGGCGCCTGCCCGGTCGGCGCGTTGAGCGACGGCGGCGACTTGCCCCGACTCAATTTCATCGAGGACAACTGCGTGCAGTGCGGGTTGTGCCAGACGACGTGTCCGGAGAACGCGATCACGCTCGAATCGCGCTACCTCTACGATCCGGAAGCCCGACGTACCGCGCGGGTGATGCACGAGGAGGCGCCGTTTCACTGCATTTCCTGCGGCCGGCCGTTCGCCACGGGCCGGATGATGAGCCGCATGACGGAGAAGCTGCAGGGGCATTGGATGTTCCAGTCGGCGGAAGCATTGAGACGCATCCAGATGTGCGCGGATTGCCGGGTGCGCGACCTGTACAAGGCGGAAGCGAAACGAAACGAGGCGAACTGATGGGGCGGTCAATTGCGACCACAGCTAGGACATTTTGTCCTACTTCTGTAGGTCGATCTCTCCTTTTCGGGTGCTATAGCAGCGTCCGTTTCTCGGCAAGCCCTAAGCTGCTTGGTCTGTTTATTGCTCTGCCGTTGGCAGCTGGTGCATGTCAGGAGGCGGCATGAGCGCGGCGGAGGAGCGAGTCGGCGCGCATGCCGCGAGCGGCGAGGACCGGGCCCGCGCGGAGGTGTATGCCCTTCTGGGCGGGCTGCTCGCCCGGCCACCGTCCGAGGAACTGCTGAAGTTGCTGCGCCAGATCGAGGCGCCGGATCCCGGACAGGACATGGCGCCTGCCTGGGGTGCACTGAAGCAGGCGGCGAGCCGGGCAGAAGTGGCCGCAGTAGCGGACGAGTACCAGGAGCTCTTCATAGGAATAGGGCGCGGGGAACTGGTGCCGTACGGTTCCTGGTATCTGACGGGGTTCTTGATGGAGAAGCCGCTCGCAGAGCTGCGGGCGGACCTCAAGCGGTTGGGGTTCGAGCGGCGCGACGGCGTGAGCGAGCCCGAGGACCATGCGGCAGCCCTCTGCGAGACGATGAGTTTGTTGGCGGGGAGCGGTGAGCACGACCTGGCGGTGCAGCGAGAGTTCTTCAAGAAGCACGTCGACCCCTGGATGGGGCGCTTCTTCGGCGATCTCGCGACCGCACGCGCCGCGAGCTTTTACCGGGCAGTCGGGCTGCTCGGCGAACGGTTTCTGGAGGTAGAGAAGAGCTACCTTTCGATGCTGGCTTGATACAACGGGTTCATCCAATTACCGGCAAACGAGGAGCGAGTATGAGCGACGAGCGTACCAACGAAAAGCGCCGGGAATTCCTCAAGGGCATGCTGGTCGGCGGCGGTGCGGCCGCGGTGGCGATTGCCGGCCGCGGCGCGACGGCCGCACCGGACGATGAAGAGCGGCCGGCGGCGCAGTCCGACAATCGGCCGAAAGGCTATCACCTCACGCCGCACGTTCTCGAGTACTACAAGACGGCGCAGTTCTGAACGGCAAAGCCTCTGCGAGTAAACGCGTCCGCGGGGCGCGCAACCGGCAGGAGACGGAGCGATGAAGCTAATCAAGAAGCAGGACCGCCAGAATCAAGCCAAGGCCGGCGCCGAAGGTTCTTTATTCAGCAGCGCGATCGACCGACGCACATTCCTCCGCCGGTCGGGCATCGCCGTCGGCGGTATCGCCGCCGCATCCGCGCTGCCGCTCTCCATGATGCGCAAGTCCGAAGCGAAGGCGGCTCAAGCCGCCGAGCCCAAAGGCGAGATCAAGACCGTACGCACGATTTGCGGCCATTGCTCGGTGGGCTGCGGCATCATCGCCGAGGTACAGAACGGCGTCTGGGTCGGTCAGGAGCCGGCGTTCGACCATCCCTTCAATCTCGGGGCCCACTGCGCAAAGGGCGCTTCGGTGCGCGAGCATGGCCACGGCGAGCGCCGCCTCAAGTACCCGATGAAGCTCGTGAACGGCAAGTGGCAGCGGATCTCGTGGGAACAGGCGATCAACGAGATCGGCGACAAGATGCTCGAGTTGCGCGAAAAGTACGGGCCGGACGCGATCTTCATGACCGGCGGCTCGAAGCACAACAACGAGCAGGCGTACCTCATAACGAAGTTCATGCGCTTCTGGGGCTCGAACAACCAGGACCACCAGGCGCGTATCTGCCACTCGACTACCGTCTCCGGCACCGCGGCCCAGTACGGCTACGGCGCCATGACCAACTCCTACAACGATCAGCACAACTGCAAGTCGATGTTCTTCATCGGCTCGAACGCGGCCGAGGCGCACCCGGTCGCGATGCAGCACGTGCTGCGCGGCAAGGAGAACGGCGCGAAGATCATCGTGGCCGACCCGCGCTTCACGCGCACCGCCGCGCACGCGGACATCTACGTGCCGTTTCGCTCCGGCACGGACGTCGCGCTGATCTACGGCATCCTCTGGCACATCTTCGAGAACGGCTGGGAGGACAAGGAGTTCATTAAGGCGCGGGTCTACGGCATGGACGAGGTCCGCAAGATAGTGAAGAACTATCCGCCCGACGTCGCCTCGGACATCACCGGCACGCCGAAGGAGCTCATCGCCAAGGTTGCCGAGACGCTCGCGAAGAACCGTCCGGGCACGCTCGTCTGGTGCATGGGGGGCACGCAGCACCACCACGGCACGGCCAACGTGCGCAGCTACAACTGCCTGCAGCTCGCACTCGGGAATACCGGTCGTTCGGGCGGCGGCTCGAACATCTATCGCGGCCACGACAACGTGCAGGGCGCGACCGACGTCGGCCCGAACGCGCACACGCTGCCGGGTTACTACGGGCTCTCCGAGGGCGCGTGGAAGCACTGGGCGCGCGTGTGGGGCGTCGACTACGAGTGGCTCCAGAACCGCTTTGATCAGCGCGAATACGACGACGGCAAGGGCGGCAAGATCAAGCCGATGTTCACGCCGGGCATCCCGGTGTCGCGCTGGGCGGACGCGGTGCTCGAGGATCCGGCGAACATTCAGCAGAGAAGCCCGGTGAAGATGGTGATATTCCAGGGCATGGCGCCGAACAGCCAGAGCCGCGGTACACACCAGAAGAAGGCGTTCGAGAAGCTTGAAGCGCTCGTGATCATCGATCCGTTCCCGACCGTATCGGCGGTGATGCACGACCGCAAGGACAACACCTGGCTCCTGCCGGCGACGACCTGCTTCGAGACCTACGGCTCGGTGACGGCGTCGAACCGGTCGCTCCAGTGGCGCGACAAGGTGATCGACCCGCTGTTCGAATCGAAGACCGACCAGGAGATCCTGTATCTCCTCGCGAAGAAGCTCGGCTTCGAGAAGGAGATGTTCAAGAACATCAAGGTCGTGAACAACGAGCCGGTGATGGAGGACGTCCTGCGCGAGATCAACCGCGGCACGTGGACCATCGGCTACAGCGGCCAGAGCCCCGAGCGCCTCAAGCTGCACCAGCAGAACTGGGGCACGTTCAACACCTCGACGCTGCTCGCCGAGGGCGGACCGTGCAGCGGCGAGTACTACGGGCTCCCGTGGCCGTGCTGGGGCACGCCGGAGCTGAAGCA
>Ga0207873_1003753_pt1 | contig 10710 bp, 12 predicted proteins | sample BGWIniCompost_FD_187373 | JGI IMG/M metagenome (GOLD analysis project Ga0207873, IMG submission 187373) | Cellulose adapted compost microbial communities from Newby Island Compost Facility, Milpitas, CA, USA - BGW Initial Compost (SPAdes)... ... | reverse complement strand
CCCCCCGGCAATACCTAAAAGTAATTCTCTTATGATCAATGGCGGGCCTTCCAGGAAGTGGTGCAGGAACTCGATGTTATGTACAAATATTCCACCGGATACGAGAAGCAGGGCAACGGTTCCAATAACACTTAGAAGCTTAATGATGATTGGGAGTGATCTTACCAGCGCCTTGCCAAACAGTGTCACCGTTCCCTTCGCGCCCGAGAGTTTTATGAGTCGGAAACCTATATCATCCATTCGGACAATCAGGGCAACGAACCCATAAACTCCGACCGTCGCCAGCAACGCAACGACGGAAACCGTCAGGATCTGGACGGTAAGGCTTTGTCCGATGACACTTCCCAACGCGATGATCACAATCTCTATGGAGAGGATAAAATCCGTGGTAATAGCGGCCTTGACCTTAGACTTTTCCAGTTCCGGTCCGCTTTCCTTTACCTCTTCAATCACTTCCTCACCCTTTTTTGGACGGTGGAACAAGAACTCGAAAATTTTCTCGACGCCTTCGTAGGCCAGATAACAGCCGCCAAGAACAAGAATTACCCTAATAATTAACGGTGTGAATGCCGTCAGCAGGAGCGCGATTGGTACGATGATGAGTTTGTTAAGGAGCGAACCCTTCGTGATGGCCCATAGTACCGGTATTTCACGACTCGCCAGGAAGCCCGTAGCCTTCTCTGCATTCACTGCCAGATCATCGCCCAGTATACCCGCGGTTTTCTTTGTAGCGATCTTGCTGGCGACAGCCACATCATCCATTAGCGCCGCTACGTCGTCGAGTACTGCAAATATGCCTGAAGCCATTAAAGAGGTGGTGTGCGAAACGTTCAAGTACGGGCGTCAAAGATAGATAAACGAGCGTAACGGCAACAGGGGAAATTATTGGTCAAACAAAAAGCATGTTGAGTAGAACGCACCACAGCCTCTTGAGAAATAGCTTTCCCAGTGGCACACTTTGCCGTGGAGCAAAGATTGTATGCACGTAATGAATCAAACTCAAAGTGCAATGAAAAAGTACACGATTGCCGTCCTTGTAGGAAGCCTTCGGAAGGAATCCTATAACCTGAAGATGGCCAGAGCGTTGATGGCGATGGCGCCGGAAACCCTGTCGTTGGAACTGATTTCGATTGGCGATCTTCCCCTATACAACGCGGACCTTGAAAGCACGCCGCCGGAACTCTATAAGTCGTTTCGGGACCAGATAAGGAATAGCGATGGAGTACTCTTTCTCACTCCGGAATATAACCGGTCCGTACCGGGGGTTCTTAAGAACGCCATCGATGTAGGTTCCCGTCCGTATGGAAAGAGTGCATGGGAGGGAAAGCCCGGCGCGGTGATCAGTGTTTCGCAGGGGTCTATGGGAGGATTTGGTGCCAACCACCACCTCCGCCAATCGCTCGTGTTCCTCAACGTTCCGGCCATGCAACAACCGGAAGCGTATATTGGCAATGCGAAAAAACTGTTCAACGAGAACGGAGAACTTGTAAGCGATTCGACACGGGAGTTCATGCAAGAATTTCTTGACGCGTTTGAACGTTGGGTGGCCCTTCACGCGGGGCATGAGGTGTCGGTGTAGGGTCATCTACTTCCACTACGGGTGTCGGTTAGGCGTATCGGTTGGTTAATAGCCGTTTTTTGAATGTGGGGAAATTATCGGTGCCCCATTTGAAAACATTTGATACCGTAGCGCTTTCCCGATACTCCTTACATTGGGGGCATCATGAAAGGTGCCCTTGCCATTTGGTTTACCGTGTTGACTGTCCCGCTTTCGGCGCAGGTAGTGGTGAAACTCGATTTTTCGCTTCCAACCCATACTGTCTCTCCTTATTTATATGGAAGAAACAATTCGTTATCGGGATACCCCGGCAGCGACTTCACGCCCGAGTGGACGCGCCTGAAAGACGCAAAAGTTCGCTTCTTTCGGGAAGGGGGAGGAAATAACAGCACCAAGTATAACTGGAGGCGAAAACTTTCCAGCCACCCCGACTGGTATAACAACGTGTATCCGAATGATTGGGACTTTGCGGCCCAATCCCTGCAGGATAATATCCCGAATGCCCAGGGCATGTGGTCATTCCAACTCATTGGAAAGGCCGCCAAGACAACAACGGCGAACTTTAACGATTGGGAGTACAACGGTTCGCAATGGTGGACCGGCGTGGCGCAGAATTTAGCGGGTGGCGGAGTGGTGAATCCTTCCGGCGGAGCGAAAGCGCTGGTTGAAGGAGATCCGGAACTATACCTGGAAAACTGGACGGCTGACTCGACGGTAGGGATATTATCCCATTGGTTTGACGAATTGCTGCTCGACAAGAATCAGCTCGTCTACTGGAGCATGGATAACGAGCCGGAGATCTGGCACGGCACTCACGATGATGTCATGCCTGTACAACTTTCAGCTGAGGATTTCATGCAACGCTATTTCGACGTCGCAAAAAAGGCCCGCGCGATATTCCCAGGGATTAAACTGGTCGGGCCGGTTCCGGCCAACGAGTGGCAATGGTATAATTGGTCAGGAGGCATAACGCAGAACGGTAAAAATTATCCGTGGCTGGAATATTTTATCAAGCGTGTAGCGGAAGAACAACAGGCCACGGGAATCCGGTTGTTGGATGTGCTCGATATTCATTTCTATCCAAGTTCTTCCGTTGCTTCCGAGGTTGTCCAGTATCACAGGGTATACTTCGATAAGAATTACATTTTCCCGGAGGCAAATGGTGTGAAGAATGTGACAGGAACGTGGGACAACAGTCAGAACAAGGAGTACATTTTCGAACGCTGTAAGGAATGGCTCGATCAATATATGGGTGAAGGCCACGGAGTCACATTTGGCGTAAGCGAAACAGGTATTAATTTCATAAACGCCAGTACAACAGCGGTATGGTATGCCAGCACGTTGGGAGAGTTCATGAAGCATAAGGAAATGGAGCTTTTTTCTCCCTGGTCATGGCAGCCTGGCATGTGGGAGGTATTGCATCTTTTCTCCGCATATAATAAGAACGCGTTTGTGTCAGCCTCGTCCTCGGAAGAAGAATTCGTTTCCGCATACCCTACCATAAATGAAGCCGGGGATTCCGTGACGTTAGTTTTGGTCAATAGATCAGTGAGCGCAACCAAATCTGTTAGGGTTTCTTTCAACGGATTTATCCTGGCAGGCGAGCCCTTTCAATTGATGGAACTCAGCAACCTTCCTCCATCGGAGACTTTTGTGTCACATACTAGCAATGCACTAAAAAAGTCGTCTGTGTCTGCAACAGGTAACGTTCTCGCGATCTCCTTACCACCCATGTCAGTAACTTCAGTGCTCCTTAAGGGCGGTAAAGGGGAGGTGATAACGGGAACCGAGGAAGCGATCGGGCATTCTTTATTTCAGGTTTATCCCAATCCAGTTTCAGGAAATTCTGAGCTAACGGTAGAAATTCGTTCCTACGGGAAAGCCATAGTAAGTCTGCTGGATGTCAACGGGAAGGAAGCCAAGTCAATTCTCGACCGATCGATTGATAACGAAGGGTATAAAAATACCTTTACTATTGCCGACTTGCCGAATGGAATATATTTTCTTCGGCTGACGCTGAATGGTAAAGTATACCATAGAAAGATATCGAAATTGTGATCTTGGATTCCGCCCAAATGGCGGAAATTTTTTCAGCGGCCGCGCGGAATTGTTGGTATTTTAGCAGAAATGAAGTCACCTATATTTATCCGGCGGGCCTTTCATGCCTCAGTATTATTGACAATCATATCCTACTGTGCATCTGCCCAGGCCAGCTTCCCACTTCGCGTCAGCGACGACAAACGCTATCTCGTGGATCAGCAAGGCAAGCCGTTTCCGATACTTGGCCGGACCGCCTGGTTCATCATATCGCAGCCTGAAGAGGGATACCGGAAGTTTATTGAGAACACGTTGTCGCACGGGCACAACGCCATCGAATTTGCGGCCATCACACATTGGCCCATGGGCAACAACGCACCCTTCAACGGAGAGGGTGAAGTGCCGTTCCTGAGACGACTCGACGGATCAACGTGGGACGGTAAGCTCAAGTACAGTTCGCTTCCATTAGAGGCACCGGACTTTACAACGCCTAACGAAAAGTACTGGCGGTATCTCGACCGCTTTCTCGCATACTGTGAAGAAAAGGAACTCCTGGTCTTCATGTTCCCCGCGTATTTGGGATATGCGGGAGAGGAGCAGGGTTGGATGAAGGAGCTTGTCGCAAACGGCAAAGAGAAAACAATGGCATATGGTGCGTGGGTAGCGGAACGCTATAAGCATCGGAAGAATATCGTGTGGATGCTGCTCGGAGATATGGGGGAATTCAATGAAGAGCAGCGGATTGCGGAACAGGCGCTTATCGATGGACTCAAGAGCGTGAAAGACCAACAGTCCGTACTATACACTGCTGAGTCGCACAGCGGACAAAACGCGGCCGACAATCCTTACTTCGGCCATGAGATGACATTGAATGGAGTATATACGTGGGAGTTGAAAGTTCCGGTGCCGTATCTTGGCCGCAAGGCTTATGCCCACGAGCCGACTATGCCGGCCTTTTTGCTCGAAGAACCTTACGACGAGGAAGGCCCCGACGGGAATAATTACAATCCCAACGCGACGCAACCCGTACGGCGCTTTCAATGGTGGGGATGGCTGACTACGATAGGAGGGTACATCTCGGGCAACGGATATGTATGGCAGTTTGTCGATCCAATATGGCAGCAGCACCTGGAGACGCAGGGCGCGCAAGACATGATGCGCCTTAATGAATTCATTAAGTCGCTCGAGTGGTGGAAGCTGGTACCCGGAGGATTGGACGGGATGAAAGACATCATCGTGGATCCTGCCAATGCCGACACGACTGCCTCTTTTGTTTCCGCTGCCGCTGCCAGAGACGGATCTTTTTTAGTCGCCTACATCCCGCCTGCACACGATGGCAGGATAAGAGTCGATCTTACCGTGTTGAGCAAACCCGGTATCGCCTACTGGTTCGACCCTACCGACGGTCGATACCTGCCTGTTAAGGGATCGCCCATTAGGAACAACAGTGTTAAGGAGTTTATCACGCCGGAAAAGAATAGTGTGGGCGAAAGTGACTGGGTGTTGCTGGTGAAAACGACCCGGTAATTTCTATTGTACATTAGGATCTTTTCAGAGACGCGCGATCGTGTGCGGGCTAATCGCCGACGATGGGTTCCTTCTCACTCCCAATTCTTGTCCTGTTGTCCTCTTCGCTCTCACACTCACGCTTACACTGTCCTCTCCCGATCCTCTATCACCTCGTCGCGCGCCAATACAAGGTGTGCCTCGAAGGTAAATTTCCTGTGGCGCGCTACCATGCCGACATTCTGATCCCAGGGCTGCGCCCCGGGCTACCGATATGCCGCCTTGCTGGGGCTCGTGAGAAGGAGTTGAATAGTTAGATCATTAATCACAGCGCGCACGCGGCCACCGATGACCGTTTTCGAGTATCTATGGAGTTGAGCCCTGAAAAATTCTGAACTTTTTCCTTGAAGCGTGAAACATTCATCGTAATTTTACGATATAGTAAGCGATGGGTCTCTCCAAGACAGAAGAATTCACCAAAACCCAAAACGAACTTGCGGCCCTGGCGAAAGCGCTGGGTCATCCTGCCCGTATTGCCATTGTTCAATACCTGATCAAGACAAGAGTGTGCGTATGCGGCGACATCGTGGATGAATTGCCCTTGTCGCAGTCGACTGTCTCACAGCACTTGAAGGAATTGAAGAAGGTCGGTTTAATCAAAGGCAACATCGAAGGCCCGAGTGTTTGCTATTGTATCGACGAAAAGGTATGGAATAGGGCCAAGAAGATGATTGGTGAGCTTTTCGAAGCCTATCAAACTCAAAATTGCTGTTAAGCGTGTTTTTTTGTTCAATTTAATCGCAATATTACGATGAATAAGCAGTCAGAAACCCCCGAACAACTAAAAGAGCTGGTCAAAGAGAAGTACGCTCAGATTGCTGACCAAGCCAAAACGGACGCAGCCGGTTGCTGCGGACCCGCGTGTTGTGACACGATCGACCAGGCATTGATGGTCGAGGATTATTCGAAACTGAGCGGATATGTGGCCGATGCCGATCTCGGACTCGGCTGTGGATTGCCCACGCAATTTGCCAAAATATCAGAGGGAGATACCGTCGTCGATCTCGGATCGGGGGCAGGTAACGATTGCTTTGTCGCGCGTTCGCTTACGGGTGAACGAGGCAAGGTAATTGGCGTCGACTTTACTGAGAAGATGGTTGAGAAAGCCAGGCTGAACGCTACCAAACTCGGACTCAATAATGTAGAGTTCCGACTTGGAGACATTGAAAATCTTCCTCTGGCCGCTGAGACGGCTGATGTGGTTGTGAGCAATTGTGTACTGAACCTTGTTCCTAACAAACGGAAAGCCTTTGAGGAAACGTACCGGGTTTTGAAAAAAGGAGGACATTTTAGTATTTCGGACATCGTATTGGAAGGGGAGTTGCCGGATGAGCTTAGGAAGGCGGCCGAGATGTATGCAGGATGTGTTTCCGGGGCGATTCAAAAGGAAGAGTACCTGGACATCGTGGGAAAGGCTGGCTTTGCCAACGTGACTGTCCAGAAAGAAAAGGAGATCATACTCCCTGACGATATCTTGTTAACCTATTTGGCAAAGGACGAAATCCCCGCGTTCCGGTCGAAAGCCAGGATTTTGAGTATTACGGTTTACGGCGAGAAGACTGAAGAAAAGTCAGGATGTTGTTCGCCGGAGTGTTGTAGTTAGTATGACGAACATATTGGTTCTATGTACAGGTAACAGCTGTCGGAGCCAGATGGCCGAGGGATATCTGCGCCACTTTTCCGGAGACAAGGCAATCGTTAGGAGTGCGGGGGTTGAGGCGCACGGTGTGAACCCAACCGCGATTGCTGTCATGATGGAAGACGGCGTAGATATTTCCGGACATACGTCTAACGTAGTTGACGAGTATCTTTCCCAGGATTTTGATTTTGTTATTACGGTTTGCGACAACGCGAAGGAGCGATGTCCAGTATTTCCCGGTAAAGCAGTAATGGTCCATCGCGATTTTCCCGATCCAGCTGCGGCAACGGGTACCGTAGAGGCGGTGCTGGAGCAGTTCAGGGCGACGAGGGATTTGATTAAGGCGTTCTGCAGGAATTTTGTTTCGCAGCATGTTGATAGAAGGTGATGACCGCATATTGAGGGTGGTGATGTAGAGACGTAGCATGCTACGCCTCTACTATTACTCACTCGCCAATGCCTCCAACTCCTCATACCTGGCTATTTCCATTTCACCCTTTACGGTCTCCATGACCCGTTCAAAATACTGCTTTGGGACGTTTGCTTTCAGGCCGGACAGCATGCCGAGGCTTTCTTCAACGCGCTGCGCGGGGATAATGTATTTTAACCAAAGCAGTAGGATGTCGGGTGAGAGGCGCTTCATGATGGTTTGACGATGTTGTATGAGCTCGTCGTCGGAGAAATGTTTTTGTAGCAAGACCTCTGTAACCCTTTCTTCTTCATGCGTATGCTCGAGGTATTGGCTCTGGAACAGCGTAAAGCGTAGATAGAAGTCGTGCATTTGTTCATGGGTCTCCTGGCCCGTCAGGGTTTGAAGCTGATGTTTCAGGTCATCCTGGATTTGGTCCAGTTTTTCATGGTCTTCTCTGTCGTGGACCGATGCACCGGGTGCCCTTTCTTCCAAGTGCCTCAGCGTGTGTTCATTTTCAGTATGTACGTGGTCGTTGAGTAGCGCAAACATTTCGTTACCCAGTTGTTTCAGCTGTTGCAGGGCGGAGGGGTCGCTGATATCGGTTTGGCCTAATCTAAAGGCAAATTGTGAAATTACATTTCGGAGTCCCTTATGTGGGGCTGCAAAGGAGCGGATCGTAGCCATATTTGAACAGGTTTTGTGCTTTGTTCAAAGATGGCGCTACAGCCTTTCGCGCGATTGTAAAAAATCGTTTATCTCGATTTGAAGTAAGCTTCGGGTGTGTCACCCGTAAAGCGTTTGAACTCTTTGATGAAGTGCGACTGATCGAAAAAGCCGCCATCATATCCCAGTGCGGTGAGCGAGGGTGATGCGTCGACATTCTGAATAATATTCCGGAACCTGACAATAGCGGCAAATTTTTTCGGTGATGTACCTACGATTTTCCGAAAGCGTTTTTCCAGGGGCGACTGACTTATATTTAACTGTTTGGAAAGCGCGTTGATTTTTACGAGTCCTTTGCTTTGATAGATAAGCTCAAGCGCGTTGATTACCATCATATCGGGTTTGACACCCTTCATCCGGGTGAGCAAAAAGTGCTCGACGACCCTGATTTTTTCGGCGTGAGTAGGGGCTTCGCATAGTTGCTCTTCGAACAGCAGCAATTCTGAACGAAGGATAAAGTTATCCAGCGACACGCTGCGTTGAAACAGCTCGTGAATGGGTTCGTGAAAGAACATCGCCGCGCCGCCGGGATTGAAACAGACAAGGACTGTTCCAGTGTTGGAAACGTTTTTGAATAGCCTGTATGTGTCGTTGATGCCGGTTATGCCCGAGCGGGATAAGCCGACCTGCTTTTCGTCGAGCACTTGAAAGAGGTTCCCGCTAAACTGGAAGCCCATCACCAGCCCGGTACCGGGGAGGACCTTGTAGACGCTTTCATCGGGTATTTCGGAGATGATGAAGCATTCCACATAAGGTTTGAGCGCGTCTTGGGGTGTGTACAGAGTAGATCCCATACTGGGCTGTAAGATCGGCATTTTACGAAGCCTCAGCAATTCTTCACACTCACGCTCACACTCACACTGCACCTCCCGGTCTCAATATCACCTTGTTGCGCGCCAAAAGAAGGTGTGTCCCGAAGACAGATTTCCTGTGGCGCGCGATCATCCGAACATCCGATTCCCGGGGCTGCGCCCCGGGCTACCGACATGGCTTTACACCTCAAACTGGTGGTATCGTCCAACTACCGATTACCGTTCTAACTCAACCGTCCCTGGGCGCGCCCCTTATCCCCTAGAGGGGCCCGCCGCGCGGGCACGTGCCATCGACCATTGAAACATCAGGTAATAATACAAGTTACACTCTTGGCGGTCCTTTGCATCTTTGTGGTGAAGATTCAACGCCCCTCGCGTTGAAGTGTTGCGCGATCTACATTTGCTTGCCTTAATTTAAATAAACCACCCATGGATAATTTATTCGAGACTCCTGAAACCGTAAGCATTCGGTACATCGTGGACGATGTAAAGGCTTGCGTAAAATTTTACACTGAATTGTTGGGATTTGAAGTCAAAATGAATCCCCCAAGCGGTTTTGCCATGCTCACGAAAGGCAACATCCGCCTCTTGCTCAACGAACCCGGTGCCGGCGGCGCCGGCCAATCCATGCCCGACGGTACGGCTCCGCCCCCGGCGGCTGGAATAGGATGGTGTTTAATACTCCCAATATCCAGGCTGCGATAGATTTTTTAAAGAGCAAGAACGCGAGGTTTCGAAACGACGTGGTTGAAGGTTTTGGTGGGAAGCAGATTCTGGTGCTTGATCCGTCGGGGAATCTCGTGGAGTTGGTTGAGCCGAAGAGGGAGTGACTCGTTTAACTGAGCCAATGTGCCGGTTGTCTGGCCTGCACGCATCAAGAAGGGTGGCAATCCAAAAATCTCACAACGGCAAGCGATCGAGCAAAAGTTTGTAACGCTCCTTGAAGGTATCAATATTCCATTCCTCGATCTCTTTCAGGTACTGGATTCAGCCACAACCGACTAAACTGATACCCCCGCTGCCTACCATCTCGATTCATTGCCTTACGGGGTTAACCGCGGAGGTTCGGACCCTGGAAGCGTGCGTTCCGGCCTTTGAGGTACCCACGGGGCGCCATCTGTGGGTGACGACAACAACCACGTCCATGTACCTTCTATGTGCCCCTATGTCCCATGCGGTTCAACCCGCCACCCGTATAACTACGATCCCTGACAATCCTCCAAATCCCTTCAATCCTACGAATCCTAGTTCAGACAATGAGCTGCTCGCACACCACCGCCGATATCAGATAGCCTTTAATGTACAGACTGTCGCCGTCAGGTGACCCGGCTCTGCGGACTTCAATTGTCCGGGGTACACACACGGATGCCTGTGCTTCACCTGTTCCTATCTTGATAAACCCCGATAGCTATCGGAGCTTCCCGTCTCGGCGGCTCCGCGGTTTAAAATCCCGAGCGCGCCAGCGCGCCACCGCTGACGTAAATAATAACCCACACATGGAGTTGGTCGAAATTAGTGTATTCAATACATTTATTTTTTGATCACGCTTCACCACAAACACCACAATGAACAGAAAACCCAGACCACTTATGCCAGCTGTCGCCTTCACTGTTGTGATCGCACTCTTGGCAAATGCTGACATCGCTTTCGGCCAACCGCCGGGTGGTCGACCGCGACCCAACCTTCCGCCTATTCCTCCAAAAGGCGACACCACCCATACGCTGACGAGAGACTTCGTTCCAGCTTCGAATACGAAGTCCGAAACAGCACCACACAACAACGGATTCATCCAGCGCTGGCTGGCGCTGGAGCCTATTAGGAAGGAGATTCAGAGAAACAATATTCTCACAGAGACATATATCAGGACGGCATTTGCCGAAAACAATTTCTCAACCGACTTCAATGTCGTTCCAAAAAATGGGCGGAAGGTGAAAGTCGGGGACCAGCGTCTGCAATGGCACGC
>Ga0207873_1003751_pt1 | contig 10713 bp, 7 predicted proteins | sample BGWIniCompost_FD_187373 | JGI IMG/M metagenome (GOLD analysis project Ga0207873, IMG submission 187373) | Cellulose adapted compost microbial communities from Newby Island Compost Facility, Milpitas, CA, USA - BGW Initial Compost (SPAdes)... ... | reverse complement strand
CGATTTACCGAGACACAGATCGTGTCGATTCTTAAACAGCACGATGGAGTTTGGTCCTGGCAATGACAAGACCCCGGATGCGCCCTAGAAGAGCGGAACTTCGAATAGTTGGCTAAACAAGGTAATGTCACGGTAAGTCTCTGCATCTGCCCCTCTCTCACCCTACCTGCACCTGCCTCAACTCCTCCACCACATTCCTGCAGTATGTCATAAACTCTTCAACCTTCTGTGGCAGGGTGTTGAGGTCCCTTCTGGTCTTGCTTTGCTCTTCAATGTTGGCGGCTTTCTCGCGAAGCTGATCAAGACCCATAAGCGTAAACGAAGGCTTTACCTGGTGGGCAAGACGGGAAAGCGCATCCCAGTCGCCTTTTGCAACGGCCGCGGTCATGCCTTCTGTGGTTTGAGGTAACGACGACACGAATGTCTGGATCATCTCGCGGATGAACTCCTGGTTGTTACCCGACATACGCTTGAGATAGTCGAGATTGGAGTATTTGTGTCCGTTGCCGGACTTATGCTGTTGTCTTGGCGCGGCCTTTTCTTTTTTCTCGTTGGAAGGAGTGATCTTTAACTCCTCGAATAGTTTTCTGTATAGGTCGTCCGGAGCAAAGGGCTTGGGAAGGTAGTCGTTCATTCCAGCCGCAAGACAACGTTCGACATCCCCACGAGTCGCATTTGCGGTTAGAGCGATGATGGGAATACTTTTTAGCGGCTCGGGCATCATCCTGATAGCCTTTGTCGTATCATACCCATCCATAACGGGCATCTGCACGTCCATCAGGATTACATCAAACGACGACGCCTTTAACTTTTCAATAGCTACCAACCCGTTCTCGGCTGTCTCTGTACGACAATTCCAATTCTTCAAAACGCTCTTCGCGTACAACCGGTTGATGTCGTTGTCTTCTACAAGTAAAACGTCCAGCGCATGGGGACCCACAGGCGCCATTTTCTTTTCTTCGGCACCCGCCTTCCGACGCATATGCCCGGTGGGCCGTTCATAAGGAATTCGAACAGTAAACGTCGACCCCACGTTCTCAGTGCTCTCAACCGAAATGCTTCCGTTCTGCAGCTCCACGAGCTGCTTGGCTATCGTAAGTCCCAGACCCGTGCCGCCATACTTGCGGGTAACGCTGGCGTCGGCCTGACTGAAGCTTTCAAAGATGGTGTTCAGCTTTTCCTGCGGTATACCAACACCCGTATCGGCCACTTCCACCTTGATCCATGTGATGTTCTTTTGAACCTTCTCTCGCGTACACCGAACCTGGATAGATCCCGAGTGCGTAAACTTCATCGCGTTACTGATCAGGTTGATCAGAATCTGGTTCAACCTGACCGGGTCGCCGAGCAACAGCGTATTGAGTTCCTTGTCGACCGTACAAGTAAGCTCCAGTTTCTTCTCACGTGCCTGGTAGGTAAATGTGTTCAGCAGGGTAGGGAGCAGGTCGTTGAGATTGAACGGTATCTTCTCAAATTTCAGCTTACCCGACTGAATAGCGGAAAGGTCGAGCAGGTCATTAATGATTACCTTCAGATTTTCAGCCGAGTTTCGGATGGCGCTGAGGTACATCTCCTGCTCATCCGGCGTCTGGCTCTGGCTTAGCAGCGTAGCCATCCCTGCAATACCGTTGATAGGCGTCCTGATTTCGTGACTGATATTCGCCAGGAACTGTTCTTTCGCCTTGCCCAACCGCACGAGCTCTTCGGCGTCTCTCTTCCGCTCGGTAATGTCACGGCAGTCGAGAATCAATCCCGGCACATTCTCCTTGAACTTAAGGTTGATGGCGTTGAACTCGAGAAACCGATAGGTCTTGTCCTTGCAAAGAAACTTAAACTCGACCTGCTGGGTGTAAGCCCGTCGCAAGCTGCGTTTGAATTGTGCGCGTACGCCATCAACTGTATCGGGATGGATGAAGTCGAAAAAATTCTTGCCAATAAGGGTGCGCGGCCGATACCCCAGTGATACTCTTACGGCACGGTTATGATAGAGGATATTTCCGTCGAAGTCGACAATGAAGATAATGTCGGATCCATCTTCAACAACGGCCTCGTAAAATCGTCCTGTACGAATATAGCCCTCAAGACTTTTCATTGTCAGATGCCGACGGCTTCCATATCCTTGAGGTAGCGGTAGAGTGACGACTTACCGATGTCGAGTTTGCGCGCGACTTCAAGAACATTGTTGTCGTACTTATTCAGATAGTGCCGGATAATGCGGTACATGTATTCCTGCATCGTCATCTCCTGGTACAGGAAGGACTCTACCCGTGCCGTGCTGTTAAAGGTGATATCCTGAGGCCTGATCTCTCCATTCTCAGCCATCACGGCGGCCAGCTCAATCACTGACTTGAGTTCACGAATGTTACCCGGGTAGGGGTAATTCAACAGCTTTTCCTGAGCTTCTTGACTGATCTTAAACTTGTTCATGCCGTTGTCACGAGCGAACTGATCCAGGAAGTACTTGGCGATCAGGATCACGTCATTGCCACGCTCGCGTAGCGGCGGAAGGTGTACCGGCAAACCGAGGAGTCTATAATAAAGGTCTTCGCGGAACCGGCCGGCCTTAACTTCCTCTGCCAGGTCCTTATGCGTAGCCACTACCAGGCGGACGTCCAACTTGATGGTTTGGTTGCCCCCAATCCGGGTGATTTCGCGTTCCTGGAGTACGCGCAGGAGCTTGGCCTGGAGGTTCAGGTTCATTTCCCCGATCTCGTCGAGAAACAGGGTACCTCCCTCGGCTTCTTCAAATTTCCCGATCCGGCGGGTAACAGCTCCGGTAAAGGCGCCCTTCTCGTACCCGAAAAGCTCACTTTCAATGAGAGTATCCGGGATCGCCGTGATATTGACGGCCACGAAAGGTTTATTTTTTCTTTTGGAGTTGTAGTGTATTGCCTTGGCAACCAGCTCCTTACCAGTTCCCGTTTCCCCGGATATCGATACCGTAATATTGGTGTTAACGGCCTTTTCCAGCATGTCGAAGACGCGCCGGATGGCCACGCTACTCCCGATAATGCTTTTCTCGAACTCGTATTTCTCGTGGATCTCCTTTTTGAGGTGGTCGATCTCGCGGATCAGGGACAGCTTGTTGCGCGCATTATTAATAGAGTTGAGCAGCCGGTCCTTGGTGTCCTCGTCCTTACTTATATAGTCATATGCCCCTGCCTTCAGCAGTTCCACGGCGGTGCCGATCTTCTCCTGGGCGGAAACGATGATTACGTTGATATTCGGGTCGTGGCTACGGATCTGGCTCAGCACCTCTTCGCCGGACATGTCGGGAAGGGAGTAGTCCAGCGTGATTACCGACGGGTTCTTGTGGAGGTTGGCCAGGCATTCCTTGCCCGTTGTGAAGAACTCCGTCTCATAGTCGGGGTTGAGCCCGAGGACATATTTCAGGAACTTGGTGTAGGCAGGGTCGTCTTCAACAACAAAAATCTTTACGGGATCCTTATCGTACATCTGGGTTGAGTTGAAGTTAAAAAAGTTGAAAATCTGGGTAAAATATCCACTTTCGCCGCTATTTGACAATCCACAATTGCAGCAATCCCCGCTCAAGTAAGGTTCTGTCCAGAATTGGAGTTTTATCGGCTTCGCAATGGCTTACATTTGTAGCACTGTCATTTTCACAACTACTATTGAATCATCATGTTGCGGGAGTTTGAGGCCCTGGAGGCGTCGGAGGTCGAGTTGATGCTCAAAGCACCCATTCTGGTTTGCATGCTGGTAGCTGGGGCGGATGGAAAAATCGATTCTAAAGAGGTAAACAAGGCCATCCAGGTCGCGCGCCGAAAGGCCAAATCCAGCGACATCCTTTGGCAGTATTTCAGTGTGGCCTCGGAGGACTTTGAAGACAAGCTTAGAATCCTTCTGCGAAACTATCCCAACACTGCCGAAGCCCGAAACGAAATCCTGGTTGAAGAACTCGCGGCTTTGAACGCGGTGCTCCCCCGGGTGGAGAGTTCTTTCCGCCGACAATTCTATTCCCTCCTCAAGGAACTCGCCAGGGAAGTGGCGGCTTCTTCGGGAGGACTTCTCGGCTACAACGCAATCGACAAGGAAGAAGCGAAATACATCGGCCTAGACATGATCCGCCCGCCCGAGTTGATTTAGGGATTTTGTGTTAATTGCGGTCGGGTCATAAGTGAATGAAACGATCGTCCTTGTTCAGCAGCTCCATCGTTCCGCTTCGGATCGTTTTCCTTATGTGGCTGCTGTTTTCCCTCGAAGCCTACTACGGATGGCCTCTTAGCGCGTTCGGTATCGTACCGCGCACGTGGCCCGGACTGATCGGCATCGTTATGTCGCCGTTGCTTCACGGCAACGTCTTCCACCTTATTTCAAATACGATCCCCCTGCTGTTCCTGGGGTCCGTATTGTACTTCTTCTATCCGAGGCTGGCGCCGACGGTATTCTTCCGCGCCTATTTCTGGACGAACCTTCTCGTCTGGCTCTTTGCGCGACCACAGAGCATCCACATCGGCGCAAGCGGCATCGTCTACGCCCTCGCGTTCTTCCTTATTTTTTTTGGGGTCTTCTATCGCGACTTCCGGTCGTTGATCATCACCGTCGTCGTCTTCCTCCTCTACGGCGGGGTCTTCTACGGTATCCTTCCGGGCGATCCTCATGTATCGTGGGAATCTCACCTGGCAGGAGCCTTGGTTGGAATCGGATCAGCGCTTACCTTGTCGCGAAAAAGCTGAGCGTTACCTCGTGGATGCAAGAAAGATTTTAGCCGATCTCAAAGCCCGGAAATATGGCCCGGTGTATTTCCTGCACGGTGAAGAACCGTATTTCATCGACCTCATCGCTGACTACATTGAAGAGAACGTTCTGAGCGATGCCGAGAAGGGATTCAACCAGGTGGTCCTCTACGGAAAAGATTCACCGATAGCAACCATTCTCACCCATGCGCGCCGTTATCCCATGATGGCTGAACGGCAAGTCGTCATCGTCCGCGAAGCGCAGGATATCCCCGACCTGAACCGGGAGTCGGGTAGCAAACTGTTGCTCGACTACCTTCAGCGACCCGTACCCTCTACAGTACTTGTGTTTTGTCATAAGTACAAACCCCTCGATAAGCGTCGAACCCTCGGCAAGCAAATCGACAAACTCGCCATCACACTCGACTCCAAAAAGCTTTACGACAACCAGCTGCCTGACTTTATCCTCGAATACTTTAACGAACGAAAGGTGTCCATTGATCAGAAGGCAGCCGACATGTTGGCGGAGTACGTGGGCAACGATCTCACCCGCCTTACGAACGAGATCGACAAGCTACTGCTCAACCGGAAGGAAGGAGAGACGGTGACGGCAGATCAGGTGGCAAAGCAGGTGGGCATAAGCCGTGAGTACAACATCTTTGAACTTCAAAAGGCAATAGCCCTCGGTGACACGCTGCGTGCGGGTAAGATCGTCAGCTATTTCGAAAGTCACACCCGTCGCGTCGCTATCATCCCTGCAGTTGCATTCCTTTACTCGTTCTTCAGCAAGTTGCTGGTCGCCGCACACCTTCCCGATAAGAATGAACGAACCATAGCTAGTGCATTGAAAGTGAGTCCGTATGCTGCCCGTGACTATAGTCAGGCTTTACGTCGATTCGACAGACAAAAGTTAGTAATGGGGATTTCTTTGCTTCGACAAGCCGACTTACAACTCAAAGGTGTCAACAGCGGGTCGGCAACTCCGGGACAAATTTTCCGCGAGCTCGTATACAGAATAATGCATTGAGTCGTTCGTTTGTTTGGAAAGTACCAGCATCTTTTTGTTACCTTTGAGTCCATACAATAAGGTATGGGTACTTTTTTGTCTGACTTTTTTGGTCTCACATTTGCAATAAATCCCTGGCCCCTCAGTTCTAATGTAAAATCAGGAGGCACGTGAGCTATCGCTATGCACTATTCTGCCTGATGCCCCTGGTGGCGACCATTAGTGTGGCACAGGAACAGTTGTCTCAACAAAGGGCGGAACGATTATTTGCGAAGGGACGGGAACTGGTGGAGCACAACAACTATGGCGCCGCCCGACAGGTCTTTTCTGAATACCTCGAAGCCGCTCATCCGTCTGACAGTCGCAGGAGCGAGGCGCAATACTACATGGCGTATAGCGCCCTCAGCCTTGGTCATGAGGACGGTGAAAGACTCATCAACGACTTCATCGAAAACAACCCTTCGAGCCCGCGGGCGTCAACCGCTTACTACGACGTCGCCCTTTTCTTTTATGACCAGAAGAGCTATACGAAGGCGGCCCGCTATTTCCGCCAGGTAGACTTTCCCGCGCTTACGGCAGAGCAACAGAACAAAGGGCGGTTTGCGTGGGGTTACAGTCTCTTCAGTGAGAAGAAGCTGAAGGAAGCGCTGGAGCAATTCAACTTCGTGAAGACCCAGAGGAATGCTTACGCTCCGGCTGCCAGCTACTATGCAGGTTATGTTGAGTATGCAAATGGCGACTACGACGCTGCACTTGAAGACCTGAAACGTGCTGAACAAAACAGCGCTTACGCTGGTGTCGTTCCGTATCTCATCGCCAATGTCTACTATCGGAAGCGCGACTATGATGCGTTGCTGGCGTACGCGGAATCGGTGCAGTCGCGTCCCAACGTCACCAATGCCCGTGAAATTTCGATGCTCGCAGGAGAGGCGTACTATTTCAAGGGCGACTACGAAAAGGCCGTCGCGGCTTATGAACGTTACCTTGCAGATGGTGCCGGCAAGGCAGAGAGTCCGTTACTTTTCCGCGCTGGCTACGCAAGTTATACACTGGGCCGTCAGGACAAGGCGCTCGACTACCTGAAGAAGGCAGCAGCTTCATCCGATACGATAAGCTATTACGCGTCATACTACCTGGGCATAATCTACCTGAGGCAGGGCGACAAGCCGCTTGCCATGAATGCGTTCAACTACGCGCGTAACAATCCTGCTGACCGCGAGCTTGCCGAAGAGAGCGCCTTCCAATTCGGAAAGGTTGCCTACGATGCCGGCAGGGCAGAGGTTGCCATTCCGGAACTTGAAGCGTTTCTGCAAAAGTATCCGTCCAGTTCGCATCGCAACGAGGCGCGTGAGATATTGGCACAGGCGTATGTCAATGGCAACAATTTCAATAAGGCGATAGAGTACATTGAGTCGCTGCCAACGCGAAACGCTTCGATGCAGGCAGCATATCAGAAAGCTACCTACCTGAAAGGATCTGATTTGTTCAACAAAGAAGACTACAACCAGGCGATATCGTTTTTTACAAAGTCACTCAGCAATCCCGTCGATGCCCGATATACTGCTCTGGCTAACTTTTGGAGTGGAGAGGCGTATTCAATCCTCGGTCAGCATCAGGAGGCTACCAGACATTATGCTGCTGTTCTGGGTAGCGCAGACAGAGAACTGGCTACTGCTTCACGTTACGGCCTGGGATATGCCTATTACAATCTGAAAGACTATCAACGGGCGCGCACATACTTTAGCGAGTATGTGGCCGCCACGGATCGCCGCAGTCCCAATCATGTCGATGCGCTGATCCGGCTTGGCGACTGCTACTACGTGTCGCGATCGTATCCCGAAGCACTCGACTACTACAACCGCGCTAGGAACATCGGTTCCCCCGACAACGACTACATCCTTCTCCAAACGGGTACCATCACAGGTTTCCAACGGAATTATACCGAAGCGCGCCGCCTGCTGAACTCATTGGTGACGAGCTATCCGCGGTCGCAGTATCGCGACGATGCGTTGTTCCAGATTGCACAGTTTGACATTGAGCAGGGCAACTATCAGCAAGCGATCGATGGTCTCACGCTACTGCTCCGCGAAATGCCGAGCTCCTCTTATGCGCCTTACGCCTACATGCGTCGGGCTGCATCCTATTTTAACCTGAAGGATTACAGCGCGACGATCAGTGATTACAGTCATGTAATTCGTCAATATCCGACACACCCTGCTGCCGAAGAGAGTCTGGTTCCGCTTCAGGAGGCGCTTACCATGGCAGGCAGGTCGGGTGAATTCGACACGCACCTGGCTGCCTTCAAACGTGCTAACCCCGACAGCAGAGGGTTGGAGAATGTAGAGTTCGAAACGGCGAAGAATTTGTACTTCAACCAGCAATACGCACAAGCGATCAACGCGCTACGGTCCTTTACGACATCATATCCTCAAAGCGCCCGCAATGCGGAAGCCCGATACTATATGGCGGAGTCTTATTTCCGCCTGACCAACTACGACGAAGCCATTCCGATTTACGAGGAGCTGGCTCGCGATAATATGTCCGGATACGGCGCGCGCATTCCGGCACGTCTGGCAGAAATATACTTCTCCAGGGGGCAGTACGATCGCGCCACGCGGGACTTCCGAAGGCTTGAACGCCTCGCGTCAAACAAAAAGGATTTGTTTACGGCGTGGTCTGGTCTCATGGAATCGTACTTCAACCTGAAGCAATACGATTCGGTGACGGTGTACGCCAACCTGATCCTTGAGAAAGGCAATGTCAATGCCAGTGCGCAGAATATGGCGACGCTCTACCTCGGTAAGGCTGCGATGGAAAAAGGCGACTATGAAACTGCAAAGGACGAGTTCCTGAACACGCTGAACACTGCTCGTGATGAATACGGAGCCGAAGCAAAATATCTTCTCGGAAAGATCTTTTACCTGACGGGCGAACACGAGCAGAGCTACGAGACGCTCATCGGCCTGAACAACGACTTTTCTTCATACGACGAATGGGTAGGCAAGGCCTTTCTCCTTCTCGCAGACAACTTCGTGGCCCAGGAAGACGACTTCCAGGCCAAGGCCACGCTTCAATCGTTAATTGAGCATTTCCCGGATCCCGCGGTGAAAGAGGAAGCGCGTCGAAAGTTGAGGGCCATTGAGGAACGCCAGGCCGTTGAAGCGCCTGAAGATGCCTTGGAAGAGGTGGAGATTGATACAACGGAGAATCGCTGATTAAACATGACGCACAAGAAAACGACATATATCCTTTTCCTTCTGCTGGCTGGCGCGTTCGCGTTGCCCGTTGCTGCCCAGGACACGGGTGGTCTCGAAGATGTGGAGGTCGAGATCATCAAGGAGCGTCAGCTGACACTCCCGCCGGCGAGCCGCAACTTTGAAAAGATTCCACCGCGTCCTGCCGAGCAGGCGCCGCCATCGGTTACGTACGACTTTCGCTCTTTCAACTTCCAGGCTCCTGAAATTGTACCGCGGATCAGACCGCTGCGACTCAAGCAGGAGAGCGCGACGCAGGCATATGGTGGTTATGTAAGTCTCGGTTACGGAAATTATGCGAGTCCCTATGCAGAGGCATTTCTTAACAACAGGAAGGATAGTCGCAAACTGGTAGGCGCTCATCTTTGGCACCGCAGCTCAGCTAAAGGTCCTGTTGATGACAAGAATTCCGGCGGTGGAACGTCAGGTCTGTCGTTGTATGGTAAAGCCTTTGGCGATGTGATTACGGCGAGCGGAAAGATCGGTTGGGAGAACCTGACCACGCACTTCTATGGTTACCCAGCGGGTGAGGCAGTGAGCCGCGATGACATACGGCAGTCGTTCAACTTTCTCTCCTTGGGAGGGGAGATCTCCAATACACGGAAGACAAAGTTCAAGTATACGCTTGGCGCTCGCTTCTCATACATGGCGGATCGCTATGATGCTAAGGAAACGGACGCCGACCTTTTGTTCAAAACCGGATACGAGATCGATAAGCTCAACTCTGTTGAGATCCGTGCTGATTACTCTGTCATCAGCCGCAAAGATGCGTCTATCGATCCGGGTCCGCGCAGTTTGTTGACGATTGGTGGTCAGTACGTCTTTTCACCTCTTGACGGACTGGATATAAGGGCTGGTGCGAAGGTGGCTTTCGAAAACGACACGCTGGACAGAAAAGACCTTCACGTTTTCCCTGACTTCCAGGCCACGTTCTCGCTGACCCCAACGGTTGATCTGATAGGTTCACTTAGTGGAGGTGTAGACAAAGTTTCGCTGCATTCTTTAGTGCGTGAGAATAGGTGGGTGGCACCCGATATTGCCATCTATCACACGAATCGATTGTTTGAGTTTCTCGCGGGCATCAAGGCGCGCGTTGGTAGCAAAGTAGAGGTCGAGGGCGGACTTGCAGCAGCGCATCTGAAGAACCTGTACTCGTTTGTTAATGATCCCGACGATCAAAGCAAGTTCATAACGGTGTTCGATCCGGGCACTGTGAGAAGGAACAACGTATATGCGGCGATCAGCTATGCACAATCTGAACGGGCAAAGTTCATGGCCCGCGGAGATTTCTACACATACACGGCCGGCGACCTGGCAGAAGTATGGCACAGACCAACATATCGTCTATCTGCCAATGCCTTTTACAATGTCTTCGACAAGATATTGCTCAAAGCTGACCTTATCATGCAGGGAGGAATGAAGGCATTCGATCAGCCTACGCAGGAAGAGGTGTCGTTGGACAATGCGTTCGATCTAAACGCGAGGGCAGAGTATCTCTTTTCAAAGAGCTTCTCCTTCTTTGTGCAGTTGAACAACATCGCGTCGAACGAGTATCCGATGTTCTATCACTATCCGGTAAGAGGTATGCAAGTACTCGGTGGGATTACATGGAGCTTTTAGGTTAGGTGGACGAGGCATGATTTGGACGCCCGAAAAATTCGCTTAATTTTGTATAGTTTACCACAACTAAACTTAACCGAACCATGGCCAAAGACAACAGACCAGATGAGCCTGAAGATAGTTCCGGTAACTTTGA
>Ga0207873_1003749_pt1 | contig 10722 bp, 8 predicted proteins | sample BGWIniCompost_FD_187373 | JGI IMG/M metagenome (GOLD analysis project Ga0207873, IMG submission 187373) | Cellulose adapted compost microbial communities from Newby Island Compost Facility, Milpitas, CA, USA - BGW Initial Compost (SPAdes)... ... | reverse complement strand
TTGCCGTGCAAAATTCAAACCTGGAACTAAAGTGGCGTTAATCAAGTCTGTATCTGGCATTCGGGGAACCATCGGAGGTGCTGTCTCGGAAAATCTTACCCCTCCCGACATTGTCAAGTTCACTGCAGCATACGGAACGTGGCTGAAGGCACGTCATAATAATACGGTGCGCATCGTATTGGGTCGCGATGCCCGCCCCTCCGGCGAAATGCTCAACCGATTGGTCTGCTCTACCCTGCAGGCACTCTCCATAGATGTAATCGATCTTGGCCTTTCAACTACCCCAACTGTGGAAATGGCGGTCACCATGGAGAACGCACAAGGGGGCATCATCCTGACCGCATCGCACAACCCGGTGCAGTGGAATGCACTCAAACTCCTGAATGAAGCGGGTGAATTCCTAAGTGCTGACGATGGACAGGCAGTTCTTCAAATTGCCGCGCAGGAACAGTTCGATTTCGCGCCCGTTACCAAACTCGGAAAGATTGAGTATCGCGATGACTACTTCCGTAAACACATAGATGCCATTCTCGATCTACCCCTCGTAGATGCGCATGCGATCCGAAACAGAAACTTCAGGATCGTCGTTGACGCTGTTAACTCCTCGGGTGGTATCGTGGTACCCATGTTGCTCGAGGAACTTGGCGTCTCGGTGACTAAGATCCACTGTGAACCAACGGGACACTTCCCGCACAATCCTGAACCGCTGCCGGAACACCTTACGGATATCTGTCGTGAAATTCAGAAAGGCAAGTATGATCTCGGCATCGTCGTCGATCCCGATGTTGACCGACTGGCCTTCATCTGTGAAGATGGAACACCTTTCGGTGAAGAATATACACTCGTAGCAGTTGCCGACTACGTGCTCAGGAATGACACCAGCGGTCGCCGCAATACGGTCTCCAATTTATCCTCAACCCGCGCGTTGCGCGACATCACAGAAAAGCATGGTGGCCGTTACTACGCCTCGGCCGTCGGAGAGGTGCATGTGGTGTCAGTGATGAAGGAATGCAATGCCGTTATTGGCGGGGAAGGTAATGGAGGTGTCATCTATCCTGACCTCCACTACGGCCGTGATGCACTCGTGGGAATTGCCCTCTTCCTTTCACACCTGGCGAATGCGAATATTCCTGTATCGCGACTCCGGGCGGGATATCCCAACTACATCATCTCCAAAAACAAGATCGAGCTGACACCGGGTATCAACATGGACGACGTCCTCGAAGGTGTTCGCGCAAAATATCAGAAACAGCCTATTAACACCATAGATGGAGTGCGCATTGAATTCGATCGCGAATGGGTTCACCTGCGCAAGTCCAATACCGAACCTATTATCCGAATCTATGCAGAAGCGGACCTCCAGGCGAAAGCTGAAACGTTGGCCCGAAAAATTATCTCCGACATCAAAGAAATTATTGCAGAGAATATCGCGCAGTAAGTGAACATTTATCTCGACAACGCCGCAACCACGCCACTAGACCCTGAAGTGTTTGAGGCAATGAAGCCTTACTTGCTTCAGCACTTTGGCAACCCATCATCTACCCACTCACATGGAAGAAAGGTTCGGGCTGCCATCGAATCGGCGCGAAAAAAAGTTGCTGAACTGCTGAACTGTACCCCTGGAGAAATCATCTTCACCTCCGGTGGAACCGAAGCGATCAATACGATTCTCACCGGCGTCATCCATCGCTACAATCCTCCTGTTGTCATTACGTCTCCGCTGGAACACCATGCTGTTCTACACACGCTGGAACATGCAGCGGGCGCGGACAAGATTCGCTATGTGAGCGTAGACGAAAAGGGCAATCTCGATCTGGATCACCTCCAGTCTCTTCTCAGGGATACTAAAGGCGCCCTGGTCTCGCTGATGCAGGCCAATAATGAAATCGGCAATCTTCTTGACCTTCATCGTGTCGGTGCCATCTGCGCGGAGCACGGAGCATGGTTTCACTCAGACACCGTGCAGGCTGTAGCGCACTACAAACACAACTTAAAAGAAACACCCGTACACGGTATTACCGCTGCAGCACACAAATTCCATGGTCCCAAGGGAGCAGGGTTTATGTATGTGAAACGCGATAAGAAGATCGAGCCCTATCTGTTTGGCGGGGGCCAGGAACGCAATATGCGCGGCGGCACTGAAAACGTCGCGGGGATTATTGGCTTAACAAAAGCTTTGGAAATCGCTTACGCAAACATGGAGGAGCATGCGATTTACATCCGGGGACTGAAAGCGCGTATGATCAACGCGCTACGCGAAGCGATTCCGGGTGTAAGCTTCAACGGAAATTCGGAGGATCTCGACAACAGCCTTTATACTGTACTCAACGTAAGTCTGCCTGAGTCTGGCGAAAATGAAATGCTGCTCTTCAACCTCGACCTGATGGGCATTTCGGTATCCGGAGGGAGTGCCTGCCAAAGCGGCGCAGCCACGGGCTCACACGTACTTCGCGCCATCAATGTGCCAAAGGAACGCGGCGCCATCCGCTTTTCGTTCAGCAAGTACAATACAGCAGAGGAAATCGACTTCGTCGTAGAAAAACTCGCGCAGAGCCTCCTCGTACAGAAATAGTCAGGAAGGGATGATGCCCATCTTCTGCATCAGGAAGGTTGCGTTCTTGCTGGTGCTGACACCCGGTTTCAGCAGATAGTCGAAGTGCAATTCTCCGTGTTCGATCCGCGATTCAAAATGATAATTCCGAATCGCGGGGTGGTCGCGTTCCATATCACCCAAAGCAACGTCGTGCGTAGCAATTAGCACAAAGCAGGGATACTTCACGAGGCGTGACACCAGCGCCTGAGATCCGGAAAGCTTGTCTGTAGAATTGGTCCCCTTCAGTATCTCATCCAGAAGGATCAGCATTGGCCGTTTCTCCTCAAGCCGCCGTACAATTCCCTGAAGGCGGTATAACTCCGCATAGAAATATGACTGATGATCGACGATCGAATCGGTGTTGCGCATACCGCTGTGGATTTCGAGAACCGGGCACACAAACCGCTCGGCGCATACAACAGAACCCGTCAGTGCAAGAACAACGTTCACACCCACAGATCTCAGGAAGGTGCTCTTCCCCGCCATGTTTGCACCAGTAATAATCCAAAGTGATGACGTCCCATCCATTCGAATGTCGTTGCAAACGCAATCTTCCTTTCTTATCAGCGGATGTCCTACAAGCTCGCCTTCAAGCCTCCATTCCTCGGTCAACTCAGGCCAGGTAAATTCAGGATGGTTGTAGGCATATGCCGCAAAACTGTTGAAGGCATCCGCTTCAGCGATGGTATCAAGCCACGATTTGATTCGCTCGCGATTGCGATGACGCCATTTTTCGAGTCGGTAGATACACAAAAGGTCATACAATACCAGGCTGTTCAGCAGAATCCCGGCAAACAGATTCAGTCGCAAATCCAACGCGCGCACACGTGCAACCAATCGATCAAACTCTTCGCGTGCGAGCACGCTTTCCGCATTCATGCGCTGTGCAAGGACTGACGTAAACTTTTGCCTGCCCAGCAAATCAAAGTGGGCCACAAACTTCTCTAAGAAGTACCGCTTCTTCCCCAGGTAATCCTGGATCTGAAACGTTCGCTTTGCGTGCATCCCAACAATTGCCCACTGGATCAACGCAACCAGGACAAATGGTCCGGCCATCCCGCTCATGATCCAATACACAAGAGCAACAAATGCCACCACAGGTAGCACCATCAGCATCCACTGACGTCGACTGTTCCCATAGACAAAATCAGGAAGCTTCAGCCAATCCAGGATCTGCTGTTGATCTGATGTTCTCTCTGCAGAGGCCATTCCTATTGCCTGGAATTCCTGACGGAAGTCGAGCTTTTCACTCAGTTCTGCTACGGTGGTACGACGCTCCTTTATCGCTGTCAGCGAAGCGAGCGGAGTCGAAAGCATTTCCGCAAGCCGCTCCTTTCCCTGCTCCGTGCAGGTGCGATTGAAACGTTGGAAGAGAGATCCGGCACCGAATATGTCCAAATCGAGCGAATACGGATGATGCGCATCGATAAATTCCGCGCCATCAGCAAATGAAGAATAATCTCCCCGAAGAGCCTGCACTTCGCGTTCATTGATTAACACCAGATTCTCCAAAAGGCGCCTCCGGTTGTTGAGGCGAACGTGTTCACGCACAAACCAGGCATAGAGGAGAGAGACGAGAAAGACACCAATCCAAAAGAACGGAAGGCTGAAGGCAAACCAGGCGACCACGGCGGCGACAAGCATAAGAATCACGCGCACCCACGAAACGACAAGGGCTCGCTGTTCGGCAGCTTTTCGCTGCCGCTCGAAGGACTCACGGCGGGACTCATATATCTCTAGTAGATCGGCCATTGCCGCAGGTCAAAGGATTTGTTCAATGATACGCACAATGTTTCCGAGGCCTTCTTCATCGGCCTTGTCAAAATCGCCGAGCCGGTCGCTGTCGACATCGAGAACCATCACGACTTCGCCCTCCTTCATTATGGGGAGGACAATTTCCGATTTTGAAAGCGATGAACACGCAATATGCCCGGGAAATTTATCGACATCCGGTACCACGATGACGGTTTTGTGTTCCCATGCTGCCCCACAGACACCCTTTCCGAAATCAATACGTGTACATGCTACCGGTCCCTGAAAAGGTCCCAGTACGAGTTGACCATCCTTTACCAGGTAAAATCCCACCCAAAAGAAGCCAAACGTCTGTCGCAGTGCCGCAGCGATGTTTGACAAGTTGGCAATCAGGTCGCTTTCTCCGTGCACGAGCGCCTCAACCTGTGGAGTGAGCGTTCGGTACTTTTCGGATTTGTCCGCGGAAGGGTCGATATATAAATCTTCAGCCATGCGCAGCGTTTGGAGTGTACAGGAATAATTGATCATCTGAGAGTGATTCCACCTGAGGCTGACCCTTTAGTCGCGGAGCGCGAATGCCAGCGCCAAACACCTGAGGCGACTTAAACACGCGGGCCTCATCCCAAAGGCGGGCCTGTATAAACATTTCCAGCGTCTTCGCGCCGCCCTCCACTATGAGGGATTGGATGTTCCGTTGATACAGGTCAACCATCATTTCATTCAGGAAATTGTGTTCAGACAGCTTAACGCGCACAATGTTCCCCGTTTCTTCGCTTTTGATGGTGTTATATACGATAGTTCGAACAGGTTCGTCGAAAAGACAAAGCGGTGGTCCAAGCCTAAGGGAACGATCGATGAGTATGCGAACCGGATTTCGGCCTGTCCAGTCCCGCACTGTCAACCTGGGATCATCCGCCTCAGCTGTCCCTGATCCTACCAGAATCGCATCTTCTTCAGATCGCCACCGATGAACCAACTGACGGCTTATCTTATCGCTGATCCATTTTGAATCGCGATTTTCACGTGCGATGTAACCATCCGATGTTTCAGCCCACTTGAGGATGACATATGGCCGCTTCTGCTCAACAAACGTAAAGAAGCGTCGGTTCATGTACCGACAGGTGTCTTCCAATACACCCGTTACAACTTCAATACCTGCGGCTTTCAATTTTGCGGCACCGCCGCCGCTAACCTTGGGATTGGAGTCGCGAGAACCAATTACCACCCGACGCACACCGTGTTCGATGAGCATGTCAGCGCAAGGCGGCGTTTTGCCATAATGCGTACACGGCTCAAGTGTAACGTACACCGTACTGGCTGAAAGAAGGCGCTTATCGTGTACGGATTCAACCGCAGCAGCTTCTGCGTGCGCCTCGCCATACGCGCGATGCCAGCCCTCGCCAATAATACGGCCCTCATGCGCAATAACGCATCCCACAAGCGGATTCGGACTCACCTTGCCCGATCCCAATAACGCAAGTTCAATGGCTCGCGCCATAAAACCTGCGTCGATCGACATATTGTGGGCGTTCATGTGTATACTTGCAAAGATTGTCCTTGCACAATGAATTCCAAAACGCTGTTTATGGATTTAATGCAACGCGTCAGTTTGTCTGAAACTGACGACGAAAAGAAGGCTATTCTGTACCGCCTTCTTGACAGGATTGCAGGTATAACAGCTACGGACATCGCAGCTGAAAAAAGTGTTACAATCACACCGTCGCACCTTGTTTCACTGCAAAAAGCACTTGACCGCGTCAACGCCGGTGAGCCCCTACAGTACGTTCTTGGGGAATGTGAATTTTACGGACGGACTTTCAAAGTGAACAGTAATGTCCTGATCCCCCGCCCCGAAACGGAAGATCTTACGCGAACAGCACTCGCGTTGTTGCAGGAAGTTCCTTCACCGCGACTCATGGATGTCGGGTGTGGCAGCGGATGTATTGCTATAACGATAGCTTTGGAGCGACCGGATGCAGACGTCTGCGCAACGGACGTAAGTCTAAGAGCGCTTGAAGTTGCCCGCGAGAACGCCAACATACTTTCTGCAAAAGTTGATTTTCATCGCTCCAATATTTTGACCGAGCCGATGCCTGTATCCGGGCTGGACATGATCGTAAGCAATCCGCCTTACATAACGCCCGGGGAAGCAAAGGAGATGAGCGCAACGGTACTCGAACACGAGCCACACCTTGCATTGTTCACGGACTCATCAGATCCTTTGCAATATTACCGACCGATATTGTCGCACGCGCGAAGCGCGCTCAAGCCAGGAGGAAGGGTGGCCGTTGAAATCAATGTGCGCCATGGCGATGCTGTGGCGAACTTGTTTCGCGCGTACCGATTCACAGATGTAACTATCGTGAACGATACTTCAGGCAAAACACGGATAGTGCACGGCATCTTTAACGGGGAGTGATGAAAGATAAAATACGAAACATCGCGTTCGTTGGTGCCGGTAACCTGGCGTGGCACCTTGCTCCTGCACTTGATAACGCCGGCTACCCCGTACGTGAAGTTTACAGCCGCAATGAACGGAACGCACGCCAGCTGGCATCGAGGCTGTATCAGGCAAACGTTAAGAAAGATGCTGATTTCGCCGGCAGCGACATAGATGTCGTCATTATAGCGGTGAGCGATGACGCGATTGGACAAGTTGTCACAGACCTGGTCCTGCCCGATGACGTGATGGTCGTCCATACGTCGGGGAGCACTCCGATGCGAGTGCTCGAAGCCACGGATACAGAGCACACCGGGGTATTTTATCCGCTGCAAACTTTTTCAAAAGGCGTCAGTGTGAATTTCGAAGACGTCCCGATACTTGTAGAGGGTAGTAGCCCCGACGTAGAGCGTGCGTTGCAGACGATGGCCCGTGCGTTAAGTCCCACTGTGGCAGCAATATCATCTGAACGCCGCCTTGCGCTTCATCTGGCAGCGGTTTTCGCGTCAAACTTTACGAACCACATGGTCACGATCGCCTTCGACCTTATGGAGGACCATGACCTGGATCCGGAATGGCTGAAGCCGCTTATCGCTGAAACATTGAACAAAAGCCTTGATGCCGGCCCGGTTCAGGCCCAAACAGGACCGGCGCGACGTGGGGATTTGGGTATTCTCCGCCGGCATACAGAATTTCTCAAAGACAATCCCAGCTCGCGGGAAATCTATGCCCTTATCAGCCAACATATATTGGAGCGGTATCAATCGTAACCGCCAAACTGATAAATTTACCCTTGAAACCTTGTAGAAATGTTCCGCCTGAATCATGCGCGGCCCCGCCGCAATCGCAAGAGTCAGGTCATACGGTCCATGGTGGAAGAAACCACACTGGACACCAATGACCTGATTTTCCCGCTTTTCCTTCTGGAAGGTACTGGCAAAAAAGTAGAGGTGGAAAGCATGCCGGGCATCTACCGCCTTTCGGTGGACACCATGCTCCGCGAAATCGAAGAGTGCGTTAAGCTGGGCATAAACGCATTCGACATTTTTCCGGTCGTTGACGAAAAGCACAAGGACAAGACCGCGTCGAAGAGTCATGACCGCAACTTCTTCTACCTCCGCGCCCTCGCCACAATAAAAAAGGAATTCCCTGACGTTTGCATCATGACCGACGTAGCCATGGATCCTTACAGTTCCGATGGTCACGACGGGCTGGTGAAGGATGGGAAGATCGACAACGACCTTACGCTCGACATCCTGGGGAAAATGGCACTTGCCCAGGCCGAAACGGGCATCGACATTATCGGACCATCGGACATGATGGACGGCCGTGTGGGCTACTTGAGAACATTGCTTGACGACAACGGATTTACCGACGTGTCGATCATGAGCTACACGGCAAAATATGCCAGCGCGTTTTACTCGCCGTTTCGCGATGCGCTGGACTCTGCGCCAAAATTTGGCGACAAAAAGACCTATCAAATGAATCCCGCAAACCGAAGGGAAGCGCTGATTGAAGCAAGTTTGGATGCAGCCGAAGGGGCAGACTTTCTTATGGTCAAGCCGGCTATGGCCTACCTTGATGTCATCCGGCTCCTACGCGACAATTTCAATCTTCCCATCGCCGCTTATAACGTCAGTGGCGAATACTCAATGGTTAAGGCGGCGCATGCAAAGGGCTGGATAGATGGAGAACGTGTGATGACGGAATTGCTGCTTAGCATTAAGCGCGCCGGGGCCGATGTAATCCTTACCTATTTCGCCAAAGAATATGCGTCACTGACCAGGAGTTGAGGGAATGAAACATTACTACGTCGCACTCATTTTATTGTCGTGGTGCAGATTGCAGGCCAATGGGCAGGTGATCGCCCTTACGGGTTCCGGTAAGGCGGAAGCGCTCGGACAAATGACCCACTTTGTTGACGAGACTGATACCATGTCCGTTAGCACGGTCAGGCAAATGAATTTTGAACCGCTTCCGGATTCGGAAAAGTCGCCCGGACTGGGATTCGACCGTCGTACACACTGGTTCAGGATGGAGGTAGCGAATCAGTCCGATCAGTCGGAATGGAACCTCGAAATTCCGTATGCCCCTCTCGACAGGATCGACGTGTATGTATTCGCTGGCGGCCCATTACCGGAGATACACAAAATCGGCGGTGACACATTTCCAATAGCCACCCGCGATCTCCCACACCGCCATCCCATCTTCAGACTTACCATTCCACAGGGTGAGACGCGTACGATCTATCTTCGGATTAGCACCATCTCTTCTGTTCAGGTACCGGTAGTATTCTGGACACCCGCACGGTTCCAGGTCGCCAACTACCATACGCAACTGATCAATGGGTTGTTCTATGGAGCCATGTTCATCATGACTCTGTATCAGTTGTTTCTCCTCCTTTCCATGCGGGACAAGAGCACTGCCTACTACGTGCTCACACTCATCAGCATGGCAAATGTGATTTCATTCTTTCAGGGATACAATTTTCTCTTTCTCCACCCGGGACAACCCGGCTTGAATGACGACTTCGCAGCGTTAAGTGGTCCTTTCTTTGTATTGAGTTCTGCGCTTCTTACGCGCGCATTCCTGAATGTGCGGCATTTCAGTCCCTTGCTGGATAACCTACTCATCGTCAATACCGGCATCAACCTCGTGCTCGGCACGCTGATGCTGTTCTTCATGCGGCAGATCTCATACATGTATCTTCACATCTTCACGCTTACGCATTGTTTGATTGTACTTGTATCTGCGGCTTATTGTCTTTCCCGTAAGTACAAGCCGGCATTTTACTACCTGCTGGCGTGGGTTACACTGCTCCTCGCGGCAGTGGCATTCACTATGGGCAACCTGGGACTTGCCCCCGGCTACCTAGGCGCCAACTATCAGGGCCTCATGATCGGCTGCGTACTCCAGGTCGTTCTCATTTCACTGGCATTGGGTGAACGGTGGAACGTACTGGTGAAAGAGAACCAGCGTGCAAAGGAGTTGGAACTCAAGCGGGGGCAGGAAGAAAAGATCAGACTGGAGCAGGAAGTAAGGCAACGCACGTTACAAATCAACCAACAAAAGGAAAAACTGGAAGAACTCAACCGAATTAAGGACAAGCTGTTTTCTGTTGTCTCACACGACATCAAGGCACCGCTTTCATCACTAAAACTATCACTCGCGCTTGCCAAGATCAACAAACTAAGCCAGGAGGAATTCAAAGCGGTTTCAACGGAAATTGAAACACACCTCGACCAAACGACGAACTTCATACAAAACCTTCTGCAGTGGGCAAAATTCCAGCTTCGCGGCGAGGTGGTAAAACCAGTGAAGCTGGATATGGCAGCATTGATCAACGAGGCAGTGGGACTTCTTGAAAACGACATGACGCAGAAGCTCATCTCGTTACAGGTAGACGTTGCGCCCGACTGTGTTGCCTACGCAGACCAGGTGATGATTCAATCCGTTCTTCGCAACCTGATTACAAACGCCGTCAAGTTCACACCACCTGGCGGCACCATCACAATAAAAGGAAGATCGGAAGATCAAAAGGTAATGATCTCCGTCTCCGACACCGGCACCGGTATACCCGAAGCCAACCAGGCGACCCTCTTCACGCTTGAAAGCCTGACAACGCCCGGCACCCGCCAGGAAGCCGGCACCGGTCTGGGCCTGGTGCTATGCAAAGAGTTTACGGAGAAGAATAAGGGCACGATTTGGTTCGAGACGGAAGCGGGCAAAGGCACTACGTTTACTTTTACATTACCGGAGTACAAACCGGAGTATCATTACGCTAACGCTGACGGTGGGGAAAACTGAGGCGCTAAGGGCAAATGTTTATTTGCGATTGGCGATTAGCGATCGGCGATTTGTGATTGGGTCTCCCTATGGACTTAGCGTTGAGAATAGAAACAAGTTTCGTTCACTACCGAAGCCTCGTTTATACACT
>Ga0207873_1003747_pt1 | contig 10724 bp, 9 predicted proteins | sample BGWIniCompost_FD_187373 | JGI IMG/M metagenome (GOLD analysis project Ga0207873, IMG submission 187373) | Cellulose adapted compost microbial communities from Newby Island Compost Facility, Milpitas, CA, USA - BGW Initial Compost (SPAdes)... ... | reverse complement strand
TTCATGGTCAGCACGACGTTCCCGAAGGAGAAGCCGCGCAAGCTGGACTTCCCGGACGCGGAGGCGACGCAGAAGCTGGACACGCCGCGGAAGGACATCTTGCACGTATACCTGGAGCGCGACGGTTCCGTCTTCATCAACGATGCCCTGATCCCGATGGATCGGGTGTCGGACGTCGTGGCTCCGCAGTACGCGCAATCGGATCGGAGACTGGTGGTCGTGATCCGGGCGGACCGGGAGGTCACGTACAACTACGTGGACGCGATCCAGAAGGAGCTGCAGCAGGCGGGGGCGGTGCGTGTGGCGTTCTACACGAACCTCGAAGAGCGCGTCCGGCGCGCAAGGAGGTAGCCGTATGACCACGATGAACGGGGGAGTCCCCGGCGCGGACCTGTACGTGGAGACGGCGAACGACCGGTTCAAGCGGGGATTCAGCAATTGGTTCTGGGGGTCGTTGATCGCCGCGACCGCGATCCACTTCGGGGTCTTTGCGTTCTTCCCCGACCTGAAAGCAGCGGACATGGGGGTCGTGACGAAAGAAACGGAGGCGATCAACCTTCCGCCGGAGATCGAGATTCCGCCGCCGCCGGAGCGGATCGCGCGGCCGGCGACGCCGGTGGTGAGCGCCGCGGCGATCGACGAGGACATCACGATCGCGTCGACGACGTTCGAGGACAACCCGGTGGAGATGCTGCCTCCGCCGCCGTCGGCGACGGCGGGCGACGATCTCTCGACGTTCCGGGCGTTCACGCCGGACATGGTGCATCCGTCGCTGCGGAACACGGCGGAGGTGGAGCAGGCGCTGAAGCGGTACTATCCGCCGCTTCTCCGTGATGCAGGGATCGGCGGCACTGTGATGGTGCTGTTCTGGATCGACGAGAACGGGCGGGTGGTGAAGCACCAGGTCGGGAAGTCGAGCGGCTATCCGAACCTGGACGAGGCCGCGACGAAGGTGGCGGACATCATGCGCTTCAACCCCGCGCGGAACCGCGACCAGCCCGTGAGGGTGGTGGTGCAGATCCCGATCACGTTCCGGGTGCAGTGATTCGGGCGGCGCCGGGTCGCGTGGCGACCAGGTGCCGAGGCGAGAGGGGGGTCGGCGGGAGCCGGCCTCCCTCTTCGCATCTTGGCGGAGCGCGCCAGGCGTTGCCCTTTGGGGGGGTGGCGGATATGATTCCGGGGCTATGGAACTCGGGGTGTTGAGAGAGAATCTGCTCCGGGTGAAGGAGCGGATCGAGGCGGCGAAACGACGGGCGGGCAGGTCGGACGAGGTGGAAATCGTCGCCGTGACGAAGACGCACCCGGCTGCGGTGATCGAGGCGATGCTCTCGCTGGGGGTGCGGCGGATCGGGGAGAACCGGGTCCAGGAGCTGGAGCAAAAGATCCAGGAGGTGGGCCGCGACCGGGCGGAGTGGCATCTCATCGGACACCTGCAGCGGAACAAGGTGCGGAAGGCTCTGCCGTTGTTCGACCTGATCCATTCGATCGACTCCGTGCGGCTGGCGCGGGAGTTGTCGAAGGAGGCGGAGCGGGCCGGAGTGGAAGTCAAGGGCCTCGTCCAGGTGAACACCTCGGGTGAGGAGAGCAAGCACGGCTTCTCCGTGGATGAAGCGGTGGACGCCGTGGGCGAGATCGTGGCGCTGCCGGGGCTCCGGATACAGGGGCTCATGACGATGGCGCCGTTCACGTCGGACGAGGCGACGTTGCGAAGCACCTTCGCATCCGCGCGCAGGTTGTTCGAGCGCTGCGCCTCCGAGGTGGCCGGATTCGAGCCGGTCCACCTGTCGATGGGGATGTCGAACGATTTCGAGGTCGCCGTCGAGGAGGGCGCCACCCTGGTCCGGCTGGGGACCATCCTGTTCGGGGAGCGGGAGAAATGATCGACCTGACGCCGATCGACATTCGGAAGAAGAAGGGTGATTTCTCGCGGTCGTTCCGAGGGTACAGCACCACGGATGTGGACCTGTTCCTCGACCTGGTCGCGGATCGCCTGGAGGAAGTGATCAACGAGTCGCGGCGGCTGGAGGAGCGGGTCGCGCAGCTCGAGGCGCAGATGCAGGATTACCGCCAGCGGGAGGCGGCGCTGACGGAGGCGGTGGTGACCGCCCAGGAGCTGCGTGAGGGCGTGAGGCGTCAGGCTGCGAAGGAAGCGGAGCTGCTGCGTCGGGAGGCCGAGGTGGAGGCGGAGCGGATCCGCACGGCCGCGCTGCGCGCGCGGGAGCAGGAGGAGGAGATGCTCCGTCGTTTGCGCGCGCGTCGCATGCAGCTCCTGAGGACGTTCCGCACGTTCCTGGAGCGGGAGCTGGCGGAGCTGGCGGTGGCGGCGCAGGAGCTGGAGGCGGGAGACACGGAGCCGGCGGAGGCCGGGCAATGACGGTGGCGAGCGCGGAAGCCCAGCGCCAGGCGCTCGCTGAAGCGCTGGGCGAGGTGCGGCGGCGGTCGCGCCTGGAGCCGGAGGTCGCCCTCGTTCTCGGGACAGGGCTCGGCAAGACCATGGTCGAGCGACTCGAGATCGAGGCTGCGATCCCGTACGAAGAGATCCCGCACTTCCCGGTCTGCACGGTCGACTCGCACGCGGGCCGCCTCCTCCTGGGCCGTCTGGACGGGCGGCCGGTCGTGGCCATGCACGGCCGATTCCACCGCTACGAGGGGTACACGCTCCAGCAGATCGCGCTTCCGATCCGCGTGATGAGGCAGCTCGGCGCGGGGACGCTGATCCTGTCCGGCGCTTGTGGCGGGATGAACCCGCTCTGGGACGTGGGCGATCTCGTCCTGATCGACGACCACATCAACCTCCTGGGCGACAACCCGTTGATCGGGCCGAACCTGGACGAGCTGGGCCCGCGCTTTCCCGACATGTCCGAGCCATACGACCGCGGGCTCCAGGCTCTCGCGGAGGAGGTCGCGCTCGAGCTGCGCCTCACGTTGCGTCGCGGGGTTTACGTGGCGGTGCCGGGGCCGAACCTGGAAACGCGGGCGGAGTACCGCATGCTCCGGGCGATGGGCGCCGATGTCGTCGGGATGAGCACCGTGCCCGAGGTGATCACGGCGAGGCACATGGGGATGCGGGTCATGGCGGTGTCGATCATCACGGATCGGTGCCTGCCTGACGCGCTGGCGCCGACCGGGATCGAGGAGATCATCCGCGTCGCCGGGGAGGCGGAACCGAAGGTCACGGAGCTGGTTCGGGGAGTGCTGGCGCGGCTGGGGTAGGGTCGCGGGAACCGAACGTCGGGCCGCCGCTGGAGCCCCCGCCCACGGGCGCCGGGCGCGGCTCGGACAGCCTGGAGGGGATCCCAGCGTTGCGCCGCGACATGGGGTCCACGGGCCGGGGGGCGGGGCGCGGCTGTAAGGGCTTCGAGGGGATTCGAGGGGAAGGGTACTGTCCTGAAATGAGATATCCGGAGTATCCGGCGAGTCCGATCCGCCTGGAGGAGGAGATCCTCGGGCGGTGGCGGGAAGAGGACCTGTTCCGTCGCACGCTCGAGGCGACGGCGGGCGCGGAGGAATTCGTCTTCTACGAAGGTCCGCCCACGGCGAACGGGCGGCCGGGGATCCACCACGTCATCAGCCGGACGATCAAGGATCTGGTCTGCCGCTACCAGACGATGCGCGGTCGGCACGTGACGCGGATCGCCGGGTGGGACACGCACGGGCTGCCGGTCGAGATCGAGGCGGAGAAGAAGCTCGGGATCAGCGGGAAGCGACAGATCGAGGAAGTGGGGGTGGCTCACTTCAACCAGGTCTGCCGCGAGAGCGTCTGGACGTACAAGGAGGACTGGGAGCGCTTCTCCGAGCGGATCGGCTACTGGCTCGACTACTCGCGGCCGTACATCACGTACTCGCCCGATTACATCGAGAGCGTTTGGTGGCTGCTCTCGCAGATGAACGAGCGCGGGCTGCTGTACCGCGGGCACAAGAGCGTGCCGTACTGCCCGCGGTGCGGCACGGCGCTCAGCTCCCACGAGGTCGCGCTGGGTTACGAGGAGGTCCTCGACCCGTCGCTCTACTTCCTGTGCCCGCTGGCGGGCCCGGATGGCGGCGAGGACCCGGAGCGGCGTGCGTTCCTGGTCTGGACGACGACGCCGTGGACGGTCCCGTCGAACGTGGCGTTGGCGGTCAACCCGGACCTCGTCTACGCCGAGGTCGAGTGGAGGGACCGTCGCCTGATCCTGGCGGAGGCGCGGGTCGAAGCGGTCTTCGGCGAGGGGACCCGGATCCTGCGGCGGTACCGGGCGGACGAGCTCGTGGGTCTCCGGTACCTCCGGCCGCTGGCGATCGTGCCGGAGACGGCGACGGTGGACGCCGACGGGCGCGGCGCGGAGCGGGTTGCGAACGCCTGGCGGGTCGTGGCCGAGGACTTCGTGAGCGCGGAGGACGGGACCGGGATCGTGCACATGGCGCCGGCGTTCGGCGCGGACGACTACGCGGCCGGGCAGCGGCACGGGCTGCCCATGTACCGCCCCATCGACGACGCCGGGAAGTTCTTCGAGGACATCCCGCTGGTCGGCGGCCTGTTCGTGAAGGAAGCGGACCCGTTGCTGGTCGAGGACCTGGACAAGCGGGGGCTGCTCTTCAAGCACTCCCTCGAGCCTCACTCGTACCCGCACTGCTGGCGCTGCTCGAGCCCCCTCATCTACATGGCGCGGGAGTCGTGGTACATCCGCACCACGCAAATGAAGGACGAGATGCTCGCCAACAACCGGAAGGTGAAGTGGCACCCGCCGGAGGTGGGCTCGGGTCGCTTCGGCGAGTGGCTCGAGGGGAACGTGGACTGGGCGCTCTCGCGCGACCGCTACTGGGGCACGCCGCTCCCCGTTTGGGTCTGCGACCGGGACGAGTCGCACACGGAGGTGATCGGCTCGTTCGCGGCGCTGGGCGAGCGGGTGGGCGGGCTCCCCGAGGGGTTCGACCCGCACAAGCCCGGGATCGACGAGTTCACCTGGACGTGCTCGAAGTGCGGCGGCACGATGCGCCGCACGCCGGAGGTGATCGACGTCTGGTTCGACTCGGGGGCGATGCCGTTCGCGCAGTGGCACTATCCGTTCGAGAACCAGGAGCAGTGGCGGCGCCATTTCCCGGCGGACTTCATCTGCGAGGGCGTGGACCAGACGCGCGGCTGGTTCTATTCGCTCATGGCGATTGCCAGCGTTCTCGGGTACGGCCCCGCGTACCGCAACGTGGTCGTGAACGACCTGATCCTGGACAAGGACGGGCAGAAGATGTCCAAGTCCCGCGGGAACGTGGTCGACCCCTGGGACGCCATCGCCGAATTCGGCGCGGACGCGATCCGCTGGTACCTGCTGACGGTCAGCCAGCCGTGGGTGCCGAAGCGCTTCGACCCAGACGCGCTGGGCGAGGCGGCGCGGCGGACGTTCGACACGCTGGCGAACACGTATCGCTTCTTCGCGCTCTACGCCGGGCTGGAGAACTGGACGCCGCAGGCCGGCGCGCCGGCGCCGGCCTCCGAGAACGTGCTGGACCGCTGGATCCTGTCCCGCCTGTACCGGCTGGTGGCATCGGTCGGCCGGGACCTGGACGCGTACGAGCTGACGCGGGCGGCGCGTGCGATCGGGGACTTCGTCGTCGACGATCTGTCGAACTGGTACGTGCGGCGTAGCCGGGACCGGTTCTGGGGGAACACGGACCGCGAGGACATGAACGCCGCGTTCGCGACCCTGCACCACGTGCTGGTCGTGGTGGCGCGGCTGCTGGCGCCGATGACGCCGTTCGTGGCCGACTGGGTGCACCGCGCGCTCATGAATGGCGAGAGCGTGCACCTCGCCGCGTATCCCACGCCGGCCCCGGAGCTGGTCGACGAACAGCTCGAGGCGGAGATGGACGCCGCGCGGACGCTCTCCCGGCTGGGGCGCGCGGCGCGGGAGCGGGTGAAGATCCGGGTGCGGCAGCCGCTCGGCTCGATGTACGCGGTGGTGCCGCGCGGTCCCGCGCCCGGCGAGGCGGTGCTCGAGGTCGTGCGGGCCGAGCTGAACATCAAGTCGGTGCAGTTCCTGGGTGCGGCCGAGGAGCTCGTCGACCTGAAGGCGAAGCCGAACTTCCGGGTCCTGGGTCCGCGCTTCGGGCCCCGGACCGCGCAGGCGGCGGAGGCGATCCGCCAGCTCCCGGCGGAGCGGCTGCTGGCGTTCCGCCGGGGCGAGCCGCTCACGATCGTCGTGGACGGCGAAGCATTCGAGCTGAGCGCCGAGGAGTTCGAGGTGGTGGAAGAGGCGCGGGGCGACCTCGTCGTCGAGGCGGACGAGGGGTACGTCGTCGCCCTCGACCCCACCATCGACGAGGCGCTGCGCCACGAGGGGATCGCCCGGGAGCTGGTGAACCGGATCCAGCGGCTGCGCCGGGACGAGGGCCTCGACGTGAGCGACCGGATCCGGCTCGGGATCGACGGCGATGCGTCGGTCCTCGCCGCCGCCGAGGCGCACCGGGCGTTCATCTCCCGCGAGACGCTCGCCACCGACCTGCGGGTCGGAAAGGAAATGACGGGTGAGGTGTATACGGCGGAGAGGGAAGTCGAGCTGGACGACCTCCGGGCGCGCATTGCACTTGCGGTAGCATGAGCGCGGGGGCGTTCGGAATCCACGCGTAGCGGGATCGTCGAATGGAGAGAGAAACGGGAGTCGGAAGCGCGGCGACGCCGTTGCGGGCGCTCCAGTCGGTCAATACGAGCAAGCTCGTGCTCTTCCTGTCGATCATGGCCGTCATCGTCTTCGTGGACTACGTGACGAAGCGGCTGATCCAGGAGAATTTCCACCTGTACGAGCAGGTGGAGATCATCGGGGACTACCTCCGGCTGACGTTCATCTACAATCCCGGCGCGGCCTTCGGGATCCACCTGGGGCCGTATTCCCGGATGATCTTCCTGGTCCTCTCGGTGGTGGCGCTGGTCGCACTCGGCGCGATGTACTGGACGACGCCGGCGCACGACCGGGTGCGGCTCACGGCGATCTCGCTGGTGTGCGCGGGGGCGGTAGGGAACCTCGTGGACCGGATCCGGTCGCACCGCGGCGTGGTCGACTTCCTCGACATCGGGATCGGCGACCTGCGGTGGCCGGTGTTCAACGTGGCGGACATCGCGGTCACGACCGGTGCGGTGTTCCTGGCGCTTTCCCTGTGGCGGGAAGAGCGACAGGATGACGATGACGGATGAGACGGGCGTCACGCGTCGTCGGCTGATCGTCGAGGCGCCGGAGCCGGGGGAGCGGCTCGACGCCTACATAGCCAGGCATCTGGCGCAGCTTTCGCGGTCGCGGGTCGCGAAACTGCTGGAGGCCGGACGCGTGTGGTTGAACGGGCGCGTGCCGCGCAAGAGCGATCACCCCGCGCCCGGCGACACGATCGAGATCGAGCTTCCGGCGCCCGAGCCGACGGGGATCGAGCCGGAAGAGATCCCTCTCAACATCGTCTACGAGGACGCGGACCTCCTGATCGTCGACAAGCCGGCGGGCCTGGTGGTGCACCCGGCGCCCGGGCATCGGACGGGGACGCTGGTCAATGCGCTCCTGCACCACGTGACCGATCTCTCGGGGGTCGGCGGCCGGCTGCGGCCCGGGATCGTTCATCGCCTCGACAAGGACACCTCCGGGCTGCTCCTCGTGGCGAAGAACGACGATGCGCACCTGGCGTTGTCGGCGGCGCTCAAGCGCCGCGAGATCACGCGCGTGTATCTCGTGGCCGCGTGGGGGCATCTAGCGTCGGACACGCAGACCGTGGACGCCCCGATCGGGCGGTCCCCCACGGACCGGAAGCGCATGGCCGTGGTCGAGGGCGGCCGGCGGGCGGTCACGCATCTCGAGCGGGTCGAACGCTGGGTCGCTGCCGACCTGCTGCGCGCCCGGCTGGAGACCGGCCGGACGCACCAGATCCGGGTGCACCTGGCTTGGATCGGCCACCCGGTGGTAGGCGACCCGGTGTACGGCGGTGCCGCGGAGCGCGGGATCAGCGGGCCGGGCCGGGCGTGGGCCCGTGCCTTTGCCGCCCGGGTGCCTCGCCAGTTCCTGCACGCGGCCGAGCTGCGGTTCCGCCACCCCCGGACCGGACGCGAGCTCCACGTCACGAGCCCGCTCCCGCCGGACCTGGCCGCCGCGGCCGAGTGGGCTCGACAGACGTCCACGAGCGCGGCGCGAGGGAGTTGACCCGTGGCGCGAGGGAGTTGACCATCCGACCTCGCGCGCGCTATTTTGGCCAGCCCCCCGGAGATTCCCATACGATAGTCCCGATATCGGTATGGCGACGACAGACGCCGTCCTCGCCCCCGTTGCCCGCACCGCCAGTACGGTGCAGGTCTGGACGGTGTTCGGCTGCGACGGACGCACCTTCGGCTTCCCTCTCGAGCGAGTTCGGGAAATCGTTCTTCCCGGGCCGATCACGCGGTTGCCGGGATGCGGTCCCGAGGTCTGCGGGCTGATCGGGCTCCGGGGTCGGATCGTGACCGTCTTCGACGTCGGTGCGGCGCTGGGGCTGCGGCCCTCGGCGGCGCAGCCCGACCATCGTCTGTTGCTCCTCGAATGCCGTGGCCGGCTGGTGGCCGGCGCCGTCGAGAGGGTCGCGGCCGTACAGGAGGTGGCGGTGCGTCCGCTCGGCCGGCTCCGGGCGGTGCTCAAGGGGATCGATGTAGAGCGGGCGGCGGTCCTCGGCGTAGGCAAGATTGCAGGCGAGCCCTTCATCGCCCTCGATTCCGACCGGCTCCTCGGGGCACTCCTACTCTGAATTCCGTGCAGTTCCCGTTCGAAAGGGTGGATCCATGGGACGAACCGTGCTGATCTGTGACGACGCGATCTTCATGCGCAGCATGATCGCAGACATCCTCAAGCAGGCAGGCTTCGAGGTCGTGGGCGAAGCCGAGACCGGCGCGGAGGCCGTCGCGCGGTACCGGGAGTTGAAGCCGGACCTCGTGACGATGGACATCGTCATGCCCGACATGGGCGGGATCGACGCGGTGCGGCAGATCATGGCGGAGGACCCGAACGCCAAGGTTCTCATGTGCAGCGCCATGGGGCAGCAGGCCCTGGTGGTCGAGGCGATCCAGGCCGGCGCGCGAGACTTCGTGGTGAAGCCGTTCCAGCCGTCGCGGGTGCTGGAGGCCGTGCAGCGGGTGCTGGGGTGAGCCGGGCGGCCCCGGGGAGCGATGGGTGAATTCGACCGGTACCTCGACCTGTACCTCGCGGAGGCGCAGGAGCACCTTGCCACACTGAACCAGGGCCTGCTCGAGCTGGAGTCCGGCGGCGGCGGCGAATCGCTGGATGCGGCGTTCCGGGCGGCGCACACGGTGAAGGGGATGGCCGCCATGATGGGCCACGACACCGTCGCCGCCGTGGCGCATCGGCTCGAAGACCGCCTCGACCAGGTTCGCGCCGGCCGGGTGGAGGTGAGCCCGGCGCTGATCGACGAGCTGCTGGCCGGCGTCGACGAGCTGGCGCGTGCAATCGATCTGGCCGTTTCCGGCGGCGATGGCGGCGGGGTCGAGGCGGCGGAGGATGCGGGGCCGTCGCCGGCTGCGGGAGCGGAGATCGGGGAGGATCTCCGCATCCCCGAGGAGACGGAGCTGGTGGTCCGCGTTCTCCTGGCGTCGGACGCGCCGCTCAAGTCCGCGCGGGCGCACATTGTCTGCCGAAGTGCATCCTCGGCGTGCCGGATCCTCGGGACGTGGCCGGAGACGATCGGCGAAGACTTCGGCGGCGAGCTCTGGCTCTTCGTCGCGGACGCGGCGGACCACGGGCGTTTGGCGGACGCGATCCGTGCGGGCGGGGAGGTCGCTCTCGTCGAGATCCGGCCGGTCGACGAGGTCGTCGGAGCCGGGGCGGCGGCGCGCGAGGGCGGCCCCGTCGAGCAGCCGGATGTAGACGTCGCGGGGAAGGCGGAGGCGGCCGGGGCGACCGGCCCACGGGACGGCCGGCCAGGTGACGGGCGCGCGGCTGGCGCGGCCGCCGAGCTTCGCGCTAGCGCCACGCAGGTTCGCGTCGCCCGGGAGCATCTCATCGACCTGGCCGACGGCATGGGCGACCTCGCGATCCTGGCGCGGCAGCTCGAGAAGGCGGCAGATTCGGCGTCGCCGACGCTGAGATCGATCGTCGAGCAGATCGGCCGCCGGGTGCGCGAGCTCCAGGGGATCGTGCTCGGGATGCGGATGGAGCCGGCGGGCGCCGTCTTCGACCGGCTGCCGCGGGTGGTCCGCGACACGGCGCGATCGCTCGGGAAGGAGGTCGACTTCCGCCTCGAGGGTCGCGACATCGAGCTGGACCGCGAGATCCTCGAGGAGCTGGTCGACGTCCTCATCCACATCCTGAGGAACGCCATCGACCACGGGATCGAGCCGCGCGAGAAGCGCCTCGCCGCGGGCAAGCCGGCGCGCGGGCAGCTCGTGCTTCGCGTCATCCGCGAGCGGTCGAGCATCCTCCTGGAGGTCGAAGACGACGGTCGGGGCGTCGACAGGGCGAAGGTGCACGCGCGGGCCCGGGCCCTGGGCCTCGTGGTGCCGCCGACGCCGGAGGAGATGACCGACGAGGACATCCTCCGGCTCCTCAGCCAGCCCGGCTTCTCGACCGCGGACCAGGTGAGCACGGTCTCCGGCCGCGGCGTCGGGATGGACATCGTGGTCACCCGGATCCGGGCGCTGGGCGGCGGCGTCTCGCTCAGGACGGAGGAAGGGCGCGGCACCACGTTCCAGCTCCGCATGCCGATCACGCTGGCGCTGGTGCAAGCGCTGCGCGTCC
>Ga0207873_1003746_pt1 | contig 10730 bp, 8 predicted proteins | sample BGWIniCompost_FD_187373 | JGI IMG/M metagenome (GOLD analysis project Ga0207873, IMG submission 187373) | Cellulose adapted compost microbial communities from Newby Island Compost Facility, Milpitas, CA, USA - BGW Initial Compost (SPAdes)... ... | reverse complement strand
ATCGATCTACCCCTCGACGCGCAGCGTAACGCCGCGCGCGTGTGCGCGCATCCGTCGCGATTTCTTACAGGGAATACGTCCGGCGGCCGGTGTGGACGGCGACAGTTGACAGTCGACGGTTGTCGGCCAGAAAGTGCGCGCAGCCGCAATGGCGTTCCGCGATCCATTCGTTCCGACCGTCAACCGACAACGCTCGACCGAATCGACCATGCCCTCCAAACGCAAGACGCCGCGACGCGCGGCCCGCAAGACATCGCCGAGCCAACGGCGCGATCATGCTCGCCACGCAGTGCTCGCGAAACGCAAGCGTGCACCGAAGCCGCCGCCCGGCCGACGCACGTTGTATCCCGCGATCAAGCCCTACCGCACGGGGTACCTGCGCGTATCCGACGTTCATGAGCTTTATTTCGAGGAGTGCGGCAACCCGCGCGGCAAGCCCGCGCTGTTCGTGCACGGCGGACCGGGCGCGGGATGCGATGCCCGCGCGCGCTGCTTCTTCGACCCGGACGCCTACCGCATCGTGTTGTTCGACCAGCGCGGCTGCGGGCGCAGCCGTCCGCATGCGAGCCTGGAAGACAACACGACGTGGCATCTGGTCGAGGACATCGAGAAGCTGCGGACGCATCTCGGCATCGACCGATGGCTCGTGTTCGGCGGCTCGTGGGGCTCGACGCTGTCGCTCGCCTATTCGCAGGCGCATCCCGAGCGCGTCACCGCGCTCGTGCTGCGCGGCATCTTCATGCTGACGCAGTTCGAGCTCAAATGGTTCTATCAGGAGGGCGCCAGCGCGATCTTTCCGGATCGCTGGGAACATTACCTCGCACCGATCCCTGAAGCCGAACGCGGCGATCTGATCCGTGCGTTCTACAACCGCTTGACGAGCGAGGATCGCGCGACGCGCATCGCCGCGGCGCGCGCCTGGTCGATGTGGGAAGCGGCTACGAGCTACCTGCACGTCGACGAAGAACACATTCACCGATGGGGCGAAGAGGACTTCGCGGTCGCCGTCGCGCGGATCGAGTGTCACTACTTCGTGAACCGCGGTTTCTTCGAGCACGAAGACCAGCTGCTGCGCAACGTGGATCGCATCCGCCACATTCCCGGGGTCATCGTGCAAGGCCGCTACGACGTCGTCTGTCCGATGCAGACCGCTTGGGCGCTGCACCGCGCCTGGCCCGAAGCCGACTTCCGCATCGTCCCCGACGCCGGTCACTCCGGCTTCGAACCCGGCATCGTCCACGAGCTCATCACCGCCACCGACCGCTTCCGGTGACCAAGACGAAGATACTCTCGCAAAGGCGCAAAGCGCGCCAAGCCAGAAAACTATCTGAGAGCTCTCGCAAAGACGCAAAGGACGCAAAGCCTGAACAGGTCGATTTCTTCCAGGAAAGAAATCCTTGTCTTCCTTGGCGCCCTTTGCGCCTTGCGAGAGTTTCTTAGTTCTTCCCGCGCAGACGCCAAGTGATGCGGGAGTTGGAGTCGATGAGGCCGTGGGCGATGAGCCAGGTGCGGGCGTCGTCGGCGTCGCGGTCGAACCAGGCTTGCGCGCAGCCGAGGCGGAAGGTGTATCCCCATGTGTCCATGTCGCGGCACATGCGCGCGCGATCGAAGCCCGGCAATTCGTCGGCGAGCAGGATCTGCAGGTAGCAGACGGCGTTCTCTTCGGCGAAGTCCCCGCCTGCGTCCGTGTTCAGCGTCGCGCGCCTTTCGTCATCCATGCAGATGGCGTGCGAGGCTTCGTGCAGCACCGAATGAATGGGCGTATCGGGCCGCCAATAGACCGCGCATCCAACGAGGCCGGCTTCGCTCTCGCCCCAGTACGAGCCCGGGATTTCGGCATCGAGCGGCAGTTCGATTCCGCTCAGCCCGAAGCGCGCCAGCAGCGCTCGCAGCGTGCCGGACGGCAGATCGCGCGCACGCAGGACGTCGTGCGCGAGCGATGCTTCGGCGGCGGTCACTCTACGCCTCGTGCACGCGCCTCGTTGACGACTTCCTGCTCGAGCGCCGCGATGCAGGCTTCGAGCTTATCCACGCCCTCGGGCGTTGCGTTCTGAAAATTCGCAAGACGCTCGAGCTCGTCGGCTCGCTCGCTGATCGCGTCGAATCCGAACATCGCCCCGCTACCGTGAATCTTGTGCGCGAAGCGCGCGAGCTCCTGAATCGCCGCGCCGGAGCCGTTGCGGATCTCTTGCAGACAATCGCGCAGCTGCGCCAGCTCGCCCAAAGTGCGTTTCAGGTAGCGCGTGCCGATGTCTGCGATGTGTTGTTGCAGCTTTTCGTCGTCTCGCATCCCCTTCTCCGCGCGCTCGTCAGGGTCCTGCAACTCGCCGCAAGCGCCTAGTGAGAGTTTTTCCGCCGACCGATCGGCTCCTGCACATTCACAATGCGCCGAGCCTGCGCACGACGAGCGCAGCCAGCTCGCGCGCGAGCGCCTCGCGCAATATCGCCTGCTCCTTCTGCTTGGCCAGCACTGCCGCCTGGTCGTAACTGTACTCGCGCGTCAGCTCGACGCGCTGCGGCTCGATCAGCTCGCTGTTTTGGTCCGACACCGAGTATTCGACGATGTAAAAGACTTGATATTCCTCGGGCGTGTTGCGCGCCGACACCGCCAGCACTCGCTGCCCGCTGCGATCCTCGCGGATGCGCACGATCGCGGTCGCTTCGCTCGGGTCGTCCACGACACGCGCCCCGGAAGCACGCAAGGTATCGCGCAAGGCCCGATTGAAATCCGTGTATCGATCGGGCGTATCGACATAAGTCACCGCCGCCACCTCCGACAGCGGCGCCCGGCCCTGCAATTGCCACCCGCAGGACCCCAAGCACACGCAGGCCACCACCAACATCAATGAGCGCGCGAACATGCCAACCATCTTACCGCGACGAGACCAAAGATCTCTCGCAAAGCTCGCCAAGTTCGACAAACTGGGGATCAAGACTCCTAGTCGCTCCAGGCTCTTTTGACTTTGCGGGCTTTGCGAGCTCTGCGAGAGAATCTTCTCGGCCTTTGCGCCTTTGCGAGAGTCTCTTCTTGGGCTCTCGGGTCCCCTGGTCTGGGTCTACTGCACGCGCGAGCGCAGGGGGCACTCGCTCTCGATGGCGTAGCCGTGCCGGCAGGCGATTGCGACGTGGCCCGCGACGCTCATTCTCACGGCCTCGAGTTGCTCGGTACCGATGCGGCCGCTGCACGCGCGGCAGCGTTCGGCGACTTCGAGCATCGAGACGGCTTCGACCGTCGCGCCCTCACTGACGGTACCGCGGTCGAGCGCGACCAAGCCGAACGTGAACCCCACGCTCGATGCATCCGGATGTTGCAGACGGCCGAGCGCACCGAGCAGTCGGTCCTTGATCGCCGGACCGTCGCCGATCGACGCTTCGGGCAGCACGACAGCGAAGGTCGTGCGAGCGCCCTTCTCCAGGCGACCGACCCAGTCGACATGGGCGCGGATCACGCTCATGAGCGTTTCCGCCGCTTCGCGCAGCAGCGCGGCAGGCAGCTCGCTCATACGCTCGCTCGGATGCAGCGCAACGGTGATCAGCGACAAGGGACGCCCATAACGCTGCGCACGCGCGATTTCGGCATGCAGCCTCGTTCGCAGCTCGCGCGCGGTGAACGCGCCGGACTCGGCATCGATGGAAACCGATTGTTCGAGCGCCTCCTGCGCTGCCTTCAACGAACGGCGCAACGCCAGCGTGTTGAACGCCGCGTTGATGCGGGCGAACAGCTCCGCATCCGGCACCTTCTTGGTGAGATAGTCGTCCACGCCGGCCGCGTAGCCGCGCTCGTAGTCGCTGCTTTCGTGGCGCGAGGTGAGCATGATGACATAAGTGTCGTCGCAACCGCGGGCACGCAGCGCTTGACTGAAGGCGATGCCGTCCATGACCGGCATTTGCCAATCGGTGACGACGACCGGGTACCAACGCTGCTCGATCAGCTCGAGCGCTTCGGCGCCGTTCGGAGCCTTGTGCACCTCGAAACCGGCACCCGCGAGCCGCTCCGCGATCAACTCGAGCTCCAACTCGTCGTCATCCACGAGCAGGATGCGCATCGGCAAGGCTCGCGTGAGCACCGACATCCGGGTCGCCATCGCGTCCGCTTCCATCCGAGCTTCGCCTCCAACGTTGAAACTATCGCAATGCGCCTAGTGGGCGGTTGCGGAAATGGCTCACGTCCGAGCCCACGGATGGCCCGGCGAACGAATTCATGCACGTACCTGACTTGGGGGCGCCGCCGAAGTAGCGCCGTTCGCAAATTCAGTTGAGAAATGCCGCGCGGGCGTTTCTCGACATCCCGCAAGTGCGGCGCGAGTGTGCATCCGAGCTTCTCGCGGGAGTATCAGCCGCTCTGGCGCGCCGGCATGAGGGAAACCCCTATTCGCGAGCCTTTGCGGCAGATTGCTGTGTTCGCCGCACAATTGCCCGTGCGCAAGTCCCAGTTCGCGGACTTTGCCGGACACTCAAACGACGACGTTGACGAGCTTCCCCTTGACGACGATCACCTTGCGAATCGGCTTGCTCTCGGTCCATTTCTGGACGTTCGGATCGGCAAGCGCCGCCGCGCGCACCGCCTCCTCGTCGGCGTCCGCCGCGACGCTTACGCGACCGCGCAGCTTGCCGTTGACCTGCACGACGATCTCGATCTCGTCCCGCACCAGCGCGGCCGGATCGGGCTCCGGCCAGGCGCGGTCGATCAACGCATCGTCGTGACCCAGCTCGCACCACAGCGCATGGGCTGCGTGCGGCACGATCGGCGAGAGCATCTGCACGATGAGCTCCAAGGTCTCCTGCACGATCGCGCGCCCGGTCGGCGAAGCATCGTCGAACTTCGCCAGCGTGTTCATCAGCTCCATGACCGCGGCGATCGCGGTGTTGAACACACGGCGGCGACCGATATCGTCGGTCACCTTCGCGAGCGTCGCATGCGCGGCGCGGCGCATGTCCCGCTGCTGCGCGGTCAATTGCTGCGAGCTCAGATTCGCCGCGGACGCCTCGCACGTGCCGGCCTGCACGTGCTCGTAAACGGTGCGCCACAGTCTGCGCATGAAGCGCGCCGCACCTTCGACGCCGTCATCGGACCACTCCAGCGTGTCCTCCGGAGGCGCCTTGAACATCATGAACAGGCGCACCGCATCGGCGCCGTATTGATTGACGAGCTTCTGCGGATCGACGCCGTTGTTCTTCGACTTCGACATCGTGCGCATGCCTTCCCACTGCACCGGCTGCCCGTCGCTTTTCAGGCGCGCACCGATGCGGCTGCCCTTGGCATCGAGCTCGACCTCGACGTCGGCGGGATTGAAGTACTGGATGCGCCCGTCCGCAGTTTGCCGCGAATAGATGTCGTTCAAGACCATGCCCTGCGTGAGCAGGTTCTGGAACGGTTCCTTGACCTTCACCAGGCCGAGGTCGTGCATGACGCGCGTCCAGAAGCGCGAGTACAAGAGGTGCAGAATCGCGTGCTCGATGCCGCCGATGTATTGATCGACCGGCATCCAGTAGTTCGCGCGCTCGTCGACCATCGCATCGTCGTTGTTCGCGCTGGCAAAGCGCAGGAAATACCAGGACGAGTCGACGAACGTATCCATCGTGTCGGTCTCGCGCTTCGCCGGCGCGCCGCACTTCGGACAGGTGCACTCCAGGAACGACGGCGTCTTCGCGAGCGGATTGCCGCTGCCGTCCGGCACGAGGCCCTCGGGAAGCACCACCGGCAGATCCTTGTCTGGCACCGGCACATCGCCGCACGCGGCGCAATGAATCAGCGGAATCGGACAGCCCCAGTATCGCTGCCGAGAGATGCCCCAATCGCGCAAGCGCCACTGCACCTGCTTTTCGCCCAAACCGCGCGCCTGCAGATCCGAGGCGATCGCATTCACCGCGCTCGCGAAATCGAGCCCGTCGTACTTCCCTGAATTGATGCAGACGCCGTACTCGGCGTATTCGGGACGCCACTCGTCTATCGAGAATGCGCCCGCACCGTCTCGCGCCTGAATCACCTGCTTGATCGGCAAACCGTATTTCTTCGCGAAATGGAAGTCGCGTTCATCGTGCGCGGGAACGCCCATGACGGCGCCCTCGCCGTACGTCATGAGCACGTAGTTGCCGACCCACACCGGAACGGACTCGCCCGTGATCGGATGCGTCACGAACAGCCCCGTCGGCATGCCCTTCTTCTCCATCAGCGCGAGCTCCGCCTCCATGGCCGTGCCGCGCTTGCATTCCTCGATGAATGCCGCGAGCTGCGGATTGTTCTTCGCCGCGTACGTCGCCAGGCGGTGCTCGGCGGCGACCGCACAGAACGTCACGCCCATCAGCGTGTCCGCGCGCGTGGTGAAGACGCTGAGCAGATGCTTTTCGCCGTCGAGCTCGTACGGGAAACTCAAGCGCACACCTTCGCTGCGCCCGATCCAGTTCGCCTGCATCGTGCGCACGCGCTCGGGCCAGCCGGGCAACTCCTCGAGCGCATCGAGCAGATCCTGCGCATAGTCGGTGATGCGCAAGTAATACATCGGGATCTCGCGCTTCTCGACGACGGCGCCGGTGCGCCAGCCCTTGCCATCGATGACCTGCTCGTTTGCGAGCACCGTCTGGTCGACCGGATCCCAATTCACGACGCCGGTCTTCTTATAAGCGATGCCCTTCTCGAGCATGCGCAGGAACAGCCATTGGTTCCAGCGATAGTATTCGGGTTGGCAGGTCGCGAGCTCCCGCTCCCAGTCGATCGCGAAGCCGAGCGACTTGAGCTGGCCCTTCATGTATTCGATGTTCTCGTACGTCCACTTCGCGGGCGGCACGCCGTTCTGCATCGCCGCGTTCTCGGCCGGCAACCCGAAGGCATCCCAACCCATCGGCTGCAGCACGTTGTAACCGCGCATGCGCATGAAGCGCGTGATCACATCGCCGATGGTGTAGTTGCGCACGTGCCCCATGTGCAGCCTGCCGCTCGGGTAAGGAAACATCGACAGGCAGTAGTACTTGCGCTTGGAAGAATCCTCGCGAACGGAGAATGCGCGGCGCGAGTCCCAGAACTGCTGGGCCTGCGCCTCGACGGCTGCGGGGTCGTAACGCTCTTGCATGAACGGGAAAAATCGATCTTTAAGAAGAAAAAGGGGTCGTCAGAGGCGCGCAGCCTAATAGAGAGCTCAGGCGGAGTCCACGTCGACGGCGCTACCGGGCGGCCGTGGAATGCCTACCCGCGCAACCGAATGGAGCCGAGTCTGCGAAGGCGGCGGCGCGGTCGGGTTTCGGGCAGTTGCCGGCGCGTGGATTCCGGCCAGGAGGGACGTCTTACTGCAGCCCCGCGAGCGTAAAGCGGAACACGGTCCCCTGCCCGACGACGGAATCCGCCCAGATGCGTCCGCCGTGGCGCTCGATGATCCGGCTGACCGTAGCAAGACCGATGCCGGTACCTTCGAATTCGTCCTGCCGGTGCAACCGTTGGAACAGGCCGAACAGCTTCGACGCATACCGCATGTCGAAGCCGACGCCGTTGTCGCGCACGAAAAGGTACGGCTGCATTCCCGCTTCGTAGCCTACTTCGACGATCGCCGGGCTGCGGGCGCGAGAGTACTTCACCGCATTGCTGAGCAGGTTCACGAACGCCTGCAGCATCATCTCGGGATCGCAGCTCACCGTGGGCAAGTCGGCGATGCGCCACTCGATGAGGCGCCCTTGTGTCTCGGCCGACAACATCTGGATCGCTTCGTCGACGAGCTGGCGCAAGGCGACCGGCTGCTGGCGCATGTCCGCGTGGCGCACGCGCGAGAGCGCGAGCAGGCCGTCGATCAGCGCGCTCATGTGCTCGGCGCCGCGCCGAATTTGCTCGAGCTGAACGACCAGCGGGCGCGGCAAGTTGCCCACGCCGCCGCCGCTGAGCATCTGCACCTGCGCATTGATCAGGCGCAGCGGCGCGCGCAAGTCGTGCGCGACCGAATACGAGAAAGCCTCCAGCTCGCGATTGGCGCGCTCCAGCTCCGCGGTGCGTTCGCGCACGCGCGCTTCGAGCTGCTGATTGAGCCTGCGAACCTCGTTCTCCATCGCCGTGCGGCGCGCGACCTGAGTTTCCAGCTCGCTGCGACGCGCCGCATTCTCGTAAGCGACAGCCATCTGCGTCGCGATCGCGCGAGCGATCCCGAGATCCTCTTCGGTGAAGGCCTTCAACCCGATCCGATTCACCACGCACAAATGACCGTAGGTGCGCGAGGCAGAAGCGATCGGCACGCCGAGCATCGAGACGAACTCGCCCGGACGCACTTGCACGAGCGAACGGCCGTTCTGGTTCGCCGACATGGGAAATATCGCGCTGCCGCCCTCTTCGACGACGCCGCGCAATTGCAGATACATCTGCGAGCACAGCAGCCGCTCCAAGTCCTCCTGAGCCAATCCGCTCGCCGTCGAAGACTGTCCGGCGCTCGCCTCCTCGCCGAGGACCACTTGCGCGCATTGCGCAAGCAGGATCTCGCGCGCCGCGTGGCTGCCGCAGCGGGCGATGCCCGCGGCGTCGTTCTGCGCGAACAACTCCCGGCTGAAGGCGACCATCGCGTTCAGCCGTTCCTGGGCGCCTCGCAGCGCCTCCGCCGCGTCATCGGAGATCGCATCGCTTTCGCGCGCCGGGATCGCGGCCTCTCGCGAGCCCAATGCAGCCGCCACGACATCGCGGACCGTGCCATGCTCGTAGGGTTTCGCCAGCGTGTTGAGCACGCCGAGCGCACGCGCCATCTCGCGCACTTCGCGCTCGTGATAGGACGCCGAACAGAAGATGACGGGCATCGTCGCGGTGCGCTCGTTCTCCCTCACCTTGCGCACCAGTTCGTAGCCGTCCATGCGCGGCATGACGATGTCCGTGATCAACAGATCGGTCGGCTCGCGCTCGAGGATATCCAGCGCTTCGACGCCGTCGGCCGCCTGCAGGATGTGATATCCGTTCCCGAGCAGCAGGGTCAGCAGCTCACGGGCTTCCGGATCGTCTTCCGCGACGAGAATGGTTCCAGACATGCGATGCCAGCGCTGCGCGGGAAAAAGGATTGCGCACAATGTAGAACGCGAATGGCGCTTGCAATCAGTACGTACCGGGATCGCCCGGCGTTCCGAGTCAGAACGCGTGCTCGGGCATGGGGGAAAACCTTAAAGGGCGTGTGGACGTGTAGGCGTGCGGACGGGCGACCAGATGCAGCCTTCCCACACACGTCCACACGTTCACACGTCTACACGCCTACGGCCCCAGGAGGGCGCCGGGACGGCGAAGCGTCAGTCGCCGAGCGCGGTCCTCAGCAACGCAATCTCTTCCGCGCAATCGCGCATTACGTGCACGCACTTCTCGTTGTCGAGACCGAGGCGCCAGAATGCCTTGACGCCTTGCATGTTCAGCTCGAGGTCCGCCTCGTGCCCGACGAAGCTGGACATCATCACGGCCACGGTGAGCACGTCGGTCACGTCGGGACGCTCGACCTGGCGATCGATGTTCTCGTGCTCGCCGATCGCTTCGGAGATGTGGTCGGGGAAGCCCCAATTGTCCACGATCGCCTTGCCGACGTTCGCATGCCAATCGCGCATCACCTGGGCGAGCGCGGGACCGTCTCCGAACAGATCGGAGTGCCGATCGGCGCGCGCGAGGATGTAGATCTTGCCGACGTTGTGGAGCAAGCCCGCCAGCATGGCCTCGTCGGCGTTCACTCCGCGCGTGCGCGAAGCGATCGCGTAGGCGAGCGCCGCGACCATCGTCGCTTCCTGCCACAGCGCTTCCAGCTCCTTGGCGATGTGTCGCAGCTCCGCCGCGCGTCGCAGCTGAGCAATCGCGAACGAGACCGCGGCCGTGCGCACGTTGTTGTGGCCGATGCGATTCACCGCCGTTTTCAGATCGGTGATGGTCTTGCCGCCACGATTCATCGCGGCGGAATTCGCCAGCGTGAAGACACGCGCCGCGAGGCCCGCATCCGAGCCGACGACACGCGCGATCTGCTCGTTCGAGACGTCTTCGTCCGCGAGCACCTTGCGGACCCGCACCGCGACGTCGGGGAACGAGGGCAACTCGACGCGTCCCTGACTCACCTCTTGAGCGAGCTCTGCGACGAACGCAAAGGCACTCGCTGCGGCGGACGGGACCGTCGTCTCGCCGGGAACATGGTTCAAAGCGCTTTCGGGCTTCATATCGAATGTATCGGCAGGTTTTGCAGTGGCTGAAATCGCGCGCGCATGCGCGCCCAACGCATGCCGCAAAGTGTGACCGGCCGCTCGCCCGGAGCCCAGGAAACGCTCCGCAGTTTCCGCGTGCCAGTGAGGGTGTCGGGTGAAGGTGTCGCAGCGCAGGGGTCGGACTGAAGTCCGACCTACAGGTCCCGACCCGCCCCAGGCTCGGCCGGCTTGGCCGGGTCGCGTCAGCCGCTCGCGGCCTTGCCGATGCCGTCGTCAGCCGTCAGCTGAAGCAACTCTTGCGAGATTCGATGCAACGGCAGCACCTGATGAGCGGCGCCGAGCCGCACGGCCGCGCCCGGCATACCCCATACCACACTGCTCGCCTCGTCCTGCGCGATGGTATGGGCACCGGCTTCCTGCATCTCTTTGAGCCCGCGCGCGCCATCATCGCCCATGCCGGTGAGGATGGCGCCGAGTGCGCCTGTCACGAGCAGCACGCCGGCGAACACGAGGACGAGCGCGAGCATGCGCGTCGCTCCGACTCGTTCGTGCCACAGCACGCGTGAGAGCAGGACGACGAACGCGGGCGCGGTGTAGAGCAGCGCGGC
>Ga0207873_1003745_pt1 | contig 10734 bp, 9 predicted proteins | sample BGWIniCompost_FD_187373 | JGI IMG/M metagenome (GOLD analysis project Ga0207873, IMG submission 187373) | Cellulose adapted compost microbial communities from Newby Island Compost Facility, Milpitas, CA, USA - BGW Initial Compost (SPAdes)... ... | reverse complement strand
GCTCCTCAATCATTCGCTCCTCGACATCTCCAACGTATACAACCTTTCCGTCAAGAACTCCAACGAACGATTCCCGGATGTGGGCAACAAGTTCTATCGGAATGACAATGGATACTTCACAGATGTTAGCGATTCAATCGGTGTTTATGGATCGGCATTTAACTACGGATTGGGTATTAGCTTGTCTGACATCAACAACGATGGGTGGATCGACATGTACCTCGGATGCGACTACACCGCGCGCGACCGGATGCTGATCAACGAGCAGGGGAGGTTTTTCAAGGACGTTACGGCCGAACAGCTTAGTCACATATCCAAGTTTACGATGGGGACCGACATCGCCGACATCAATGGCGATCAGCTCATGGACATATTCACGCTGGACATGCTGCCTGAAGACAACTACCGCCAAAAGCAACTCATGGGTGTCGATGAGTACAATGTCTTCAATCGCATGGTGAAGAGCGGCCTCCACGCGCAGTATATGCGCAATATGCTGCACCTGAATAACGGAAACGGAACGTTCAGCGAAATCGGACAACTCTCTGGCGTGTCCAATACCGACTGGAGCTGGAGTGCATTGATAGCGGACTTCGACAACGATGGTATGCACGACCTTTTTGTTACCAATGGATTCAAGCGTGACCTTACCAATAACGACTTTGCCAAGTTTGAGGCGGCGAAAAGCGTGGAGGCGAAATTGCAAATGGGCGAGAAGGTCAGCCTGCTGGAGGTCATCGCAAAGTTTGAAGAGAATAAACTCCCCAACTATTTCTTCAAGGGAAATGAAGATCTGACATTCACTGACGTTACGAAGGCGTCGGGATTCAATGAATCCTCAATCGCCAACGGCGCAGCCTATGCCGACCTTGACAACGATGGAGACCTGGACCTGGTCGTGAACAACATGAACGATGAAGCGGGAGTTTATCGCAATAACTCCGAACGCCTGGGGAATAAATTCGTTGCCATAAAATTAGCAGGCAGGACAAACAAGTTTGCCGTAGGTGCCCGCGTGACGGTTTATTCGGACGGCAAGGCCTGGGTCAGAGAAAACTTACCGGTCAGGGGGTTTCAATCATCCGTTGACCCGGTATTGCATTTCGGACTGGGGAGTGTTGAGCACGTTGATTCGGTCGTTGTTCGATGGCCATCAGGCGGATATCAATCCGTGAAAGATGTGGCGATTAATCAACGTATCGAAATCACGGAAAATGAAGTCGGGCAAGCGACGCCTGATACAAAACCGCACGGGTGGTTTGAGGAAATATCCGAGGTGCCCGACTTTGCCCACACGGAGAACGAGTTTGTCGATTTCAATATCCAATCCCTTCTTCCACGGCAATACTCCACTATGGGACCGGCACTGGCGGTGGCGGATGTGAATGGCGATGGACTGTCAGATTTATTCGTCGGTGGAGCAAAGGGTCAGTCCGCCGCTTTGTTCTTACAGAACACCAAAGGCGAGTATGTAAAATCCAACCAGCCCACCTTTGAAGTCGACAAAGGCAGCGAAGATATTGATGCCGTCTTTTTCGACAGCGACAACGACGGGGATTTGGATTTGTATGTCGTGAGTGGTGGATACGAATTTGAAAAATCCGATCCGGCCTTGCAGGACCGACTTTATTTCAACAATGGAAAGGGCCAGTTTACCAAGACTGCTTTGCCGGAAATGCGCATTAGTGGTTCGTGTGTTCGGCCTTCGGATATCGATGGTGATGGCGACCTGGATTTGTTTGTAGGAGGAAGGATCGTTCCAGGACGTTATCCGGAAGCGCCGGAGAGTGTTGTCCTGATTAATGACGGCAGGGGAGGATTTACTATCGGTTCAATTCCTGACGAGCTGCGGAACGCAGGAATGGTTACTGATGCGGCGTGGGTTGATTTGAATGGCGATCAATTTGAAGACCTTGTCGTGATAGGAGAGTGGATGGACATCGAAATCTTTGTCAATGGGAAAGGAAGTCTGAAAAAGGTAACGTCAGATTTCATCGCGGAGCCTTCCTCGGGATGGTGGAATTGTATTGTAGCGGCGGACTTTGACAATGATGGTGACAAGGACTTTGTTGTCGGAAACGTCGGCCTTAACAACCAGATCAAAGCCACAGCCGAGCGGCCTGCAACAATGTGGTATGCGGACTTCGATGATAACGGCTCTGTGGATCCCATCCTTAACTACTACATAATGGATCGCAGCTATCCGTATCCCACACGCGATGAGCTTGTAGGACAGCTGCCGGGGTTCCGTAAGCGATTTAAGGATTATGACAGCTATTCCCGAGCCAGTCTTGATGAACTGTTAACGCCACCGGAGAAGGAGTTAGCTTCTCAGTTGACTATGGTGCAAATGCAGAGTTGCTATGTCAGAAATGACGGGAATCAATTTGTTATCGAGCCGCTTCCCATCGAAGCACAGATTGCGCCGGTGTTTGCTGTTGCGGTTCTGGATGTGAATGGGGACGGAAACCTGGATTTTGTTGCTGGTGGGAATCTCACGGCAACACGATCAAGAACGGGAAAAATGACAGGTAACACAGGATTTGTTTTCCTGGGTGATGGAAAGGGTGGATTTGAGTTTGTTAAGCCGGCTGAGACGGGGCTGCAATTGGCGAATGATGTGAGAAAAATTGTAGCTGATGGAGAGAGGGTGGTCGTGGGAATCAATAATGGGCCGGTGAAGATGGCAAAGGTCAATGTTCGTACACGGTCCGTTGCAGATTTGGGCAATTGATGATAAGTACTAACGCCACTCCCCAAATCTTTTGCCGCTAAGATTACTTCCTGATTATTCCATACAAGAACGTCCCTATCAGCGCTGCTGCAATGATGACGACCATGGCAGGAAATCCTGCACCTGCAAGGGCATAGAGGGAACCGGGGCATGCACCCGTCATTGCCCATCCCATGCCGAAGAGCATGCCACCGATTACTGTACCTCTGTTGAGGGTCTTACGTTTGGGTTGAAGCACATTTCCATCGGAACCTTTTAAGCCCGACTTGCGAATCAAAACAATTGAAAGCGCGCCGACTGCCACTGCAGAGCCGATTACGCCGTACATGTGAAACGATTCAAAGCGAAACATTTCCTGAAGCCGGTACCAGGAAACGATCTCACCCTTTACCAGGGCGACGCCAAACCAAGCTCCAGCCAGTATGTACTTCGTGATATTCCATACGCGATTTAAGACAGACGGCTTCGTCTGATCCATTTCGCGAGCTTCACGTTGTTGAAGAACTTGAATTTCTGAGATCATATTTCAAGGGCGAGAATGAACGGAAGAATAGCGTGTGTCATGATCAGGCCTCCGAGCATAAAGCTGCACGTCGCAACCAGCGATGGAATCTGCATTGACGACAGACCAAGAATCGAATGACCCGATGTACAACCTCCGGCGTATCGGGTGCCGAAGCCGATCAGGAGACCTCCGCCAACAGCAAGCAACAGTCCTCTCAGTGTAAGCAGACTATCTATAGAAAATAGCGCCTCCGGTATGGGTGCTGTTGTAGGCGTGATTCCGAAAGTCGCGAGGTATTGTTGCAGGTCGGCGTGTATGACAACATCTTCATTTGGCGCGAGGATGGTGCCTGCAAATACACCACCCAGTATCAACCCGCCAGCAAAGAGCAAATTCCATTGTTCATTTCGCCAGTTGTACGAGAAGTAAGTAAACCGCCTGGCCGGAACAACAGCAGCACATATGTGTCTGAAGGACGATGATACGCCGAGCGACTTGTTACCCAGCAAAAGCAGCAGCGGCACAGTAAGACCGATCATGGGACCTGAAATATACCAGGGCCATGGTTTGGAAAGAATCTCGAGCATAATAATGCAGAAAGGCTGCAGACTGCAGCGTCAAATAACCAACAACAGGGCTTCCAGGATGACCCTGATGAAACATGTCCTTTCTATACGGAGGGACGAAAAAAAGGTTATGAAATGTTTTGAAGATTGGCGAAGCGACTAGTTCAGCGTAGGCTCGAGGCGGGCCGATTCTTCACTTTGCTTTTTGGCTTTCTTCTCCTTTTTCGCGAGGGATTTTGCAATCTTATCCGCTTTCTTGTTTAGCTTTTTCAGCTCTGCTTTGAGTTGCGCAGAAATTTTCTTTGAAGCTTTTCCGATCAACTTCCTCGTTTTGCGGGAAGTGGGTGAAAGCTCAAGGTCTTCAATAGTCTTATTAACGGCCTCTTCAATTTTGGTTCGGACGTATTTTTTTGATACTTTTTTCATAGAGAAGAATCCAATGTAGGGTATTACTAAAATAGAGGACAATTGTCAGAAGTAACAGAATTAACATAAACTTAACACGTAATCGGGGCGGGCAGGTTTCGAAGTGTGGATAACCACTTGAAACTTAATCAATTACGGATGTGTTGAGGGTATAAAATCGGAGCGTTATGGAACGAGTGCTGGAAGTATTATCACAACCATGGCCATGGTATGTATCCGGTCCGCTGATCGGTCTTACCGTTCCCCTTTTATTTATCCTGGGGAACAAATCATTCGGAATCTCATCGTCTTTTTCTCACATCTGTGCTGCGGTGTTGCGTCCCGCAATTCCGTTTTTTAGATACGACTGGAAAAAAGAAGCATGGAATCTCTGGTTTGTCGGAGGACTTGTGCTTGGCGGTATCATTGCAGCTAACGTATTTCCATTCCCTCAGGATATTGAGGTCAGCAACTCGCTAAAGGCGGAACTGGTCAACTATGGCGTTACACGCTATGACAACCTGCTACCTGCAGAGTTGTTTTCCTTTGAGGGATTGGGAACACTACGCGGATTTGTGCTGATTGTCGTCGGTGGATTTCTTGTCGGCTTTGGAACGCGTTATGCCGGCGGATGTACATCGGGACATGCGATTATGGGATTGTCCAATCTTCAATTGCCTTCCCTGGTCGCGACCATGAGTTTCATGGCAGGTGGTTTCATAATGGCCAATGCAATCCTACCTTTCATCTTAACGCTGTAGAGTATGAGCACAGGTGAAGTTGTAGAGGAATTTCAGAAGCTTACGGATACAGATCCGGAGGGCAGAGCCATCGACAGCGGTCTCAACGAGTCGCATCTTTCTCTGCCGTGGTGGCACGACATCAAATTTCTAATAGCCGGAGCGTGGTTTGGTTTGTTGCTCGTGAAAAGTGAAGTCATTTCCTGGTTCCGAATACAGGAGATGTTCAGATTTCAGTCGTTCCACATGTACGGTGTCATCGGATCAGCCGTGCTGGTCGGCATGTTCTCGCTCTGGATCATTAAGAAATTTGGTATTCGCACGATTTACGGTGAGCCGATTGTAGTTGCCGACAAGAAATTTCACAAAGGCAACATCTACGGAAGCCTTCTGTTTGGTTTCGGCTGGGCCATGACGGGCGCGTGTCCTGGTCCGCTATATGCACAACTCGGTACGGGAATGCTCGTGATAGGAGTGACCATCATCAGTGCGCTTGCGGGGACGTGGGTGTACGGACTGCTGCGCGCGAAGCTACCGCATTGATTAGCGATTTGTGATTTGTGATTTGACCCCTCGGAAGAAGTCTTTCCCAATCTTTGGGGCGATAAATCAAAAGTCGCTAATCGCTAATCACCAATCGCTAATCGATCAGGCTTCCCACCACGGAAGCGGTAGCGGCACATCATTAACAGAATCAACCAGGAGGTCCGGCTTGAAAGCGTAGTGGATCAGGTCTTCTCTTCTCGAAATACCGGAAAGCACGAGAATGGTTTTGTAGCCCATGATGGTGCCGCCAAGAATATCGGTGTCCATGGTATCGCCGATCACGGTGGTGTAAGCGGTTTCGAGTCCCAATGCTTTTCGAGCTGATCGCATCATGACGGGACTTGGCTTGCCGATGACAAAGGCGCGTTTTCCGGTCGCCTCTTCAATCATGGCGGTGGTTGCAGCGATGCCGAGGTTGTTCCAGCCTTTCTTCTTGGGCGAAGGATCGCGATTGGTAGTAATAAACTTCGCTCCTTCGAGTATCATGTCGACGGCGCGCTGTACCATCTCGAGCGTGAAGTTGCGTCCCTCACCCAGCACGACCCAATCGGGGTCCGTCTCCACCAGTGATATCCCTGCCTCGTTGAGGCTGCTCAGGAGTCCGCCCTCTCCCAGCACATAGGCTGATCCGCGCGGAATCTGTGCGCTGAGAAATGCTGCCGTGGCCATGGCGCTCGTATAGATGTGGTGCTCTTCGACGTGTATGCCGAGTTTTGCAAGCTTTCGTACCACTTCAGTACGGCTTCGCTGGCTGTTGTTCGTCATGAACATAAAAGGAATTTTCTCTTCCAGCAGGCGCGCAATAAAACGGTCGGCGCCGGGGATCATCACGTCACCGCTATAGATAACCCCGTCCATGTCGATCAGTATGCCGTGTTTCATGTTTCCGATTTGGCGTGAATGAGGCAAAGATAATTGAAGGGGTTATATTTAGCGCCTTAAGTTCCACAATGCAAACGGAAATAGTCACTATAGCGCTGATTGCCGCCAATGTGTTGATATCCTACAAAGGTTTTCAGGACCCTTCCTTCTTCAATCGTCACCTATTCGAAGTGGGCAGGGTCCTGCACCATCGTGAATACGGACGGCTGTTCATGTCGGGATTCCTGCATGTTGACTGGACGCACCTTCTGTTCAACATGTTTTCGCTGTACAGCTTCAGCATGATCATGGAACGTCTGCTGGGCCCGGTGAGTGTTTTGATCATCTACTTTGCAAGTCTTCTTGGCGGAGATTTGCTCGCGTTGTTCATCCATCGGAGGCATCCGGGCTACCGGGCAGTCGGCGCCTCAGGGGCTGTATCAGGGGTAATCTTCGCTGCCATTGCAATCGTTCCTGACATCTATGTAAGCATTTTCCTTATCCCGGTCGGCATTCCGGGCTGGGTATTCGGCATTTGTTATGTTATCTACTCCATGTACGGCATTCGCTCAAGTGCCGGCAACATTGGCCACGAAGCTCACCTCGGCGGGGCGCTGGTGGGCCTTGCCACTGCAGTGTTGCTTGTCCCTGCCGTTCTCACGGAGAACACACTTCCCGTTGCGCTGATCGGCATCGCGGGCACGGCGTTTCTGCTGTTGATAATATTCAAGCCAGATGTGATAAGAAGACGATGAACGATTGGCGATCAGCGATTATCGATTAGCGATTTGAGATTTGGTGCCCACGAAATGGATTGGCGCACAACGTGAACACCGTAAAGCAGACCTGCGGTCGCTTTACGGTTAAAACACGAAACATTTAAGCACGTAAAGGAAGTACGCTAACGTCAATCCTTGGTGTCGCCCAACATCAACACACCAACACATCAACACATTAAAGAATCTCCTCCGCCACGACTTCCTCTTCCGGTGGTCGTAGACCTATGTATCCGCGGAGGTAGTTGATGATAATGCTATAGTTTTTCAGAAAGGCCATTCCAACAGAAGCATGGTTGTGAAGGGCCGAGTATGTGGTAGAGACAGGGACGTTGGTTGCCGTGTAGTCGTTTAGCTGAACGAATTTTGCAATGGAATTGGATCCCATGATGAATCCGTTGAGGCCCATGCCGAGCATTTTCCTGGCTGCTTTTGACGGTAGTCGCTTCTTGTCGGACGTCGTCAGGAGAATTGACAGCGACGAACCGGTATCCACCAGCATATCCAGGGTTTCTTCTTTCTCCGGGAGCGTGAACGAAGCCGAAACGACGGGTCGGTGGTGGTCCAGGTTCAGGGGGATGTGATGGTAGTCGGGAGGAAGGGTGCGATTATGGGGCGTTCGGAAAATGATTTGCTGCCGCAGGGGGTGTATTTCAATTTCAAACCGCGTAAACAGATCGTAACCAATGAGCCCGTCGACCTGGAGGTGACGGTGAAGAAATTTCTTCCCTGACACAATCACGATAGGCACCTTTTCTCTTTTGACAGGGCCAAGCGTAACTGTATTATCCAGTGTCACGCTTCCGACTGCAGGTTTACCGGTCCCAATGCCCGAGAACGTTACGTTAAAATCGGGGACGATGTCGAACATTTTTTCGTACTGCTTACCGAATAAGATCAGGGACTGACATCCGGTATCCAGGATCAGGTTGGCGGTCACGTTTCCATTGATGACAAATGGCAGAACAATGAGATTATCGACAGTAAGATATGTCATCGAGTATTCGTACAGCGAATCGGGAAGCGCGAAGCCAGGCGAAATCAGATCTTTGTGAATTGAGTGGCCCTGTGCGTGGGATCGATAACACAGCGTCAGTGAAATGAATAGGGCAAGGATGCCTGTGGCTCTGGACGACATAGTTTGGCTCTTTGGGAAACCAAACTATCCCTGAGCCAACTGCCGAACGAGCCGTAAAAAGCCTGATTTTTTGACGCAAGCCAATATTGTGACCCGCGCAGCAGGCGATGGGTTACATCAAAATTCGGTATACGTGTAGGTAATTATGTATTCCCGGCATAACGAAAACTGGGGTAACGCACCTCGTAACAGCAAGGATGAAAGAGAATTATTCCGGACGTTTTTCGCTGCTCACCCGCATAGCAAGTCGTACCGCTTCGTAAGCATTTACAATACCACCAGCGATACAGATCTGGTCGATGCGAACCTCTTCGAGCGTGTCGGGCTTCCTCACCTTGACACCATTGAGGCGACGCGTCGACTCGCGCAGAATGTTCCTGACATCCTGGGCGGTGAGATTCGGGAAGTACGACATCAGGATTGCAGCAACGCCCGAAGTAACGGGCGAAGAAAGACTGGTACCATCAGCGCTGTCGTATTCATTGTCAGGATCGGTAGAATAGATATCGACACCCGGTGCGAAGAAATCCACGGTCTTCTTGCCGTAGTTCGAGAACGAAGCAATCAGGTCGCTGCTGTCCGTGCCTTGTGTCGACGCGCCAACTTCGAGCCAGTTGCTGGCTTCTTTACCGTCCTTGTAGAAGCGCGTGGGGAAACTATCGTCGATGTCGTTGTCGTCTTTGTCGTTACCTGCCGAGTGAATCAACAATACACCTTTTGACTCGGCATAGCGTACGGCCTTGTCGACGATCTCCTTGTGAGGTGAATACCCTTTGCCAAAACTCATGTTGATGATGTGCGCACCGTTGTCAACAGCGTAATAAATACCGTTGGCTATGTCCTTGTCGCGTTCATCGCCATTGGGCACCACGCGTATCGGCATAATGCGCACGTTGTTCGCGACACCGTCGATGCCAATGCCGTTACCGCGTTTGGCCGCGATAACTCCTGCTACGCTTGTGCCGTGTGAAGGATCGGGACCCTTAACATTATTGTTTCCGTAGTAGCGTTCTTCCAGGTCTTCGTAGTTGTCACCAACGATCGAACGCGGATCAAAATCCGGATTGTATCCCACCTCGACGGCGGTGCGGTAGTGATCGCATACTTCACCGTTGTGTTCAATGACGTATTCGAATTCGTCGAGCACTTCGTCAAGGGAAATACCCGGTGTTGTATTTTGGTAAATCACTTTAATAAAGTATGCCGCGAGCTCGATGTCCTTGTTGCTGGATTTGATCGTATCTACAATTGCCGGTGTGATTTCTTCCAAACCGTACGTTTCCTGCAGTAGGTCGATGGACCGTTTCAGGTTTTTGTGAAAGGCTTTGTATGAATCGAGTTGTTGCTGGCAATTCTTGTAGTCGTTTTGACTCTTTGCTTTGTAGCGCTCAAACCGGTCTTTGATCATGAGCCAGTATTCGTATTCGGCCTTTTCCTTTTTACGGATTTTTCGCGTCTCATCGGTGTCGTACTTTGCCCGCAGCCTTGCATATTCCCGGGTGAGCTCATAGGTGTCGGCGTGGACGTCGCCGATGAAGTTCCAGCCGTGCACATCGTCGACATAGCCATTTTTGTCGTCGTCAACACCGTTGCCGGGGATCTCATCCTCATTAACCCAAATGACATCCTTGAGATCCTCGTGGTCGATATCCACGCCTGAGTCCATCACCGCCACTATTACGGTACGCGATGGCTTGCCCTCGAGGAGCTTGTAAGCGCGTTCGACACTGACGCCCTGGACGCGGTCCGTTTCGGGATCCAGGAGGAACCATTCCTTCCGGAGGTCGACAGAGTCGGCGTGTGTGATGTAAGTGTGTACCGATTGAGCGTCTGCAACCAGTGCGCTGATTATCAACAGGCTGGTGAAAAGGGCCCTTATTTTTTTCATGCTAATAGCGTTTAATGATGCCGGGCATTTGCCGGTTTTTTGTTCATGTGCTACCCATCCTTACAGGCCGGTTGCGCGTTAAACATAGCAAAGAGACTGCATCCGGCCATCCTTTTTTACCCGGATGGAGGCAATCGGGCAAAAGTTGTGCTAAAACTTACTTTGGTGACATTGCCGGGTGCAGCCCATACTGAATTAACGCACAAATCCGGACTTTAGCCCCCGGAACCGCTGTGTGTATGGAGATTCTAGTGTTTGTTGGAATAGCGCTGTTTTTCTCATTTTTCTTTTGGGTCGCTGCCAAGCTGAACAAGGAAAGAGGGCTTTAGGCGGCGACGACTCGGATCGCACCGGGCGAGCGGGAAAATGAACCCGTATCGGCCGGTTCGCGTTGTTAAAATCTGCAAAGCTTCTTACTTTTGACGCCCCCGACGATGTCGGGGGGTTTGCCCTGACGACCGGGTGCCGGCGCCAGGTTCTAAGCCCAGGTGGTGAAATTGGTAGACACGCTACTTTGAGGGGGTAGTGCCTTTACCGGTGTGCTGGTTCGAGTCCAGTCCTGGGCACAACAATTT
>Ga0207873_1003744_pt1 | contig 10735 bp, 10 predicted proteins | sample BGWIniCompost_FD_187373 | JGI IMG/M metagenome (GOLD analysis project Ga0207873, IMG submission 187373) | Cellulose adapted compost microbial communities from Newby Island Compost Facility, Milpitas, CA, USA - BGW Initial Compost (SPAdes)... ... | reverse complement strand
TATCGATGCCTGCGGCACGCGCGAGCAGGTAGCCGATCGCGCCCGAGCCGACGACCACGGCGAGCGCCGCGAGCGCGAGCGGAACGAAGTCCCCGATGCGAAAGTCCTCGCCGGCGAGCGCGGAAAACACCAGCGCCGGAACGAACACGTCCATGTTGAGCTTGTTCATGTACGCGAGGTCGGGCGGCGAGCGCCGCGCGATCACGAAGCCGAGCGCGGCGATGGCGAACAGCGGAAAGACGATGGAGATGATTCGGATCGACATACGAAGACGCGCGACTGGCAGCGGCAAACTGGCTCGCGGGTACCCGCGAAGCGCGCCATTCTATCCTCTCGTCCGGGCGCCCGCGCCTCCCGTAGCCGCCGCGCCCCTATCACACGTTCCCTGCGGATTCAATGATCCAGCTCGCGCCGACGGCGCGGTCGGACCGCTATTCTCGCAGACCCCGGACAGGACGCCGCGCGGCTAGACGGTCGCACACCCAGCGGCCGCCCGCGCGGCGGACCCTGGCCGGACAACACGGGAGAACTGGATACCGATGTTCGTGTGGGATGAGATCTACCGCGTAGGGATTCCGCTGGTCGATGAGCAGCACCAGCGGCTCTTCGCCATTGCCAATCGCTTTCATGGCGCGGTGCAGGGCGGCGCGAACCGCGCCGCCCTGCTCGCGATATTCGACGAGCTGCTCGATTACACCGCCTACCATTTCGCCGAGGAAGAGCAGCAGATGGCCGAGATCGGCTATCCCGAGCTTGAGAAGCATCGCGGCTACCACCGCAAGCTCGTGAGCCTGGTCGAGACGTACCGGCGCCAGCTCGCGGACGGCTCGAGCGGGATCGAAGCGCGCGCTCTCGATTTCATTCGCACGTGGCTCTACGCGCACGTGCTCGGCACCGACAAGGAGCTGGGCGCGTACGCGGCCAAGCACAACCTCCTCGCATAACGCGTTCGCGTCGCGGCGCTTGAGGTTCGCCTGCAACGAGACGCTCGCTCGCCGCGTCATCGCGCAGGATGATCTGCGTCAATATTCGGACTCGTAACGCTGCGTACCATCTTCGTTCGTCGGACTGAAACCAATTCATCAACCAATCCGATGATCGAAGGAGGTCACGTGGACGTTTCGAAATCACGACGTGTGCTCGGCGCTGCATCGGCGCTCGCGCTAATCCTTGCGGCGGCTCCGTCCCATGCGGTCGAAAAGGGCGACTGGCTGATCCGCGCCGGCATTGCGCACGTCGCGCCGGATGACAGGAGCGGTGCGGTCACCGGCATATCGGGCAGCGGTGTCGAAGTCGATGGCGCTACGAACCTCGCCGTCAACTTCACCTACATGCTGAGCGACAACTGGGGCGTCGAGCTCCTCGGCGCCCTGCCGTTCAGGCACGACATCAAGGGCAGCGGCGCAATTTCCTCCCTCGGTACGATAGCCGAGACCAAACAGCTGCCGCCCACAGTGGCGGTCGTCTATAACTTCGCGCCCAAGGCGAGTGTCAGGCCCTACGCCGGCATAGGGCTCAACCACACGGTGTTCTTCGACGAGAAGGTGACGGGCGGGCTTGTGGGCATGGCCAACGGCATCTCGCTCGACAGCTCAACGGGGCTTGCTGCCGAAGTCGGCGTCGACGTCGACCTCGATAACAACATGTTCTTCAACGCCTCACTCTGGTACGTCGATATCGCGACCACGGCAACCCTCGAAGGCGGCGCACTCGACGGCGCGAGGGTCGATGTGGACATCGATCCGTGGGTCGTGTTCGCGGGAGTCGGCTGGAAGTTCTAATGTCGGTCCGCGACGTGCGGCAGCCGCCGGTTCAATAGGCGCTGCCGCACGCGCTTACCGCGCCCCGACATCGCCAAGTGAGGGCGCCCGCGGACGTGATCAGACCGTGACGCAGCAGCCAGGCGCGCGCGTCTTCCGCGTCTTCGCGGAACCACGCATACGCCGAACCCAGGCGGAAGGTGTAACCCCACGCGTCCATGTCGGCACAGATCGCTTCCCGCGGAATCCCGAGCTCGCCGGCGAGCAGAATCTGCAGGTAGCAGACGGCGTTCTCTTCCGCGTAATCCCCGCCCGCGTCGGTGTGCAGGCGCGCGCGCCGAGCCTCGTCCATGCAGATGACGTGCGCCGCCTCGTGCAGCGCCGAATGCAGCGGCGTGTCGGCGCGTACGTAAACCGTGCGGCCGATGAGCCCCGCCTCCGGTGCGCCCCAATAGCTTCCCGGGATCGGCGCTTCGGGCTCGAGGTGTACGAGCGAAAGCCCGAAGCGCTGCAACAGTGCCGCGAGCGCCGCGCGGCGCCCCTCGTCGCAGAGCAGCACGGTGTCAGCCCGCGGCTGCCGGCGCCGCCGCGGGCTCGAAGGCAAACCGAAAGCGGCGCACATCGATAGGCTGATCGGCGAGCACGCGGAACACGCAGCGTCCGTGACCCGCCTGGAAGCGTTCCTCGCGCACCACCTTGACGCCGAGCAGTCGCTCTAAAGTCGAGACGGTGACGCTGCAGAGCGCCGGCCTCCGGCTGGCGACATTGAGGAACGGACAGTTGCGCTCGATCAGGCGCAGGTTCCCGGGCCCGAGCTCGACCGTCATGTATGGATCGTCGCCGCCGTAGATCTCGCGCAATGCGGCGATGCGCTCCTTGAGCGTCATCCCGGCGAGGCGCGGTTCCCATTCGCGCACGCGCCGGTCAGTGAACTCGGTGAGCACCTCCTTCAACGCTTGCGGCCCGAGCCGCGCGGTGAGCGCATCGATGAGACCGACGGTGAGCTCGTCGTAGCTCTTGGGAAACGCGTGCTCGCCGGTGCGGCTCACGACGTAGCGTGCGAGCGGGCGTCCGGGCGCGCGGCCGCGCACGAGTCGCCTCTCGATCAAGCCCTCCTTCTCGAGCCGCGCCACCTGCAACCGTGCGCCCTCGTACGTCACGCCCAGGTGCTCGGCGACCTCGGCAACACCCGCGCCGTTGCGCTGCTTGAGAAACGCGAGCACCGCAGCGCGTGCGCTCACGGTCGCGTCAACACCCGGGCGCGTCGGCGTGAAGCTTCTGGGAGTGCGCTTGCTCATTGCTCGATGCGTCGGCCGGCCCCATAGCGATAGACGAGTGTACCACCCAGCCAGCCGCCAACGCCGAGCAGCACGCCGCCGACGAGCGCCAGGCTAATCGCCCACGCAGACGGCGCAGCCGGGTCCGTCGCGGCGCGCACGACCCAGCTCGCGCCGAACGCCGCCGTCGCGGCCAGCATCGTGAGCATGTGGCGGGCCGCTGTATCCACTCCGGGATGCTCCGGACCGAGAGCCAGGAAATCGAGCACGCCCGAGCCGATGGCCGGCAACGCCAGCAGCAGGCCGAGTGCGAGCGACCAGTACGCGAACTCCGACCAGATCGGCTCGGCGCGCCACCAGCCCACCGCGTCCCAGAACACCGCCGCGTACCAGAGCGCCAGCGGGAAATGAACCAGCGCCGGATGGAGCGGATGGCCCGCGATATCGAGCCGCATGCCGACTTACGCCGGGGACAGAATGCCGGCGAGTAGCAGCAGGAACGCCGCGACACCGACGAGCGCATGGATGACGACGACCGGACTCGGCAGGCGACGATTGCGCAAGTGGAAGCTCACGAGCAGGAAGCCGCCGAGCGCCGCGAGCACGAACAGCGCGAGCGCCCAGCCGACGTAGCCCGTGGCCCCGCGCGTCACCGCGGCCCAGATCAGTATGAGCAGCGCGGTTGCTGCGAGAATCCCGTGCAGAACCGCAAGTCCGCCACGCGGGTTGCGGTCCTGCGCGAAGTGCATGTAGGCCATGGCGAGGCCGCCAAGCGCGGCGAGCGCGAACAAGACAGCAGCAACGGTCAGCATTGCAGGTCCTCCGTAGTTCGACTCGGGTGCGGCGCGGCGCGCGCGGGTGCGCGCGTGTCCGCCACCGCAAGCCCCACTCTATGAGGCTGTGGCCAATATTACAAGATTAGTGTTGTATTATTTGTGTCAAATGGAGCGACCGCGACTATTGCGGGTGTCGGGGCTCAGCGCCGCACCACCAGGGCGACGCCGACGACGGCCACGACCATGCCGGTCAGCGCCGGCCAAGTGAGCGATTCGTCGAAGAGCAGCCACGCCATGAGCGCGGTCGTGGGCGGCGTGAGGTAGAAGAGGCTCACGACACGGGTTGCGGCGCCGCGCCGGATCAGCAGGAACAACAGGAAGATCGCCGCGACCGACAGCACGATCACCGACCAGCCGAGCGCGAAGTAAAGCCCCGGCTCCCGCTGCATTGGTGCGCTCTCGAGGAGCAGCGCGAACGGGAGTGTCACCACGAACGAGGCGGCGTACTGCACGAAGGTGCCCGTGCGCAGATCGAAGTGCGGGCAGAAGCGCTTCTGATAGAGCGTGCCGGTCGTGATGCTCCCAAGCCCGAGCACCCCGAGCAGGAGGGCCGAGACAGACAGCCCGGCAACAGCGATCTTGTTCGCTACCACGAGCGCGACGCCCGCGAAGCCAAGCACCAGCCCCAGCCACTGCCGTGCGCCCACGCGTTCGCCGATCAGCGGGCCGGCAAGTGCGGTCAGTACCGGCTGCAGCCCCACGATGAGCGCAATGAGGCCGGCAGACATTCCGAGCGCAACCGCGCCCCATACACCCGCGAGATACCCCGCGTGCACCAGGACGCCGGCAACGGCGATGTGCGCCGCCTGCATCCGCGAGTCCGGCCATTGGGCGCGACCGATCCAGATCATCGGTGCGAGCACCGCCATCGCCAGCGCATAGCGCCATTCGAGAAACGTCAGCGGCGGCGCATAGATTGCGCCGAGCTTGGCCACGATAAACCCGGTGCTCCAGAAAAGCACGAACAGCGCCGGGGCGGCGCGAATGAGCAGGGAATCGCCGGCAGCGACCGCCGGCACGGCGGAATGGCTCGACATAGTGCGCGAGAGCGCGCAGTTTACCCGATCGGTCGAAGGTCGCGCGATGCAAGCAAAAAAGAATCCCGGCCGTAGCCGGGATTCGCAAGCACGACGACTTTCTTTACAGCGGCGAACGAGTGCTTTCAGGGCTGCGTCTTGGTCCAGGCCGAGAAATCGCAGCCCTCGGGAGAACCCATCGAGAACGGCCGGAAGTCGCTGCATGCCCACACGGCCGCGAACAGCTTGTCGGGGCTCAAGTAAGCGCGCATGACGGCGAAGTCACCGGGCGGGACTGCGGGATCGTTCGTGAACGTGGAAATGAAGCGCCCCCGCCCCGCCGGATCGTCCATGCGGACGTTCGAGATCGCGCGCGTGACGCTGTCGATCGTGGCGGTGCACTGCGAGGTGGGATCGGGTGGCGCCGGGTCGGTGGGCGCGCACTGCGCGCTCGAATCGAGATGCGCAAACGTGGTGAAGTCGGGCGCGGTTTGAAGCGTGTCGCCGCTCCAGGCGCCGTCGATATCCGTAAGAGCGTAGGTCGGCAGCTCAATGGCGCCTTTCTGTAGCACGCCGAATTCCGAATGTTCACTCAGATAGAGCATATGGGCTCCGGCGGGATCCACCATCATCATGCCTGTGGCGACCGGGGTGCTGCCGCTTGTCAAGGCGAACCGGAAGGCCCGCGGCACCTCGGTGGCTTTGGTGATACTGCCCGTGAGTCCCTGGTCGGCGCCTTCGAGCTTGACGCCGGTCATGCCGCCCGCTGCGTCTACCGTGAACTCGAACGTCCGCACGGTGGACTTGTCGTCGAAGGTGCCAAACCATGTGCCCGCCAGCTGATCGAGATTAACGTCGGCCCGCGGCGGTTCCTGCGTGAAATCGTTGTCGTCGCTGCCGCAGGCGGCCAAAAGCACAACAACAGATGCGGAGACCAGAAGAGACGAACATTTCCTTATCGCTATCATAGCCGTTCCCTCTGAGTAGTAATGGATGGTGTCCAAGCAACGCCGCCGATTCTGCGGCAGACACGAACACCTGTCTAACGCGAAGCATGCGGGAATTCGTCGTCCGCAGACGCAAGGAACCTACCGCGAAAAATTCTTCGGAGCGTGCGCTCGAGCACGCCTGCAGCGCTTCGTCATCGACTTAGCGCGCTTCGATGTGGGGCGCACGCATAAGGGCATCGCATCGTAGCGCCGCTCTCTACCCGGCTCGCGTCGTCGACGCGATGCCCGAGCCTTCCGTACGCCGACGAATCACGCATCGTGCACGAAATTGCGCGCGGCTGGCGCGTCGACTAGCGAAGCGGCTAAAGCATCTGCAGTGCCATGCGACGCGCGTACAACGCGCGCGTCTCACGCTCAGGTAGGCACAACCCGCTTTGGACGAATCGGCGCGTGTGCATTCTTCGTCTGTTGGAAAGCGCTCGCGCGCACGCTTGCTCTCGAAATGTCGCAGCCGCTGGAGGGACCGCGCGCGATACCGGCAAGCAATCCGCGTGTCTGCGCGTACAGGTCGCAACGACACCCCGGACGCCGGTCGCTTCTTGGCGTCGATATGCCATCGCCCCCTGCCGCACGGCGCCCTGCGCGCTGGGATGACGTCGCCAGAAGGGCCGCTGTCCTCTCGTGCGCCCGCCGCTCGCCCCGGCCGAGCCAATCACACCCGTCCCCGGCCATCGGCCGGCGGGCTGCAGAAGGACGCTGCCCGGGCGCTGTCTCGGCAAGGTTCTTGCAGAAGTATCTCTGTACCGGCGCCGGATAACCGTCGGCATGGGCACGCGAGGAGATGTGCATGTACGCGCATTTGCGGAGCATCGTTCACGAGTACGAAAAGCGACACGGGCGCCGCCCGCAGGTCGTGTACTTGAACGCGCGACACATGCGCCGGTTCATGGAGGAATGCCCGGATCTCTTCGATCCCGAGACGGCGATGCCGCTCGGCTTCCGGGTCGTCGTGCTGCCCGAGAGCGAACTGAGTCAGCCGAAAGCCGCCTGGCTGCCGCGGCGCCGCACCCGCCCGCGCGGCGCCGACGAGCCGGACTTGAAGCTCCTCGCCTGGGATCGAGAGCGTCGGCTGCGTCGCGCACGCCCCTCCGCCCAGTGAGCGCGGGTCCGTAGACTAGCCGCTGCACGGCAACTCGCGAACCGCCGTGTCAAGAAATCGGCGGCGAGAGCAACTCGCCGCCGCATCATGATCGTCCGTGTTGAACGGCCGCTCTGGCGTCGTGCCGCTATGTGCCGGTGCTCGTGCGCGTTCCCGTCGGCAACGCGAGCAGAGCGACCGAATGCAGCAACAAAGCAAACGATGAGTTCCGCGCGGGTGTCGCTCTAGTCCAGATCGAGAGAGCCAGCCACTCGCTTCAAGCCACGAGTCGCCGATCGTTGAGCGCCGTTCAACGACGGCTCGTTGTACGTCACCGGATTCCGGAACGGGCACTCCCGACCCGACTTCAATTATGGCGCATACTGCTCGAAGAGAGCGTGATCGCGGCTCAGATCAGGTAGCCGCAAGCGGAGCCGATTTCGACGCCGATAGCTTTGTGTGCGAGACCGTTCCTGACTTGGAGGCGTCCAGCGCCCTTCTCAGTATCGTTTGGACGAGATGGCGCGCGATTTCCGCGGACGTCTTTCTTCCCGGTCGGTACCACATACGCGTCCAGTTGAGTGCCCCGAGCAACGCGAGCCGCAGCAGGCTGCGATCGACGTCCGGCGGCAGGTCGAGCGCATCGATTAGCCTGCGGAACCGCTCCTCATAGGCGTTGCGGTCGCGATTCAAGCGCCGCTGGAGCGCGGGCGGTGCTGTGTGAAAAAGACTCGTCCCTTTGACGAGCGAAACATCCTCGCGGGCGACGAGCAGTTCCAGATGTGCTGCACAGGCGGCTTCGAGCCGCCGCCAGGGATCGCTTTCCGCGGCGAGCGCACGGCTCACCGCTTCGTTCAGCTGCTTGAACGCAGCGGCGTGGACTTGGATGAACAGGTCTTCTTTGGATTTGAAGTGGTAGTACAGGGAGCCCGGAAGGATTCCCGCGGCCGCGCAGATTTCGCGCAAAGAGGCGCCCTCGTAGCCTTTTCTATCCAAAACGCGTATTGCCGCGGAAATCAGGCGGTCGCGCCGCACGCTGGCGGCAGAGTCATTGGTCGCCCCGGCATCGACGACGATGCGGCGACTGACCCGCATACGGTCGAGCAAGGCGCGCTGCGGGTCGGACAAGCACAAACGCCCCCCTTTAGCTTCGCGTTTACGACGCAGCAGCCGCTCGTAGCGCGTCGCCAAGCCGTGCTTCTGCCAGATTGCACGCACGCCGGAGGGCGACAGGTGAACGCCGCGCGCCTTCAGTTCGCGCGCAGCGCGAACGCTACCCAACTCCGGCCGCTCGATCGCGATCGTTATCGCTGCTTCCCTTGCTCGACGGCCCTGCGTCCTCATGGTCCGACTATACCACCTAAACAGGAGAGGCGACCGGGTCGTCCCGGTCGCCTCCCTTTCTAGCCGTCCTTGGGTTCTACGGGCACCCGATTGCCTCCGAGATTCCCTTCGCGTTGAGAAGCAGCACGTCGGCGAGGGCGTCGCTCAGTTTCTTGCCCGCTTGGGCGCGCACATGGTTCTGGTACGCCTTGAGCGACCCACAGGCACCAGCCGTATTACCGCTCTCGTACGCCTGCTGCACCGCGGCAAGCTGCGAGGCGTAGCTCCCGCCGACGGCGTTCCCGACGAGAGCCACTTGCTCGGTCAGCCGCACGTCCACCGCGATCTCATGCGATACCGGCGGGTCCCCCAGCGGCTGACCGCCCGGACCATTGGCAAACGTTATCCAAGGTATCGAGGGCTGCTGCGCGACTGGCGGTTTGCTCCAATCGCACACGCCACTCGGGAACGCCTGCTCGAGCCGTGCCCACTGATCTGGGGTAAACGTCACGGGATAGTCCGCCGGATCCAGCGGTTTGAGCTGACACTTGAACGCGTCGTTCGTGAACGGCGCACCTGCAACCAGACGAGGATTCGAATAATACTGCCAGTCCCCGTTGCAGGTCAGATCCTGTACGACTCCGCCGGCGCGAAAACACGCGTCGAATACCGTCGCCGGCCGGTTGCGCGCGATCTTCGTCGGGAGCGGATCGTCGCTTGTGTCGGCCTCGACCGCCGCGAGCCAAGCGTCCATGGCGTCGAACGCGTTCGGCGTGCTACCGCCGTTCGGAATCCAGATGACGTGCCCGTCGTGGTTACCATTGTGCCGGTCGACGCGTGCACGAAAGGTCCACGAATGGAACGCCGGGTGGAAGCCGGTGTCGTTCAGGTTGTTCTTGATGTCTATCTCGGCAACGTATGCAGCACCGCGTCCGCTGACGATGCGTCCGGTACGATAGAGTGTTGCTAAAGCGCCCAAATCAGCTTCGGAACGCTCGGGCTGGTAATTGCCGTCGATATCGAGTCCACCGATCCGGTAGTTGAGGTCGACGAATTGCTCGGCCGTAATCTCGCCGGCCAACAGCGCGTTCAAGCCATACTGGACACCGACGTTGTCAATCGGCCGCGGAGCCTTGCCGTCGGGTCCGACGCCGAACATCGCCTTCTGATAGTCCTGGCTGGTGCAGCGGGTGCCCTGCGGATTGGTTATCGGATCGTAGCGCCAAGGCGGATCATTGGCAGGCCCCGCACAGCCGACGGTGCTCGTTGCAATCAGCTCCGTTAAAGGCGCACCGAAGGCATTCAGCTTCTGGCCGCACATGTTATCCGGGTTGGAAGGATGCGATCCCCACACCTTGCGGCGCTCGGCTGCGGTTGGCCACAGCGGATTGCCGACGTTCGGCAGACCCAGGGAGGGGCTCTGAAGACCGAAATAGCGCCACAGCAGGATGCAATCGAACGAGCTTACGACCTGATACCAGTGGTCCTCGAACGCCTGACTGGTGAGAAGGCCGTTGAGCAGGCCCGGATAGGCCTCACTGATCAGATGCTGCTGCATCGTTCCCGCTGATCCGCCCGAGCCGATCGTGTAGCGGATCTCGCCGTACCGCTCGATGACGATTTCTTTGGCCATCATCGTCGCTTCGGCGGAAATGATGTCGTTGCACTGATTTCCGAAAGTAGCCAAGCTCGACGTCGCAACCGCGAACCCGCGCGCCAGTTGCGTCACGTTGGTCAGCACGTTGCCGACGGTGGGCTGCTGATAGTTCGTGCTGCATGCGCCACCGTACGTGAAGTACAGCTTGTGGTTCCACGGTTGCTCGGTTGACCAGGGCTCGATAGGCCGGTGCGGGTCCACGAGTACGGCAATCTGGTAAATGCCGCGGTCAGCGGTTCCGGTAACTCGTTGGACGATAAAGGGAACGGTTCGACCCTGATCGGTAGTAGCGCTTTGTATCAGGCCTGGCGGCGGCGGGTTGCTCGGATCGTAAGGGACGAATTGGTTGCTGAGATTGCGGTAAAAGAATTCGACGACTGTAGGAGCGTTGCACTTGTCGTCAATCGCCGGACCGAGCGACGGGTTGGTTTGCAAATGCGTCCGGCATAGCCACGGCTGCACCGGCTCGCCAGAGAATACCGGACCGCCGATCGGGTGATTGCGGATGGTAATCTCGTGACCCGAGCCGTCGGGAAGTCGCGCACGCAGCACGTTATTCCCTTCGATCATGCCGGTCACTAGGCCCGCGTACTTGCCGTTTTGGCGAACCGCGAAGGCATCCGTTATGTCTTGACCATTTAGCGTGACCTTCACGGCTGCTGGATCGACTTCGTTAGACAGCCTTATCGCCACCAGCGCGTCTCCGCCCGAAATAAGATCGGCGCGGTTCGACAGTACGTCTATTCCCTGAATCGCCGCCTCGCCGTAAGCGACGGCG
>Ga0207873_1003741_pt1 | contig 10738 bp, 8 predicted proteins | sample BGWIniCompost_FD_187373 | JGI IMG/M metagenome (GOLD analysis project Ga0207873, IMG submission 187373) | Cellulose adapted compost microbial communities from Newby Island Compost Facility, Milpitas, CA, USA - BGW Initial Compost (SPAdes)... ... | reverse complement strand
CGCGCCGCGCACGAGGAGGGCCGGTCCAGCGGCACGCCCGTCATGCACCCGCCGGGCCGCACCGGTGGCTGCACGACACGGCCGGGGCGGCAGCCGCCCCGCCCGCTCCCGGGGTCACGCCGAGCGGCGGAAGCCGATGGTGGGCACTGCCCGGCGGAGCGGCCAGCGGCGGGTGGACTCCTCGGGGATCAGGTCGGCGAGGAAGGCGTAGCGGCTCAGGGCGGCGGGATCCTGGCCCTGGACGGAGTGCACCCTGCGCCACCAGGCGCCGATCTCCGCCCAGCCGGGGGCGGAGAGGGAGCCACCGAACTCCTGCACCGACAGGGCCGCCGTCAGGCCGGCGAAGGCGAGGCGGTCGGCGAGCGGCCAGCCGGCCAGGGTGCCGGTGACGAAGCCCGCGACGAAGACGTCCCCGGCGCCCGTCGGGTCGAGCGCCTCCACCTCGATCGCCGGCACCTCCGCGCACTCGCCGGTCCGCCGGTCCACGGCGTAGGCGCCCTCCGCTCCGCACGTGACCACGACCAGCGGGACGTGCTCGGTGAGCGCGTGGGCGGCGGCGCGCGGGCTGTCCGTGCGGGTGTAGCGCATCGCCTCCTCGGCGTTCGGCAGGAACGCCTCGCAGTGGCGCAGGTCCTCGAGACCGGCCAGGTCCCAGGCCCCGGTGTCGTCCCAGCCCACGTCGCCGAAGATCAGCGCCCCCTTGCGCGCCGCCTGCGCGATCCACGGGGAGCTGCGGCCCGGGGTGAGGCCGGCGACGGCGGCCCGTGCCCGGGGCGGGCAGTCGGGGGCCGGCTCCTCGGGCGGCGGCTCGTGGCCGTGGGAGACCATCGTCCGCTCCCCCTCGTAGGCCATGGAGACGGTGACCGGGGAGTGCCAGCCCGGCACCGTGCGCGACAGGGACAGGTCGATGCCCTCGCCCTGCGCCAGCGCGTCCCAGCAGTACTCGCCGTAGTGATCGTCGCCGAACGCCCCCGCGAGCGAGGTGCGCAGGCCGAGCCGGGCGAGGGCGGTGGCCATGTTGGCGACCCCGCCGGGGCTCGACCCCATGCCGCGCGCCCAGGACTCGGTCCCGCGCACCGGGGCGGAGTCCAGCCCGGTGAAGATGATGTCGAGGAAGACGGTGCCGGTGAGATAGACGTCCCAGGGCGGGTCCTGAGGAGTGCGCAGCAGGGCGAGGGGGTCGACCTGGCCCTGGCGGGAGTGCGCTCCCTCTCCGGTCGACGCGGGGGACGCGGTGGACGCGTTCACGATGCGCTCCCTGACGTGGTGCCGATCTGGCCAGTCTGCACCACAGCACCGACAGCACTCACGTCGTCACGCCACGCCCTCCCATCGGTACGCCTCGACCTCGGCGAGATACCGGGCCCGCAGCTCCTCGTCGTCCTCCAGGAAGGAGGCCAGGAACGAGTTGCGGGCCAGCTCGCGCAGCCGCTCCCGGGACAGGCCGAGCACCCGCTGCACGGCGTCGAAGTTGTCGCCCGCGTAGCCGCCGAAGTAGGCCGGGTCGTCGGAGTTGACCGTGCACATCAGGCCGGCGTCCAGCATGGCGGGCAGGGGGTGGTCGGCGAGGGTGTCCACGGCCCGGAGGCGGACGTTGGACAGGGGGCAGAGGGTGAGCGGGACGCGGTCCCGCACCAGCCGCCGCACCAGCGCCGGGTCCTCCACGCAACGCAGCCCGTGGTCGATCCGCTCCACGCCGAGCACGTCCAGGGCCTCGGCGATGTACGCGGGCGGCCCCTCCTCCCCGGCGTGCGCCACGCGCCGCAGTCCGAGCCCGGCGGCGGCCTCGTACACCTCGCGGAACTTGGCGGGCGGATGCCCGGCCTCGGCGGAGTCCAGGCCCACCCCGGTGATCCGGTCCAGATACGGCTCGGCCGCCTCCAGGGTGGCCATGGCCGACTCGGCGGACTCGTCGCGCAGGAAACACATGATGAGCCGCGTGGACACCCCGTGCGTCTCGGGACTGCGGCCCAGCGCCCGCCACAGCCCCTCGACCACCGTGCCCATGCCGACTCCCCGCGCGAGGTGCGCCTGCGGGTCGAAGAAGATCTCCGCGTGCCGCACGCCCTGGGCGGCGGCGCGGGCGAGGTAGGCGTCGGCGAGATCCTCGAAGTCCCGCTCGGTGCGCAGCACCGCCATCAGCTCGTAGTACAGGTCCAGGAAGGACTGCAGATCCCTGAACCGGTACGCCTCGCGCAGCCCCTCGGTACCGGCCCAGGGCAGCTCGACACCGTTGCGTCGCGCCAGTTCGAAGGCCAGCTCCGGCTCCAGGGTGCCTTCGATGTGGAGGTGCAGTTCGGCTTTCGGGAGGACCATCACTTCATCGTACGGCGAGGTCAGCGGCGTAAGCCGGTCAGCGGCGCACGGCAACCGCGGGTCAGCGGCGCTTCGGGAGCGGAACCCGCTGCAGATCGCGGGCCACGGTCAGCTCGCCCTCGTAGCCCGCCGCCCGCGCCTGCCGTTCGAACTCGGACGGGTCGCCGTAGCGCTGGCTGAAGTGGGTCAGCACCAGATGCCTGACGCCCCCGTCGCGGGCCACCCGGGCCGCCTGCCCCGCCGTCAGATGCCCGTGCTCGACGGCGAGTTCCCGGTCCTCGTCGAGGAACGTCGACTCGATGACCAGCAGGTCGCAGTCCTGAGCCAGCTCACGGGCGCCGTCGCAGAGCCGGGTGTCCATGACGAAGGCGAACTTCTGCCCGCGCCGCACCTCGCTCACCTCCTGAAGCGTCACCCCGCGCAGCGAGCCCTCGCGCTGGAGGCGGCCCACGTCCGGGCCCTTGATGCCGTGCGCGGCCAGGCGTTCGGGCAGCATGCGCCGCCCGTCGGGCTCGGTGATCCGGTAGCCGTAGGACTCGACGGGGTGGGAGAGGCGGCGCGCCTCGAGCGTGTAGGCGGGGGTCTCGGCGAGGACGCCGTCCGAGTGCACGGGAGCCTCGGTGAGCGGGACGGTCTCCCGGTAGGCGGTGGCGTACCGCAGCCGGTCGAAGAACCGCTGCCCGGACCGCGGATAGTGCGCGGTGACCTGGTGCGGCACCTTGTCCAGGTTGATGCGCTGGATCACCCCGGCGAGGCCGAGGGAGTGGTCACCGTGGAAGTGGGTGACGCAGATCCGGTTCAGGTCGTGCGCGGCGACCCCGGCGCGCAGCATCTGCCGCTGGGTGCCCTCGCCGGGGTCGAAGAGGAAGCCCTCGCCGTCCCAGCGCAGGAGGTAGCCGTTGTGGTTGCGGTGCCGGGTGGGGACCTGACTCGCGGTGCCCAGCACCACCAGTTCGCGTACGGACAAGGCGGCTTACCCGGGAGGCCACTCGAGGCCGCGGCCGCCGAGGACGTGGGCGTGCGCGTGCCAGACGGTCTGGCCGGCGCCGCTGCCGGTGTTGAAGACGATGCGGTAGCTCTCCAGCTTGTCCTCGTCGGCGACGGCCTGCGTCTCGCGCAGGACGTCGGCGGCGACCTGGGGAGCGGCGGCGGCCAGGGCGGCTGCGTCGCGGTGGTGCTCCTTCGGGATCACCAGGACGTGGGTCGGTGCCTGGGGGTTGATGTCCCGGAACGCGATGGTCGTCTCGGTCTCCCGGACGATCGTCGCCGGGATGCTTCCCGCGACAATCTTGCAGAACAAGCAGTCGTCCTGCGGCTCCCCGGCCATGTGCCCTCCTCGCCTCACCGAACCGATCACCTACGGCAACATCGTAGCCACCGGAGCTGCGGGCAGCTGTCCGACCCGGCTGCGGGCCGGCCCCGCAGCCCGCAGCCACGGCACGCTCACGACACAGCCGGGGGAACCTTCGCCGGGGTCTGCTCCAGGGCCTCCAGGGCCAGGCGGATCGCCTCGTCCAGCTGGACATCCCTGCCCGCGGCGTAGTCCTGGGGGCGTTGGACGACCTCGACGTCCGGGTCGACGCCGTGGTTCTCGACGTCCCAGCCGTAACCCTCCAGCCAGAACGCGTACTTCGGCTGCGTCACGGACGTCCCGTCCACCAGCCGGTAGCGGCTGTCGATGCCGATGACACCGCCCCACGTCCGGGTACCGACGACCGTGCCGAGGCCGAGCGCCTTGATCGCCGCGTTGACGATGTCCCCGTCCGACCCGGAGAACTCGTTGGCCACCGCGACCACCGGCCCCCGGGGCGCGTCCCGCGGATAGCTCTCCGGCCGCATGCCCCGCGGCAGGTCCCATCCCACGATCCGCCGCGCCAGCTTCTCCACCACCAGCTGCGAGGTGTGCCCGCCCCGGTTCTCCCGGACGTCCACCACCAGCCCCTCCCGGGCGACCTCCACCCGCAGGTCCCGGTGCAGCTGGGCCCACCCGGAGCCGATCATGTCGGGCACATGCAGATACCCGAGGCGTCCGCCGGACTTCTCGTGGACGTACGCCCGCCGGTCGCCGACCCAGGCGTGGTACCGCAGCGGCTCCTCGTCGGCCACCGGCACCACGACCGCGTGCCGCGGCTCCCCGCCGCCCGCGGGCAGCACGGTCAGCTCCACCGGCTTGCCCGCCGTCCCCACGAGCAGGGGCGCGGGTCCGGTCACCGGGTCCACCGGCTGCCCGGCCACGGCCACGATCGCGTCCCCGGGCCGGATCGCCACACCCGGCGCGGCGAGCGGGGAGCGCGCCTCGGGGTCGGAGGTCTCCGACGGCAGGATGCGGTCGACCCGCCAGCTGCCGTCCTCGTGCCGGGAGATGTCGGCGCCGAGCAGCCCCTGCCGGGCGCCTCCGTCGCCCCAGCCGCCGCGCGGGGTGACATAGGCGTGCGAGGTGCCCAGCTCGCCCTGCACCTCCCACAGCAGGTCCACCAGGTCGTCGTGGGTGGCGAGCCGGTCGAGCACCGGGCGGTAGCGGTCCAGCACGCCGTCCCAGTCGACGCCGTTCATGTCCGCGCGCCAGAAGTTGTCCCGCATCAGACGCCCGGCCTCGTCGAACATCTGCCGCCACTCCGCGGCCGGGTCGATCATCTGGCGGACCCGGCCCAGGTCGACGGTGATGTTGGAGTCGCTGTCGTCGTCGCCGGGGGCGCGCCGGTCGCTGGGCACCACCTTCAGCCGCCCGTCGGTCCACAGCAGCACCCGCTTGCCGTCGCCGCTGACCTCGAAGTGGTCGGCGTCGGCGGCGAGATGCTCGATGCGCTGCTGGGCGAGGTCGTAGCGCTCCAGCTCGGTCTTCGGGTCGGGGTCGTCCGGGGTGGCCCGGGAGGCGCCGAGGACGCCGGTGACCGGGTGGCGCAGCCAGAGCACGCCGTCCTTGGCGGCGCGCAGGTTGGAGTAGCGGGCGGCCTCCACCGGGAACGGCACGATCCGGTCGGCGAGCCCCTCCAGGTCGATGCGGGTGGTGGGGGTGCCCTCGCTGTCGGGGGTCTCCTCCCGGTCGGCCGCCTCGAAGGCGCGCCCGTGCCGCTGCGGGCCGAACGGCGACGGCGTGGTGGCCGCCAGCGTGATCAGGTACGGCCGGACGCTGTCGACGAAGGCCAGGTCGAAGACGTGCTCGTCGTAGACCGGGTCGAAGGAGCGGGTGGACAGGAACACCAGGTGCTTGCCGTCGAGGGTGAAGGCGGGCGCGTAGTCCTGGAAGCGCAGCGGGGTCGCCTCGGTGACCTGCAGGTCGGTGGTGCTGGCGAGGCGGATCTGGCTGAGCGGGCGCGGCCCGGGGTGCGACCAGGCCAGCCAGGCGGAGTCGGGCGAGAAGGTGAGCCCGGAGACGTCGCCGTCCTCGCTGCGGTCGACCTCGCGGACCTCCCCGGTCTCGCGCTCGACGAGCAGGACCCGGCCGTCGTGCGAGGCGACGGCGGCGCGGCTGCCGTCGGGCGCCATGGCGAGGTCGAGGACCCGGCCGAGCCGCCCGGCGGCGATCCGGCGCGGGGTGGCGCCGGGGGCGAGTCCGGTGGCCGGGGCGAACTCCAGGGCGTCGTCACCCTCGGCGTCGGTCACCCACACCACCCATTCCTCGCCGTCGGCGCGGAAGGTGCGGGGCCGGCGCGCCCGGACCCCGGGGGCGGCGGCGAGCGCTCGGGCGGGGCCCGAGCGGTGGGTGACCCAGTGGACGGCGCCGCGGACGCAGACGGCGCTGCCGCGGGCGGTGTGGTCGGGGGAGGCGGAGCCGAACCAGCGGGCGGCGTTCAGCGGGAACGGCCGCAGGTCGACGCGCTGCCCGCCGAGCCGGATGTCGAGCCGGCGCGGTTCGGCGCCGTCCAGGTCGTCCAGCACCCACAGTTCGCCGGCGCTGGAGTAGACGACGCGGGTGCCGTCGGTGGCGGCGTGGCGGGCGTAGAAGCCGCCGAGCGGGGTGTGGCGGCGCAGGTCGGAGCCGTCGGCGAGGGAGGAGTAGAGCGCTCCGGTGCCCTCGTGGTCGGAGAGGAACGCGATCCGCTCGCCGACCCACATCGGGTACTCGATGTTGCCGTCGAGGTCGGCGTGGAGCCGGACGAACTCTCCGCCGTCCTGGCCGTCCTGGCCGTCCTGGCCGTCCTGGCCGTCCTGGCCGGCGCGGTCGATCCACAGCTTGCCGGCGGTGCCGCCCCGGTAGCGCTTCCACGTGGCCGCCTCGCGGCCCATGGTGGCGGACAGCAGCACGGTGTGCGGGCCGTGGGCGACGTCGCCGACGGGCCCGTACGGCAGGGTGTCGGCGGGTCCGCCGTCGAGCGGGACCGCGCGGGCCCAGGTGCGGCGCAGGCTGGCCTGGCCGTGCGCGCTGATCGCGAGGACCCTGCCGTCCGGGGTCCAGCCGCGCACCTGTGTTCTGGGACTGCCCCAGTAGGTGAGGCGGCGGGCGGGGCCGCCGTCGACGGGCGCGACGTGCACCTCGGGTGCGCCGTCGCGGGTGGAGGTCCAGGCGACGGTGGTGCCGTCGGGCGAGATGCGCGGGTGGTTGACGGGCATGTTGTCGGCGCTGACCCGCCAGGCCCGGCCGCCGCCGTCGAGCGGGGCGAGCCACACATCGTCCTCGGCGGTGAAGGCGACCAGATCGCCGTGCGGGTGCGGATACCGGAGATACGCGGCTGATGCGACGGATGCAGGCTGTGTCACCCGATCACCCTAAGCACGCGGGAGGCGGACCGGCCAGGGCTTCCGATCACTTGCCCTCGACGGGGCGGCAGTCGGGATACCGGTCGCACCAGACGGTGGTGGTGACGGTCACGGTGACGGTGGGCCGGGGCCCGTCCGGGGCGGGCCCGCCGACCGGGGGCGGACTGCCGGAGTCGCAGTCGCCCAGACCGTCGACGCGGAACCACTGCTTCCCGTCCACCTTGGCGGTGATGTCGCCGCGCACGCAGGCGCCGTCGAGGGCGTGGGTGACCTTGCCGGTGACGGTGATCTCCTTGCCGTCCTCCGTCTCGCCCCGGCAGTCGACGGAGGCGACGGTCCGCTCCCGGGCCGACCGGGTGGCCGACCCGTCGCCGTCGCCGTCGAAGGAGGCGGTGCAGCTGAGCCAGCGCACCCCGGCCTTCTGCCGGTTGAGTTCGTCGGTGACGGTCTCGTCGACCGTGTAGGCCACGGTCGCGGAGCTCACGGCCCCCGGTTCGCACGCCACAACACCGCCCACGGCCACCACGGCGAGACCGGCCGCCACGGCCGTGCGCCGCAGCCGCGTGGCGCCCCACAGCTTCTGCCACACCCCCATGGACGGCAGCCTGCCACCGTCACCGGCGCGGCGGTAGGGCGCATACGGCCACTGTGCGCCCCGTCATGCTCCCTTGCGCACACGGCGGTTGGCGCTCTACGGGTGTGCGCCTACGGCGGTTGGTGCTCCGCGGGTGCCGGCGCGGGTCAGGACCAGCGGCCGGTGCGGCCCAGCAGCAGCGCCGCGGCCGCCGTGCCGGCGGTGGAGGTGCGCAGCACGCTGCGGCCCAGGCGGTAGGCGCGGGCGCCGGACTGCTCGAAGAGGGCCAGCTCGTCGGGAGCGATGCCGCCCTCGGGACCGACGACGAGCACGATGTCGCCGGTGGCGGGGAGTTCGGCGGTGGCGAGCGGGTCGGTGCCGCTCTCGTGCAGCACGGCGGCGAAACCGGCCTCGGCGAGAAGTGAGGCAACCTGCTTGGTGCTCGCCGCGTCGGCGACCTCGGGGAAGCGCACCCGGCGGGACTGCTTGCCGGCCTCGCGGGCGGTGGCCCGCCACTTGCCGAGGGACTTCAGTCCGCGCTCGCCCTTCCACTGGGTGATGCAGCGGGACGCCGTCCAGGGGACGATCCGGTCGACGCCGACCTCGGTCATGGTCTCCACGGCCAGCTCGCCCCGGTCGCCCTTGGGCAGCGCCTGCACCACGGTGATCGTGGGGGTCTCTGCGGGCTCCTCCTCGACCTCGCCGAGGCGCACCACGAGCCGGTCCTTGCCCTCGGCGGCCTCCACCTCGCCCTCGGCCCAGCGTCCGGCGCCGTCGGTGAGGACGACGGCCTCGCCGGGCCGCAGCCGCTTCACGGAGACGGCGTGCCGGCCCTCGGGGCCGTCCAGGACGAAGCTGCCGCCGCCGAGGGTCTCGAAGCGGTCGACGACGAACACGGGCGCGGTCACAGGGCACCTCCCGCCGACAACGCGGTCCGGGCGGAGGCGAGTTCGGCGGCCAGCACCTCCACCAGCTGCCCGGCGGGCAGCTCCCGCGCCAGCCGGTGACCCTGCCCCGCCCAGAGCGCCATCCCCTGGGCGTCCCCCGCCTTGGCGGCGGCCTTGCGCAGCGGCGCGGTGAGGTGGTGGACGTCGGGGTAGGCGGCGGGCGCGTAGGGGCCGTGCTCGCGCAGGAAGCGGTTGACCAGTCCGCGGGCCGGGCGGCCGGAGAAGGCGCGGGTCAGCTCGGTGCGGACGAAGAGGGGGTTGGTGAGGGCCTGCTTGTGCAGGGCGTGGGCGCCGGACTCGTGGGTGGCGAGGAAGGCGGTCCCGAGCTGGGCGGCGCTGGCGCCGGCGGCGAGCACGGCGGCTATCTGGCTGCCGCGCATGATGCCGCCGGCCGCGATGACGGGGATGCTGACGGCCTCCCGTACCTGGGCGACCAGGGAGAGCAGTCCGACGCCGGCGCCGTCCGCCTCGGGGACGTCGCGGTGGGTGCCCTGGTGGCCGCCGGCCTCGATGCCCTGTGCGATCACCGCGTCCGCGCCGCAGCGCTCCACGGCCCGCGCCTCCTCGGCGGTGGTGGCGGTGACGAAGGTGAAGGTGCCGACGCGGTGCAGCGAGTCGATGACCTCCCGGGCCGGGACGCCGAAGTGGAAGGACACCACCGGCACCGGGTCGTCGAGGAGCACGGCGAGCTTGGCGTCGTAGCCGTCGTCGCGGCCGCTGTCCGGGTCGCCCAGCTCGGTCTCGTACCAGGTGGCCTCGCCGGCCAGCTGGTGGGCGTAGACGTCCACGGCGGCCGGGTCGGCGGTCTCCGGCTGCGGCAGGAAGAGGTTGACGCCGAAGGGGCGGCCGGTCAGTCCCCGCAGCTGCTTGATCTCCTGGTACATGCCGTCCGCGGTCTTGTACCCGGCGGCGAGGAAACCGAGCCCGCCCGCCTCGCAGACCGCCGCGGCGAGCTGCGGCACGGAGACGCCGCCCGCCATGGGGGCCTGCACGATCGGGTGCGGGAGAAGACCGGTCAGCGCGGAGGACATGCCCGCATGGTGCCATGTCCTCGGAACATCACCGAATCAGCCTTTCCTCTGGCATAAACCGCCGCTTGCCCGGACTCGGCCGTCCCGCCCTCATGCCCGCGGACGGACACGGCGACGGGCCGGCACCGTGGCGCCGGCCCGTCCCGAACGCTCGTTCAGCGGCCGTTGAAGGCGTCCTTCAGCCGGGAGAACAGCCCCTGCTGGCCCGGCTGGAACTGCCCCTGCGGGCGCTCCTCGCCGCGCAGCTTGGCCAGCTCCCGCAGCAGCCGCTCCTGCTCCGGGTCGAGCTTGGTCGGCGTCTGCACCTCCACGTGCACGATGAGGTCGCCCCGGCCGCCGCCGCGCAGATGCGTCACGCCCCGGCCGCGCAGCGGGATCGACTGGCCGGACTGGGTGCCGGGCCTGATGTCGACCTCCTCCATGCCGTCCAGCGTCTCCAGCGGCACCTTGGTGCCGAGCGCCGCCGCGGTCATCGGGATGGTGACCGTGCAGTGCAGATCGTCGCCGCGCCGCTGGAAGGTGGGGTGCGGCAGCTCGTGGATCTCCACGTACAGGTCACCGGGGGGACCGCCACCGGGGCCGACCTCGCCCTCGCCGGCCAGCTGGATGCGGGTGCCGTTGTCCACGCCGGCGGGGATCTTCACCGTCAGCGTGCGGCGCGAGCGGACCCGGCCGTCGCCCGCGCACTCCGGGCACGGGTTCGGCACGACCGTGCCGAAGCCCTGGCACTGCGGGCAGGGGCGGGAGGTCATGACCTGGCCGAGGAAGGACCGGGTGACCTGGGAGACCTCACCGCGGCCGCGGCACATGTCGCAGGTCTGCGCGCTGGTGCCGGGCGCGGCTCCCTCGCCGTTGCACGTGGTGCACACGACGGCCGTGTCCACCTGGATGTCCTTGGTCGTGCCGAACGCGGCCTCGTCCAGCTCGACGTCGATGCGGATCATCGCGTCCTGGCCCCGGCGGGTGCGCGAGCGCGGGCCGCGCTGCGACGCCGTGCCGAAGAACGCGTCCATGATGTCGGAGAAGTTCCCGAAGCCACCGGCACCGAAGCCGCCCGTGCCGCCGCCGGCGGACTGCGAGAGCGGGTCGCCGCCGAGGTCGTAGACCTGCTTCTTCTGCGGGTCCGACAGCACCTCGTAGGCGGCGTTGATCTCCTTGAACCGCTCCTGGGT
>Ga0207873_1003740_pt1 | contig 10740 bp, 11 predicted proteins | sample BGWIniCompost_FD_187373 | JGI IMG/M metagenome (GOLD analysis project Ga0207873, IMG submission 187373) | Cellulose adapted compost microbial communities from Newby Island Compost Facility, Milpitas, CA, USA - BGW Initial Compost (SPAdes)... ... | reverse complement strand
ACGGAGAACCACGAGCGGCCGTCTTCGCCCCAGGAGTACCAATCCACCACCGGGTCGAACGCCACCACGTCGAGGAGGCTCTGCAGGGACCCGCTTTGATCGAGCTCGGTGCGGGCCGCATCGGCCACGGTGGGCGGGTACACCGCGCAGGTCGTCTGGCGGACACCGCCGTCGACGGGCACCACGGGCAGATCCGTCATCCGATTCGCCAGTTGCCGGAGGGTTTCCGGCCGCACCCACGGCTGATCGGTGGCGACGACGATGACGGCGTCACCGTACGCCTCCAGGGCGGCCACCAGGCCTGCCAGCGGCCCCTGATGGGACGGTCCGGGGTCGGCTAGAGCCTCATACCTTCCGATCGGCTCAGCACGCCCCGCCACGACCACGCGGTGTGCCACCGCTTCGAGCGCCTCTCCGACCCATTCGAGCATGGCACGGCCCGCCACGGCGTACGTGGCCTTGTCGACACCCATCCGGCTGCTGCGGCCGCCGGCGAGGATCACCCCGGTCACCGCACCATCCTGGCACCCCTACCATCGGCTGGCCATGGTCTCCCGTACCGTCCTCGCCATAGCCGTCGCCGCCTGGACGTTGCTCAGCTGGGGAGGTCGCATCCGTCTCCTCACCGCCGCCGAGCAGGACGTCTCCAACTGGATCCGAATCGGGGGGTCGTTGCTGATCGGCGCCGCCGCGGTCTCGGTGCTCCTGTTCGCCGCCGGAAGCGCCCTGGAGAGGTGGGTGCTGACGCTATTCAGCGTGTGGACCGCGGTCCTCTGGATCCGGTCCCTATTCAGTGTGTGGACCGGGGACCACTCCTTTGGGTTTCAGGTCGTCCACACCGTCCTGGCGGTCGGGTTCTCCGTGCTCGTCTACCTGTCGATGCGGACGGGCTGGTCGACCGCGGCGTCCTGATTCAGGAGCGGAAACGTCGAGACCTCCGTCACCGCCACACTGACCAAGTCGCCAGGCTGCAGATACGGCGACGGCCCCAGACGGGCCCGAAGAGTCGTCCCGTTGGCCAGGTCGACCGTCACCAGTTGGTCGTGGCCGAAGTACTGCCGGTCCCGGACTACGGCGTTGCCTGAGGCGTCGCGCTGCACCGACACGGATTCGGGCCGGATCATCACCCGCACGCGGCCTTCCAGGCGCGTCGGGAACACGCCCACCGGTGTCGTCACCGTGCCGGCATTCGCCTCACACTCGATGAAGTCGGCGTCGCCCAGGAACTCCGCCACCCAGTCATCGGCGGGGTTCTGGTAGAGGTCCGCCGGCCGGGCGGCTTGAACCACCCGCCCGTCGCGCATCACGGCGACGAAGTCGCTCATCGACAGAGCCTCCTCCTGATCGTGAGTGACGAACACCGCCGTGGTGCCCGCTTCCCGGAGGATGGCGGCGACCTCGCTGCGCACCCGGGCCCGCAGCGAAGCATCGAGGTTGGAGAACGGCTCGTCGAGGAGGATCACATCGGGGTTGGGAGCAAGGGCACGGGCGATGGCGACCCGCTGCTGCTCGCCACCAGACAGCTCGTGGGGCATCCGATCTTCCTTGCCCGCCAGCCCCACCAGTTCGAGGGTCTCGGCGACCCGGCGGCGGCGGGTGCCGTTGCGCACCCCGTAGGCGACGTTGCGGGCGACGGTCAGATGCGGGAAGAGGGCGTAGTCCTGGAACACCATGCCCACCCGCCGTTTCTCAGGTGGGACGAAGACGTCACGGTCCGCCATCACTCGGCCGTCGATCTCGATCCGGCCGCGATCGGGACGGTCGAATCCGGCGATGAGCCGCAATGCCGTTGTCTTGCCAGAGCCCGACGGGCCCAGGAGCGTGAGGATGTGCCCGGCGTGGACGTCGAGGTGGAACCCGTGAAGCGCCACGGTGTCGTCGAACCTCTTTTCGAGGTCGCGGGCTCGGATCGCCGGGGTGTATTCGCCGTTGGTCATGTCCGGTGCAGGTCGCGGGCGACCAGTAGGTAGAGGGGGACGGCAGAGATCGCCACGAGAACGAGGGCTGCCACTGAGGCATCAGTGTAGAAGAGCTCGGAGGAGGCGCTCCAGACGTGGACGGCGAGCGTCTCGAAGCCAGTGGGACGCAAGAGCAACGTGGCGGGGAGTTCCTTCATCGCCGACAGGAAGACGATGCCGCCGCCGGCGAGGAGCGATCGCCCGAGCAGAGGCAGTGTCACCCGCCACAAGGTGCCCATCGGTCCCACGCCGAGGCTGCGGCTCGCTTCTTCGAGCGAGGGGCCCACCTGGCGGAGGCCGGTCTGGGCCGCCGACATGGCCTGAGGGAGGAACATCGCCACGTAGGCAACGATCAGAAGCAACACCGATTGGTAGATGGCAGGGATGAACCGCACCGCCACTACCAGAAAGCCCAGCCCGACGGCCAGGTGGGGGAGCGAGTAGGTTGACCAGGCGACCGACTCGAGTGCCCCGGTTGCCCGGCTGGCGTGACGCACGGTCAGGACTGCCACCGGGACGGCGGCGGTCACCGTGATCAGCGCGGCGACAGCCGACACCGAAGCGGAACGGAGGAGGTCGCCGGCGACCGCGCCCACCGGATTGCCGAGGGACAGCCCTCGGATCGCCCACCAGGCCACCGTCAACAGCGGGAGGACGAGGGCGGCGGCGACCACCGTGCCGAGGAATCCATAGGCCACTGCCCGTCTCCACCCTCGGAGGGCGGTGACGACAGGGCGCCGGGGAGGCCTGTGGGCGTAGAGCGCCGCCCTGCCTCTGGCCCGCTGCTCGGCCCACACCACTACGAGGGCCACGATGACGAGCACCCCCGAGAGGAACAGCGCCGGGGTCACGTCGAGACGCCCCCGGAACTGGGTGTAGATGGCCCGGGTGAAGGTTTCGTAGCGAAGCAGGGAAACGGCTCCGAAGTCGGAGAGCGTGTACAGGCCGACGAGGAGCATCCCACTCAAGAGCGCGGGGCGCAGTTGGGGCAAGACCACGGTGAGGAACGTCCGCCACCGGGACGCTCCGAGACCCCGGGCTGCCTCCTCGAGGGCAGGGTCCATCCTCCGGAGGGCGGGGACGGCCAGCAGGTGGACGTAGCTGAAGTTCCACAGGCTCAGAGCGGCCCAGGCCGCCCAGAAGCCGGAGAACACCGGCAGCGGCTGCAGCCCCATGCCCGTAAGGGCACGCGAGAGCAGTCCGTCGTTGCCCGACAACCCGAGGAACGCCAACGCTCCGACGTAAGACGGGATGACGAGCGGAAGCGTCAGGAGAGTCGACCACAGCCGCGCCCCCTTCAAGTCGGTGCGGGTGGTCAGCCAGGCGGTCGCCGCCCCCAGGATGCTGGTCGTCAGCGTCACCGCCACCATCAGCCGGGCGGTGGAGCCGAAGAGCTCTACCAAGCGGCCCGCCGGAATACCTCCGGCATCGAACCCTCCCGGCCTGACCACCGCCCAGACCAGGTAGGCGATGGGGATCAGAGCCGGGAGCATGAGGGCGCCCGCCAACAGCCACAGCGGCAGAGGAGCCCTCCTCCGGCGAGGGGAGGAAGGCTCCGGTGCCGTTTCGGCCGCTGGAGGGGCCAGTGTGGTCATCAGCTCAAACCAGCCTCCGCGATGAGGGCCAGGGCGGGATCGAGGGTGTCCGCCGTGTCGGTGAGGCTGATGTCCAAGGTCGGCAGCTCATCGAGCGGAAGTTGGCCCTCGGGGGTCCCGATCCCTTCCACCAACGGGTACTCGAACAGCCCCAGGAAGTGGTTCTGGGACTCCTCCGAGAGGAGGTAGCGGATCAGCTCTGCCGCCTCTTCCGGCTTGTCGCTCGAGGCGAGGATCCCCGCCCCGGTCGCCATCACCAGGCCACCCGGGTCACCGTCGGAGAAGAAGTGGTTGGCGGCAGGCACCTCTCCCAGCTCGGCGATCCGTTGCAGAAGGTAGTAGTGGTTGACCAAGCCGGCGTCGAGGTCGCCGGCCACCACCGCATCCACGATCGGGCCGTTGCCGTCGAAGATCTGCGGCTCGTTGGCGGCGATGCCCTCGAGCCATTCCCGCGTCCGCTCTTCACCTTCGGCGAGGATCATTCCGGTCACGAAGGCGACGAAGGAGCCATTGGTGGGCGCCACACCCAGACGACCCTTCCATTTCGGGTCGGTCACCTCCCAGATGTCGGCGGGAAGCTCCTCTTCGGGGACGAGTTCGGTGTTGTAGACGAACACCCGGGCGCGGGCGGTGATGCCCACCCAGCGGCCGTCGGCATCAGCGAACCGCTCCGGCACGAGCGACAGCACGTCCTCGGGCAGCTCGGTCAGATAACCCTCCTTGGCGAGGCCACCGATGAACGCCGGGTCCTGCGCCCAGAAGACGTCGGCGGGTGAGGCATCACCTTCGGTCATGATCGTCGTGGCGAGCTCGCCGGTCCCGGCGTAACGCACCTCGACCTCGATGCCGGTCTCGGCAGTGAAAGCGTCCACTACCGGCTGTACGAAGTTCTCGTTGCGGCCGGAGTAGAGGGTGAGAGCCTCGCCGGACGCCGTCGTCCCCGAGTCGGTGGTGTCCGCCGGCGCTTCGGTCGTGGTCGTGGTGCCGTTCGCGCCGCAGGCGGCGAGAATGGCGATGACAGCGAGTAGGGCAGTTGTCCGTCTCAAGGTTCGGGTTCCTTCTTTTCGGATACCCCGCGCAAGCTAATAAGCACTATGGATATAGTGCAAATCCGCCTTACCGCTGGTGTTAGGGAACCCTAACGCCTGCCTGGTGGAGAGTGGGGAGGTCTAGCATCGGTGGGAGTGACCCAGACCACCGAGTACCGCACCACCCACCGCGAATACACCGCAGCCATCTACGAACTCGCCGAGGCGGGTCTGCCCGTCATCCAGGCCCGCATCGCCGACTGGCTGGGTGTGTCCCGGCCGTCCGTCAACGAGATGGTGCATCGTCTCGCCGAAGACGGGCTGGTGACGGTCGACGACGAGGTGAGGCTGACCGAACAAGGGCGCCACCTCGCCGAGGTGGTCGTGCGCAGGCACCGCCTCGCCGAACGTTTCCTGTCCGAGGTGCTCGGACTTCCCTGGGTGAAGGTGCACGAGGAAGCAGAGGTCTGGGAGCACATCATCTCCGACGACGTCGAGAAGGCGATGTGGGCGAAGCTCGGCGACCCCAAGACCTGCCCTCACGGGAACCCCATCCCGGGGGCCGGCTACATGCCTCCACCGATGGTGTCGATCTCCCGCATGGAGGGCGCCTCGACAGTGGAGCGGATCTCCGAGGAGCTCGAGCTCGACCCCGAGATCATGGGCTTCCTCGACGCCAACGGGCTCCGTCCCGGTGCGGAGGTCGAGGTCGTCGCCCGCACCCCGGACGGCATCGTCACGGTCAGCGTCGGTGGGGGATCACCCGTGGGCCTCAGCCCATTCATCGCCGAGCGGGTCTACGTCGTCAAACAGGCCGTCACCGTCTGACGAGAAGCGGGACCTCCATCTCGGCCGCTTCCAGGCCGCCGTGATAGCCGATCAGCCGCTTGTCGAACGGCTTCGGCAGGAGGACCCGTCCTTCGGGGGCGAGGAGGAGGCGGTCGGGCAGCCGCTCGGTCAGTGCGGGATGCGTCGGCGGGCCGCCCAGCCACGCGACGACCTGATCGACTTCGTGGACCGAAGCACCCGTCGCCGACGCCAGTTCGGCGATCGTCTCCGTCGGTCCCGACACGTAGACCGAGCGCGGGTCTCCGAAGAAGCGGAGCGAATCGAACCCCTTTTCGCGGATGAGGATCTTTCGGTCCTCGCTGTAGTCGACATGGCCGTGGTCGGCGGTGCCCACCAGCCCGACCGTCTCGGGAAGGGAGCGGGCGAGCCTCTCCCAGATGAGCGATGCGGCCCCGAGGGCTCGGGTGTAGCCCTCCGCCGCCTGTCCGTCGATGTGGGCGGCGACGTCCACGTTGGGGAAGTAGGTCATCACGAACCGGCCCGGTCGGGCGAGCTGCAAGGTCGCCCGGACGAGCTCCTCGATCGACCACGCCGCTTCGAAGCGGCATCCCCGATACAACATGCGGCTCAGGGGGGAATCCATGAACGCCCCAGGCTGCACGGTGACGGGGATCACCCCCGCCCGGGTCAGCCGCTCCCAGAAGTTCGGGTAGGGGAGCATCGCGTCGTAAGGGTGGTCGACCGGCACCCCTGTCGGCGTCATCCATTTGAGGACGTTGACGACGTCGGCCACCCCCGGCAGGTGGAGCATGTGTCCGATGACGCCATGACGGGCAGGCGGCAGGCCCGTGACCAGGGTGGCCATCGAGGTCGTCGTGGTGGTGGGGAAGCCGGCGGTGAGAACGGAGGCACAGGCGGCGGACAGGGCGGTGGCGGAGGGGTGGGCGAGCTGGTGAGCGCCCAGGCCGTCGAAGACGACCAAGACATAGCCGTCTGCGTCGGGAAGGGTGGCGTCGGCCAGGCCCGGCATGACGGAATTGCCCACGAGGCGGCGTTCCAGGTCAGCGACCAGGTTCACCAAGCCGCGACCGGAGTAGTCAGGAGGTGTGAAGCCCACGCCCGGACGGTATCACCGAAGGGCCGAGGCCCCGACAGGACGCCGAATTCGTGCTCGGCTGTCCCGTTCCTATACTCGCTCCCGCCGGTCCTCGATACCAGCAGAGATGGACATATCCACTTACTTCCAGGACTACCTGACTGTCGGAGCCTTCGCCGGTCTCGGCGTGGTGCTGGTACTCGTGATGCTGGGAGTGGCCGCCGTACTCCGTCCCTCCAACCCCACCTCGGCGAAGGTCCTGACGTATGAGTGCGGTGTCGATCCGGTGGGCTCGGGGTGGTCGCAGACCTACGTCCGCTACTACATCTTCGGCCTGCTCTTCGTCCTCTTCGACGTGGAGGCGGTGTTTCTCTTTCCCTGGGCCCTCATCCCCGAACAGCTCGGCGTGTTCGGCCTCGTGGCGATCCTGCTCTTCATGCTGACGCTGGTCGAGGGCCTGTTCTACGCCATCAAGAAGGGAGTCCTGCGGTGGGAATAGTCCAGAAGTTCGGCGCCCCCAAACCCGTCTCGTGGCTCCTCAACTGGTCCCGCAAGTACTCCCTGTGGCTCTTCCAGTTCGGCCTGGCTTGCTGCGCCATCGAGATGATGGCGGCATCGGGCCCTCGTTTCGATTCCATGCGTTTCGGGATCATCCCCCTGCCTGCCTCTCCCCGTCAGGCTGACCTGATGGTCGTGGCGGGCACGGTGACCGACAAGATGGCGCCGTCGATCAAGCGTCTCTACGACCAGATGCCCGAGCCCAAGTACGTGATCTCCATGGGTTCGTGCGCCAACTGCGGCGGTCCCTACTGGGACTCGTACTCGGTCACGAAGGGTGTCGACCAGGTGATCCCCGTCGATGTCTACGTGCCCGGTTGCCCGCCCCGGCCCGAGGCGCTCCTGGAGGGGATCGTCCTCCTCCAGAAGAAGATCCAGGGGGAAGACATTCGCGAGAAGTGGAATCAGCGTGACCTCCAGCCAGCCTGAGGCGGAAGCTCCCGAACAGGAGCAGGAGACAGTCGAGGCCCCGCACCCGCTGACGGAGTTCGCCAACTCCGTTGCCGAAGCGGTAGGCGGCGAAGCCGTCATCACCTTCGACACCGTCAAGGTGTCGGTGCCGGCGGACCGCTGGGCGCAGGCCTTGACCACCGCGCGCGACGAGTTCGGGCTCGTCCTCTTCTCGTTTTTGTCCGCCATCGACTGGTCCAACGAGACGGCGGTCGGCGACCCGCTCGAGCAGCCGCTCGAAGAGGAGTACATCGAGCTCATCTGCACCGTGAGCGACGTGAGCGAGGGAAAGCGAGTCACGTTCTCGACCCGCCTCGACCACGACCACCCCGAGGTCCAGACCCTCATCGACGTCTACGCCGGGGCCAACTGGCACGAGCGAGAAGCCCACGAGATGTTCGGGATCCGGTTCATCGGCCACCCCGACCTGTCCCACCTCTACCTGCCCGAGGGGTTCCTCGGCCACCCGCTGCGAAAGACCTTCCCGCTCCTCGCCCGGGAGGTGAAGCCATGGCCGGGCAAGGTCGACGTCGAGGGCATGCCTTCCGAAGAGGGTGAGGAGGGCGAGGCTGCCGAAGGAGGCGAGGGGGCCGAGACCGAAGAGGAGGAAGCGTGACACTCGACCAGGACCTGGTCCGTCACCTCTCCGAGGTCTCCGTCTCGGTCGAGCTGCAGACGCCCGAGATGACCCTCAACATCGGGCCCCAGCACCCGTCGACGCACGGGGTGCTGCGCCTGGTCGCCCGGGTCGACGGTGAGCGCGCCTTCGATGTCCGCCCGGTGATCGGCTACATGCACCGCGGCTACGAGAAGCTGGCCGAGGTGCGCAACTACCCGCAGATCACGACGATCGTCAACCGGATCGACTGGGTGGCGGGTTACGCCAACGAGATCCCGTTCATCACCGCCGCCGAGAAGCTGATGGAGCTCGAGGTGCCGCCCCGGGCGCTGTGGATCCGGCTCATCCTCACCGAAATGGCCCGGATGGCGTCCCATCTCATCTTCATGGCCTCCTATCCGCTGGAGCTCGGCGCTCAGACGCCGTTGTTCTTCGCCCTGCGGGAGAGGGAACGGGTGCTCGACCTGCTGGAAGGCGTCACCGGCGGCCGATTCCATCCCAATTTCAACCGGATCGGCGGTGTCAAGCCTGCATACGGCTCCGGCTCCCAGACCCGCAAGTTGATCCAGGACCTCCCGAAGACCTTCTACGAAGAGACCCGGGTGGCCATGGACGAGGTCCTCCATGTCTGCGACCAACTCGAGGATCTGGTGGCGGGCAACGAGATCATCCTCGCTCGCACCAAGGGCATCGGGGTGCTGCCGCCCGAAGTGGCCGTCGCCTATGGCGTCACCGGGCCCAACCTGCGCGCCTCCGGGGTCGCCTTCGACCTCAGACGGGTCGAGGACTACCTGCCCTACGACCAGTTCGAATTCAACGTGATCACCGGCCAGAACGGTGACTGCTGGGACCGGTGGTGGGTCCGGCTCCAAGAGATCCGGGAATCGGCCAGGATCGTGCAGCAGGCGATCGACTCGATCCCCTCCGGCCCGATCCAGGCGAAGGTGCCGAAGGTGATCAAGGTCCCGAAGGGCGAGACGTACGTCCGGGCCGAGAACCCGAAGGGCGAGATGGGCTATTACCTCGTCTCCGACGGGGGCCAAGGCCCCTATCGGCTGAAGATCCGCTCGGCGTCCTTCTCGAACATCTCCATCCTGCCGTGGATCCTCGAAGGCGTCCTCGTCCCCGACATCATCGCCATCATGGGGAGTCTGGATTTCGTACTCGGAGATGTGGACAGATGAGCCGGAAGCCGGAAGACGGAAGACGGAAGGCGTGAGCTGATGCAGTTGCTCGCCGAGGTGATGTCGAATTTCTGGCTGGGGCTGATCATCAAGCTCCTGATCGTGGCTCTGCTGGTGCCGGTGATCGGCATGATCATCGGCTTCGCCGAGATGAAGCTCTCGGCCAAGATGCAGAACCGCGTCGGGCCCTACTACGCCGGCGGCCGGTGGGGCTGGGCCCAGCTCATCGCCGACGGTCTGAAGTTCTTCCAGAAAGAAGACATCATTCCGGCCGACGCCGACCGCCCGGTCTTCAAGCTGGCGCCGGCGCTGGTGCTCGGCGCCACCGTCGCCCTGGTCGTCGTGATCCCGTTCGGTCCCAACATGGCCTTCCGGAACCTCGAGTTGGGCCTGTTCTACGCCCTCGCCATCTCCTCGATCTCCACCATCGGGGTGCTGGTCGCGGGGTGGTCGTCGGCCAACAAGTACTCCCTGATCGGGAGCCTCCGGGCGGCCGGGCAGCTGATCGCTTACGAGTTGCCGCTCGTGCTCTCCGTGGTGGGTGTCGTGATCCTGGCCGGAACGATGAACCTCGACGCCATCGTCCAGGCCCAGATCGCCACCGGGATCCCCTACGTCGTGCCCCAGTTCCTCGGCTTCGTGATCTTCTTCATCGCGGCGCTGGCGGAGCTCTCCCGCCTCCCATTCGACATGCCGGTCGCCGAGTCCGAGCTGGTGATGGGCTACCTCACCGAATACACGGGCTTCCGATTCCTGTTCTTTTTCCTGGCGGAGTTCGTCAACATGTTCACGATGTCGGCGATCGCCGTCACCCTCTTCCTCGGCGGCTATCACTTCCCGGGGCTCAGCGGTGACCTGGCCACCGTTCTCGGCCCGATCGTGCTGATCGCCAAGTCCTTCCTCCTCGTTTTCGTCATGTTGTGGTTCCGCTGGACGTTCCCGCGGTTCCGAGAGGACCAGCTCCAGTCGATGGCCTGGAAGGTGCTGGTTCCCCTCGCCCTCGCCAACATCGCTGTCACGGCGATCCTCAAGGTGGTGATCTGAGTGAGCACCCGAACGATTCCCGGGGCCGGTCTGTGGAAGGGCATGTGGGTCACGCTCTCCACGATGTTCAAGACCATCTTCATGCCCGGCAAGCACCTGAAGACGGTGATGTACCCGGACGTCAAGGAGACACCGGTGCCTCGCGCCCGGGGCGTCATCGCCCTCGATCAAGAGGCGTGCACGGTGTGCATGTTGTGTGCCCGCAACTGCCCCGACTGGTGCATCTACATCGAGGGCCACAAGGTCGAGGTCCCTCCGGACAAGCCCGGCGGCCGAATCAAGATCCGCAACACCCTCGACCGCTTCGACATCGACTTCGCACTCTGCATGTACTGCGGCATCTGCGTCGAGGTGTGCCCGTTCGACGCCCTGTTCTGGAGCCCCGAGTACGAGTACTCCGAGTACGAGATGGGGAAGCT
>Ga0207873_1003739_pt1 | contig 10740 bp, 11 predicted proteins | sample BGWIniCompost_FD_187373 | JGI IMG/M metagenome (GOLD analysis project Ga0207873, IMG submission 187373) | Cellulose adapted compost microbial communities from Newby Island Compost Facility, Milpitas, CA, USA - BGW Initial Compost (SPAdes)... ... | reverse complement strand
TGACTTAGTAGAAGCGGCTTCAAAATTAGTCGTTTTTTAATTATATCACAAAATATTGTGTTATTTGGACGTTCTGAACCACCGTATGCAGGGCCGATTTATTCCCATTTTTTTCCTGATTGCGCTCCTCTCGTGTCAAAAAAGCGGGAAAAAGCCTCAGGTCGCTGAAGATAACAGACCAGCATCGATTGAAGTTCCAACTTTCAATGCCGATAGCGCCTACGCCTTCGTCGCGAAGCAAGTGGCCTTTGGCCCGCGCGTCCCGGGGACTCCTGCCCACGCACGCACCGCAGAGTATATCACCCGCCGGCTCACGGAATGGGGCGCCACCGTCACTGTGCAGGAGTTCGATCAGACTACGTACGACAATACGCGCGTCCGGCTGAAAAACATCATTGCCTCCTTCTACCCGGAAAAGGAACGCCGGCTGTTGTTTGCTGCCCATTGGGACACACGCCCCTTCGCGGACAAGGATAAATCCAATCCCAACGGTCCCATGGATGGTGCAAATGACGGCGCAAGCGGCGTTGCCGTTCTGATGGAAATTGCACGGGTTCTTGGCTCTGCCTCCCAGCAGCCGGAAGTCGGTCTGGACATCATCCTCTTCGATGGCGAGGACTGGGGTGAGCGCGACCATGAGCGACGCATGCCTGGCCCCGGCCTGCAAAGCTGGTATTGCCTGGGATCGCAGTACTGGGCCGCTCACAAACATAAACCTGGATATTCCGCTTACTACGGCATTTTGCTGGACATGGTGGGAGCCAAGGGCGGCCGGTTCTACCGCGAAGAACTCTCCATCAGGTATGCACCAAGCATCGTCGACAAGGTTTGGAACACCGCGCGCAGATTAGGATATGGTCAGTTCTTTTCAAATGAAGTTCAGTCGGAGATTGTCGACGATCACAAGTTCGTCACAGAGATCGGCAGGATTCCCATGATCAATATTGTGAATTACGATCCATCAATTGGATCCTTTGGGACTTTCCATCACACACAAGACGACAATATGGATCTCATCAGCCGGGAAACGCTGGAAGCTGTTGGGACAACCGTTCTTCACGTACTGTACGAAGAGCGGTCAGGGGTGTGACACCCTCAGCGATTCTTGTACATCTCCTCGTAGTAGCGAAGATACTCTCCTGATGTGACGTGGTTCAGCCAGGCGTCGTTGGCAAGGTACCAGTCCACCGTCTTCTCAAGACCAATATCGAAACTTGTCTCGGGACGCCAGCCCGTTTCACTGATAACCTTTGACGCGTCGATAGCATACCGGAGGTCGTGACCGGGCCGATCTTTTACAAAGGTGATCAGCTTGGCCGACTCGCCTTCTTCGCGTCCGAGCTTCTGATCCATGATGCGACAGAGTAGTTTCACCAGGTCGATGTTCTTCCACTCATTGTTGCCGCCGATGTTATACACCGTTCCCACCTCACCGCTGTGAAAAATTTTGTCGATCGCGCACGCATGATCCTCGACGTACAGCCAATCCCTGATGTTCTCGCCTTCGCCGTAGACGGGCAGCGGTTTCCGCAGGCGAATGTTGTTTATCATCAGGGGAATGAGTTTTTCGGGAAACTGGTACGGCCCGTAGTTGTTGGAGCAGCGACTGATGACCGTCGGCAAACCGTAACTGTTGTTGAAAGCTGTAACGAAGTGATCGCTGCTGGCCTTTGATGCCGAGTATGGCGAGCGAGGATCAATAGGTGTTGTTTCCGTGAAATACGTTCCTGGCGCCGCTGTACCGTACACTTCGTCCGTGGATATATGATAAAACAATTTGCCCTGGAATGCACCGTCCCACGCCGTGAGCGCTGCATTCAGCAGCTGGATGGTACCAATTACGTTGGTAACGGCAAACTCTGCGGGATTGTGAAGGGAGCGATCGACGTGCGATTCAGCCGCGAGGTGAATGACGCCGTCGATCTCATAGCGCTTGAACACATCGGTCAGAAAGCGAACATTCAGGATATCGCCTTTTTCAAAGTGATAGTTGGGCAAACCTTCTACATCACGCAGGTTTTCAAGATTGCCGGCGTACGTCAATTTGTCGAGATTGACGATTGTGTATGACGGGTAGCGCGTGACAAACCGACGGACGACATGTGAGCCTATAAACCCAGCGCCACCTGTGATCAAAATCTTGCGCACGGTGTCACTGGATGTGCTGTTCGAAGTTTTTGTGTTCACGATGATACAGAGTCTCCTCGGGTAGTGATTTGAAATATTCGTACGTAATTCTCAACCCTTCCTGACGGCTAACCTTTGGTTCCCACCCGAGTATCTCACGGGCCTTTGTGATATCGGGTTGCCGTTGCTTGGGGTCATCGACCGGAAGAGGCTTGTACACAATCTTTTGACTGGTACCTGTGAGCTTGATGATCTCCTGTGCGAATTGCAGGATGGTGATCTCATCGGGATTGCCGATGTTCACCGGGTAAGGATAGTCGGACAGAAGCAGCCGATAAATGCCTTCGATCAGGTCGTCAATAAAACAGAACGACCGTGTTTGCGACCCATCGCCAAACACAGTGAGATCCTCGCCGCGCAACGCCTGTCCAATAAACGCAGGCAATACCCTGCCATCGTTAAGGCGCATACGGGGTCCGTAAGTATTGAATATTCTTACAATCCGCGTCTCCAGCTTATGGTAGGTGTGGTAAGCCATGGTGATGGCCTCCTGGAAACGCTTCGCCTCGTCGTACACGCCGCGTGGACCAATAGGGTTTACGTTACCGTAGTACGTTTCCGGCTGCGGATGGACGAGCGGATCACCATACACCTCGGAGGTGGACGCAACGAGGATGCGCGCTTTTTTCGAACGCGCAAGTCCAAGCAGATTATGTGTGCCCAGCGATCCAACCTTGAGTGTCTGAATCGGGATCTTGAGGTAGTCGATCGGACTTGCCGGCGAAGCAAAATGAAGGATATACTTCAGGCTGCCTGGTACGTGGACGAACTTTGAGACGTCGTGATGATAGAATTCAAAATCAGGCAATCGAAAGAGGTGTTCAATGTTGCGAAGGTCTCCCGTGATCAGGTTATCCATGCCGATGACATGGTACCCTTCGCTAAGGAATCGATCACAGAGATGGGAGCCAATAAAACCTGCAGCGCCGGTAATCAGGACCCGCTCCTTCTTAGGCATTGATCACCTCCCTTCCAATACTGTAATAAGTGTATCCCAAATCTCTCATCAATGAAAGATCATACAAGTTTCTGCCGTCAAATATCGCTTTATTTTTTACAAGCGTCGACAATCGGTCAAAGTCTGGCGTGCGGAATTCCGGCCACTCTGTAGCGATGAGTATCGCATCGGCTCCGGTTGCCGCTTCGTAGGGATCGTCGAAGTAGGAAATACGGTCGCCCAGCACCTTTTTAACATTCTCCATTGCTTCCGGATCATGCGCACGGATGATTGCTCCTTCTTTAAGAAGTACATCGATGTTGTAAAGCGAAGGAGCTTCCCTGATATCGTCGGTGTGGGGCTTGAAAGCCAGGCCCCAGACGGTGATAACCTTTCCTTTCAGACTGCCGCCAAGATGCTTGCGCATTGCCGGAATGAGGCGCGTCTTTTGCCCGTCGTTCACGGCCATCACAGCCTTGAGAATCTTGAAATCGTACGAGGCTTCCTCGGAAGCCTTCGCCAGTGCCTGTACGTCTTTCGGAAAACAACTTCCACCATAACCGATGCCCGGGAACAGAAAGCGCTTGCCGATACGACTGTCTGTGCCAACGCCCTTGCGTACTGAGTCGACATCAGCGCCGAGCAACTCGCACAGATTAGCGATCTCATTCATAAAGGTGATCTTCGTAGCGAGGAACGAGTTGGCTGCATATTTGGTGAGCTCGGCGGACCGCTCGTCCATAAAGATGATCGGATTGCCCTGGCGGACGAGAGGGCCGTACAGCACTTCCATGATCTTGCGTGCACGGGGCGATGCCGTTCCCACCACAACCCTGTCAGGCTTCATAAAATCGTCAACCGCGACACCTTCCCGGAGGAATTCGGGATTGGACACAACATCAAAGTCGACCTTGGTGTTGGCGGCGATTCTGGCCCTCACTTTTTCCGCAGTGCCTACAGGCACAGTACTCTTATCGACGATGACAGTGTAGTCGGTCAGCAGCGGGCCCAGGTCGTCAGCCACCTTTAAGATGTATTTCAGATCCGCCGACCCATCTTCTCCGGGAGGAGTTGGGAGGGCGAGGAATATTACTTGTGCGCCCTGAATGCCCTCTGCCAGACTTGTGGTGAAGAACAGGCGTTTCTGGCGGATGTTCCGCTCGAAAAGCTGTTCCAATCCAGGTTCATAGATGGTTATCTTACCCGCGCGGAGTTTTTCAACTTTTTCCCGGTCGATGTCGATGCAGGTTACCGTGTTACCCGTTTCAGCAAAACAAGTCCCGGTCACCAGACCGACATAACCCGTACCCACTACAGCTAGTTTCATTGAATCAAGACTTTAATTGAGTTGCGAAAATAGAAGTTTCAGCCGGCGTCGGACATGACCAACGCGTATTTTCGCGACAATCTTCGTCATCGCCTAACATTCGTTTGGCTAATCCTCGGTTTTGACCGACCTTGCGGAAAAAAGGCTGATTATGAACGAATCCGCTGCAATTGACTTCGCTCACACCGAACACCAGGTGATGATCCGGCAGATGATCCGCGATTTTGCAGCGCGCGAGATCAGGCCGTACATGATGGAATGGGACGAAACCCAGACCTTCCCCCGCGATTTGTTCCGCAAGATGGGCGAACTCGGCCTGATGGGCATGCTCGTACCGCAGGAATATGGAGGTGCGGGGTTTGGCTATTTGGAGTACGTCACCGCTCTCGAGGCGATCTCCCAGGTCGACGGGTCGATAGGCCTTTCGATGGCCGCCCACAACTCGTTGTGCACGAACCACATCCTTACCTTCGGTAACGAAAAGCAGCGTCAGAAGTATCTGCCCGGCCTGGCATCCGGTCAGTTGATCGGTGCGTGGGGACTTACTGAACCCAACACGGGATCCGATGCAGCTAACATGAACACCGTGGCGGTTCGCGATGGCGACCATTACGTTCTCAACGGTACTAAGAACTTCATTACGCACGGGATCACCGGCGACGTGGCGGTAGTGATAGCGCGAACAGGTGAAAAGCGCGACTCCCATGGGATGACAGCTTTCATCGTGGAAAGGGGCGCTCCCGGGTTTCAGGCCGGAAGGAAGGAGAACAAGCTTGGTATGCGAGCCTCTGAGACCGCCGAGATGATCTTTCAGGACTGCCGCGTTTACGAGTCGCAGCGATTGGGCGACGAAGGTGAGGGATTTATCCAGGCGCTGAAAATCCTGGACGGCGGCAGGATATCCATTGCGGCCCTGAGTCTCGGCATAGCTGTGGGTGCTTTTGACGCTGCGTTGAAGTATTCGAAAGAGCGGCATCAATTCGATAAGCCAATCTCAACCTTTCAGGGCATCTCCTTTAAGCTGGCCGACATGGCCACGCGCATCGAGGCAGCTCGTCTTCTTACGTTCCGGGCCGCCTGGCTGAAAAACACAGGGCAACCGGTGTCGAAAGCCTCCGCCATGGCCAAGCTTCACGCCTCCGAAACAGCTGTAGCCATTGCCAATGAGGCGGTACAAATATTTGGTGGATACGGTTATACCAAAGACTTCCCGGTCGAAAAGTTCTATCGCGACGCCAAGCTCTGCACGATTGGCGAAGGGACGTCGGAGATTCAGAAGATTGTGATTGCGAGGGAGGTGATCGGCAAGAGAGGGGATTGATTTGTGATTCGTGATTTGTGATTCGTGATTCGCATTGCCTGCCCGCGCCCCCCTAAAGGGGTCCAACCCGCGCCGCGGTTCGTCGTGCGCGTGGGCTCCCTTTAGGGAACTGAAGGGCGTGCGGCGGGTGGGAGATGATTGATTTGTGATTTGTGATGCGAGTCTCGAACTCCGTGCCCAAAAAAAGCGTTACCAATTGGGGTTTTCCCAGGAAAAGGCTATATTTGCACCCCTTAAACAGTAAAGGCGAAAGAGTAAAGGTATACTATGATCGTTGTCAATATAAAGGAAAACGAGTCGATTGACAAAGCGCTGAAGCGTTTCAAGAAGAAGTTTGAAAAGACTGGCATTTTGAAGGAATTGCGGGCGCGCACCGCGTACGAAAAGCCTTCTGTTCGGCGCAGGAATGAAGTGATCCGCGCCATCTATCGCGAAAAACAACGGCAGAAGGCCGCGAGCTGATCGCGCGTCGCCCCGAATGGCATATAGGTTCCCTTCGCACTTTTACGGAGGGGATTATTTTTTTACATTAGCTACTAACGGGGGCGAGCGCAGTTATGAGAGAATCCTTTCTAAAGTACCTGAGGTATGAAAAGCGGGTAAGCCCCCATACCCTGACAGCATACCAGAACGACCTCAGCCAATTCGAAAAATTTCTGTCCGACACCTTTCCGGAGGAATCCCTTGAGCGTGCGGAGCATAACGTGATCCGATCCTGGATCGTTGACCTCGTCGATAAGGGGATGGATGCGGCCACGATCAATCGCAAGATTGCGTGCCTGCGGACCTTCTACAAGTTCCTGCGCGTACACGGGTCATTGAAGAATGATCCCATGTCGCGGATCAGGGTACTGAAAACCCGGAGGCGACTTCCCGACTTTGTTCGTGAAGAAAACATAAAACTGGTGCTCGAAGCGCCGAACAAGGCGCACGAGGAGAACGCCGAAACAAAGGCCGCAAAAAAATCAGAAAGCCCTTTTAGTCTGAAGAGAAAACAGCTCGTTGTAGAGCTGTTGTACGGTACCGGTATGCGTCTGTCAGAGTTGATCGGACTAAAGGAAACGGATATTGATCTCAAAAATTGTGTCATCAAAGTTTTAGGGAAAAGAAACAAGGAAAGGATAATCCCTTTCCCTCAAAGTCTCGTATCCCTTATTAGCGAATACCGTAAACTAAAACAGGAGGCCATTCGCGGTACCGCTGTCGATCGTCTGATCGTCACGGATAACGGGGTGGCTGCGTATCCTATGATGATCTACCGGATTGTAAGAGAATGCTTGCAGGAGTCGGGTTCAAAGCGAAAAAGTCCGCACATTCTGCGTCACACCTATGCCACGCACCTCCTCGACAGGGGCGCTGAAATTAATGCTGTCAAAGATCTCCTCGGTCACAGCAGCCTTGCAGCCACCCAGGTGTACACGCACAACTCCATGGAAAAACTCAGGAGGATTTACGAACAGGCACATCCAAAAGCCTGATTATGTTGATAGATAATTAGCCGATATGCCTATGTAACACATGTACAGAGGCCGGACGCAAACCGGCAAGTTGTTTAATCCTTCACTAAATTTTTGATTATGAAGTTACAGGTTCATTCAATCCACTTCGATGCAGACCGCAAGCTGATTGATTTCATCCAGAAAAAGCTGGATAAGCTCGACCGGTTCTACGACCGGGTGATTGACGGAGAGGTTTTTCTGCGTCTTAACAATGAAGGTATAGACAACAAGACGGTGGAAGTCAAGCTCAATGTTCCGGGTGATCGTCTTTTCGTAACCGAAAAAGCCCGGACGTTCGAAGCCGCAACGGACCTCGCTGTGGATACGTTGAGTACACAGCTGAAACGTTTCAAGGCAAAACTTCAGCGCGTATAGCTTTTAAACGCAGGTGCAGATGCAGACGCAGTGACAGTGGCATTGTAAGAGCTGCGTCTGCGTCTGCAACTGTTACTTAGGAAAGAGGTTCGCGTCGATATTGGGAATAACCTTCAGCGCGTTCTTGTAGTAAATCTTCTTCAGCACCTCATCGGGCAGATCAAGGCCATACATTCTCCAGAACGCGTGATAACGCTTGTGATAGGGAAAGTAATCGTCCGCGGTTTCAAGCACCCTGAAATACGTTTGATACTCTTCCGGCACCCATGAATCTTTTCCGAACATAACGCGATCCTGGTACTTGATGAGGAACTCGCGCGCAAAACGCGGCTGACGTCCAAGCTCAGCAATGACGGCGCCTATCTCAGTATACATATTCGGAAACTGATCCATCAGCTCTCCGAGCTTTTGCAGGTTGTTGCCGTACCATCCGAGGTGCGCGTTGATGAAGATCGTGCGGGGATGGCGACGGAAGACGTTGTGCTGTTCGTTGATGATCGTCTGCCATGGCGCAGGGTCAGTGTCGCTGCGTTTCCTTCCCGGACGGGTTTTCAATTCCAGCCATCGTTCATTGTTTGCATCCATGGGATCCCAGAAAGGCTTCGGATCAGCGGAGTGGATCAATACGGGAATGCCAAGCTCACCGCACTTGTCCCACACAGGGGCTATGCGCGGATCATCAATTTTAATGCGATTTCCTTTGCTGTCGCGATCAAACATCCCGAGGCTCTTATAGATTTTCAATCCGGACGCACCCATCTTCACATCCTCTTCAAGCTGCTTTACGGTACGCGTTGCCCATTGCGGGTCGTCTATCCCTTCGAAGCTGATGTTCGTGAACACAATAAACCTTCCGGGATACTTCTTCGCGTTTTCCAGCGAACGCCGTAAATGGTCACTGTCGCCACGCCCGCGGCCGCTGAGGTTGACCATGACCTTCATGTTGAGTTTGTCCATTTCGGCCACCAAACCGGAAAGGTCGCCACTGGCCATACCGAACTGGTGGTTATGAACATCGATGAAAGGATACTTCGCCCGGGTAAGAACGTGTTCAGGGACTACCAGCGTGGACGGTGGATCGTACTCTTCAAAGTCCATTCGCTGGCCCAGCACCGGCTGGACCAACCATATTGCAAGTACAAGAGCGGTCAGACGTGTATGCATGGGGTTAATTTTTCTGAAAAATAGAAATTATCCGGCGGCAGCTTATCGAAAAAAGGTGTGCGGGAAAAAGGGTATTTGACTGGTCGTTATTTATACGAACGCCCCTGGTTTTACGCTGCTGATTAAAACCGTTAACTTGTGGCATAACCGCCAAACACAATGCAAAAGTCATCTCTGACACTTTTTTTGATGCTGTGGCTTCCAGCCCTACTTTTTGGGCAGTCCGAACCACTCGCCGGCGCTAAACAAAAGATCGAAGCCGGCGACTTCGCAGGCGCCCGGGCCCTGCTGAACACGGTACTCCAGAGCGATCCGAAAAATCGCGCAGCCCTGACCTTACGCGCCGAGGCCCGCATGGGGCAGGAGGATCACTACGGGGCTATTGCGGATCTTACGTATGCGCTGGAACTTGATTCGTCAGACCACCGTGCGCTGAACCTGCGTGGCGAAGCCAAGATGCTGCTCGGCGATGATGAGGGTGCAATTAATGATTTTGACAAGGCTATCCGCCTGAACCCGAAGTTCGCCGACGCCTATACTAATCGTGGGCTGGCGAAATACAACATCGAAGACCTTCAGGGCGCCTATTTCGATTTTTCCAAAGCACTCGACCTTGGACCGCCTGATGCCGATAAGTATTTCAATCGCGGGCTCCTCAAAGCTGAACTCGGCGAATATGTCAGCGCCATTGACGATTACACGAAAGCCATCGAACTGGATAAGGAGGACGCGTCGCTGTATAACTATCGCGGCGTAGCGTATTATGCCGCTGGCAATTTCAAGGAAGCAATAGCGGACTACGACATGGCCATCAAACTGGACCCGGAGGATCCGCTCAAATATGAAAATCGGGGCCTTGCGCGCAGCGCTTTGGAAGATTATGAAGGCGCCCTCGCGGATTACACGAGGGCAATTGAACTGGATCCCGAAGAACCGGATACCTACAATCTCCGGGGTGTGATCAAGTTCAACCTGGAGGATCACGACGGTGCCATTGCCGACTACACGAAGGCCATCGAAATTGACGACACGAATCCGGTTTATTATGACAATCGTGCGCTGAGCCGTATGGAAAAAGAAGACTACCAGGGAGCGCTGGAAGATTACACTACTTCAATCGAGCTCTATCCGCAGGACCCCGAAACTTACTATCAACGCGCTCTCGTCAAAATTGCGATGAACAACCAGTATGACGCCTGCCTGGATTTGAAGCAAGCCGATATGCGGGGCTCAGTTGAAGCCAAAGCCCTGCTTAAGAAGCACTGCAAATAGCCCAGACGTTCGTCAACGTTTCAGCACAATGGCGCCCGCAATCAGATCGTGAAGGGCTTGCTTGCGTCGTGTAAATGCTGCGGCGATGTACCCCAACAGCAATGAGGCAGTCGATAGCAGTTTTGACGCATTCCGAATTAGGGATTTCGACAAACTCAATCGTCCGCCCTCCGCATCCGTTACCTTAAGTTCCAGCGCAAGCTTGCCCAACGAACCCTGATGGCGTGAAGCCTCCATTGTGGCATAGTACAGTATCGCCACCACGACAAGCACGAGTAGTGACACATCGGGTGACGTCACCTCCTGGAAAAACGTCGGCCCCTGCACTGGTGCATCCGGGTCAAAGGCATCGGGAGGAGAGAGAGAATCGTACAACGGGATAATGACCAGGAGATACAGTACGGAGAGGACAATGGAATCGATTACAAAGGCCACCACGCGCAGCCAAAAGCCTGCATAGTCGTCGCTCATAAGTTTAGGTTAAGTAGTATCTAAAGGTAATAAATCAGCGCGCGCCATCCTCAAGCCCGCGTGCCTAATTATTTGGTACATGGCTGGAGACCGAACTTTTTGGCCGAAACGCTATTAGATAAACATTTTGTTGGCGAATTTCCCGTTTTATTCAGTTGGTGGGACCATGCACGGGAAAGCGCCTGAT
>Ga0207873_1003738_pt1 | contig 10741 bp, 10 predicted proteins | sample BGWIniCompost_FD_187373 | JGI IMG/M metagenome (GOLD analysis project Ga0207873, IMG submission 187373) | Cellulose adapted compost microbial communities from Newby Island Compost Facility, Milpitas, CA, USA - BGW Initial Compost (SPAdes)... ... | reverse complement strand
GCTGTGCAGGTTGCGAGACAGGTCGCTTTGACAGGGCGCCTCGTGCTTTTCGGTATAAAACCGGAAACACCGCATACGGGCTATGGCTATATTCGGCGCGGCAAAGCTATCGAGGGGTTCGAGCGGGACGCATTTCTCGTCGAGGCGTTCACGGAAAAGCCGAGCGCATCCACGGCACAGGAATACATCAATAGCGGCCATTATTTCTGGAACAGCGGAATTTTCGTTCTCAACACGCGGACATTCCTCAGCGAGTTGGAGCGGCTGGCGCCTGAAATCCTTGAATTCGCTCAGCTCGCATTGGACAATGCCGTCGAGGACATTGGCTTCTTGCGCCTCGATCGCGAAGCCTTTGTAAAATGCCCCAATATTTCCGTTGACTACGCAGTGATGGAAAAAACGGCCCGTGCCGCGATGGTTCCGATTGACATCGGATGGAATGATGTCGGGTCGTGGTCATCGCTGTGGGAAATTGCCCCGCGCGATGAGAAAGGCAATTACGTCAGCAACGGCGATGTTTTGTTCGAGGATACCGAAAATTGTTATGTGCACAGTGAAAAATCGCTGGTTTCTGCGATAGGGGTAAAAAATCTGGTTATCGTCGACACGCCTGATGCGCTACTCGTTGCCGACAAGGATCGCGCGCAAGACGTTTCCAAGATCGTCTCACGACTGAAGCAAACGAACCGGCGAGAGCAGGAACAGCATCTGCGGAACTATCGCCCGTGGGGTTATTTCGAAACGCTTTCACTGGGGCCGCGCTTCCAGGTGAAGCTCCTTCACGTAAAGCCGGGCGGCAAGCTTTCGATGCAAATGCACCATCACCGTTCGGAGCATTGGGTGGTGGTTCAGGGCACGGCCAAGGTGACTATTGGGGACAGTGAACAGCTCGTTCAGGAGAACGAGAGTGTCTACATCACTGCCACGCAATGGCACCGATTGGAAAATCCTGGAAAGGTGCCGCTGGAAATCATCGAGGTTCAGATCGGCACGTATCTCGGGGAGGACGATATCATTCGCGCGGATGATGTTTATCATCGCGCGCCGGAAGAGACGCGTTGACCTGCGTTTCGGTGCAGCAGATCACGCCAGCGCGCTGCGCCGGCGGGGAAGGCTGCGGCTGGCGAGGATCTTGTCGATGCGCCGCCCGTCGAGATCGACAACTTCGAAGCGCCAGCCGTTCGTCTCGATGAACTCGCCTGTCTCCGGCAAATGCTGGAGATGGGCGAGAACAAAGCCTGCCACCGTTTCGTAAGCGCGTTTTTCAGGCAGTTTGATTCCGAGCTTGTCCGCCATTTCGTCGGCGGGCATGGAGCCGGAAAGTAGCCAGGAGCCGTCCTCGCGCTCCACAGCCAGGGGTTCTTCACCGGCGGTGTCTGATCGAAATGCGCCGGCGATCGCCTCCAGCACATCGGCTGGGGTCACCAGCCCCTGAAAATTTCCGTACTCATCGTGAATGAGCGCCATCGGCACATCGGCGTTCCGCAGAGTCGCAAGTGCATCCAGCGCATCAGTCGTCTCAGGGATGATAGGAGCCTTGCGCACGAGTTCGCGGATTTCGAAGGGCTTGCCGGAAAGGATCGCGGCCAGCAGCTCGCGCGTCTGGATGACGCCGATCATCTGGTCGATCGAGCCTTCGCCAACCGGCAGACGCGAGTGCGGTGTACTGATCAGCCGCTCCCTGACTTCCTCTTGTGAGCCAGTGATGTCGATCCAGTCGACGTCGGTGCGGGGCGTCATCAGTCCGACGACGGTACGGTCGGCGAGGCGCATGACGCCCGACAACATTTCGCGCTCGCCCGTTTCCAAAACGCCGGCGCGCTCCGCCTCGGCGATCAGGGCCTTGATCTCTTCGTCCGTCACCCGGACCTCCCGTTCCGTCGGCAGGCCGAGGACCTTGAAGATCAAGCGCGTTGAAGCATCGAGCAGCCAGACAGCTGGGGCCGCGATCTTTGCGACCACGATCATGAAGGGAGCTACCGCGCAGGCGACCGACTCCGCATTGCGGAGCGCCAGGTTCTTCGGCACCAGCTCTCCGATGATCACAGAAAGGTAGGTGATGATGACCACGACGAGGCCGTAGCCAAGCGGTACGGCCACGCGATCTGGCACTCCGGCCTCAGAGAGACGTGCGGCCAGGCTGCCGCCGAAGGCCTCGCCCGAGTACACGCCGCTCAAGATGCCGATGAGGGTAATGCCGATCTGGACGGTGGAGAGAAAACGCCCCGGGTTGGAAGCCAGACTGATAGCGCGGTTGGCGCCCCGGCGCCCGGAAGCAGCTAGGGCTCTCAGCCTCGAAAGCCTCGAAGAGACGATCGCGAGCTCCGACAGCGCGAACAGGCCGTTGAGGAGGATGAGAGCCAGGACGATAAGTATTTCGATCACGTCAATTGCGGCGGACGTGTTCGCGCCCAAGCCACCCCATTCTGAAGGTCGGTTGGATATTAGGTAGCGGTAAGTGGACGGTCAACGTACCACCTTTCCACAGCCGACCAGCGTCAGCGATGAGCCCTATCAGATTTCGGATGCTCGACCACGACGGCGGGGAGTGCAGGGTTGGGCCGCGCTTCCTCTTCGCCATGCAGTTGCATCTGAGCCCTGAAACGGCGAACGCTCACCGGAATCATGGCAAGGTAAAGCAGGGTTCCAATGCTCAGCGTCGCATAGGGGTAGGTGACAAGCAGAGCCACAAGAGCGCCTGCCAGCACGAAAGCCGGCATAACCCATTCGCGCGAGATGCGCTCACCCAGCAACTTGCCTGAGTAGGTCGGGATCGTGCTCACCATGAGAAACGCCACAAGCAGAATGTAGGCGAGCATGGCGTAGATCGCCCAACCGCTGCGGGTGGTGAGCAAGCCCAATTGCTCGAGATAAACTGGCAGGAGAGCGATGATGGCCCCTGCCGGCGCAGGCACGCCGGAGAAGTAGTTCGATTGCCATTTGGGCCGCTCGACGTCGAGGACTGCATTGAACCTGGCGAGCCGCAGTCCGCACGCCACGGCCAGCAGAAGCACCACGATCCAGGCAAGCCCGCGCATGCCGGGCGTTTCCCAGGCCCCCCAGGTGAACAGGACGATGGCCGGGGCAACGCCGAAGTTTACGAAGTCAGCGAGGCTGTCAAACTCCGCTCCAAAACGCGAGGAGGCTTTCAAGAGGCGCGCAACCCGCCCGTCTACGCCGTCCAGGAGAGCAGCAAAGACGATGGCAGCCAGTGCCAGCTCATACCGGCCCTCGATGGCCATGCGGATGGCGGTCAGGCCCGCGCAGAGGCCCACAAGCGTGAAGAAATTGGGGATGAGCATGCGGACGGGCACCTGCCGGTACTTGAACAGCGGCCGGCGCCTGCGGCGGCGCGTCTCCTCCTCCAATCTCGTCACCAGCGGGTCCATGGTGTCCATCCCGTCAGCGGCTCCGAATTCTCAGCAGCAAGCCCTGCCTCTTAGTGGCGGCGCGCCTCGCGCTCCGGCTCATCCGACTTCAGGTCTGCGAGCACGGTCTCGCCGGCAACTGCACGTTGGCCGACTGCAACCAGCGGACGCCCCTCAGGCGGCAGATACACATCAACCCGGGAGCCGAATCGGATCAGCCCGATGCGCTGGCCGACGCCAACGGTATCACCTTCACTTACGAACGTCACAATCCGCCGCGCCACGAGCCCGGCGATTTGCACCACGCCGATTTCGGCACCGGAAGGCATCATGATGACGAGAGCGCGGCGCTCGTTTTCCTCACTCGCCTTGTCGAGCTCGGCGTTGAAGAAAGCACCTGGCGTGTAAACCGAACGGGTAATGCGACCGGCGACGGGTGACCGGTTCACGTGCACGTCGAAGATGGAAAGGAAAATCGAGATCCGAGGGCGAAGCTCGTCGCCCAGCCCCAGTTCCTGCGGTGGACGAACACGCTCGATGGCGCAGATGCGGCCATCGGCGGGCGCGATGACGAGGCCTTCGCGCAGGGGCGTCACCCGATCCGGATCGCGGAAGAAATAGGCAACCCACACCGTGATCGCCGCGGAAACCCAGCCGAGCGGCGGCCAGAGCAGAAAAAAGAGGAGAGTTACGCCAAGACCGATGGCCACGAATTTGTGGCCGTCGCGGTGAATCGGAGCGAACGAATCCGCGATCGTGCTGAGAAGGCTGCGGTTCTCGGACACGGGGCTATGGTCTCCAGCGCTAAGAAATCAGTTGATCGTGTTTAACGCCGAGGGCAGGTGCTCGCCAGTGGCATGTCGCCCCGCACACACAGGCATCTGCAACCGCAAATACCAGCCACCTCGTCCGAAATTGAGACCGAGCTATTCGATCGGCACGGCCACAAACCGCATGTCGCCCTTGCCGTCCTCGACGCGCAGCAGCACCGCCTTCCTGCCGGCGCGGCGGACTTTCTCCACGCTCTTGTTCAGATCGTCAGCGGTCGACACTTCCTCCTGGGCCACCTCAACGATGACGTCGCCGACCTTGACGCCCTTTTGCGCGGCCGGGCTGTCCGGATCGATTTCGGTGACAAGCAAACCTTTGATCTTCTTGTCGATGCCGTGTTTACGCCGCAACTCGTCCGTCAGTGGAGTGACCTTCAGGCCCACCAATCCGCGCCCGGGCCCGGGCGCCGGCTTGACGTCGCCTGTATCCGGAGTGGTCGAGGGAACGTTCACGTCTGACTTCTCGTCCTCCATGAGCCGTCCGACGACGACCTTAAAGGTCTTTTTCTCGCCTTTGCGCAGTGCCTCGACTTCGACGGTCTTGCCGATGGGCGTCTGAGCCACGATGCGCGGCAGCCCACGCATACTCGTGATCTCCTTGCCGTCAAATTTTAGGATCAGGTCGCCGGGCTCGATGCCAGCCTTCGCCGCAGGGCTGTCAGGCGTTACACCCGCCACCAACGCGCCGGTGTTCTCAGGGACGCCCAACGTTTCCGCGATATCCTCACTGACCGACTGGATGCGAACGCCTAGCCAGCCGCGCCGCGTCTCGCCGTAAAGTCGCAGCTGCTCGATTACGGGCACGGCAATATCCGACGGCACGGCAAATCCGATGCCGATCGAGCCGCCGGTGGGCGAGATGATGGCGGTGTTGATGCCGATGACCTCGCCATTCATGTTGAACAGCGGACCGCCCGAGTTGCCCTTGTTGATGGCGGCGTCCGTCTGCAGGTAGTCGTCATACGGCCCTGAATTGATGTCGCGGGCCTTGGCTGAGATGATGCCGACCGTCACCGATCCTCCGAGGCCGAACGGATTGCCGATTGCCATCACCCAGTCGCCGACACGGATGGCATCCGAAGACCCGAACTTCACCGCCTTGAGCGGCTTCTTGGGCGTCACTTTCAGCAGGGCGAGATCGGTTTTGCCGTCCTTGCCGACCACCTTGTCGACCTTGAGCCGCGAGCCGTCGGCAAAATTGACGATGATCTCGTCGGCGCCCTCGATAACGTGAGTGTTCGTGACGATCAGGCCTTCCTCGGCGTCAATGACGAAGCCGGAGCCTAGGGAGGAAACGCGGCGGTCGCGGCGCGAATTCTTGCCATCCTTGTTGAAGAAGTCCTCGAACAGCTCTTCGAAGGGTGAGCCCTCCGGCACGCTCGGCAGTGGCGTGCCCTCTGGCGATTTCAATGTCTGGGTCGTGGAGATGTTGACAACGGACGGGATGAGCTCCTCGGCCACGTCCGCGACCGAGGCGGGCCCGCGTGCTTCGGCGGCGCCCGCTAACGCAAGCGTGCCGAGAGCGAGGAGCGTTGCCCGAAAGGTCCGGAATACCGCGTTTGTATTCCTCAGATGCGCCAGGGTCGTCATCCCACGTATCCTTTCGACGAGCATGCGCACTTCACCGGCGAGCTCGTGCTCAGCAACGAATCATCATCGACCGGGTTTCCCTGGCGATGCGGGTGCTGCTCAGCCACGAACCAGCCAGACTATGAACACCCCCGCGGCCACGGCGGTCACCCCAGCCGTCCTCAACGCCTGTGGTGAGGCCTCCGCCGCTGCCGTGAGGAGGCGTACTGCAAAATCGGGCGCTGCAGCCCAGAGCAATCCCTCGATCACCAGCACAAGGCCGAGGGCAACAGCGAGATCGCTCATTGTTGTGGCAACGCGACGTTCGGTTTCAATGTTCCTGCTGTGGAAGCCGGCACATTAGTGGCCGGCTTTGTGTCCGTGATCGACTCCGAGAAGAACCGGAAGAAGTCACGGAAGGTGTTGGAATCCGGTGAGATCACGAGCCGCGTATCGCCACGGCGCAAAGCCGTCTCATAGGCCTCCATGGACCGGAGGAACTGATAGAACTCCGGATCCTGACTGAAGGCCTCGTTCGAGATCCGCGCGCGTTCGGCGTCACCTTCACCTTTCAGACGACGTGCGTCGCGCTCGGCTTCCGCCTTCATGACGGCGACCTGCCGGTCGGCTTCAGCGCGAATGCGGCGAGCCTCTTCTTCACCACGGGCGCGGAATTCAGCCGCCTCGCGTTGGCGGTCGGTCTTCATGCGCTCATAGATCGAGGCCGAGTTCTGCGGTGGCAGGTCCACGCGCTTGGTGCGGACGTCAACCACCTCGATGCCAAAGTTCCGCGCCTCGTTGTTTACCTGCTCCTTGATCATGTTCATGAGCTGGGCGCGGCGATCGCGAACGGCGTCAGCGAAGGAAGCCGAACCGAGCACGCGCCGCAGCGAGCTGTCCAGAATGGGACCGACGCGGGACTTGACGCCCAGCTCGTTACGGACCGTCTGGTAGTACTTGAGCGGATCGACGATGCGGTACCGGGCGAAGCTGTCGACGATCAGCTTGTTCTGGTCCGATGAGAAAAGCTCCTGCGGGGTGGTATCGAGGTCCAGAATTCGCTTGTCGAAGTACTCGACCGTTTCCACGATCGGCAGCTTCCAGTGAAGGCCGGCCACATCGACGATGCGTTTCGGCTTGCCGAACTCAAGCACCAGGGCTTGCTGGTGCTGCCTCACGACGAAAGCCGAAAGGTAGACACCAACTGCCGCGAGGCCGAGCGCGACGAGAAGTGCAGTCAAACTTGCGCGCATGATCGGAGCCCTCACTGCTGTTGTTGTGGTTGTCTTCTGGGCTGCAACTGGTCCAGCGGCAGGTAAGGCACGACGCCCTGGCTGCCAGCGCTGTCGAGAATGATCTTGTCCGTCGAGGACAGCACGCGCTCCATCGTCTCCAGATAGAGCCGCTGGCGCATCAGGTCCGGCGCCTTGCGATATTCCGCGAGAACGTTGAGGAAGCGGTCGGCCTCACCCTGGGCCTCAGCGATGACGCGCTCCTTGTAGGCCTGCGCTTCCTGGAGGATGCGCTGCACTTCACCGCGCGCCTCGGGGATGACCTTGTTCGCGTAGGCGTGGGCCTGGTTGATGATGCGCCGTTGGTCGATGGCCGCTGCCGCAACGTCACGGAAGGCGTCGATCACCTGGGCAGGCGCCTCGGCCCGCTGCATCTGAAGCTGGGTGATGTTGATGCCCGAGTTATAGCTGTCGAGCGCCCGCTGAACGAGCTCGCGCACCTCCTGCTCGATCTGTGAGCGTTTCTCGGTCAGCACGTCCTGAACCCGGCTCTTGCCAACGACCTCGCGCATGGCGCTTTCAGCCACTTCCTTAACGGTCTTTTCCGGGTTCTCGATGTTGAACAGGTAGGCTGCGGCGTCCTTGATGTTCCAGAGCACGACGAAACCGATGTCGACGATATTCTCATCGCCGGTCAACATCAGGCTTTCATCGAGAACTTCCTGGGACTGGACGGCTCTGGATCTGTTGTCGGTTGCGCCGCGGAAGCCAATCTCGGTCCGGTTAGCGACCGTTACCTTGGGCAGCAGCACTTCCTCGATGGGGTAGGGCAGGCGGAAGTGCAGGCCCGGCGGCTCCTGCCGATCGAACTTGCCGAAGCGCAGCACGACGCCAAGTTCATCGGGGCGTACGGTAAACGTGAAGGCATAGAACCCGACCACAGCAAGGGCCACGGCAGCAAGAAGCAGGATCAGTGGCCCCGGAACGCCGGAGCCATGCATCACCTGCCTGACCTTGTCCTGGCTCCTTTTTAGGATCTCCTCGAGATCCGGCTGGTTGCCTCCGCCGGAGCCCTGACCCCAGGGGCCGCTGCCCCACGGGCCACCGCTACCGCCACCGCTTTTCCAACCGCCGCCACCACTACTTTGATTGTTCCAAGGCATCGAACAGTGTTCTCACTTCCTGCTGTGTGCTGGGTGTGCCAAATCGCGCCTGCCGCGGGCCGCGGGGCGCCAGATCGAGCGTATTCGTCAAAACGAGTTATAGGGGACAGGCCTCGCCCGCGCAAACTGAACTCCAGCAAATGTGGTGAGGCCCGTCGGGGCTTCAAGCATTGTTCAACGGGAATCGGGTTAAGCTAGCGTTTCCGCTCAAGGATCAGGAGAGTTGCAGCGAACTCATCTCGGTCCGTCTTCGGCAGCGGTTCCCGGCTTCGCTCACACCATTCGGCGAGGTTGAGTTCAGGCAAGAAGGTATCCCCGTCTGGGTTGCCGTGGACGCGCGTGAGGTAGATGCGATGAACGAGCGGCAGGGCCTTCCGGAAAACCTCCGCCCCGCCGATAACCATGATCTCGTTTTGTCCTGAGCTTGCAGCCGCGGCGCGAGCCCTTTCGATGGCAGCGGCGAGCGAATTGGTAACGATCACGCCTTCTGGCGCGAAATGCGGATCGCGGCTCACGACGATGTTGTCCCGCCCAGCCAGCGGCTTGCCGATGGACTGGAAAGTCTTCCGCCCCATGATGACGGGTTTGCCCATCGTGATGCGCCGGAACATGCGGAGGTCGGACGGTATGTGCCACGGCAGCTCCCCCTGGCGGCCGATGACGCCGTTCTCAGCGGCGGCGACGACGAGAGCGATTTCGATGCTCGGGCGTCCCTGGTCTTGATCCGTCATACCGCCACCGGCGCCTTGATGTGGGGATGAGGATCATAGCCCACGAGCTCGAAGTCCTCGTACCTGAAATCGAAAATGTTCTTCACGTCCGGATTGAGTCGCATCTGCGGCAACGGACGCGGCGTTCGGGAAAGCTGCAGGTCGGCCTGTTCGAGATGGTTCAGATAAAGGTGAGCATCCCCGAACGTGTGGATGAACTCGCCCGGCTGCAGCCCCGTCACCTGCGCCATCATCATGGTGAGCAAGGCATAGCTCGCGATGTTGAACGGCACGCCGAGGAAAACGTCTGCCGAGCGTTGGTAGAGCTGGCATGAGAGCCGGCCCTCGGCCACGTAGAACTGGAACAAGCAGTGGCAGGGCGCGAGCGCCATCTGCGGCAGATCGGCAGGGTTCCAGGCCGAGACGATGATCCGTCGACTGTCGGGGTTGGTCTTGATGGTTTCGACCGCTTCGGCGATCTGGTCGATGGTTCGCCCATCGGGAGCGGCCCATGAGCGCCACTGCTTGCCGTAAATGGGTCCGAGATCACCATTCTCGTCTGCCCACTCGTCCCAGATCGTGACCCCGTTGACTTTGAGATAGCCGATATTCGTTTCGCCCCTCAGAAACCAGATCAGCTCATGGATGATCGATTTTACATGCAGCTTCTTGGTGGTCACCAACGGGAAGCCGTCGGCGAGGTTGAACCGCATCTGGTGGCCGAAGATGCTCAGCGTGCCAGTGCCGGTGCGGTCCGTCTTGCGGACACCTTCGGTGCGCACCCGGCGCATGAGGTCGAGATATTGGTCCATGGTGCAAGCTTAGCCCGATTCTCCGTGGCCACTCACAACGGCAGAACGAGAATGGCGATCGTGACCACGCCGTTGTAGATGCCGTGGCAAACGAGGGGCACCCACAGGCTTCCGGTTCTCCACAGAAGCCAGGAGAACAGCAGGCCGGCCAGGAACACCTCGATGAGGCCAATGCCGGAGTAGCCGGCATGAAGGATCGTCCAGGCAAGCGTGGTGACCATCGCCGCGCCGAAGAAGCCGAGTCGCGACTGGGCAAGCGCGCTCAGCAAAAATCCGCGGAAGAGGATCTCTTCTGATACCGGCGCGCCGACGACGAGGGCGAGCGCGAACACCCAGAAGGCATCCGACTCCAGAGGCTCGACCAGCGGGCGCACGTCGTCCACGACCGTCTCGTGCGCGAACGGGAGCACAATGGCGTTGTAGACCGCCTGCGCCAGAAACATGATGACGACGGCAGCGAGAAACAGGCGGCCCGGAACCCTGGTGTCGAGGACGAGGACCTCTGCAACCCGACCGCCAAACATGCTGGATGCTGCGAGGACAAGCAGGACGATGATCGTCTGCATAGCGAGCAGCCAGACGGCCATCCTCCAGATCCGCTCCCGGTCCAATGGGAGAATGTCCGGATAAGTAACCGGGAGCGATGGGCTGAATTCCAGCGAGCCGATCAGAGCCGTGGCCAAGAACCCAGCGACGACGATGATAATAACCGTGGCCACCACGGCTGGGACCGGGCGCCAGGGAGAGCGAGCGTGGTAGGTTGGATTACCCGTCAGCAGCTCGCGGATAGAAGAAATGAGCAAGTGCGGTCACACCCTTTCATGAGTTCTTTTTTTCGCGCCACGGACAACCTATATTAGGCCTGCCGGATTCGTCCGGCTATGGCGATAAATGGCCGTCGGAATAAGCCCATCGGACCCGGGGGCAGTACCCGGCGCCTCCACCAAAGGCCGCTGAAGTTGCGGCGGTCTCTGATGGGGGCGAAATAGGATCGACGAGGGTGTAAAGGACGTGCTTTCGCCCGGCATGGTACCGCCGTTATCGGGCCAAACAGAAT
>Ga0207873_1003736_pt1 | contig 10742 bp, 22 predicted proteins | sample BGWIniCompost_FD_187373 | JGI IMG/M metagenome (GOLD analysis project Ga0207873, IMG submission 187373) | Cellulose adapted compost microbial communities from Newby Island Compost Facility, Milpitas, CA, USA - BGW Initial Compost (SPAdes)... ... | reverse complement strand
GACGAGAGGAGTAACAGCTGATGGAAGAGGCGAACAGCACAACGATGATCGATCCTCCGGGTGTGATGATCATGCCGCCGGGGTGCGAGCGGTACGACGAGGCGGTCGAGTTGCTCGGCGACGAGACTCTCAAGATCTGCAGGGTCTACGCCCCCGAGATCGACACCATCGGACTGGTCGTGCTCTTCAGCGACTGGGAGCGCCGGTTCGAGGCGGCAACACTCGCGCTATTGATCAGGCCCGCGCGCGACGACACGCGCACGGTGCCGGTCGCGATCTACGTCGGTGATCCGAAGCAGTAGTCAGCTGCTGAGATGATCGCCGTACGAGTGTGGATCCCTTTGACGGAGGGCGGCTACGGCGACGGCGCCGGTGGGCACCACCACTTCGTTGGGAGCGGTGGCAATGGGTTCGGCGACTCGTGGGAGGGCATCGACGGCGACGGGACCGGCTTTGGTCCGGTGCGGGGTAGTCGCGTCGTGGACAACGATGTTGATTGAAGAAGAGGTATATACCGCCGCTTGTCTTGGGGATGGCGACGGAGACGGCTATGACGGCCACTCAGACGGGTCCGGCGGCGAAGGCTCCTCCATTTTTGGGTTCGGCGATGGAGCTTTCGGCGGTTTCGGTAACGGCAACGGTGAGAGTCTAGAGTTGGTACTCGATGACTGATGATCAGACGCAGCGGAGAAGGCGGCGCAGAGGGCGACGGCATCGGTCACCCTGGCTGCCGGGTGGATGACTGATGTTGGCTAGGGTAACGGGCGTCTCCTTCTCCTTCTGGAGCGTCGCGCGCTTCAATGGGGATGGCGACGGAGACGGCCTTGACGGCCTCTTAGACGGTTGCGGCGGCGATGGTGCCTTCGATGGGTTTGGCGATGGAGCTTTCGGCGGTTTCGGTGACGGCAACGGCGAGAGCCTAGAGTTGGTACTCGAGGACTGATGATCAGACGCATCGGTCACCCTGGCTGCCGGGTGGATGACTGATGTTGGTTAAGAAAACGGGCAACTTCTGGAGCGTCACGCTCTTCGATGGGGATGGCGGCGGAGACGGCCATGGCGGCCACTCAGACGGTTCCGGCGCGAGCGTCTTCGTTGGGTTCGGCGATGGAGCTTCTTTTGGCGGTTTCGGTAACGGCAACGGTGAGAGTCTAGAGTTGGTACTCGATGACTGATGATCAGACGCAGCGGAGAAGGCGACGCAGAGGGCGACGGCATCGGCCACCCCGGCTGCCGGGTGGATGACTGATGTTGGCTAGGAAAACGGGCAACTCCTACTGGAGGAGCGTCGCGCACTTCCATGGGGATGGCGACGGAGACGGCTATGACGGCCACTCAGACGGGTCCGGCGGCGAAGGCTCCTTCATTTTTGGGTTCGGCGATGGAGCTTTCGGCGGTTTCGGTGACGGCAACGGTGAGAGTCCAGAGTTGGCACTCGAAGACTGATGATCAGACGCAGCGGAGAAGGCGACGGCGAGGACGGCTGCCGCGGGGACGGGAGCGAAGTCCGGTTGTACGAGGGGGCCGGCTGGCAAGAGTTCAATGGTAACGGAGAAGGGTCGGGCCTCGGCACCTTAATGGGAAACGGGCTTACGTGCGGGATCTTAACGGACGATGCTGATGCGTAAGAAAGGGCCGACGTTTGCAGAGGATACGTATGTCAACTCAGGGGACGGCTTCAGCTGCGGCGCTATCGATTTCGGCGACAGATTGGATGACCTCACGCGTTTCAATAACGAACGTGCGGGGTCGAGACAGGTGAACGACGACCGTGACGACAAAGGAGGCAGATGATGGATTTTCGACAACTCGCGCGTTACGTGCCGGCTCTATGGGAGTCGGACTCGACGGTGTATCTCGAGGGTCCGCCGGGATGCGGGAAGAGCGAGTTCGCGCGCCAGGTCCCCGACATCATGAGCGCGCGGCTCGGGACGAAGGTGGGGTTCCACAAGATCGACGCCTCGGTGCTCGATCCGGCCGAGGTGCCGGGCTTCATCGCGCCGGTGAAGTCGGCATCCGGCGAGGCGATCGCCGCGTACCTCCGCTCGGCGTTGATGCCGACGGAGGAGTACCTGAAGGAGCACCCGGTCGGGCTCTACTTCATCGACGAGCTCGCCGCAACGGTGCCGGCCGTGCGTCACGCGCTCGACGGCGTGCTGCTCGAGCACCGGTTCGGCCCGCGCTATCTGCCCGAAGGGTGGCGCGTGTGGGCTGCGGGCAACCGCACGGTCGACTTCTCGGGCGCCCAACACCTCGAGGCCAAGACACAGAATCGCGTCTGCAGGATTCAAGTCGAGGTGAACGTCGATCAGTGGGTCGAGGACTACGCGATGCCGCGCCGGCTCGACTCGGTGTGCACGGCGTTCCTGAAGACGAACCCGAAGGTGCTCGCCGACAAGGTGCCGGCGGAGCGGCAGCCGTTCTGCACGCTGCGCTCGTTCACCCATGCGACCCGGTTCTGGATGTCGCTGAAGCCGCACGAGCGGACGGATGCGGCGTTCCCGATCATCGCAGGCTTCATCGGCGACGGGCCGGCCGCGGAGTTCCTCGCCTACTACAAGTACTCGGCCGAGCTCCCGACGATCGAGGAGATTCTCGCCGACCCGGAGCGTGCGAGGGTGCCGAAGAAGCTGGATGTGATGTACGCCGCGCAGCTCGCGTGCGTCCAGGCCGGGTTCGACGGCAAGGACCTCGACACCCTTTGGCGCTACATCCAGCGGCTCGCCGCCGAGCTCCACCTCCCGGCCGCCAGGCAGTGGGCCCGTAGGGAGGCGACGCGCCGGCGGCTCGGCACGTCGAAGGCGCTCGCCGCCTACGTGGCGAAGCACGCTTCGGACCTCATCGAGATCATGGAGGGGTGAGATGATGAGCTACCAGAAATACCTGGACGAGCAGCGCAAGCACTTTGAGGAGCTGCGCGCCTCCCTCCACCTCATGTTGCTTGCGATCCCTGACTTGTTGGAGGTCGGCATCAGCTACGACGGTTCGGGCGACAGCGGGCAGGTGGATGAGGAGTCGCTTTGGACCACCCCCGACGGCCTCGACCTGCCCGACGACGTGGTGAAGAAGTTCGTAGACCTCGCCTATGCGGCCGTCGACGCCATCGAGCCCGGGTGGGAGAACAATGAAGGGGCATTCGGCCATGTAGTGTGGACCAGAGAGGAGGGAGAGATCAAGGTCGAGCATAACGTACGCACGTATGTCTACGAGGAGCACACGCTATGACCCATCCTCTATTCCACGCTCAGTCGAGCGCTCGGCGTTGGGGCGGCAAGCCCGAAGACTACCTGCCGATCCACGAGTGGTTCGACGCCACTAAGGAAGTCTTTGCCGACTACCGCCACCGCGCGCTTCGCCACCACAGTCAGGGGATCTTCGAGGCGGAGCGTGTCTTTGGTGTGGCGATCACCAACAGCGACGGTAAGCAGGTCCCTGTCAGGTACATCGGCGAGCAGCACGTGAAGGAGGACTGTGGCGGACGGATCCCTACGGTGGCGGATTGGTTCAGGGAGATTCCGCGCCGGTCGTGGATGAGTAGAGGGTATAAGATACCGGAGGCTGAAGATGGACAAGGTTGAGCAAGCGCGCACGTGGCTGCTCCTAAGGCGGCCGTTCTATGGCTCGCTCGCCCTGCAGCTGCTGAAATGGCGGCGGAGTGAATCCTTTCCCGTAGCTGCCACAGACGGCACGACAGTGTGGACGAACCCGAAGGGGTTTGACGGTCGCCCGCTTCAGGAGCGAGGCTTCATCGTCGCTCATGAGGTGCTGCACGTCATTTTCGATCACTGCGGCGCAGGCGCCAGATACCAGAAGTCGGGGCTCGGGCCGGACGGGAAGCCGTGGAACACGATGAAGGCGGCGATCGCGACCGACATCATGGTGAACTTCCACCTGATGCAAGACGGCTTCGAGCCACCGAAAGACGCGATCGTTCCGGCGGCGTTCCCGTACCTGAGCGTCGACTTCGATACGACGTGGGAGGAGGTGTACTCGAAGCTTAAGCTTCCGAGCGGGAGCGGCGGCAAGGGTCGTGGCAACGCACAGGGTGGCGGTGGATTCGACGAACATCTTGCGCCTGGCGAGGGCGGCAGCGACGAGGAGCAGGCAGTCTCGCGCGAGCTCGTGCTCCGCGCGGTCGCCCAGGCGCTCGAAACCGCCAAACGTGCGGGCAACGCCCCCGCTTTCGGCGACCGCCTCATCGAGCGCCTGGCCCGCCCGAGGTTCAGTCTGAAGGACGCGCTCGTCGAGGAGCTCCTTGCGCGCGGCCGCGGCGCGGACTGGAGCTTTAAACGGCCGAAGCGCCAGAAGCTCTGCCTCACGCCGGGTTTGATCATGCCGAGCATGATCAGCCAGTCGGCCGGCAAGGTGGTGATCGGTATCGATGTCTCGGGTTCGATCGACGTGCACACGCTGAATTACTTTGCCTCGGTGCTCGATGCGGCATTGAACGAGGTGTCGTTCGACGAGCTCTGGGTGGTGACGATCGAGTGCGACGTGACCGGCGGCCAGCGAGTGCAGGACACGGGCGAGCTCTGGCAGTTCTTCCAGCGAGTCAAAGGCGGCGGGGGCACGTATATGCCGGCCGTCTTCCCGTGGATCGATAGTCAGGGTATCTGTCCGACGCAGGTCGTGATCCTGACGGACGGCTACACCGACTTCGGGGATCCGCCGTCCTATCCGGTTACGTGGTGCATCACTTCCGACGTCAAGTCTCCGTGGGGGCGGACGCTGAAGGTGGAGGTCGAAGCATGACGGAAGAGTACACTAACCTCGGCAAGACCGAGACGACCTTCACGGTCGATCGTAGCCGGGCCTTGGAGTGGGTGAAGGTTGGCCTGATCGCGCTCGTCTTCGGGCGGTGCAAGGTCGTGATGACGACGCACGAGACCACGCTCAAGACCACGAGCGGCGAAGGGAGAGGTCCGAAGCTTATTCCGTTCTCGAAGGGCGATGCTTAGCGTCCGGGACAGCGAACGGCAGGGCCTGTTCAACAGACGCATCGCCATGTTCGGGTACGTCTACGAGGAGCGGCCAGGCGATGGTTCCGGCGTAGGCGCTGGCTACGGCGAATACGGCAGGGGTCTTGTTTTGCTGCAGTGGGTGCTAGTCGGTGGGATGCACGTGATTGATGACAGCTGAAGGAGGCCGCGATGAGCGGATTTGATCTTAGGTCTTGTGAGGAGGCGAAGGATGAGGAAAGAAATCGTTGATGCTGTGCGTTCGAGCTGGGTCATGGTTCGACTCGAGACCTATGGCTGGGGTGGAAGCCGCACGGACAAGAACGCGTCGCGCGAGGTCGAGGCTCAACACGGCGCAGCCGCCGGGTCTGTCCGGGCGGTGAAGCAGCTGCTCGTGACGGCGCAGGCTGAGCTCGACGCCGTGCGGCGGATCCAACGGGAGATGCGGGACTACCTCGACTCCGTGTCCGTGCCGTGGTCGGGGCGTGGCTCCCGGCTCGTGCCGACGTCGCAGTTGGTCGACGTGCTCGAGCAGCTCGCGAAGCGGAACGTGCGGCTTCGGGAGGCGGTTAACCGGTTAGCCTCGGTGTGGGACGAGCGCGTGCAGACGTCGAAGGCGGCGCTCGGCACCCTTGGGCTCGACGTCGCCTACCCGGCCGCGGATGATGTGCCGAAGCTCTTCGGCGCAAGGTTCTCGTTCGAGCCGATCCCGGACAATCAGTCGTGCCGGCGGCTCTCCCTCCCCGCCGAGGTGGCGGATCATCTGGTCGAGCGGATGGAGCGCGATCACGCGCGCGCCGTCGAGGAGGCGAGGCAGCAGGTGCTCGAGCGTGTCCAGGCGGCGATCGTGCGCGTCAGGGACCGCATGGCGAAGAAGCTCGAAGGCGAGCGGACGCAGCTCCATGAGTCGGCGCTCGAGGAGCTCCGTCAGACGGCCGTACTTCTCTCCGAGCTTGACTTCGATGGGTCCCTGCAGAAGTTGATCGAGGAGATCGACGCCGTGGGTCGCACGCCCGTCGAGCGGCTGCGTGAAGACAGGCACACGCAAGAGCTCGTGAAGGTTCAGTTCGACGAACTCTTGCAGGAATTCCCCGAGCTTGCAGCGTGACGGAGCTAGCGGACGACTCGGACTCTTGGCATCAGACGGACGTGTTAGTATAGTACCACTAAAGTGGACCTCGTTACGCTCGACTTCGAAACATTCTGGTCCCGAGAGTATTCGCTGTCGAAGCTCTCGGTAGAGGACTATGTCTGCGATGAGCGGTTCCAGATCATTCTCTGCGCCTACAAGGTGAACGACGAGCCGGCGCGCTGGTTCACTGGCACATTGGATGAAGTCCGCCAACACCTCGCCGACATCATCACGCCCGAGACGGCTGTGCTCGGGCACAACGTGCGTTTCGATGGCTGCGTCACGACGGCTCAGCTCAAGCTTCCGGCGCCGAAGCTCTGGCTTTGCACGCGCTCGATGGCGAAAGCGCTGCTCGGACAGTTCCTTCCGAACGTGAGTCTTCATAGCTGCCTCGAATACCTGAAGCTCCCCTACGCGAAGGGGGACGCTACGCAATGGGCGTGCGGACTGCGACGGGAGGACTTCTCGCCGGAGCAACTTAAGGCGTACGCCGACTACTGCGTGAACGACGTCGAGGCGACCTATGCTCTTTTCAGGCGGCTCGCGCTCGACTTTCCGCCGGGCGAGTATTTCACCGTCGACCTGACTACGAGGATGTACCTCGAGCCGCAGATCGTGCTCGACGCGGACCTCTTGCTCGAGATCGAACAGGAGGCGGAGCGGAAGCAGGAGGAGCGGCTCGCCAAGGTGGCGGAGATCGCACCGCCCGACGTGCTGTCGTCGAACCTGAAGTTCGCGGCGCTCCTCGAGCAGCTCGGTGTCGAGGTGCCGATGAAGACCTCGCCGCAGACCGGGAACCTGATCCCGGCGCTCGCGAAGCAGGACCCAGGCTTCAAGGACCTGTGCGACGAATACGCGAACGACGAGCTCATCACCGCCTTGCTCGACGCTCGGCGAGGGCAGAAGTCCCGCCAGGAGGTGACGCGCGCACGGCGGCTCCGCGAGATCGCGCTACGGTACGGCTTCCTACGGGTGCCGCTCCTTTACCACAGCGCACATACGACGCGCTATGGGGGCGACGAATCGATCAACCTGCAGAACCTGCCGAGGGTTTACAACTCGCGCCTGCGTTACGCACTCAAGGCGCCGCCAGGGCACGTGCTCCTCGCCGCCGACCTCTCGCAGATCGAGGCGCGGTGGTACGCGTACCTCTCGGGGCAGAGCGACCTCCTGGGCCAGTTCGCACGAAAAGAGGACCCCTATGCCATCTTCGCCTCCCAGCTTTTTCATCGGGAGATCAAGAAGGGGCGGGACACGCGCGAGCGCGACATCGGCAAGGAGGCGATCCTTGCGATGGGGTTCGGCGTAGGCGCGACGGCGTTCCGCCGCCGTCTCCGCGGGCAGTACAACATCGTCATTACCGAGGGCGAGGCAGAGCAGTACGTCGAGGTCTACCGGTCGACGTTCCACCGGGTGCCGAAGTACTGGCGTTGGCTCGCCCAACGGATCGAAGATATGTACTACGGCGCCGAGATCCAGATCGGTCCGTGCTGCACGTTCAAGAACGGCGTGCGCGGTCCTGACGGGTTGGCGCTCTACTACCCAGACCTTCGTGACGAAGGGAACGGCGAGTGGACTTACTTGTCGAAGGGGCGTTGGCGGAAGAAACTCTACGGCGGGAAGTTCCTCGAGAACCTCTGCCAATTCCTCGCGCAACGTTTGCTCGTGCACTACGAGCGCGAGATATACCGGTTAACTTCGCTAAGAGTTAAACTGCAGGTCCACGACGAAATCGTGTTCGTCGTGCGGGAGAAAGACGCCGAGGTGTATGCCAAGGCGATCGAGATGATCATCACACGCAACGTCCCGTCGTGGGCCGCCGGCCTCCCGGTCGCCTGCGAGGTGGGATGGGCGCAGGACTACGGGAGCGTCAAATGAGCAAAGGGAAGATAGAGTCGCTATACGCGTCGCTCGGTGACGAGATCCGGAAGGCCCGGACCAAAGCCGGCCTCACGCAGGCGGAGCTCGCGAAGAAGGTGAAGTTGAACCGGACGACGATCACGAACTTCGAGCTCGGGCGCCATCGGTTGTCGCTCAGGAACATCGAGGCGATCGCGAGGGCGCTCGGGCTGGTGCTGAAGCTCAAGCTCGCGCGAAAGTAAAGACCGACTATGTGACGGACGCTGAGCGCTCCTACGCCAAAGGAGGATATGTATGAGGTTTACCCCCAGGTGGCACGACACCCACCCGATCTGGAAGTGGCACAAGTGGTTCGCGTGGCATCCGGTGTTTATCAAGCGCATTGGCAAGCAGGTCTGGCTCGAGCGGGTATATCGGAAGCGAGTGCGATCGGAAAACCCCTTCTCTAGAGACCCCTACGAATTCGTCTACGAAGCCGACGAGGTCGGAATCCTCCAGTACGACGCCGAGCAGGAGGAGGCAGGACAACGTACTGAGGTGGAGGCGGTATATATGGCCTTCTATAGAGACGTCGCCGACAGCGGGAGCATGGTGTTGTGACGGTCGCATGGTCATACTCAAGGCTCGAGAACTTCGAGCTCTGCCCAAAGTGGTTCCATGCGGTGTTCGTCGCGAAGACCCATCGCGAGGAGAAGCACCCGTCAGCCGCACACGGTCAGGAGGTGCACGAGGCGTTCCGCAAGGCGGTCGTCGAGAAGGCGCCGTTGCCGCCGCAGCTCGCGCGGTTCAACCGCATAGTGCAGCTATTCTCGTCGTTCCCCGGCGAGCAGCTCACCGAGTTCCAAATGGCGGTGAACGCGGAGCTTAGGCCCACGGACTGGTTTGCGAGGGACGTTTACTGTCGGGCGATCGCCGACTTCGCGGCGGTCGGGCAGCGCGATGCGCTCCTCGTCGACTACAAGACGGGGCGGCCGAAGAACGAGTTCACGCAGCTCGAGCTCACGGCGTGCCTCCTGATGTCGCACCGGCCCGAGATCCAGGCGGTGAAGCTGAGGTTCCTCTACACCACCGACGCGTCGTTGATTCGGCCGCCGGACACGGATCCTTTGAAGCGCGAAGACATCCCGTGGGTGCTCTCGAAGCTCGAGCCTCGAGTTCGGGCATACCAGGAGGCGCACGAGAAAGAGGAGTTCCCGGCGAAGCCGTCGTGGAAGTGCAGGCAGTGCCCGGTGAACAAGTGCCCTTATTGGGAGGGTCGGCGATGAAGCGCGCCCTTCTGCTTCTCCTCATGGCGCCAGTCGCAAACGCGATCGAACTCGAGCCCTACGTCGAGTACGCGCACGTGTCGGACCTCTTCAGGGGGCCGCCGATCAACAGCAAGTCGGAGCCGACGCTCGATATGCTGATGGTCGGCGTCGAGCTCTATTTCAAGAAGGCGCCGCAGTTACGCGTCGACGCCGCCCACGGCTTCAAGGCAATCAGCTGTACAGGCGGCGAGGATCGATGTAAGTGGGAAAGCGGCACTCGAATCAGTGTGAGGTACTACTTCCGTGATCGACAAACGCGCTAAGCAGTACGGTGTCTACGTCGTATACCGCAACGATTGCACAGAGAGGAACGAGCGGAACGTTCGTCGGTGGCGTGAGAAGCGCCGCACGATGAAACGACTACCCCGCTTGACCGTCCTCATCACTCGCTAGAGCATAGGCTTTCTATGTACGCAGACGCCATCATCGACGAGATCCTCCGCAGAGAAGGAAGCGCGTACGTCAACGACCCGCACGATCGAGGCGGGCCGACGAAGTACGGCATCACGCAGAAGTCGTGGGACGCTTACCGAGAGCGCCACAAGAAGGTGATCGACGGCCTCGCGATCCCCGAGCTCGTGCGCAACATTGATCGCGACGACGCGGTTGCGTTCTACCGCACAGAGTACGTCGCCCCGTTCGAATGGATTATGGACGAGCGATTACTCGGGCTCGTCGTCGACTGCGCCGTTAACCACGGTAAACATCGAGTATCAACATGGCTGCAGGAAGCCGCCGGGGTTACGGTCGACGGCGTCGTCGGACCAATCACGAAGGCGGCGGTGAATGCAGCGCCCGAGCTCGTGTATCGACGGCTGCTGAAGCGCCGTTTCAAGTTCTACGCGGAGATCGCGACGGATCAACAGCCGGTAGATCCCGATGCGAAATTCCTCCGCGGCTGGATCAACCGTGCGTGCGAGTTCATATGACAGTCGTGCTGCCATCGCACCTCTTCACCCTCACACCCCTCGAGCGACGAGTGGTCACACTCGGCGTCTGCCCGAGTTGCCACACGCGCACACTGAAGGAAAACCCGCGCGTCGATCCGGCGCGCGGCCTTTCGCAGTGCGAGCGGTGCTCGAAGGTGTACGTGCTGAACCCGGACTAGTCGCTAACGGCAGGAGGATAGCGCGTGTTGAAGCCTCGGCCCGAGCACTGCCCGAACAAAGAGTCTCACCTTCTCGGCCCATCCGGATACCTTGAGCGCTCCGAGTGGGCCGAGGAGATGCGCAAGACGCATAGACAAGAGCGGTGCCCTGGGTGCGGCCTGTGGGTTATCTGGAGACCGAAGGAGCGATCCGAACGATGAGCGACATTTACGGCGAAGGCCACGGCTCCGCGCACGACTGGAAATACTGTTGGAGCTCGTGGAAAACGAGTTATTACCAGTGCGCGCGATGCGGACACAAGTTCGCGCACGCTTACGACTTCATACCGGACATCTTCCAGGCCATGAAACAGCAAAGCGTGCCTGCTGAGTGCCAG
>Ga0207873_1003735_pt1 | contig 10743 bp, 5 predicted proteins | sample BGWIniCompost_FD_187373 | JGI IMG/M metagenome (GOLD analysis project Ga0207873, IMG submission 187373) | Cellulose adapted compost microbial communities from Newby Island Compost Facility, Milpitas, CA, USA - BGW Initial Compost (SPAdes)... ... | reverse complement strand
AGGCCCAGCAGCGACTCGAAGAGGTCATCGTCACCGCCCAGCGCCGGGCCGAGAACGTGCAGGACGTGCCGATCGCGATGACCGTCGTCACCGGCGATATCCTGGAGCAGCGGTCGATCACGCAGCTCGCGGAAGTTTCCGATTTCTCTCCGAATATCTATATCGACCCGACCGTGCCGTTCAGCGGCTCGAACTCGGTGCTCGCGGCTTATATCCGCGGCATCGGACAGAGTGATTTCGCGTTCAACCTCGAGCCCGGCGTCGGCGTCTACGTCGACGACGTCTATCTCGCCCGCAGCATCGGCGCGAACGTCGACATGCTCGACGTCGAGCGGATCGAGGTGCTGAAGGGTCCGCAGGGCACGCTGTTCGGCCGCAACACGATCGGCGGCGCGATTCACGTGATCACGCGCCGGCCGGGAGACGAGTTTCGCGCGCGGGCCGAGATGACGCTCGGTGAGTTCGATCGTCTCGACGTGCGGGCGGCCGCGGATTTTCCGATCGTCGAGGGCAAGCTCTTCAGCTCGGTCGCGTTCTCGGCGAAGAACCGTCAAGGCTATCAACGCCGCATTCGCTTCCCGGGCTACGAGCAGTTCGTCTCCGACGCCACGGAGCAATTCCTGCAGGCCGCTTATCAATCCGCGGATCGCGCGGGCGGCGAGAACCAGGACAACTTTCGCGGCAAGCTGCTCTGGGTCGTCAGCGACCAGCTCGAGGTGACGTTCGCGCTCGACTACACGCGCGCGGACGAGGAAGGCACGCCGAATACCGTGCTGCGCTTCGACGCCGACAGCCCGGCCTCGTTGACGACGCTCTACAACACCTGCATCACCCTGCCGCCGGGCGTGATCCCGCCGTGCGCCGCCCCGCGCGGCACGGATCCAGCGTTCCCGACCGTCGGCGCGCCGTTCATCATCCAGCCGGGGCTCGACAACTCGGTGCCGCGAATGCCGTACACCGATGCGTTCATCACGGACGACGTCGACGTCTCCTACGCCAACGGCAACAACTTCAACAAGCTCGAGGTCGAGGGCTTCTCGGTCAACCTGTCGTACAACTTGCGGAACGGCATGCTGTTGCGCTACATCGGCAGCTCGCGGGAGCTCGAGTCGCTGTTCGGATTCGATTTCGACGGATCGCCGCTGCCTGTGCTCGAGCCCTCGTTCGACACGTTCCAGCGACAGTACTCGCACGAGATTCAGCTCTCGAACGTCTCGGACGAAGGCCGCTTCGACTGGACCGTCGGGGCGTATTTCTTCCACGAGGACGGCGATCTCACGGATTTCGTGACATTCCCGGGCGGCCTCCTGCAGATCTACGGCGAGAACTACTTCGATAACGACGCGTGGGCGCTGTTCGCGCAGGTCACGATCGGGCTGACCGACCGGCTGGATCTCACGATCGGCGGCCGCTATACGGACGAGCGCAAGGAGTTCGAAGGCCGGCAGCGCGACCTCAACCTGATCGCGCCGAAGAGCGGCGCGCCGCCCGAGATCTTCCCCGACCAGAACGATCTCACGCGCTACTATCCGCTCGGCGTCAACCGGCGCGACTTCGACGACTTCTCCGGCCGCTTCGGCTTCGAGTATCACTTCACCGACGACGTCATGGCCTATGTGTCGTACTCGGAGGGCTTCAAGTCCGGCGGCTGGACGACGCGTCTGTCGGCACCGCATTTGACGACTCAGCCGACGCCCGACAACCCGCTCGGGCTCGAGTTCGACGCCGAGACGGCCGAGGCCTGGGAAATCGGCTTGAAGACGCAGCTGGTCGATCGGACCTTGCAGCTCAACCTCGCCGCCTTCACGACCGACTACGAGGATATCCAGGTGACGCAGCAGATCGGCGCGTCGCCGGTCTTCTCGAACGGCGGCGACGGCACCATCACCGGGTTCGAGGCGGAAGCCTTCTGGCTGCCGACGGATCGCTTGACGCTGCGCGCCGGCTTCGGCTGGCTCGACGCCGAGTACGACCGCATTCAGGAAGGCGTGATCCGGCCGGACGGCTCGCCGCTTCCGCTCGACTCGAAGTTCGTCAACGTCCCCGAGAGGAGCTGGAACATCGGCTTCGACTACGAGCTGCCGGTCGGCGGCGGCGCGCGCTGGGGCTTCCACGCGGACTGGGTGCACGACGACGAGATCGCGAACGATCTCGGCAACACGCCCGAGCTGATGCAACCCGAAACGGATTTCTTCAACGCCGCGATATCGTACCGGTCGGCGAGCAACTGGCAGGTCATCTTCGGCGGGCGCAATCTCGGGGACGAGCGCCACGTCGTGACCGGTCAGAACCAGCCGGCCGCGGGCCTCGTCAACGGCACGTACAACCGGCCGCGCGAGTGGTTCGCGACCGTGCGCATCGACTTCGAGTAGCGGCTCGCGCGGCGGCGTCTCCCGTTTCGCGGGCGCCCGACGTACACTGGCGCGCCCATGGAGACGCTGCCGGTCATCGATCTCGGCGACTTTCTGGCCGACCCGTTCGGCCCGCAAGGCCGAACCATCGTCGCGAAGCTTCACGCCGCATGCCGCGATCCGGGCTTCTGCTATGTCGCCGGGCACGGTGTGCCGGTCGAGCTCGACCGCGCGATGCTGCGCATCGCGCGAGCCTTCTTCGCGCTGCCGGATGATGAGAAGCGCGCGCTCGATATCGCGGCGTCGCCGCATTTTCGCGGCTACACGCCGGTCGGCGGCGAGCTGACGAAGGGTGTGCCGGACCGTCGCGAGCAGCTCGATCTCGGCCCCGAGGAGCCGGCCGAGGCGTGGTCGCCGTCGGACCCGCCTTGGCGAAGACTGCGCGGCCCGAATCAGTGGCCGGACGCATTGCCCGAGATGCGGCCGATCGTGCTCGAGTGGATGCAGCGGATGGATCGCGTCGGATTCGCGGTGCTGCGCGCGATCGCGCTAGGCCTCGATCAGCCGGTCGACTATTTCGACCGCTTCTTCGCGCCGCGCGGCGATCCGCATCTGAAAATCATCCATTATCCGCCTGGAGCCGACGGCTCGTCCGACGACCAGGGCGTCGGGATGCATCACGATTCGGGCCTCGTGTCGTTCGTGCTTCAGGACGACGTCGGCGGGCTCAAGGTGCGCCGAGGCGATCGGCTGATCGACGCGACGCCGCGCCCCGGCACGTACGTGATGAATCTGGGCGAGATGATGCAGGCAGCGACGGCGGGCCTGTTACGCGCGACGCCGCACGGCGTCACGAGCCCGCCGCCCGGCCTCTCGCGAGTTTCGATCGCGTACTTCTTCCATCCGCGGCTCGACGCGGTTTTCGAGCCCGTGCCGCTGCCGCCCGCGCTCGCCGCGCAAGCGCCGGGCGGTCAGAACGCGGATCCGAGCGATCCCGTGTTCGCGCGCTTCGGCGACAACTACTTGAAGATTCGCCTGCGATCGCACCCGAACGTCGCGCGGGCCCACTATTCCGACGTCGTCGCGTAGGCGCGGATTTCTTCTTCGCCGGTCCTAGATTGCCGATAGGCGCTTGGGCGGAGCTCGGCGATAATGACACGACGCTCGCGAGAGTACCCCAAGAAAGGAGCGATTCGATGGCCGGGGCGACGGGACGCTGCCTTTGCGGCGCGGTGAGGTTCACCGTGGAGTCGTTCGAGCGAGAGCACCACATTTGCCATTGCGGCATGTGTCGGCGCTGGTCAGGGGGGCCAGGGTTCATGACGGCCGCGAGCGGCGTCGTTTTCGAAGGCCGAGAGCATATCGGCCGCTACGAGTCGTCGGAGTGGGCCGAGCGCGGGTTCTGCAAGCGCTGCGGCTCGAACCTGTTCTACAGGCTGAAGCCGAAGGACCTCTACGTCATCTCGGTCGGCGCGTTCGACGATCCGGCGCCGTTCGAGGCCGTCACCGAGATCTACGTCGACCATCAGCCGCCGGGCTACGCGTTCGCCGGCAACCTCGAGCGGCTGACGGAAGCCGAGACGATCGCGCGGTTCATGGGCGGCTGAGCCGGACGTACGCGCGGCGGGCAGAATCGCGGGTCTGCGCACCGCGAACGTGCGTGCCGCAACGCTCAACCGTCCGCGGGAAAGTCCGCCGCGCGCACCTCCTGGTCGAGCCCGAAGATCGTGAGCAGGACGGCGACGCGCATCCACATGCCGTTGCGCTCCTGCCGCCAGTACATCGCGCGGTGATCGGCGTCGACGGCCGGATCGATCTCCGGCCCGCGCGGCAACGGATGCATGATGATCGCGTCGGGCTTGAGCCGGGCGAGCTGCGCGGGACCGACGCTGAAGCGCCTGATGTCGACAGACCGCGACTCGCCCGCGATATCCCATTCGGACTGCATGCGCGTCACGTAGAGCGCATCGAGCTCGGGCAGCACGTCGTCGAGCCGCTCGGTCTCGATGAACTCGATGCCGTGCTCGGCCAGATGCGCCTTCACGTCCGGCTGCATCGCGAACGGCGCCGGCGCGATGAAGACGAGGCGCACGTCCCGGTAGCACTTCATCAAGTAGCTGAGCGAGCGCACGGTGCGGCCGCGCTTCAGGTCGCCCATCATGCCGATGACCTTGCCGTCGATGCCGCCGCGCTCGGCGAAGCTGCGGTCGAGCGTGTAGATGTCGAGCAGGGCCTGGGTCGGATGCTGATCGCTGCCGCTGCCCGCGTTGATCACCGGGACCGGCCTCGGGATCGAATCCATGAGCCGCGCGGCGACCGCCGCACGTCCAGGCTCGCGCGTGCGCATGATGATCACGTCGACGTACGAGCTGAACGTGCGGATGCTGTCCTCGAAGCTCTCGCCCTTGACCTCGGACGACGTCGAGGGATCGCGAATCTCGCTCGTACGGATGCCGAGGATATGGCACGCGTTGTTGAACGACAGGAACGTCCGCGTCGACGGCTGCGTGAAATAGAGCATCGCGCGCCGAGTCGGCAGCAGGTTCTGCAGATAGAGCGCCCCTTCGCGGGACTTCGCGATGCGCCGGACCCGAGTCGCGAGCTCGCAGAGATCGTCGAGCAGGCGACGGTCGAAAACCCGGGGGTCGATCACGTGGAACAGCCGCGGCTGCTCGCTCGCGGCGGAAAGATGCTCGGCGCCTACGTCGGTCACTCGGGATTCCTTCAGTCGCGCGCCGGCGTCTCGTGTCGCGCGGCGCCTGGCCCTGGTCGTTCGATCTTCCGCGCGAGGCGGGCGGAATCAAGGCGCGCAGCATAGGGAGTGATGCCGGTGGCGGTCAACGCATCCGCGCGCCGCGTTCGATCGGGCCGACGCGGGAATACCCGTAAGGGCAACCGGTTATCGCGCTCGAACCGAAGCGTTCGCGCGCCTTCGCGCAACGTGCGCGGCAGGCCGACCGGTTCGGCATCGAAGCGTGCCGTACTACACTCGTCTGATCGGTGAAGCGGCGGCGCGAGCCTATCCGGCTTCCCGGCCCCGGCGCGCTCGAGCTGCGGCACCAGTCTCGAAGCGCCGTTCTCGGGTCGCTTCCAGCCATGGGCAATCGGCAGAACCGAAAATCGAGGAGCCCAGGCCGCACCGCTCGATGAGCCACGATCACACCGCAGGACCAAGGCTTTCCGCCCACCGCGAGGCCCTCAGCTATCGGCTGATGGTCGAGTCCGTGCGCGACTATGCGATCTTCATGCTCGACCCGCGCGGCATCGTGATGAGCTGGAACGAGGGCGCGGCGGCGATCACCGGCTACACGCCGGACGAGATCATCGGCTCCCACTTCTCGAGGTTCTATCCGAAAGAAGCGATCGAGCGCGGCTGGCCCGCGCACGAGCTCTCGAGAGCCGCCGCGGACGGACGCATCGAGGACGAAAACTGGCGCGTCAGGAAGGACGGCTCGCTGTTCTGGGCGAACGTCGTCATCACCGCGATGCGCGCCCCGGACGGCACGTTGCTCGGGTTCTCGAAGATCACGCGCGATCTGACGGATAAACGCCGCGCCGAGCAAGCGCTCGCGCGGAGCGAGGAGCGCTTTCGGCTGCTCGTCGAGGGCGTCCGCGATTACGCGATCTTCATGCTCGACCGGAACGGCTTCGTCACGAGCTGGAATGCCGGTGCCGAGCGCATCAGCGGCTGGACGTCGACGCAGATTCTCGGCAAGCACTTCTCGCACTTCTACAGCTCCGAGGACATCGCTCTGCACAAGCCGTGGAAACAGATTGCCGAGGCGCGCGAGTCCGGGCGGGTGACCGACGAGGGCTGGCGCGCACGGAATGACGGCAGCCTGTTCTGGGCGGGCAGCGTGATGACCGCGCTGCACGACGACGAAGGCCGTCCGTACGGCTTCGCGCACGTGATGCAGGACCTGACGACCCGCCGCCATGCCGAAGCGCTCGCGGACCGCGCGCAGCGCACGCACGAGTTCGTCGCGATGCTCGCGCACGAGCTGCGCAACCCGCTCGCGCCGATCCGCAACGCGGTCGAGCTGATGGGCCGCAAGGGGCTGGGCGATCCCGTGCTCGAGGCGATGCGGCAGACGATCGACCGCCAGAGTGCGCTTCTGACGCGCATCATCGACGAGTTCCTCGACGTGAACCGTATCGCGAGCGGCAAGTTCACGGTCACGAAGGAGCCGGTCGAGCTCGCGGAGATCGTCTCGCACGCGATCGAGACCGCTCGCCCGCTGATCGACGCGCAGGGGCACCGCTTGACCGTGGACGTGCCCGGCGCGCCGCTCCGGCTCGTCGGCGACGCGCTTCGGTTGACGCAGGTCCTCGTGAATCTGCTGAACAACGCCGCGAAATACACACCTCGCGGCGGATCGATCGTTCTCGAAGTGAAGCGGCGCCGCAGCGACGTCGAGATCAGCGTCAAGGACGACGGGCGCGGGATCGCAGCGAGCGACGTCGAGCGCATCTTCGATCTCTTCACGCAGGTCGATCCCGAGGCGCTGCGCGGTCAAGGCGGTCTCGGCGTCGGCCTCGCGTTGGTCCGGCGCATCGTCGAGCTGCACGGCGGCATCGTGCAGGCGCGCAGCGAAGGGCTCGGCAAGGGCAGCGAGTTCATCGTCCACCTTCCCTTTACGGTTGGAAAGCCCCCGACGCCGCTCGAAGCGCGGCCGCCCGAGCCGGAAACCTACGACAACAGGTTTCGCGTGCTCGTCGTCGACGACAACAAGGACGCGGCCGACAGCCTGCAACTGCTCCTCGAGGCGATCGGACAGGACGTCATCACGGTCTACGACGGCCGCGCCGCGCTCGACGCGGTCGAGAAGTTCCATCCGGACATCGTGATGCTCGATCTCGGCATGCCCATGATGAGCGGATACGACGTCGCGGAAGGCATCAGAACGCTTTCGGGAATTCGCCAGCCGATCCTCGCGGCGGTGACGGGATGGGGCCAGGAGACCGACCGCGTAAGGACCCGCAGCGCGGGTTTCGAGTATCACCTCGTCAAGCCCGTCGAGCTCGACGCGCTGCGCCGGCTCCTCGAGAATGCGGCGGACGCGCTCGGGCGCCGACCGTGAGGGAGCGGTTTCAAGACGCGGCCGGGCGATGACCGATGCCGAGAAGCCTGCCGATCGTCGTGAAGAGCTCGTCCGGCCGGGCGGGTTTCGCCACGTGCGCCTGAAAGCCCGCGACGAGCGCGCGCACGCGATCTTCCGATCGCGCGTAGCCGGTGAGCGCGATCGCCGGCATGCGGCCCTCGAGCGCGCGCTGCTGCTCTCGCTCGAGCGCGCGGACGCGGCGGAGGAACGTATAGCCGTCCTCGTCGGGCAGGCCGATATCGCAGATCATGAGGTCGGGCCAGTTGTCGGCCGAGCGCAAGCGCAGCTGCTCGAGCGCGTGCCGGCCGCGGTCGAACGTTCTCACGCTCGCGCCGCGCGCCTTGAGCAGCGCGCCGAGCGTCTCGCGCGCGTCATCGTCGTCGTCGATGACGATGATCTCGCGACCCGCAAGCGAGATCGCGTCCGCGGCGATATCCCAGCCCGCTCGCGGCTCGCCGTCGGAGGTGCCGGCCACCGCGCGAACCGGAAGCGCGGCGATGTACGTCGTGCCGGCATCGCCTACGGATACCGTGAGTCTTCCCGAATGCTCCTCGAGCGCTCCCGCGATCGCCGCGAGGTCGAACGCCGCCCCGGAGCCGCCCGACGGCTCCTCGTCGGCGAATGCCTCGGGCTCGGGTTCGCGCGCGGCCGGCTCGGTTCGGATCGACTCCGCGGGCGGGCCCGTCGGAGCCGTGACCGCGAGCTTGCGGGACGTTTCCGTGACGCGCAGCACGATCTCGTTGCCTGCGCGCTCGAGCCCGACCTCTACGCGGGCCCCGGGCTCGCTCACCTCGATCGCATGCGCGAGCAGCTTCCAGACGACGTCCTGGAGCTCCGCGGGATCGCCGGTCACGAGACCGACGTCGAGACCGATGGCCGTGTACAGATGGATGCCTTTCGCGTCGAGCTCGCCGCGCGCGGCGTCGATCGCTCCCGCGATCAGCGTCGCGAGATTCACCGGTCTCTGGCTCGCGCGGTGCTCGGAGCGGCGCAGCGCGCGCTCCTGCTCCTGCAGCGCCCACATCTGCGCGTAGAGCCCGCCGCGCTGGAGAAGCTCCGCGTGACGGCCGCGCTCGACGATGCGCCCCGCCTCGAGCACGAGGATCTCGTCGGCATGAACGATCGTCGACAGCCGATGCGCGATCGTCAGCGTCGTGCGCTGCCTCGACAACCGTTCGAGCGCGACCTGGATCGCGCGCTCCGAGCGCATGTCGAGCGCCGAGGTCGCTTCGTCGAGCACGAGGATCGGGGGATTCTTCAGTATCGCCCGCGCGATCGCGATCCGCTGCTTCTCGCCGCCCGAAAGCTTCAAGCCCCGCTCGCCGACGATCGTTTCGTATCCCTCCGGCAGCGCGCTGATGAAATCGTGCACGTTGGCCGCCTTCGCCGCCTCCGTGATCTCCTCGAGCGTCGCGCCGATCCGTCCGTACGCGATGTTGTAGGCGATCGTATCGTTGAACAGGCTCGTCTCCTGCGGCACGACGCCGATCGCCGCGCGCACGCTCTCGGGCGCGACGCCCGCGACGTCCTGCCCGTCGATCAGCACGCGCCCGCTCCACGGCTCGTAGAAGCGCAGCAACAGGCGCGACACCGTCGATTTCCCGGAGCCGCTGCCGCCGACGATCGCGAGCGTCTTGCCGGGCGGAATGCGGAAATCGATGTCCCAGAGCACCTGACGGCTCGGCTCGTAGCCGAAGCTCACGCGCTCGAAGCGCACCTCGCCCGCGGCGACCTCGAGCGGCGGAAGACGGGCGTCGGACGCGACCTCCGGCGGCTCGCGCAGCAGGGCGAAAAGCCGTTCGGCCTTGACGATCGCATCGGTCGCTTCGCGAAACACGAAGCCGAGCGAGTTCAGCGGCAAGCAGACTTGGATCACGTAGGCGTTCACGAGCACGAGATCGCCGACGGTCATCGTGCCGCTGAACACGTCGCGGCCCGCGAGCAGCATGACCGAGCCGACGCCGAGCGCGATGATGCCGCTCTGACCGATGTGCAGCAGCGTGAGCGCGCGCTGATTACCGACTCCTGCCTCGATCCAATCGTTCATGATCGAGCGGAAGCGCTCGGTCTCGACGTTCTCGTTCGTGTAGAACTTCACCGTATCGTAGTTCAGCACGCTGTCGACCAGCCGGCTGTGGGCGCGCGAATCGAGCTCGTTGACGCGCCGTTGTCGAATCGCGCGCCGTCGCGTGAAGACGACGCTCCAGATCGCGTAGAGCACGAACGTCGCCGCGATGATCAGCGCGAAGGCGAGCGCGTAGTTGACGCTGAGAATCGCGACGACGATCGAGATCTCGACGATCGTCGGCACGATCGTGAAGAGCGCGACGTTCAGCAGGAAGCCGATCGACGCCGTGCCGCGCTCGACGTCGCGCGTCAGCGCGCCGGTCGAGCGGTTCGCGTGGAAGCGGGCGCCCAACGCGTGCAGGTGGCGGAACACGCGCACGGTGTAGTCGGCGACCGTCGTCTGCGACGCGCGGACGAAGACGACGTCGCGCAGCTCGCCGAACAGCGTCGTCGAGAAACGCACGAACGCGTAGCCGACGAGAAGCGCCGCAGGCACCGCGGCGAGCGTCTCGGGGCGGCTCAGCACGTCGACGATTCGCTTCAACAGGATCGGAACCGCGACGGCCGCGAGCTTCGCGACGACGAGCAGCACGAGCGCGACGACCACCCTGCCGCGAAAGGCCCAGACCTTCGCGGCAAGCGTCAGCAGGACGCGCTCGTCGGGAGAGCCGGTCACGGCTCGAGCGGCCGGGGACGACGAAAGCTCACGCCGCGGTCGCAGCAGGTATCGTGCCAACGCTTCGCCCGTGCGAGACGGGCTTCGCTTACAATCGCGACCCACGTATCGCTTCGTCGGGAATCGCCATGAGCACGACCATCGCGATCGTTGCGACCGGAGAGATGGGCAGCGCCGTCGGGGCCGCGCTCGTCGAAGCCGGATACCGCGTCGTGACCGACTTGACCGGTCGCAGCGCGCAGAGCCGAAAGCTCGCCTCGCTTGCCGGCATCGAGGACGTCGGATCCTTCCGCGCGATCGCGGAGACCGCCGACATCGTGCTGTCGATCCTGCCGCCCGCTCATGCCGTCGAGCTCGGACGAAGGATGGCCGAGGCGCTCGAGCAAGCCGGCACACGGCCATTGTTCGTCGACTGCAACGCGGTATCGCCGGCGACCGTCGCCGAGATCGAGAAGCCTTTCGCGAGGCTCGGCGTGCCGTTCGCCGACGTCGGCATCGTGGGACCCGCGCCGCGCGGCGACCGCCCGCCGACGCGGTTCTACGTCGC
>Ga0207873_1003734_pt1 | contig 10750 bp, 9 predicted proteins | sample BGWIniCompost_FD_187373 | JGI IMG/M metagenome (GOLD analysis project Ga0207873, IMG submission 187373) | Cellulose adapted compost microbial communities from Newby Island Compost Facility, Milpitas, CA, USA - BGW Initial Compost (SPAdes)... ... | reverse complement strand
TCCTCGGGATGGAGATTCGCGGTCGTACTGTCCGCAAGGTACTCGTCGCACCGGCGGTCACGTTCGATCGCGAGTACTATCTCGGCGTCGTTCTCGACCGCGACGCGCGACGCATCGTGGTGATGGCCAGTAACGCTGGCGGTGTCGATATCGAGGAAGTCGCACGGGAGCGGCCCGAGGCGATCGTGCGCGAGCATGCCGATCCGTTTCTCGGGTTCCTCGACTATCAGGCACGGCGCCTGGCGTTCCGCCTGGGTATCGAACCCGATCTCGTGCGCGGTTTCGCTGCCATCGCGCGTCAGCTCTATCAGGTCTACGTCGACTGTGATGCCTCCCTCGCGGAAATCAACCCGCTGGTCTTGACGCGTGACCGTACCTGGATGGCCCTCGACAGCAAGATGGTGCTGGACGATAACGGGCTCTTCCGGCATCCGGATCTGGCTGACCTGCGCGATCCGGAGGAGGAAGATCCGCTCGAACGCGAAGCGCGGCTCGCCGGGATCAGTTTCGTGCGCCTCGACGGCACGGTGGGGTGCATCGTCAACGGTGCTGGTCTCTCGATGGCTACCATGGATGCGATCAAGCTCTATGGTGGCGAGCCGGCGAACTTTCTGGATATCGGTGGCGGTGCTTCGGCCCAGCGCGTCGCCGCTGCGCTGCGCATTGTCGTGGCTGATCCCAACGTGCGGTCGATTCTGGTGAACATCTTCGGCGGTATCACGCGTGGCGATGTGGTCGCGCAGGGGTTGTTGGAAGCGTTGCGCGAGGTCGACGTACGCGTTCCGATCGTGATTCGGCTAGTCGGAACGCGGCAAGAAGAAGGCCGTCGCCTGCTCGAGGAAGCGGGGTTCACCGTCGTGGATACCATGGAGGAAGCGGCTGAGCGGGCAGTCGCGGCGGCGAAGAGCCAGTAGGGCAGGGGGAGCGATGGCGATCCTGGTCGACGAGTCGACGCGGTTGCTGGTGCAGGGTATCACTGGCCGCGAGGGATCGTTCCACACGCAACAGATGATCGAGTACGGTACGCGGGTCGTGGCCGGAGTGACGCCAGGGGCCGGTGGCCGGGAGGTGCATGGCGTCCCGGTCTTCGATACGGTAGCCGAGGCCGTTGCGGCAACCCAGCCGAACGTCTCCTTCGTCGCAGTCCCAGCCCCTTTCGCGCCGGACGCGATCCTGGAAGCAGCCGATGCGGGTATTCCCCTGATCGTCTGCATTACCGAAGGCATCCCTGTCCTCGAGATGGTACGCGTCTACCACGCGGTGCGGGCGCGTGGGGTGCGGCTTCTCGGACCGAATTGCCCTGGGCTGATCTCGCCCGGTAAGGCCAAGGTAGGGATCATGCCAGGCTTTATCCATACTCCAGGACCGGTCGGGATCGTCTCGCGGAGCGGTACGCTGACCTATGAAGTTGTCTGGGCCTTGACGCGAGCCGGCATCGGCCAGTCGACCGCAGTCGGGATCGGGGGCGATCCGGTCATCGGCACCTCGTTCGTCGACGTGCTGGAGATGTTCCAGAACGATCCGGAGACGCAGGCGATCGTCCTGATCGGCGAGATCGGTGGGGCAGACGAAGAAGCTGCTGCCGAGTACATTCGTCGCTCTGTCACCAAGCCGGTCGTCGGATTCATCGCCGGACGTACCGCGCCGCCGGGTCGGCGGATGGGACACGCGGGAGCGATCATCAGCGGTGGACGGGGCACTGCGGCCGAGAAGATTGCGGCGCTCGAAGCGGCTGGTGTACCGGTCGCCGAGCGACCTGCCCAGGTGGCGGAGCTGGTCCGCCAGGTGCTCGAACGACGTTGAGGAGGAGCGATGCCGGTCGAACTCGTCCCGCATCAGAGTCTCATCGTTCTGGGGCGGCTGGCCGGCAGCCGAGGCTACCTGTGGGGAACCGGTGGGAACCTGAGCTTGCGACGTAGCGAGTCGCACTTCCTCATCACGATGCGCGGTACCGCGCTCGATCAGCTGGACTCGCAAGATTTCGTCCTCGCGCCATTGCACGGCGAACCCGGCGAACCACCGGAGGCCTCGACCGAGATCCAGTTGCACCGGCGCATTTACCAGCTGCGACCGGATGTCCGCTGTGTGATCCATCTCTCACCGCTCTACACGACGCTCGTCGCCTGCACCGACCTCGAGCTGCCGACCGATCTCGTTCCGGAAACTGCGCTCTATCTCGGTGAGCTTGTACGTGTGCCGTATATCCAGCCAGGAACCGACGAGCTGGCGCGGGCAGTCGCCGAAGCACTGGGTAAGGAGCGCTGGGTCGTCCTCATGGAGAACCACGGTGCCGTTGCGGTCGGGGAGACACCGCTCGATGCGTTCCGGCGCATCGAGGTACTCGAGTTTCTCTGTCGCCTGGTGGTGACGGCGCGGAGCGCCGGGCTCACGTTGCGCGGTATCGGCGCGGACGCGGTCGCAGCGTTACGCGCTTCCTACGGTGCGAAACCACGACGTTGATCCTGGTACGCATGCCAGCTCGCGGGGTGTCCACCGACGCATCGGTGACCGCGCTGCGCGCGGCTGTGCGGTGCGCGGGTCGCTCTTCGCCTCGGTCACGGGTCGGTGTGTGCCTGGTGGCTGGATGGTGCCGGCGACTCGTCCCGAGGGGCCAATTGTCCGGAGTCTCGCGCTGGTCCGGTCCGGCGACCAGGCCACCGGTCGAGAAACACCGCTGGGATGAGCGCGAGCAGCCCCAGCAGAGCGAACGCGAGCCCCCAGCCGATCAGTGGTGGCCGGTAGGTGAGGACGACAGTGTGCTCGCCGGCTGGCACCCACAGCGCCTGGTAAATGCCGTCAGCGATGACCAGGGGAACGGGCTGGCCATCGAGTGTCGCCCGCCAGCCAGGATCGGCAGAGACAGCGACGACGAGATAGGCTGGAGCACTGGTCTGGACGGCAATGCGCAGACGATTGGGGCCCTGCCAGGAGGCGGTCGCGGTTCCGGTCGCACCTCGCTCGGCCGGTGGAAGCGACTCCGCGAGGTACAGTTCCGCGCGCGGGTCGAACGCGTCGCTGCACAGGCGCTCGACCGCGGTGTTGACATCGGCCACGGTCGCTCGATCGCTCAGCCAGACACGTGGCAGTGCGGACAAGTTCTCCCAGAGAACGAGACCGGTGGGAGAGGTCAGCCGCCGCTCGAAAAAGGCACTGAAGTCACCGGCTTCGGTGCGGGTGAGCACGAAGCGAACGTTGAGAAGGTCGAGAACCCCACGGCCCGGAGCGGAGCGGGCGCACTCGAGCGCTCGCGCGTAGGCTGCCGGCTGCATCGGATCGAAGAGTCCGCCAGCGTCTTCGAGATCGTGCACCGCAGCGGCACTCGGTTGCCAGCGGATCGTCAGCGCCAAGAACCGCCAGGGGCCAGTCTCTGTGGTCGCCTGGCGGAGATGCTCGACAATTTCGGGATGTCGGAAGTCGACCATGAGGTCCTCGGGCGTCGGGTTGAACGGACTCGTCACACTGAAGAGATCGAGGACGACGAGGCCGATTCCCAGGATGGCGATGAGCGGACGCGCTGTCCTGCTCAGCGCGCGCAGCCAGAGGATCGTGAGCCCGAGCCACAGCACGAGCAGCAGCAAGCTTTCAAAGGCCCGGACGGCCGGTTCCGGCGGAGTCGTGCTGGTCACGATCGCCAGGAGAAACAGCGGAGCGATCAAAAGGCCGACCGTACCGGTGACCAGCAGCAGGACCTGCGCGAACCGACCACCGATCCGCATGACCGTTTCGCCGCGGTCGAGCGCGGCGGCGAGCCCCATCGCCGCGAGAAGAGCGACCGTCAGATCGACGTAGAGCAGCGAGCGCGCCGGCGCACGCAGCAAATCGGCGAAGGGGAGAAAGCGGTAGACCCACCCGTGAACCGGTGTCGCTGGGCCGAGCGCGTGCAGCAGGGCGAGGAAACCGATTGCTGCCAGCAGCCAGCTGATCGGCTCGCGACCCAGAACGAGCGCCAGGGCTGCCAGCACGAGCGTCACGGTTCCCGCGTAGGCCCAGACCTCGCCGTTCGCCCACGGACCCCACCAGTTCGTCGGGTTGTCACCGAAGGCTCGCGGCAGGAAGAAGTTCACCAGGGCAGTCGGCTGGAGCGCGAACTCGCTCGCTTGCTCGTAACTCAGGCCACCGGAGCGAACGGATCGGCGAGCCAATTCGAGCGAGGGGAGAAGCGCCGGCGCAGCCAGTGCCAAGCCGGTTGCGATGCCGAATCCGGCTCGCACTGCGTCGCTGGCGAGCAGCCGAACCGGGCGGATCGCTGCCTGCCTGTCGCGGTTCTGTAGGCTCGTCAGGAACGCGGTGAGTTCGTGCGGACGCTCACGAGCGAGGTAGCCGATCCACCACAGTCCGGCAGCGACGAGACCATAGAGGACGGTCTGCTGATGGCCGCCAGTGGCGAGCAGGAAGGTCGCCAGCGCGATGGCGAGGTTCCAGTGCCAGCGACGGGTGGCGAGCGAGCGGGCCAGCGCCAGCCACAGCCAGGGGATCCAGACGGCTGCCGCGAGCATCGAGTAATGGCCGAGGTGAGCGACGAGGAAGCCGCTGTACGGAAAGACGATTCCGGCGACCAGCGACGGCAGGCGGCCGAGCTGAAGGCCGACGCGAGCCAGTGCGTACGCACCCATACTGGCGATACCGTAGTGTGCGAGAACGAGAAGTTCGAGCGCCCCATATCTGAAGGGGCGTGCCAGGACGTAGGCGAGCCAGTTCAGGGGATAGAGGACACCCGCCTGGTAGTTCGCCCAGTGAGACATCCCGCTGAACAGCGTCGGGTTCCAGAGCGGCAGTTCGCCGCTCTGGACGGTGCGTGCTGCGAAGGCATGGAGCGGGAAGAAGAACGAGTTGAGATCGCCGCCGCCGCGTGGTACGTGTGCCGGTGTGAGCAGCGGCCGCCAGAAGAACAGCAGCCAGAGGATCAGGAGCCCACCCACGGCAGCCAGTTCTGGCGCCAACCGGCTCCGCTTCCACCAGAGGATGACGGTGCAGCTGCCCCAGAGGATGACGGCCAGGAACACGAACCACAGGGGGAGCAGGCCGGTCGTCCGCGCTGTCAGATCGACGGCCACGGCGAGGCTCCCCTGCCCGACGCGTCACACGTTGAAGAGGATGTGCACGACGTCGCCGTCTTCGACGACGTAGTTTCGTCCCTCGAGTCGGAGGGCGCCGAGTTTACGTGCTTCGGCGAGGCTCCCGGCGCGGACGAGGTCATCGTAGTGGACGACTTCGGCCCGGATGAAGCCTTGAGCGAGGTCGCTGTGAATCGTCCCGGCTGCTTCGACAGCTGTGGCACCGCGGCGGATCGTCCAGGCCCGGACTTCGTCAGGGCCGACAGTGAAGAACGAAATCAGGCCGAGCAACCGGTAGGAGGTGCGGATCACCCGGTTGCGCGCTGGCTCACTGATTCCGAGTTCCTGCATGAACGCGGCGGCCTCGTCGGGCGCGAGTTGTGCGAGTTCCGCTTCGAGCTTTCCTGGGAGCGCTTCGACCGCGATACCGGGGCCAGTCAGGCGCTCGCTGGCGGCGGCGAGTAGCGTTTCCGCCTCGCTCAGGCGCTCTTCGCCGAGGTTGAGCAGGATCAGGAGCGGCTTCTGGGTCAGAAAGCCGAATCCGCGAAGCAGCTTCTCCTCGTCCGGTTGCAGTTCGATCGCGCGGATCGGTATGCCATCGCTCAGTGCGCGATGCAGCCGCTCGAGCACAGCTCCTTCGCGTTCGTGTGCTTCGCGCTCCTGGCCGCGCAGCTTGGGGATCATGGCGCGGATTCGCTGGAGACGCTTGTCGACCATCGCCAGATCGACGAACAGAAGCTCCATATTGATCGTCTCGATATCCCGGAGCGGATCCACCGAGCCTTCCGGATGCGGAACGGTCGGGTCGTCGAAGGCACGCACGACGTGCACGAGTGCGCTCGCCTGTTGCAGGTAGCCGAGCAAGCGCCCGCCGAGCCCGCGTTCATGGATGCCCTTCGCCAGCCCAGCGACGTCCCAGTACTGGATCTCGGCGGGCACTGTACGGCGAGGTTTGAACAGCTGTGTCAGGATATCCAGGCGAGGGTCCGGCACTTTCACGGTCGCCAGATTCGGTTCGTCCTCGACACCACTGAAGGTGCCGGTCGCGGCGTGGGCACCGGTCAACGCATTGAAGACGGTCGTTTTGCCGCTCTGCGGTAGTCCGATCAAGACCAGTTGTACGGGCATTCCTCGTCCTCCGCTCGACGCACCGAGCCTTGTTGTACCACGGTACTGCGCTCAGCCGCCGAGCAGCGGGTCGGGTACGCCGACTTCAGCGAACGCTTGCGCCCGCAAGCGGCACGAATCGCACTGCTGGCACGGGTGCTCTCCGCCACGGTAGCACGACCAGGTCAGGCCGTAGTCGACACCGAGACGCAGGCCGAGTCGGACGATGCTCGCCTTGGGCACATCGAGAAACGGTGCCAGCACTGGGATGCGTCGTCCAGTCTCGACGAAGCGCCGGGACGCGAGATCGGCGGCCTGCTGGTAGGCAGCGAGGAACTCGCCGCGACAGTCCGGATAGCCGCTGTAATCGACCTGGCTGACCGCGATCGCGACTGCGTCGGCGTTGATCGCCTCGGCGTAGGCATGAGCGATGGCGAGAAAGACCAGATTGCGGACCGGGACATAAGTGGAGGGAATGCCGGGCGTAGGTTCGCTCGGGATTTCTCCCGCGCCGACGAGCGAGGACCCGCCCCACTGTGCGAGATCGACCGTCACGATCCGGTGCTCGGCGAAGCGGAGCCGTTCCGCCACTGCGCGCGCTGCGGCCAGTTCGCGTTCGTGCCGCTGACCGTACCGGAACGAGAGCCCGTACAGTTCGAAACCGTAGGCATCCAGGAGATAGGCCAGCGTGGTACTGTCCAACCCTCCCGAGAGCAGAACGACCGCGCGACGTGGTCTCCGTTCCGTGGCCATCGTGTCCGCTCCTTCCCGCACAGCTTCCTCGTCGACTCGAGTATGCTCGCACCGGAGGGGAAACGATGCAGCGGTGGACGTGGGTTGGCGGTACCTGGCTCCTCGCAGCGATCGCGCACCGGTGGTGGGCACGCGCACCCGAGGGGTCCCTCTACCGGGCGTTGTGCGATGGGCTCTCGCACGCGGCACTGGGCCTGGCCACCAGTTTGCCGGCTGCGCGGTATGCGCCGCGGCCGGAGCGTGTGCTGACGGGCGCGTTGCTCGGGGCCCTCGCGATTGACCTGGATCACGTGGCTGCAGCGCGTTCGATTCGCTTCGAGCGCTGCATGACGATGCCGCAGCGACCGGCGACGCACTCGCTGGCGGTAGCTGCTGCGCTCACGGGTCTGGTAGCCGGCTGGGACCGGTATCTCGGCATCGGGTTGGGGCTTGGCTTGGGCTCGCATCTAGTGCGTGACCTCGTCACGGGCGGCGCGCCGCTGGTCCATCCGCGCCGAGTGGTGCAGCTCCGCGAGCACCTGGCCGTACCGCTGGTGCTCGGCCTCGCGGCTGGCGGCAGCTGGCTCATGCGACGGCTGCCGAACGAAGCATCGTCCCGCGAGACCATGTTAGGATTGCCCCGGGAAGGGGGAGCGGATGGATATCGTGCGGACGGTCCATGGTGCGCTCGGTGAGTCGCTCGCGGTCATCTACCTCTTGCTCGCGCTCGGGAGCTATCTGCGCCGCCGCCAGGGTGGACTTCCGATGTGGGTCGTCGGCCTGGCGCATTTGCTCATCGCTGCCCAGGTCGTCCTGGGCACCGTGCTGTACATCCGGGCGCCGCAGGTCATCAGCATCTGGCACCCGATCACCGGCTATCTGGCGCTCGTCGCGCTCGGGCTTACGGTCGTCTTGCGTAACCGGCTCGGCCGGGCCAACAGCGCTGCCCTCACGGCGCTCATCGTCATGGTGCTCGTGATCGTGAACGTCCTGATCGCGCGTCTCCGCTGAGCGGCGAAGCGCAACCCCCGGCCAGCCTAGAGTTCGCTGATCAGCGGCAGGATGAGCGGCCGGAACTTGGCGCGCCGGTAGAGCTGGCGACCGAGAACGCTCTTGGTGCGGCTCACCAGATAGCCGTGACTGAAGCCACCCTTCTGCTTGGCCAGGAACCGCTTGAATTCCTCGGAGACTTTGGCCAGCGTTTCTGGATTGACCTTGCCGTTCAGCCCTTCGGCCGTCACCTCCGGCCCAGCGATCAACTTGCCGGTCTCCCGATCGATGACGAATGCGGCGATGATCACGCCGCTCGACGCGACTTCGTCCCGGCGCCGGAGAATGGGATGCGTCGGCGTCACGAAGTCGACGAGAACCGGGCCGCAGTCGACCGTTCCTTCGCGCCGGACGTCTTCGCGGCTGAAGCTGAGGACTGCCCCGAGTTCGGGTATGACGACACGTTCCGGAAGGTAGCCGAGTTCGAGCGCGAGTTCACGGTACAGCGCCAGGTGCCGGTATTCGCCGTGCACGGGGACACAGAAGCGCGGCCGCAAGAGACGCAGCATGTGCTTGAGCTCGTCGCGGCTGGCATGCCCGGACACGTGAACGGTCGGCTCGATGTCGGGATAGATCACCTTGATGCCCATGCGGAAGAGCTGGTCGATCGTTTCGCTGACCGTTTGCTCGTTCCCCGGGATCGGCGTCGCCGAAAAGATGACCAGGTCGCCGGGGGTGAGGCGAATATGCGGGTGATCGTTGCTCGCGATGCGGGCGAGCGCCGCCGTCGCTTCTCCCTGGCTTCCCGTGGTCAACAGCATCGCTTGCTTGCGGGGCAGCGTCATCGCGATCTCGACCGGAACGATCACCCCCGGCGGCGGCTGGAGGTAGCCCAGTTCCTGCGCGATCCGGGTGCTCTGTTCCATGCTGCGACCGGAGATAGCGACCTTGCGGCCGTGCCGGTGGGCCGCCCGGATCGCTTGATCGATGCGCGTGATGTTGGAGGCGAAGGTGGTCAGGATGACGCGCCCCTCGGCCGAGCCGATGATGCGATCGAGCGTTTCGCTGACGACAGCCTCCGATGGCGTTCGGCCAGGGCGTTCGACGCGGACAGCATCGGAGAGGAGCACGAGTACACCCTCGCGGCCGATCTGTTTCAGCCGGGCCTCGTCGGTCTTCGGGCCGAGCGGCGGAGTCGGGTCGAACTTGTAGTCGCCGGTGTGGACGACCCAGCCCAACGGGGTCTTGATCGCGATGGCGTAGCTGCCCGGGATACTGTGCGTGACCGGAATGAACTCCACCTCGAAGTGCTGGCCGAGGCGGTAGCGCTTGCGGGGTTGGACAACGCGGAAGTCAGCCAGCTTCGGGTCGCTGAAGTCCTCGACTTTCGCCCGGGCGTAGGCGATGGCGAGTTCCGATCCGTAGATCGGAACCGGTGCGATACTCTTGAATTCGTTGAGAATGAAAGGGATACCACCGATATGGTCTTCATGCCCGTGGGTGAGCAGGATCGCGCGTACTTTGCTGAGCCGTTGCTTGATATAACCGACATCGGGGATAATCAGGTCGACTCCGCGTAGATCTTCTTCGGGAAACTTGGCGCCGACGTCGACGACGATCAGCTCGTTCCGGTATTCGTACACCGTCATGCTTTTCCCGATCTCGCCGACGCCGCCGAGCGGGATGATCCGTAGACGTGGTTTGGCCATGTACCGTTCCTCCGCTGTGTATTGCGGCGCTCGACAGGGTCGCCGCACGGTTGCGTCAATCATAGCCTAGTGTGGCAGCACATCCAGAGAATTCTGGAGCATGGGGGTGGGGTATGTTTCGCGATCGGTTCGAGGCGGGGCGGCGACTGGCCGAGCGACTCCAGGATCTGGCCGGGCAGCCGGCGATCGTTCTGGCGCTCCCGCGTGGTGGCGTACTTGTCGGATACGAGCTCGCGCGCGCGCTTCGCCTTCCGCTCGATGTTATCTTGACCCGCAAGATCGGTGCCCCGTTCAATCCGGAGTACGCGATCGGTGTGGTCGCGGAGAACGGCTTCGTCTCCGTGAACGAGGAAGAACTCGCGCTCGGTGTCGCCGATGAGGAATACATCAGGCGTGTCGTGCCGAAGCTCATGGCGGAACTGGAACGTCGGCGCCAGCTGTATCGGGAGGGACGTCCGTTGCCCGACCTGACGGGCAAGACCGCGATCCTCGTCGATGACGGGGTCGCGACCGGCTTCACGATGCTTGGTGCCATCGCTGCGGTGCGCGAGCAGCATCCGGAACGGATCGTCGTGGCCTTGCCGGTTGCGCCACCTGTGACGGTCGAGCGATTGCGGCGCGAGGTGGATCGCGTCGAAGTCTTGCTCACGCCCGAACCGCTGGATGGAGTCGGCGCGTGGTATCAGGACTTCCACCAGGCAAGCGATGAAGAAGTTCTCGAGCTCTTGCGCCGGGCACGGGAAGCGCTCCTCGAGGGGGAGCGCCAGGGAGACGAGTGACGGCAACGTGTTTGACGTGCTCCGCCCAGGCGCCTATCATCGCCGCGGAGGGCGTGCCGATGCCGCCGACAGTGCTGCTGTGTTTAGACGACAGCTACCTGCGTGCGTTCGATGCCGTCGTCACCGGAGTGACCCCCGATAACGGCGTCGTGCTCGACCAGACGGCGTTCTATCCCGGCGGTGGCGGACAACCGCACGATACCGGTGAACTGATCGCGCGTGATGGTGCACGTTGGCGAGTCGTTTCGATACGCCGGGGTACGGCATCTGGTGAGATCGTGCACCTGCTCGATGGACCGCCACCGCCCGTGGGAGCGGCAGTTCACGGTCGCTTGGACTGGGAGCGTCGCTACCGTCTGATGCGTTTCCACACGGTCGT
>Ga0207873_1003733_pt1 | contig 10752 bp, 11 predicted proteins | sample BGWIniCompost_FD_187373 | JGI IMG/M metagenome (GOLD analysis project Ga0207873, IMG submission 187373) | Cellulose adapted compost microbial communities from Newby Island Compost Facility, Milpitas, CA, USA - BGW Initial Compost (SPAdes)... ... | reverse complement strand
TTTGGAGAAGAGCAAAAATCGTCATTTGAGTAAAGGATTAGATACCTATCGTCTACCTCCACTTCAAAGTCTTGGTCTAGTAACTTAAGCTGAACCATAATTATCGGTAGATATTATAGCATTTTCTTCGATTATTTTTGCGGAAATCTCATTTAGCCTTTTTACAATGAGTGCGCTAAAGATTCTTTTTATAAAAGCTTCAATAAATTTATTAAGAATTTGTGGATTTTCAAACAATATGAAACCACAATCTACTGTTCTAAATTGACCTCCTATAATAAGGTGAGTTTTTGAAGTTCTACAAAAACCAGGTTTAAATCCCAAATCTTCTCTACCAACATCATCATTAAACAGATAAAATTTAAAAGACTTAAATTCATTTTCTGCCTCTTGAAAAATTTCATCAAAACGATTTTTTAATTCAGTTTCTACAAGGTTAGCCAATTCTTCTGAGTTGTAAAAGGTATTATTTGTTCTTACGGGTTCTACAAATTTACTGTTTAAAGAATTATAGAATTCATTTTTGATTGTATCTTTTATTTCATCAAACTTTTGAAAAATTGCTTGATTAAGTTCTTGCTCAGTCATAATGCTATTATAACAAAATAAGCAAGGCCAAAACAGGCCCTGCTTATTTTTTTAAATTGGTCTATTCAAAAACAACTACATATTTAGCCTTTGTACCGTACTTCCTCTTCTCATTCATTGAAGCAGGAAGCACAACAGCTTTCTTACCTTCATTATGAAGGTTATACAGTCTAGCATACCTATTAGCATCATGTTTGCTTTCAAATACAGGATTTTGACCGTCAACAGACTTTAGACTTAAAAATTTTTCATATTCAGGCAGACTTTTTGTTACTGGTACAACTTCAGGCTCTAAGTCTTCACTTTCTACAGCTTCTACTGTAGCACTAGTTGCTTCTAGTGCCTTTTCTTCTGAAGTATCTTCCTTTGAGGGCTCCTCGGAAGAAAGTGCTGTATCTACATCGCTAATTGCAGTAGAAAGATTGGCTTTTTGCTCATCAGTTAGTTTATCCTGCATAAACTCTTCAATTACTCTAAGGGCATTCACTAGTGCAGCCCTTTCTTCATTTGTAAGTATGTTCTTTTGTTTTAGTTTCTCAATAACATCATCTAATGCAGAAATATTGCTGTCTTCTTTCTCATTATCTTCGCTGTGTTTAGACTTAGTTACAACAACTTCTTTATGAATCTCCTCTCGAAGTGAGCCACTTTGACCTGTTTCTCCAGAGCTTTTTTCTAGCTTTCCATCTTTGACAACTTCTTTTCCAGCTTCTATATGAGCAACATTGTTCTCGTTTTGCTTAGAGGTTTCGTTTTCTTCAACCTTAGAAAGGAGCTTTTCAAGACAAAGAACAACCTTTCCTTCAACAGTTACATCAACAACAGACTTATGAACAGCTACATAAACATATTCTTCGTTTTCTACCTTGGGATAGAGAGATTTAACTACTTCGTTCTTTCTTAGAGAATCAGGTACCTTTACAATAACAAAATCCTTTAGTTCTTCTCCATTAGCCAAAATTAATGACTTTAGAGCCTCTTTTGTTCTACCTAAATATAAAAGTTTCATGCTTTTTAACCCCCTCTTTTTAGCTTCATTTACTGTAATACCATGTCTATTATAATACATTCCAGCGCAAATTGCTTTCGCCCTCTTTTCTGAAACTCCCTTTTTTAGATAACTTTCTTTGCAATGTTCATATTCCTTAGGCATAACTTCATTTTATCAACATTAAGTCGTTAATTTATGGAATAAGTTAAAGTTCCAGCATAGTTTCCTAGATAACCCTCAAGTAATACTTTTCTCAAAAATTCTCTTTTGGCTTCTCTTCTTGCAGTACCAGCAGCGTAACTGGAGAAATCTTGTCCTAGAACATAAACGATGTTGTCATTATTGATAATTTCATTCATGTCTTTAGGTTTTCCATATTGCCCCAAAACAGAATAATTTTCGTCCCAAACTCTAGAAATTATTTGCTTTTCCAATTGGGAATATGTATACCAATCTCTTAAGTAAAGTCTTAGCTCATCAAAGGGAAGAGGAATTTTAGAATCGGCAAAAGTTATTTGATAATAATCTGCATCCCAAACATTTCTTGTTTCTGGTACGTGCTGTACCCACTTATATTTGAAGACTCTACCAGAAAATTTAGCATTTGATAACCAAGTTTCAAACTCTGTAAGTCGGTTTTGGAAGAGAGTATAAGCATCATTTGGTAAACCACTAGTTTCATCAAAGCCAATTGGATAGTAAATATTAATTATCGGAGCAAAGGTAAGCATTTTAACGGCATAACCGCTGAAAGAGATTTTTACTATTCCACTTAGCACTTCAAACTTTGTTGCTGGTTCAAGATTTCCAACATAACTTGAGGATGGGGAAATGGTTTGGTCTGTATAAGCGCTTTCATTATAAATCCTTACAGTAGCGTTATTGGAGCTATCAAGGTTCTCTATATTGAAGCCTAATACAGTAAATGGGAATTCTATCTTATCACCAGCACTTAAAACAAAGCTAAGTAAGCTAAGTTTCCTATCAAAAGACTCAAGTTTCGCCCAACCGCCTACATATTCATCGTTAATTGGTCTATCTATTTGTTGCCAATAATCTTTAATTTTGTTTATGATGTCTGCAGTTTGTCCACCAGGAAGAGGACGCAAGACATCATTTACATCAGAATAAGGAAATACAGAAGTTATAAAGTTTTGTATCAAAGTGGCAAAGAAATCACTAGAAAATGTACCATCTGTAGAGGCTAGTTTTTGGCCGTTAAACCAATAGTCTACTTCTAGCATTGTTTCAGAGTTGTAAGGTCTATTAACTGCTAAAGAATCGCCGTAAGAGTATGTTTCTGTAAAGAAGCCGTCAGTAGTTAGTGGATTGTATAAAACATAGTTTCCGTTTATATCTTGCACATATAGATTAGGAAACCTTGGTGCCAAAAATCCCTCGGAAAAAAGGCTAAAGATTTCAAATGTTATATCGTATGTACCTGTAGCATCATAAACAAATTTTATATAGTTAGAGGATACAGAAACTTCCTTGTAGGAGTTTGCATCTACGACAACATAAGAGTTTGGGTTTGATTCTGATAAATAAACCTTTACTGGTACACTTCCCTTATTTGTAATCCCAAGGGCATGAAATACATATGGAAGCCTGATTATTTCAGACTGAGTTGTAAATTGCTTGGTTTCTATAGTTTCTGAATACTGAGGTAGTTCAATAGCCATAATATGCCTCCTTATTCAATTTTAAAATTTGCTTTTTGTTTTTATTCAGATGTAATAGTTATTACCAAGTATCCTATAAGGAAGACTTTGTTGATTTTCGCATTCTTCTTCTTTATTTATAACTACATCGTGTAGATAAACAATATCATCCATATCACTAGTTATTTTTGCTACAAAATAGTAAATTCTTCCTTTATACATAACTTTTACTACATAAAAGTTGGGAGAAGGACTAAGCAAATCGTTGGGCACTAATTGAGTTTCAGCGTTGCCCCATTGGTTTGCTGTCAAATAAGCAACAACGCTAGGCAAATATATTCTTCTATTGTCCTGCAAATAATAAACCTTTGTTGGATAAGGATAAATTTCTATCTTTGCCCCCTCTAAGGGTCTTGTAAACAAGTTAGATAATTCAATTTTTAAGACTTTTAACATAGATTACTTACCTCTCCAAAGACAAGTTCTACAGAAGTAACATTATTAGGAAGTTCAGAAAGCTTTACAACTTTTCTGTAATTTAGCTCTGGAACGACAACAACATAATTGTAATTTTTGTTTAGAAGAATTGAAAAATACCCATTTTCATCTGTTGTTGTAGAAGCACTCATACTTGTAATTGGAGAGTTGTCAAAGTAACCAACAGGATTAAGGACGCTAAATGTAAGAGTTGCAAACGAAACTGGTCTACCAAGCGCATCATATAGGTTCCCATAAACATTAATTTTCGGAGGAGAAGTAAAAGAATCTCCAACAAAAACAAACTTCTCTGCTTGTGTATTACTGTCATCAACAAACAATTTGTAGATGTCGTTTTTCAGTAAGCTTTCCTTTGGTATCTCTATAATAAAATACTTTGTACCGTTATCATCTAACGAATCAGAGAAAAGAAGTGTTGTTGAAGCTACTGTATCTGATGTTTCCCAACTAGATGAATTATTAAAAATGTACTTTCCAGATTTTATTGTTTGTATTGTTAGAGTTACATCGTTAGTAAATCCCCTAATAACAAAAAGAAGGTTCTCTCCCAATTTGTAATATTCTTTGGCTATAATTTCCATCTCTACTTCATTTTATTTCAGTTTTTTGAACTGTCCTTCACAATAATTTTGCAAGAAGATTGGTTTTTTGTTTTGTTTCTTTTGAGAACTTTCTAAAGTCTTCTTTATTTATAGAAGATGGTTCTAACTTACTATCTACAACGTCTTCAACATTATTGATACTTACAAGAAGAAAAAACAAAAAATAAGGCAAAAGAACATGTTCATAATCCTCTATAGCATAGAACATTATTTCAATGTCATCAACAGTTATTATTTTTGAATAGTCATCTATCCTTATAAGAGATGAAGGTGAAGCAATATTTGATAACGACAATTCTAGTTCTTCTGCAAAACTAGCCAAATCAGAAAAGCTTTGGATTAAAAAAGTGCTTTCAGTTCTCAAAAGGTTTGAGGAAGGAAAGTCTTCGTAGCTAGAAGTTAGAAACCCTATGTCTTCTTCGTCTATTACTCTGTCTTCTAAATATCTTGAAACAAAAAATTTAACAGGTTCAAGTTTGTGATGTAAATCTTTTGTGTTCAAGTAAAGAAACCCCAATCTATTGGCAACTTCCTTTGCTAGCAAATTTAAAGTGTTTGTCATAGCTTTATTTTAGCATCTTCCATCAGCGCAATGGCTTGACACCAAAGACACGGTGTGGTAAGGTTGTGGTGTGAAAGTACCAGGCGTTCTGAAAAACGATAGAGAAAAATTAAAAAAGTTTTTAGAAGCAGCAATAGATGCAATTAATGAAAAAGATGTTAAAGTTAAAAACACAAATTTGGGGTTTTATAAGTTTAGATTAAATATAACTTCAAGCTACATTGTTTCTACAATTAGCGAAAAGAAAAATCCGTTTTTAGAATTTTACGAAAGCTGGATTTCAGCGGTAAAATTTTCAAACAGTTTTGTAAAAGAAAAGTTTAACAATACACAACCTGCAGATTTTGTTTTGGCAGTAGATGTATTAGATTATGATTTGTTTTCGTTGATAGCAAAAAATTTTATAGCAATTAAGTACTTACCAGAAAAATTAGATGGAAGTAAAGATGTTGAGATAATTACTCTTCACTCTTTGGTATTTTTAAATTTACCTAGCTTTTCGTCGACAGATGAGGTGTTTTTGTATATAAATCTCTACACTTTTGGCGAATTTAGCATTAAAAGTTTAAATGTTAAAGGAATATTCATTCCAATACCTCATAACGAGGTTAAACTGATTAAACACTTTGAAGATATATACCAAGTAGTAGAATTTTTGGAGGCTCACAAAGCGATAACTTTAGATGCTGAAAAGGTGGAGTTTTTTTAGGAGGTGAAGAAGAGCATGAGAAGGCTAAAAGAAATAAGACTTACCAGCATGACAAATTCTTCTTCTGCTTCTATGCTAGTTATACCTTCAGATAAAGATTCTTCCTTTGATGATGTGTTTTATGGTGATTTGCTTTTGTTCATAAAGGAAGATGAGAAATCTAGTAGTTTCATCAAAAAGCTTTCAAACTACGAAATCTTTAAGAAAGAATTAAAAGGTGCTTCCTTTAATTATTTAAATAGGCTTGAAGAAGATTTCGTAGCTTATTTGGTCAATGAAAATGAAAAGATAAGGAACTTTCTTCTGCTTGTTTTAGCGGTTGAATCATTTATTGAAATATCTGACTTTTATCACAAGTTTAAAAAGGTAAAAAAGGATTCTGTGGAAAATAGGATATACAAAATACTTAGAAAAATAGGAGATGTTCTTCTTCCTGGAAATGAATTTGTAAATATTTATTTGGAGGAAATGAAGAAAGAAGGAAATCTATTTATTGCAAAGTTTTCCACACTAAATTTTCCTCTTTACATATACGCCAACTACTTAAAAATACTGTTTAATCCTGTGATAGATAGAAAAACATATAATTTTGACGAAGAAGCGATTTTGGATAATTACAGAGAACTAAAGAAAAGAGTAAAAACACTACTTCTAGTATACGAAGAGGAAGAATATTCATTTTTGGGAAAAAGTTTTACACAAAAGACACTACCCACTAAATTGTACGGAAGGTTTAATTCTCACGAAAAAAATAGAAAATCTCTTTTCGAAGATATTGTTTTAGACAGTATTATAGAAAAGCAGAATAACCTAGAAACTAATGTTTTTCATAGAGAGGTTAATGCCTTAGGAAAAGCGAAGAATGTTAATTTCTCAATATCTTCCAGAAAAGGAAATGAATTAGTTTTGTATGATCCACAGGAAAATATTTACGCTATTTACGAAATCCAAAAGGGAGGTCTAAGATGAACCTACAAAACATCAAAAACCAGGCAATAAGCGTTGATCTAAAAGTAACCGACTATTGTGATTATGGTTGCCCTTTTTGCTACCAGAACTCTAAGATTACTGGAAAACATGCTGATTTTGAGTACATAAAAAAAGTTCTAGATTTTCTTAATGAAAACGATGTGTTAGAAGTAGTTGTTGGTGGAGGAGAACCAACACAATATCCCTATATATTTGATGTGTTTCTTGAAACAATAAAGAGAAGGTTGTTCTTTTCTCTAACTACCAAGAATTTGAATTTTGCACAAGACATATTTAGTTACAGAAATCTTCTTAGGCTTTTTGAAGAAGTTAAAAGCAATAAAGAAAATTACTTGCAGTACTACTTAAATTCAAATGGTGTAGAATTTTCGTTTTCCATAGGTGTCGGTTTCAGTCCAACACCAGGAAAAGAATACGGTGAAGTAAAAAAATTGTTAAGTAACATAGAAGATTTTTACATTTTTAGATTGTATCCATTTACATCCAAAATAGAGAAAATCATAAGGAAAGAAAAAAACAAAATAAAGAATTACAATCTGTTAGATTTGCTCAATTTAGATATTCCAATATTTGACATAAAATTCAAAATAAAGATTCACTTAATTGAGGGAATACACTTCAAAGATCAAGAAAGTTTGAAGAAAATTATAAGAAAAATATATGTTGCCAAATATAAAAACTACAAACTTGTAGGCGAAGAATTTCCTTATACTTCGAATATTGATTTGGGAATTCTTCTTTTAGGTTACAAAAGAGTTGGGAGAGGAAAATATTTAAATGTTGATTCAGATGTAGCTTCTATTGCTAAATATCTTGATAGAATAAAGTTTCTATATTCACCTAGGAACAATAAATATGAAACTAAAAACAAAATAGTTACCATATCAGTTGATAGTGTATTTGTAGAAAAATTAAAAGAACACATAGAAATATACGAAGAATCAGTAGTAAAGGATGGTTTTAGAACCTTTTACATAGACGCTGTAAATAGAAAGTTTGCCCAAAATTCTTTTACAGAAGAGCAGTTTGATCTCAGGCTATAAATTCTTCAATCATAGTTTTCAATTCTTCTCCTCCAACCCCTAACTCATTTTGCAAAGACTGGTCAGAAGAAACTTCTGCTAAAAGCGTTTTTACTTTTATATCTAACTTTTCGATTTCCATCAATATTTCATCCAGTTTTGATAAACCCTTTTCCGCTATCTCTTCGTGAAGTCCAAGACTTTTGTCCTTCAAAATCTTTAATCTCGATGCAGCTTCAACTAATTCTTTAAGCTTCTTGTTTTTTGTTGACAAAAGGTATAACGCCAAAGTTTTTTGCCTTCCGAAATAAAACTCTATTCCAAGAATTAAATTTAGCTTTCCTTTCGTTAAAGTATTAAGAGGAAAATATTTTTCATAAGGTTTTAAAAGGGGAAGAAATAAAGGTTGACTAATACTTCCACCTTCTGCTAGAGATTTTATGTCTGCTTTTATTGACGAATCAATTGCCGGAACAGAGAATGAAGAAAAGTAAGCATTTATTATAGCATTTAGTTGAATATCTTCAGATATTAGTTTTTTGACAAAAAAGGGTCAACCTCATTTACTGAGTTAATCCAGTTGATAATTTCTTCAGAAAGGTTAAATATCTCTCTTAAATGAAGACCGCTTGTTGGCTGGAAAAAGAATAAATCGGAAAACTTTCCACGAAGCTCTTCTTCTCCTCTATAAATTTTTTCTATAACGACATCGAGATAGGCTAATCTGTTAATAAGTTCTCTGTACTCTTCTCCTAGATAATTGTTGAACACATGTTCAATGTGGTCTTGCTTTTTGGGATCAAAAGGAACATCGACTATTTCTGGTTTACCTTCGTCATTTATTTTCAGCTCTTTTACAGTTATATCGCTAAAATAGTTTTTGAAATCTTCATCTTCGTTCAAAAACTTTTTAAAAATCTCGAACCTCTTAAGAAAAATTTTAGATTCTTCGAAAAGAGTTGGAACTCTAGCAACCAACTTATAAGCACCAAACGAAAATTCGTTTTTTTGAACACCTTCTTCAAAGTTTAACATTGTCTTGTGTTTTTCCTTCATATCCTCATTATTCTACCACAACAACCTACAGTAAACTTAGTACTGCGTTATTTTTTACGAAATTTAATTCGTTTTCGTAGAAATTCAGATAAAGTCGCTTCAAAAGTCTAAAGTACTTAAAAAATTCTTCATCTTTCAAGAACTTGTTATACTGACCAGACTCATTGAACTTGGAAAGGGGAGAGTCTATAACCACATATCCGATAATTATTTTCTTTTTTCCTAGTGGAAGGTATGTATAAATAGCTGGAAGGAGATAGTTAAGCCCAACATTTGTTGTGTAAACACTTCCTAAAGACCAAGAGTGCTCAACATTTTCTATGTGTCCTTGAGCTACTAGGTAATTTTGCGGTTTTACATATTCTTGATATATATGCATATATTGTTGATTGTTTGATATAAATCTGAATAGCAGTTCAGAATATTCTGAAGAATCTTGCTGTTTTTCGGGAACGTGGTACAAAAGCTCAGTTAGCAAAATTTTGACATAATCTCCTAGATTTATGTTTTCTAGGCTTTCTTTGGTATAAACACCCCAAAGAGGTACCCAATACTGATAGGGAACATAGTCATAGTTAAAACTAAGAATAAACTTAATACCCTCTGTGAAGTAGTTTATTATTGTTTCTTCATCAATCTTTGAAGGAGGATTATAGCCAGGTATTTGCGGCAATAATTTATTGTAGATTTCTGAGAATCTTTTTGTTAAAACTTTTTCGTTGATGTAAATGATTAGGTTTTCCTTATCTTTGACGAATTTAGCGTCATCATTTATATCGTTCAAAGTTTTTTGTGAAATAAAGGCATCGTTTAGTGGAGGTAGTTTTTCATTTATTAGTAGAGTAGTATAGCCGACAAAGTAATTATGGCCTAAAACAGAAACTTTTGCTGTGTTTATTGGTTTAGAGTTTAGCTTTCTTATAATTTCAGCACGCTTAGCAGAAATCCTTTCTTCATTCCTTAGCGAATCTACCACAGATATAAAAGCATCAGAAAATGTTTTTCTTCTTAGGCCGTATATAAACAGGTCTGGTGAAAGGTTCTTGAGTATATTGTTTTCGTTTTTTACTACATTAGATATATCTGAAAACGGTATAAAATATGCGTAAAAGTCTTTAAGATAACTTATTGTTTGATTTTTATTTTCATCAACTTTTGACAAGTTAATCTTGAAAATATTTTCAGAAGATTTTATTCTAATTGAGTTAATTATGTTTGTAATTAAATTTCCTAAAGTAGCGTTCTCTCTATCTGTTCTTCCGTAAAGCTCAAATTTCGCACCAAGAACCATTAGACTTGACAAAACATCTAAGTTTTCTTCAAAACAAACATTAGCAGAGGAAGAAAGTTTAAACTTTGTTCTTGCGATAGCGTTAAGTTTTGGACAGATATCGTTTAATAAAGCAATTTTGTTTACATAATATTCATTTAGTGTAGCAAAAGATTTGGCAAAAAGCTTATAGTATTCGTGATCTACATTTGTATAGAAAAATTTTTCGTCTATTCTACCAACATTAAATATGTTGGATAAAACTTCCGGTTTAAACAGGTTAATTGGAACCTCAACTTGTGTTTGTATAGTTTTCGTGGATTCTTGTATGGTGTAAGAGGTATTTGGTATTTTTTCTCCAGTACAAAAATCTTCTCTGTAAGTGGTTTCAGTAACTATATCTATGGAGGATATCTGCTGAGATACAGATTCCTTTTTTGTAAGACCACGAAGAGCAGAGAACAAGTCATTGTTGTTTTGTTGGTTTATAAAGGTATTTAATTTGTTAAGTTCATTAAAAACTTCTTTTTCGTATTCGCCCTCTCTTTGTATAAGATGGTCTTTAAGTTTGTTATCTAACAATTTAACTGCTTCAGAAAGAAATTCAACAAATTTATCTTTGTTGCTGTCTATGTATTCAATCGTAGAGTACAATTCCTGAATTGTTGGAGGTATGCTTCGTCCATAAAGCGAAGCTATACCCATAGAACTTGGACTGCTGGTACCAAAGGATTTTGGTATCACTTCTACAAAAGTAGTTATGTTGCTTTCGCTTGAAGAATGTTCTATAGAAAATGTGTAGT
>Ga0207873_1003732_pt1 | contig 10752 bp, 9 predicted proteins | sample BGWIniCompost_FD_187373 | JGI IMG/M metagenome (GOLD analysis project Ga0207873, IMG submission 187373) | Cellulose adapted compost microbial communities from Newby Island Compost Facility, Milpitas, CA, USA - BGW Initial Compost (SPAdes)... ... | reverse complement strand
TCGATCGTATAGGTCTCGCGCGTAGTGGTGACGATCATCGGCCAGGCGAAGGCGGTCCATGCCTGAAAGAAGGCGAGGACGGCAAGCGCGCCGAGTGCGCCGCGCAGAAGCGGCAGGACGATCGCCCAGAAAATCCAGAACTCGCCGGCGCCGTCGATGCGCGCCGCCTCAAGAAGCTCGTCGGGTATGGAGTGCATGACGTTCTGGCGGATCAGGAAAATGCCGAAGCTCATCACCAGGTAGCCGAGCAGGAGGCCCCAGGTAGAATTGAGAATGCCCAAGGCCTGCGCCTGGAAATAGAGTGGGATCATGTAAACCTCGAACGGCACGATGGCCGTAGCGAGGATGATCACGAAGATGACGCTCAACGTACGGAAGCGGAATTTCGCCAGCACATAGCCGGAGATCGCCGAGGTGGCGACGATCGACAGGGTCGAGAGCACTGCAAAGGTAAGGCTGTTGAAGATCCAGCGCGCCAGCGGCGTGTCCGCGAGCACTGCGCGGAAATTCTCCACAGTGGGCTCGGCAGGGATGATGGTGGGTGGCCAGGCCAGAAGTTCCTGCGGCGTCTTGAACGCGTTCGAGACGAGGAAGACGAGCGGCAGGATCATGAGAAGGGAGAAGGCGAAGAGAAAGACGTCGATCGCCAGATTGATGAGCCTTTCCCGTGCGGGAATCTCTTCTGCTGCGCTCACGCTGACCTTGCCGGTTGCGTCCACCGCCGTCATGCCCGTCCCTTCTCACGCAGCAGGCCGAACTGGATGAGGGTCAACACCAGAACGATCGCCAGAAGAACCACGGCTTCCGAAGCTGCATAGCCGACACGATAATTGCGGAAGCTGTTTTCCAGCATGTCGAGCACGAGCACCCGCACCAGCCGGCCAGGCGCCCCTTGCGAGTCGGAAGCAAGCACGAAAGCCTGCGCATAGACATTGAAGCCGGAAATCAGCGTCACGACGGAAACATACAGCGTGATCGGCTTCAGGAGCGGAATGGACACGTACCAGAAGCGCTGGATGCCGCCCGCGCCGTCGAGCTTGGCGGCCTCGAAAAGCGAGACCGGCAGGCTCTTGAAGCCGACGAGATAGATGAGCACCGCATAGCCGAGCGCCTGCCAGGAGCAGAGCACGATGATGCAGATCACCGACAGCACCGGATCGAAAAGCCAGGGCTGCGCCGGGACGCCGAAATACTGCAAAAGCGCGTTCAGCGGTCCGAGTTTGGCGTCGAAGATCCATTTCCAGGCCATGGCCGCCGGAACGAGCGAAACGACATGGGGGATGAAGACCGCCGTCTCGTAGAAGCCTGAGAAGCGCGAGGCGGTGCGGTGATGGATGAGCGCGGCGATCGTTATGGCCAGCGGGATGGTAACCGCCAGAACGCCGAAAGCGATGATCGAGGTGTTCACCAGCGCATCGAGGAACAGCCGGTCATGGAAAAGCTCGCGGAAATTGTCGAGCCCGATGAAAGGCTTGTTCTTTGACAGGATGTCCCACTTGTGAAGGCTGAGCCGCAGCGTCTCGGTGATCGGATAGATGCGCACCCATGCGAAGATCGCGAGCGTCGGCAGGAACGCCAGCATCGCGAACCGCCATAGTCTTCGCTGCAGCATATGCTTTCCCGTCGGAACTGCCTTTATAGCCAGAGCGGCCGGTGGCCGCCCTGGAGCTTATAGCGAGGGCACTTATTCGGCCAGCAAGCCCTCGCGGCTGAGGATATTGTTCGTCTCCTCGGCGGCCGATGCAAGGAAGGCGTCGATCGCCGCATCATCCTGCGCCAGGTCCGCATTGGCGTAAGCGGCGGTCAGCTGGCCGGCAAGCCGCGTCAGCACCTCCTCGATGGGGCCGATCGCCGGAAGCGTGAAGAATTCGTAATCCTCCGGATAGTCCACGAAGGCGGCGAAAGCAGGAACACGGTCGGTGACGACGGAGTAATCGACGCCGGAGCGGTTCGGCAGCCAACCCACATTGTCCAGAAGCCAGATGAGGTTTTCGGGCTCATTGGTGGCAAGCGCGAAGGCCCAGGCGGCCTCGGCATCTTCGCCCTCGACCGAATTCACATAGAGATTGGTCGGCAGCGCGATCGAGCCGCGGGGCAGGGGAGCCGTCGCGTAGTTGAGGTCCGGAGCCTTGGCGGCGATGTCGCCGATCACCCAAGATTCGCGGATGAACATAGCTGTCTGGCCGCGCTCGAAGGCCTCGGCATCCGCCGGCATCTCGGGCGTCACTGTCTTCAGAACGTGCACGTTCTCCAAATACTGCTTCAGCGCCTTGCGGCCCGCCTCGTTGGCGTAGTTGGCGCGCCACTTGCCGTTGCCGTCAGGCTCGATCACCGAGCCGCCGTACTGGAATAGGTTGATCCAGAACTTCTCAGCAATGCCCTGGCCGCCGCCGGTGAGCCGCAAGCTCCAGCCTGAGACGGTCGGATTGCCATTCTCGTCCCGCTGGGTGAGCTTTTCGGCATATTCGGTGTACTCTTCCATGGTCCGCGGCGGCTCGGTCAGACCGGCTGCCTCGAACATGTCGACGTTGTAGAAAAGAGCGCCCTGGCCGCGGAACAGCGGCACGCCGTAGACGGTGCCGTCCTTACTCGCGGTCTCGACAAAGAAGGAGCCGAAATTGGCCGGATCCTTCACGAAGGCGGCGACATTTTCAGGTGCGGCGGGGATAAGGTCGTTCTCGATGTAGCGGCTGGCTGTGGAGCCTGCTAGTTCGATCACCGTGACGCCGGCGGAGCCCGATGTGAGCCCGAGCGCGATGCGCTTCTCATGCTCGCGCAGCGCGATCGCCTCAACGTTCACCTGCAGGTCCGGATATTCGTCCTTCATGGACTCTGCCACGTGCTCGTAGAACGGCGCCATTTCCGGATAGCCGCTCCAGACGGTGATGGTCTGGGCCGACACCGTGGTGGTCGTCATGGAAAGGCCCGCCGCCACCGCGAGCGCCAAAGGCGTTCCTGCGATCTTGGCCTTGATGGATCGAGACTTGCGTGCCCTGTGCGCTCTCATCTGTGCTCTCCCCTTGATCATGAGCGGAAGTGTTCCCTGTAGAAAAACCTGCCATGCAACCGGTTGCGCGTCAAGTGAAGCAAGGTGCTTGCCGGCAGCATCTGTCAGCCCCCGGTGCGCAAGGAAATGGCGGCGGCCGCCAGCGCCTCGGCGGAGCCTGGCGCAAAAGCGGCCGGCTGTCCGTAATAGCGGTGCGCCTCCTCGACCTCGTATCCGCCGAAGGCATATTCCTCCTGCGGCGGGATGTAGCCCGGATTGTCCTCGGCAAAGCCGGCGATGAAGAGTGGATCGGGCCCAAAAGCCTTTCTGATGGAAAGCGCCGTCGAAGCAAAGATCTCGCCGGGAAGGCCGATGACCGGCAATCCGCCCCAGTCGAGCAGTGTCACCCGGGCGGTGAGCGGGCGCATGTCGCGCCCTGCAACCCTCTCGGCCCAGGCGATCCAGTGGTTGAGGAGCGTTGCTTCCACGGGATCAGCCTCGGCCGCTTCCCGCCGCCACTTCTCTGCCAGGGCGTCCGGCGCCTCCTGCTCGCGGAGCTCGAAATGCAGCTGTACCGCGGCATTGCTGGCTGCGATCTTTTCGCCAAGCAGCTGGGACGGGGCCCGCATCGCCGCTTCGGCAATGGCGCGGCCGATGCGCTCGGCTGCGGCAAAGGTGCGCTCCGGGTTCGCTGCAAGGGACAGGGAGGCGTGCGCGGAATGGCCGGTATTGGCGTCGCCCACGCAACCGGTCATGAAGATGGCGATCGCTCCTGGATACTCCGCCTCCAGCGTGGCGCGCACGTAGTGCGGATAGTCCGCGGTCCAGAGTGTGTTGTCGGCTCCGAGCACGACGGGATGGCAGGCATAGTTGGTCATCAGCGCGATTGTGGCGCCGTCTTCCCCGACCACCCGCAGGAGAGGCAGCGAGCGGTCGAGGGGCCCGTCGGGCCGGCGGCGGTTGCGGGCGATGTCCGGGTCGGCGCCGAGACCAACCTCCAGCCGCGCCGGGCGCTGGCGGGCCACCGCCTCGTCGATGGCTTTCACGCAGGCATCTTCGAGCACGCCTAGATAGGCCAGGTCCGCTTCCGCCCCGAGCCGCCGCACCATCGAAACCGGACCGCCGTGATTATGAAGCGCGGCGACGATGACGCCCTCGTCCGGCAGCACGCAGCGGCGGCGGATGCGCGCGCTCATCTCGTGGTGCAGCCCGATAACATCGGCGACAGCAACAGCCGTGTCGTTCACGGCCAGCGCCCTTACGGTCAGCGGATCATGCGTGCCGCTTGCAGGCAGCGTTCGCGCCGCGAATCCGGACATCGCAAGCCCGGCGGGCGGGGTGATGTCGACGATGGCGGCTCCGGCCCGGATCATCCGCGGAACACCTCTTCTCCGACCTTCCAGACCGCCTCGATTTTCAGCGGCTCGCCCGGCGCGCCGGTGGTGAACCGTATGAGGTCGGCATTCTGTCCAGGAGCAAGGCGGCCGATCCCACCGGCGAACCGTCCGGGATTTGCCGTCGCAAGCTGCAGGCCTTCGGCAAGCGAAAGCCCGGCCATGCACGTGGCGATTGGGACATTGGCAATGAGCGGCAGGCCGGCGCCGGCGAGATAGGGAGTGCCGGCAACGCCGATCCGGCCATCCGCGCGCACCTCGACCTCGCCACCGATCGCCTGCGAATAGATCCCTGGCGGCATGCCCGCCAGCGCCACGCTGTCCGAGACGAGCAGCGCGCGTTCAAGGCCCTTCGCGCGCAGCATGGCTTTGAACGTTTCGGCGGGAAGGTGATGGCCGTCGGCGATGAAGCTCGCCGAAAGACGGTCGTCCGCAAGCTGCGCCCAGATGAGATTGGGATGGCGCGGCAACGTCGCGGCAACGCCGTTGCCGAGATGCGTGGAAAGGGTGGCGCCCGCTTCCGCGGCGGCTGCTATCTGCTCCGGGCTCGCGGCCGTATGGCCAAGCGCCACATGGACGCCCTCGGCCACGACGGCGCGGATATAATCGACAGCGCCCTTGTGCTCGGGCGCGAGCGTGATGAGGCGGACGAGCCCTCCGCTCGCTTTCTGCCAGGCTGCGAACTCCTCCAGCGACGGCGGCCGCACATGAGCGGCAGGATGGGCGCCGCGCGGCCCGTCCGCCGGCGAAACGCTCGGCCCCTCCATGTGCACGCCGGGAATGACCTGCCTTGTCAGCCCGTCGATGCGCCGGGCTTCGGCAATCGCCGCCAGCCCGTCGAGCAGCGCCTCTCGGGACGCGGTGATCAGCGTCGGCAGATAGGTCGTGGCCCCCAGGCTGAGCATCGTTCGGGTAAGCTCAATGACGCGCTCCGGATTGAGCTTTCCGTCATTGAGGTCGATACCGCCAAAACCATTGACTTGCAGGTCGATCAGTCCCGGCGAGAGCCAGACGTCCTCTACATCTTCGGTGGCAGAAATGTCTTCGATTATCCCGTCGCGCACGGAAACGGCGATGCCATTCCCGGTGGCGGGATCACGGCCGGAGATTACGGCCGCACTGGTCATAGGGCGCGCACCCGGTCGCGGAAGCGGGAGATGAAGCGCGCGTTCGCCTCGTCGCCGCCTGGCGCGTTGCCGCTGCGCCAGACCGGCGGCTCGATGCCGCGCTCCACAAGCTTGGCCACGGTGCGGATCACCAGGCAGTTCAGCGCATAGGCGTTGGCGAAGGTGGAGATCGCCGCGATGTCCTGGCTCATGCCCGGCACGCGCACCACCGCGTCGCCGATCGGCACCTTCGTGTCGATGGCAATGTCGACGATATCGTGCAGGTTCTGCTTGGTGGGATGGCGGGCCGGATGTTCGGGCGCCGTATTTGCGGCATGCTCGCGCGAACTCACGCCGATAAGAAAGGTGCCGCGCGAGCGCGCTTCGAGGGCGGCGTCGATCAGGGCGGCGTTGATGCCATAGGCGTTGGCGAGGATCAGCACATCCGTTTCGCCGAGCCCGGCATTGGAAATGACCACGCGGCCATAGCCCGGCGTCCGCTCGATGGCCATGGACCGCAGCGCCCCGTTGGAAAGAAGCGTGCCTTCATCGAGGATGGCGCTGATGTGCATCAGCCCGCCGGCGCGGAAGAACACCTCCTGCGCGGCGAGGTTCGAATGGCCGCCGGGGCCAAAGATGTGCACCAGCCGATCTGCCTCGATCTGGTCGGCGAGCTTCGCGGCGGCGGCCTCCATCGGACCGCGCTCCTCTTCGAGGATGCGCTGCATCAGCGTGTGGACGGTTGCGAGATAGCCCGCGCAGAGCGCGTCCGCGTCCATGATCTCAGGCATCGGGATCGGCCTCCCTGTCGAGGAAGAGGGTGCAGTCGGCATGCCGCCGCAGGATGCTTGCGGGGCAGGCGGTGGTTACCGGCCCGTGCAGGCTGCCGCGCACCGCATCCTTCTTGTGCGCTCCCGGAACGATGCAGAACAGCCGGTCCGCGCGCAAGAGGCGGGGGATGGTGAGCGTGATCGCCCGCCGCGGCACCTCGTCCATGCTGGCAAAACCCTGGTCGTCTAGCTGCTGCCTGCGGCAGATCTCGTCGAGGTCGATCACCTTCACGTCATTGGGATCGTCGAAGTCGGCGACCGGCGGATCGTTGAAGGCGATATGGCCGTTGACGCCGATGCCGAGGCAGACGAAGTCGATAGGCGCCTCATTCAGAAGGCCGGCATAGCGCTCGCATTCCTGTTCCGGGTCGGGCTCGGGCCTGATCTTGTGAACCGCGCCAAACGGAATCCTATCGAAAAGATGCCGGTCCAGCCAATGGGCGAAGCGCTGCGGCGCCTCCGCCGGAAGGCCGATGAACTCGTCCATGTGAAAAGCGGTGACGCGCCTCCAGTCTATGTCCTCGGCAACGCTGAGTCTCTTAAGCATGGAGGATTGGCTAGGCGCCGCGGCGAAGACCATGCGCAGGTGGTCCTGGCGGCGCAGGCGCTCCTTCAGCGCGGCGATCACTGCCGCTGCAGCCGCTGCCCCCATTTCCTCCTCATCCCGGAACGTCTGGACGACAAGCTGCTCCACCCTGCGGGTCGAAACGGGGGATGGCGACAGGTCTGAGAAAGAAGAACGCAAAGCGAAACTCCAGAGGCTGCAGCTACCGACGATAAACATCCATACCGGCAGCGCACTATTATGTGCAACCGGTTGCATGTCAACGCTTGCGTTGTGGCTCCGCTCCCTGCATTCTCCTAGCGGGGCAAACAGACCGGAGAAGAGCGTTGCCGGCCGAACGGAAGGGCGGCGTTACGATCAGCCAGGTGGCGGAGGCTGCGGGCGTGGCGCGTTCGAGCGTCTCTCGCGCCTATACGAAGCCGCATATGCTGAGCCCGGAGACGGTGGATCACATCAAGGCTGTGGCCAAGCGCCTCGGCTATGTGCCCAACCATACGGCGCGCGCGCTGAGCACCGGTCGCAACGGCAACATCGCCCTCATCGTGCCGGATGTCGCAAATCCATTCTTCCCGCCCCTGATCCGCGCGGCACAGGCCGAGGCGGAGCGGTCCGATCTCTGCGTGTTCCTCGGCAATTCGGAGGAAGATGCCGAGAAGGAGGACAAGCTGCTCGGCCGGCTTTCCAGCCAGGTGGAGGGGGTGATCCTGGCATCCCCGCGCCTGTCCGACGAGCGGATCCTGGCGCACGCCTCGCGGAAGCCGATGGTGCTGATCAACCGCAATGTGGAGGGAATTCCGAGGGTGCTGATCGACAGCGGCACCGGCGTGGCGGAGGCGACAAGACATCTCGCGGAGCTTGGGCACAAGCGGATCGTCTATGTGAGCGGTCCTTCGGCCTCCTGGTCGAACAAGCAGCGCCGCGCCGCCGCACGCAAGACGGCCACTGCACTCGGCCTGGAACTCAGCGTGATTTCGGCCTCGGTGCCGAGCTTCGAGGCGGGGCTCCAGGCCGTCCCCTCTATTCTTTCCCGGAAAGCGACGGCGGCGATTGCGTTCGACGATGTGATGGCGCAGGGCATCCTCGCTGGGCTAGCCGCGCGCGGCGTGTCAGTTCCGGCGGATTTTTCCGTGGTTGGCTGCGACGACGCGCTGGGGGCCCTGATGGTACCGGTGCTTACGACGGTCTCAGGCCAGTCCGCCGAGGCCGGCAAGGTTTCCGTCTCGCTGCTGATGCAGCTGCTTCAGTCGGACGCTCTTGGCGACGCCTGCTATATGCTGGAAACACACCTCATCGCACGATCGACCACGAGTGCGGCACCCTGAGCTGAACTGATTCGCGAGGGCCGCTGAGGCTCGAACTCTCTCAACCTGACATCGGCCGGCTCACTATGAAACCTGGCGGCGCCGAAGGGCGGACCGCCGGAAGCTCCGCTCACGCCCGGCGATTCGATCGATGTCCCACATCAATCCCACCATTCCGATATCGGAAGAGGATCTTGCCGCGCTTCGCGAACGACTTGGCCTCGATCAGCCCCTGCCGATCCAGCATTTCGCCTGGCTGGCGGCGGCGCTGTCCGGGGACTTCGGCTACTCGATCCAGCGCGGCGGCGTGCCGGTGCTGCCGCTCGTTCTCAGCCGCGTCGGCCCGACGGTGCTGTTGATGTTCACCGCGATGCTGATCGCCATCGTCGCGGGCATTTTCGCCGGGATTGTCAGCGCGATACGCAAGAACAGGGCCGCGGACGTCGGCCTCTCCATCCTGTCCTTTCTCGGCGTTTCAAGCCCTGCGTTCCTGACCGGCCTGCTCGGCCTTTACGCGTTTTCGGTCGTCTTGCGGTGGTTCCCTTCGGGCGGCATGCTCACGCCCGGCCAACCCTATTCCACCCTCGACGTTCTCTACCACCTGATTGTGCCGGCAACCCTGCTTTCGATCGCGCAGGGGGCGCTCATCATGCGGTATATGCGCAGCTCCCTTCTGGAGGTGTTGTCCCAGGACTATGTGCGCACCGCGCGCGCTAAGGGCGTCCGCGAGTTCTGGGTGATCGTCAAGCACGCGGTGCGCAACGCGCTCCTGCCGGTCATCACCCTTATCGGCTCAACCATCGGCGGAGCGATCGGCGGTGCCATCTTCATCGAAAGCGTCTTCAATTGGCCGGGCATGGGCCTGCTGATGATCACGGCCGTCACCAGCCGGGACTATAGCGTCATTATGTGCGCGACGCTCCTGATCGGAGCCAGCGTCATTCTCATCAACCTGCTGACCGATATTGCCTATGCAGCGGTCGATCCCCGCATCAGGAACGCGTGAGATGTCCACGGTCTCGGTCGCCGCATCCCAAACGCCACGTTCGTCGGCGGGCCCCTACCGGCGCGCCGCGCGGCGGTTCTTCTCCAACATCCCGGCGGTGGCCGGGCTCCTGGTGACGTGCACCATCATCCTTCTGTCGCTCACCTATCCGTGGTGGTGGCAGTTTTCGCCGAACGACATCGACCTGCGCGCGATCAATCAGGGCCCCTCGGCCACCCACTGGATGGGCAGCGACGGCGTGGGCCGGGACGTGCTGGCGCGAACGATGCAGGGCGGCCGGACCTCATTGCTCGTCGCGGTCGTCTCCATGTTCATTTCGATGTTCATCGGTTTCATCTTCGGCGCGGTGGCCGGATTTTCGGGCCGGCTGGTAGACGGCATCGCCATGCGCATCGTCGATCTCGCCATGACGCTGCCCCCGGTCATATTCCTACTGGTGCTTGCATCGATTGCGGGTACCGGCATCCTGCCGACCATCCTTGTCATTTCGCTTCTTTCCTGGCCGGTGCTCGCGCGCATGGTGCGGGCGCGCTTCCTCGAACTGCGCGAACGCGACTTCGTGGTGGCCGCGCGCGGCATGGGGGCCGGTCTGCCGCATCTCCTTCTGCGCCATGGCATTCCCAACTGCATCGACATCCTTGTGGTCTATGCGACGCTCCAGATCGCCGCGGGCATTCTTCTCGAGGCCGGACTGTCTTTCCTGGGCCTTGGTATCGCGCCGCCCGAGGCGAGCTGGGGCAACATGCTCAACGCCGCGCGCTCGACCCGCGTACTCGAAGCCTACCCCTGGCAGTGGATGTTTCCCGGCGTTGTGCTCGTCATATCCGTTCTTGCAATCAACTTCATAGGCGACGGTCTACGCGACGCCTTTGATCCCCGATCAGATCTCAACTAACCAGGATAAGGATTCCAATGCCGCTCTTCGAAGGCGTCATCCCCCCCGTTGTGACACCTCTGACTGCCGGATACGAGGTCGACTACGAATCGTTTGATCGCGTGATCGATTTCCTGATCGATGCGGGCGTTCACGGCCTTTTCGTTCTGGGCTCGACCAGCGAGGTTGTGTTCCACGGCGACCGCACTCGGGTCGAAATCATCGAGCGGGCGCTCAAGCGTGCTGGCGGACGCGTGCCCGTGCTTGCGGGCGTGATCGACCCGGCGACGGACCGTGTCATCGCGCATGCGCGTGCGGCACAGTCCGCAGGTGTCGATGCCGTCGTCATGACCGCGCCCTTCTACACGCGCACCAGCCAGCCGGAGATCATCGATCATTTCCGCTATGTCCGCGAGGCGCTCGACATCCCCATTATTGCCTATGACATTCCGGTTTGCGTCCACAGCAAGCTCGAGCGCTCCACCGTCGCAACGCTCGCGAGGGAAGGGGCCATAGCCGGACTCAAGGATTCAAGCGGGGACGATGGCAATTTCCGCTACGTCCTGTCCGACACTGCCGGCCTGCCCGATTTCTTCGCCATGACGGGATCGGAAATCGTGGTGGACAGCATGCTCAATCTCGGCGCTCACGGGGTGGTCCCCGGGCTCGCCAATGTGGATCCGCACGGCT
>Ga0207873_1003731_pt1 | contig 10754 bp, 8 predicted proteins | sample BGWIniCompost_FD_187373 | JGI IMG/M metagenome (GOLD analysis project Ga0207873, IMG submission 187373) | Cellulose adapted compost microbial communities from Newby Island Compost Facility, Milpitas, CA, USA - BGW Initial Compost (SPAdes)... ... | reverse complement strand
ATCTCGCGCCGGAGAATGCTCAAGGGAATGGGGGCATGCATTGCGTTGCCCTTCCTTGAAGCGATGGCGCTCCCTGGCATGAGTTCTCCGTACAGCGGCACTCCTGGTAGCCCGGTAAGGAATGCGTTTCTGTACCTCCCCAACGGAGTTCACCCGCACCTTTGGTCGCCCGAACAAACGGGACGGACCTTCGAGCTGTCGCGCCAGCTGTCGCCTTTAAAGAATGTTAAGGACGACATTCTGATCCTTGGGGAACTCATGAACAAGCACTCCATCTTCGATGGTGCGGACGGCCACTATGCGAAGACGGCAAGTATTCTTACCTGTCTTCCCATCAAGCAAACCATAGGGGATAACATCAGCAGTGGCGGTATCTCTGTCGACCAGGTTATCGCCAATGCCGTTGGCAACGAGACGCTATTCCCCTCGCTGGAATATGGTCTCGATCGAATTGCCACAGGAGTAGACATCAATGTTGGCTTTACAAGGCTGTATGCGTCGAGCATCTCGTGGAAGACTGCGACGCAGCCGCTTTCAAAGGAAATCGATCCGCGACTCGCATTCGATCGCCTATTCAGGTCTTTTGTTCCCGGTAAGGCAACGAAGGAAGATCCGTGGAAGCGCAGCGTTCTGGATGCTGTGATGGAGGATGCAAAGAACCTGAAAAAGAACCTCGGTCGTTCCGATCAGGATAAGTTGTCGGAATACCTGGAGTCGATCCGCAGCGTAGAGAAGCGCATTTCCAGTGAGGCCAACAAGGAAAAATTTGCTGCAAACATCACACCCGACATTGTCAAGGAACTCGTGAGACTCGATCAGGACATCGACGAATACGTCGAGATGTATGCCGGTGTCGACGTCACCGAAAAGACACGGCTGATGCTCGATATCATGGCGCTGGCCTTCTGGAGCGACGCTACGCGCGTGATCACGTTCATGTTCGGTAATGCTGTGAGCAACCGGAATTTCTCCTTCCTGGATGGTGTGAACGGTGCGCACCACTCCATATCACACCACATGGATGATCCGACGCTGATGGAACAATACGCGCGAATAACGACGTGGCACGTAGAGCAGTATGCTTACTTCCTTGAAAAGCTGAAGAGTATTAAGGAAGGGGATAAGACTTTGCTCGACAATTCGATGATCACGTTTGTGTCAGGTCTACGCGATGGCAACCGTCACTCACCGCGCAATGTACCTTTGGTCGTTGCGGGAAAGGCGGGTGGTAAACTCAGGACCGGGCAACACATCATTTATGAAAAGAATACGCCGCTGGCGAACCTTTACCTGTCGATGCTGCATGCACAAAACATAGAAGTCGAGAGTTTCGGCGACAGCACGGGAACGCTGAACGGTATCCTGGTTTGATGATGTGACGACGGGTATGAAGATTCAGATCTAAATAGTGGGAAGATTGGGGAAGAGTAAGGGCTTACAGCCCGTCATTGTCGCAGCAGCGTTTAGTATTGCCATAGTTCTTGCAGTCTTGCCGGCGTTCCGGCCGGACGGCGTGCCTGTGTTCTTGTTGATGGTTGGGCGGTTCCATCCGCTCATCCTTCATTTCCCCATTGTTCTCATCGTGCTTGCCCTGGTGGCTGAAGGCGTCCGTTGGAAGGGGTGGCTTAAGCAGGCGGATGTAATTCTGATCGTGTTGCTTTCAGCGGCGTCGGTCACGACATTAATCTCAGTGATGGCCGGCTTCCTGCTGTTTGCCTCCGGAGAGTATGCCGGCTTGTTGATGGACCGTCATTTTCTCGCGGGCGCGATTACCGGGGCAGCTGTTTTCCTGGCACTTGGCTTTTTCCTGCTCTTCCGAAAAAGTCGACGGTTCTATCCTTTCTATCTTTCGTCGCTGGTGGTTGGCAATGTGGCCATGGCCTGGACAGGTCATTTGGGCGGCTCAATCACACATGGGGAAGGATACCTCACGGAGTATTTACCCTTTCTTGTGAAGGGGAGTCCGTCCGATGCTCCGCGCAGTGAGGCAGAGATGCTGGTATTTGAGGACATGGTCGCACCTGTTCTTGATGCCAAGTGCGCAAGTTGTCACAATGCCGAGCGTGCGAAGGGAAGATTTCGGACAACATCGCTCAACGAGTTAATGGCAGGAGGGGAAAGTGGAAAGTCGGGGATCGTGGCTGGAGACACATCACAAAGTGAAGTTTATCAGCGTGTAATTCTTCCTCCGGGTCACTCCGATCGCATGCCGCCGGAAGGCAAGACACCCATGACGGCGGATGAGATTGCGCTGCTTGCGCACTGGATTCAAAGGGGTGCTGACCCTGCGTTGCGCGTATCAGAGGTCAGGCAGGACGAAAGCGTTGGGTCTGTGATTGCCTCCCTTCTGCCCGAGCTAGCACGATACCGGCGCAAGGCTGCTGTGGCGAAGTTGAGGGCGGAAGAACTGCGTGAGGAACTGAAAGTACTTGCTGAAAAACTTGACGTCATCGTAGAGCCCGACACTATGGCGGACGGGGACACCTATCTGTTGGCGATGAAGTTTCCGCCGGCACCCTTCACGAATGATCAGTTTCGCGAGCTGGCGCCTTACTCGGACGTCTTTTCGAGAGCATCGTTGGTTTCGAGCGGCATTGATGATGCGGGGTTGTATTACATCAGCCGCATGACGAACCTGCGGATATTGTATTTGCAGAAAACGAAAGTTGACGGCAGCGGGCTCATCCATCTTCAGAAACTTCCCAAACTCGAAGTATTGAACCTATCGTTCACAAAAGTCGACGACAAAGCCGCACTTGACCTTCTTAATTTCCCTGCCCTGAAAACCGTATACCTTCACGGTACCAACACGAGTCCTGAGGTTGTGGAGGCCCTTCGGAAGTACAAGCCGAGGTTGGATATTCGAATGGAGGAAGGTCCGTATTTGTAGGTGATCGGTGATCGGTATTCGGTTATGATTAGCGATTAGTGACTTTCGATTAGCGGATTTGCGATTTGTGGTCCCACACGATGGCGTTTGAGTTTGCCAAATCGCCAATCGCTAATCGCCATTCGCTAATAAGTTGTGATCTGGGGGTGGGGAAAATTTTGTAGATTGAATCGTTGGTCACAGATCATTCGGATGCCATACAGCATCCCGTAAGGATGCAATGTTTGTAGAAATGATGTGAAGTGGGAAACGCGTCCCGTAGGGACGCGATGTTTGTGGCTACATCATGCCTATGAGGAAGGTTATTAGTATCGCTCTAATTGCGGGCTACCTTTTCTGGGGTGGTTTCGTGCTCTATTCCGTTGTAATGCTTTTTCTGTACAATGCGTACTTTGATACGTTTGAGTTCGTTTGTACAGAGGCGAGTGAGTTCCAAATGAATGATTTGACCGACAACGGGAAGGTTGCGGTTAGGTATTCCTTCTCTGCGGGGGGTTGTGTGTACCATGACAACGAATCTTTTTTTAAAGAGATCTTGGTGGAGTCAGTTGGAAATAATCCGGGTAGCCTGGTCGTGTGTTACAATTCGAAGTTTCCAAAAATTCACTATTTGAGGAATACCAATTTCAAGCAGAGGACCTTTGAAATGGCGGCAGCTCTGGGAGGTTTCTTTTTACTGATCACGATACTTGTTGATTTGTTTGGCGACAAGGACCGTTGGGCGAAGAAGTACGAAAAGGCCTTTGGTCGGTGAACGATGTCCACACAAACACAGGATCGAGTACAGACCATTCAATTTTTACGTTCTTTAACGATATCAACAAATTGGAGGAAGGGACATACACATGGGATGGTAAAAAGTAACACTATAAGAAGAAGTTGCCTCGGAGAGGTATTATAATAAAAGGTGATTATCGCTACAAGGTCAAAACGTTTAACTACAAAGATACCTCAAGGGTTAGAGGAATTGAGTATAGTCGAAATGAGATTAACGCGATATCAACAGATGATGGCTGGGTACGAGACAGTACATGGCACACCCACCCCCGATTACCGATTACTCTATTGCCAGTGGATCCCGTAAGGCAAAATTTTCATATCTTTATGTTGCCCAACCAACAAATTAACCTACATCACTAACCCCTTATCCCAATCCTATGAAACCCTTCCTGACCCTCATTGCCTTCGTGGGCGTGATGTCCGTTTGTGTCGCGCAGACCGTTTCCGTGGAGTTGAACCTTGAAAAAGGAGCTACCTATTCGCAGCAGTCGTCTTCCACTTCGATTGTCAAGCAAAGTTACGCCGGCCAGGACATTGAGATGACGATAAACCTGGGTGGCAAGATGTCGTTCAAGGTGCTGACCGTCACCAACACGGGATACGACGTTGAAGCGCAATACGAGCGCCTTTACATGACCATGGACATGCCGACCGGAACTATGGAATACAGTTCAGATAATGCGGCGCCCGGCGACATAATGTCTGGCATGTTTGCAGCCATGATGCACAGGCCTTTTCAGATGACGATTACACGTCACGGGAAGGTGACAGAAATACGAAACATGTCCAATCTGTTCGAAGGGGCCTTTGAAAAGTATGAGTTGACCGATGAGCAGAAGCAGCAAGTCATGGCTTCGCTGAGCCAGTCGTTCGGTGAGGAAGCTCTTAAAGGTAACCTGGAAATGACTATGGCGGTATTTCCCACCGGCCCTGTCGCCGTAGGGGGAACCTGGACGACGGAGACAGAACTGAGGTCGACCATGCAAGCCGCAGTGAAGACGACCTACAAGCTCGACGCTATCGAGGGTGATTACTATGTGATATCCGGTAAATCGGAAATACGGACGAAAGTCAATACGGACCCTTCCGCACCGATGACGTACGACATGACGGGTACCATGACCTCCAGGATCAAATTGGCAAAGAAGACTGGCTGGATTAGTGATGGATCATACAAGCAGTCGATATCGGGCAAGGCCGTTTTCCCAGACAATCCCCAAATGCCCGGTGGGATGGAAGTGCCGATGTCGATTGATGGCGAGGTACTCGTTGCTGATAAGTGATCCTAAATTTGCGTCCGTCTCCGAACGCCCCAGTTCATTCGTGAACATTAAGGCAGGCTTTTGGGCGCTTTCCAGGACTGCAATTCGGCTTTTTTTGACGCGCCAGGCATAAAATCGATGTTTCGGTGCAACCCCGCACCATTTTTGGTAGTCTTATGGGCAAACATTGCAATAACCTGATCGAACCCATGAAACAGTCATCCGCATTTTCAATCGCCGCCGTCACCTTTCTGGTAGTCGTTGCGGCTGTAACGACCATGAGCTTCGAGCTCCCCGATGAGCGCAGACCCTTTACGGTAAAGAAATTTACGGTCGACGGTCCGGGAAACCTGGAGGTCCGGACCTCGGGCGGCAGCATCACCGTCAAGGGTGGGAATACCAACGAAGCACGTGTCGAGATGTATGTGCGGGTGAGAGGGAATACAATCACCCCAGATCATCGCGACGCCAAGGATATTATGGACGACTATGATATCACCATCGAAAAATCAGGCAACACCATTTACGCCAAGGCCGAACGCACGAATTCCGTCTCCGGATGGTTTGGCAATAATCACGCGAGCATCTCATTCGTGGTATATACGCCGCAGGAGATGTCGTGCCGTCTCAGCACCAGCGGTGGCTCGATCGAGCTCGCGGGTGTCAGAGGAGGACAAAAACTTGAAACCAGCGGCGGCAGCGTCCGCATCGCTGACGTCCGCGGCCAAACGGAGGCACGCACTTCCGGTGGCAGCATCAAGATCGAAGGGTATGCCGGCAGACTCGACGCACATACCAGCGGCGGATCTATCGACCTGACCAACTCACAAGGCGAACTCCAGGTGAATACCTCTGGTGGCAGCATTGACATCACCAACGTCAGCGGCAGCGTGGAAGCAAGCACCAGCGGCGGAGGCATCCGCGCCGATGTGACCAAGCTTGAAAAATATCTTAAGCTCCGCACCAGTGGTGGCAGCATTTCAGCTGTAGTACCGCAGGGGCTTGGGCTCGACCTCGACCTTCGCGGCAGCCGCGTCAATTCGCGACTCGTAAACTTCAACGGAGAAGCTGAAAAAGATCGCATCCGCGGCAGCATGAACGGCGGCGGAATTCCTGTTGTCATGCATACCTCCGGAGGCAGCATCAACCTGGAGTACCGGTAGTGCACCATAGAGACACAGAGTACGCGGGGTCACACTGAGATAATTCTTGTACGCCCGATAAGGCCTCAAAAATTCGCCCGACAGCACCAGGAACCCCTCCGTGCAACTCCGTGTATCTCCGTGCCTCTGTGGTGAACTTATGCCTATATTCACGGCATGACTATAGGCGTAGATCTTGGAGGTACAAACATACGGGCGGGAATTCGGTCGGGCGACACAATAACCGGGTTCCGACAAGTGGCGCTCAGGGATAAGGAATCCCTCGACAGCACGCTTCAACAGCTGAAAGACTTTATCCGACCCCTCGTCTCAAAGGAGACTGAATCTATTGGGGTGGCCGTGCCCTCGATCGTGGACGCGGAACAGGGCGTCGTGTACGACGTCGTCAACATCCCATCATGGAAACGCGTTGAACTCAAAGCGTTGCTGGAAGCCGAGTTCAATGTACCTATCGCCGTAGAAAACGACGCAAATTGTTTTGCGCTGGGCGAGTACCGCCACGGTAAGGCAAAAGGCTTGCGGAACGTCGTGGGCGTAACCCTGGGTACGGGTGTCGGTTCCGGGCTCATCCTCGATGGAAAGATATACCGGGGCAGTAACGGGGGAGCAGGAGAGGTGGGGTACCTCTATTATCGCAACCAGGATTTCGAGTTTTACGGCGGCAGCTTTTTCTTCTCGGAAGTTCATGGTACGAATGCCCTTGAAGTCTACAACGAAGCCCTTGCAGGCAAGCCGAATGCGCTTCGTATCTGGGAGGTGTATGGCATGCACATCGGCAACCTCATCAAATCGCTCGTCTATGCCTACGACCCCGACGCTGTAGTGTTTGGAGGTTCTATTACCAACGCCTTTGATTTCTTTGAACCCTCGCTCCGGGAGACGATCGCTTCACATTTTCACTTCCTCCGGTCAATGGAACGGCTGAGGATACTCAGGTCGGAGAATGAGCATATTACGTTGCTGGGAGCGAGCTCCCTGGTAAATGGTAATCGGTGATCAGTGATCGGTAATCGGTAGTGATGCGGGCCGGACCGCTTTAGGGGCCAGGGGCGTGCGGTGGGAGATTTTCGCCAGAAGGTAATCAAGCCGTTATAATGTGTTCTATGTGTACCCTATGTGTTCAAAGTAACGAAAGGGATTTTCTGAACCACATAGAACACTAGTCCTTCGACAAGCTCAGGAACCGACACATAGAACATAGGGAATAATTTAGTCAAGTGGTATAACTTAGTGGTTATGGAATAATCATAATCCGTGCGCCAACTCCAACACATCAACACATCAACACACCAACACATACCCATGCGCTCCCCCGCCATCGTCATCCTCATCCTCCTGATCTTCTTCGTGATCTCCTTTCTCACGAACATTCTCGGGCCGATCATTCCCGACATCATCAATAGTTTTTCCCTTAGCGTTGGCCTTGCCGGGTTTCTTCCCTTTTCATTCTTTGTTGCATACGGCATTATGTCCATACCAGCTGGTCTCCTGCAGGAGAAGTATTCTGGTAAGCGCGTGATGATCCTGGCATTCGGACTCGCGTTCGTCGGTGCCCTGTTGTTCGCCGTCGTTCCGAGGTTTGGTGTCGCATTGCCCTCGCTATTCCTTATCGGCATCGGAATGGCTATGTTACAGGTCGTGATTAATCCGCTGCTCCGAGTAGCGGGAGGGGAGCAACATTTTGCTTTCAATTCCGTGTTTGCCCAACTCTTCTTTGGAGGTGCATCGTTTTTAAGTCCTTTGCTTTACAGCTACCTCGTAACGAACATTCACACCGGGAATACATCGCTTCTCATTCGCATCTGCAATGCCCTGGTGCCGGAAGAACTCGGTTGGGTTTCACTGTACTGGATATTCGCAGTTGTGGCCTTGGCGATGGTTGTTGTGATTGCCGTTGTTCGATTCCCGGAGGTTGAGCTGAAAGAGGACGAGCGCGTTCAAACGGGAGGAGCATTGCGTTCCCTGCTTGCGAACAGATATGTGATCCTATACTTTGTCGGCATATTCTGCTACGTCGGGTCAGAGCAAGGCATCGCCAACTGGGCATCGAAGTTCTTACAGGAGTATCATGGCATCGATCCCGCTACTAAGGGAGCAACAGTTATATCAAACTTCTGGGGACTCATGACCATCGGCTGCCTGCTGGGTCTGCTGTTACTAAAGCTTTTCGACAGTCGGAAAGTTCTTGTTTCATTCACTACCTGCGCTATACTCTCGCTCGGGGCTGCTCTGTTTGGAAGTGCCGACATTGCCGTCTATGCTTTTCCCTTGTGTGGTTTCTTTGCTTCGGTGATGTGGTCCATCATTATTTCACTGGCGCTCAATTCTGTGGCGTCCCATCACGGAACGTTTTCCGGTATACTTTGCACGGGGATCGTTGGCGGTGCCGTCGTGCCCCTGATCATCGGCGGCCTGGCGGAACTTATAGGGCTTCGGTGGGCCATGGTATTCCTGTTTCTGACGCTAGGGTATGTCTTGAGTGTGGGGGTATGGGCGAGACCGTTGATTAAGAATGAGACGATCCGGTAATGTGTTGCCGCAAAGCAAGCTTGTGGCCGTTTTACGGTGCGTGTTGAACTGTTGAAGTGGTTCATTACAGATTTTCGACGTGCTAAGCCGCCGGCAGCGCAGCCGCGGGGATATTTTATTCATTATATTGCTCTTGTGAATCTTCGCCAATCAATATCATTCATTCTTGCAGTTTTTCTGTTGTTGTCTTGTGCGCGACAGACGGAGAAGCAACCTGATCGATCTACCGTATTCATCGGTGCGACCGTATTCGACGGTACAGGTAGTGATCCTGTTCCCAATGGCGTTGTCGTTGTGCGTGATGGTAGGATTGTGTCGGTGGGCCCTGCTGAAACCATACCAATCCCGGACGGCGCGGAACGAATAGACGTGTCGGGTAAGTGGATTATCCCGGGACTCATTAACGCCCACGGGCACGTTGGCAATGTCAAAGGCCTGGAGATGGGACATTATTCAGCCGAAAACATTCAACGCCAGCTGGAACTCTACGCCAAATACGGTATCACAACTGTAGTCAGCCTGGGAGATGACGGCGAGCAGGCAGAGCGTTTCCGCGCAGTCAATGATACGGTTGCAGGTCGGTCCTTCGCGAGACTATACATTGCCGGTGACGTGGTTGGTGGCGCCACACCCGAGGCAGCATTGGAGGTAGTAGACAATAACGTTAAGATGGGTGTAGACTTTATCAAGATCCGTGTCGATGACAACCTCGGACAGAGTTCGAAAATGAGCGGAGATATCTATAGTCCCGTGATCGATCGCGCACACACTCATGGCTTGAAGCTCGCCGCGCACATGTATTACTTGGCGGATGCTAAGGACCTGCTGAGGTCGGGTGCAGACTTCATCGCGCACAGCGTTCGCGACACATCTGTCGATGATGAATTCATCAGCTTGCTCAAAGAAAAGCAGGTGTGCTACTGTCCTACACTTACCCGCGACCTTTCGACGTTTGTGTATGAGACCAGACCTGACTTTTTCGATGATCCCTTTTTTCTGAAAGAGGCGGACACTGCTGTCATCCGAATGCTGGAAAGTCCTGAGCGACAAGCTCAGATCAAGAACAGCGTGAGCGCTCAGACCTACAAGCGATCGCTTGAAACAGCCTTATCGAACCTGAAGATACTTGCAGACAATGGCGTCACCATTGCTTTCGGAACGGACAGCGGTATGCCCGCCCGCTTCCAGGGATACTTTGAACACATCGAAATGGAGATGATGGCCGACGCCGGAATGACACCCGCGCAAGTGTTGCTCTCTGCTACAAGGGATGCTGCTCGATGCCTTGATCTCGATGGCGTTGGCACTCTGGAACCCGGGAAATGGGCTGATCTCGTCGTGCTTGATGCGGATCCGTTACAGGACGTCAGGAATTGCCGAAGCATCCACGGTGTATGGATTGGCGGCAGGCAGGTGGGCCACTGAACATTGCCATTGGCGTACTTCACCAACCGGATCAGGTCCTCTCTCTTCCGGACCGACAGCTTTTCCAGTTTGGCCAGTTCGGCAAGCGCCTGCTGATCTCCAGGCATATCAGCCAGCAGACTCTTCAAGCCGACTACCTTGGTTAGCGGTCCTCCATTCGAACGATAGTAGTAGGTATCGGGCCAGCGTGTATACTTCGCCGGGGTTGCTTGTGCCTGGAACGCGAGCGGTGGTTTCCCTTCCTGAAAGGTCACCTTGGGACGCGCCATCAACATGACAGCACCGCTGTCCAGAAGTTCACAATACCTCAGTCAATCAAAAGTAGCAAAACCCCTCCGTTCACCCTTTCTTTCAGGGCTGGGAGGTTGATAGCCACGACCGTTGGCAGCATATTTGTTTGTCAGACAGCCGGAAATGGTAGAGCTTGTGAGTCGGGGAGTTTCCGAACTCATGGCATACCGTGTGTAACACAATGGGCGTGATTGTACCCCTCAGAACCGTCCTTGCATTTGTATCCGGTATTGTACCAGAGTGTGGAAATTTTCCACATATTTGCTTCCGGACCGAATGACACTTTTTAGACGTACTTATTTTTTTGCTATTGCGACAGGGGAATAATCATCAACCAAACATATGACCAGAAAAATGATACGACTGCTTAGAAGTTCTTCACGACTGATCGTAATGACCATGATCATCGGCATG
>Ga0207873_1003729_pt1 | contig 10755 bp, 12 predicted proteins | sample BGWIniCompost_FD_187373 | JGI IMG/M metagenome (GOLD analysis project Ga0207873, IMG submission 187373) | Cellulose adapted compost microbial communities from Newby Island Compost Facility, Milpitas, CA, USA - BGW Initial Compost (SPAdes)... ... | reverse complement strand
CGGAGCGCGCGAAGCGCGCGCAGCGGGCGCCAGCCGAGGATGTCCGAGCACGGGCCCTTCCAGGTCCGGAGCCCGCGCCACCTGTGGTGAGAGCACGAGTCACGCCGTGGGAACCCAGCACCCCGGCTCGGCAGCCCCAGGGGTACTAAATCGAACCGTTTCAGTCCTCTATTTACCGGACCGTGCGGGTCCCCTATTCTCGGCCCACTTCCACGACCAGCGATGGTCCCTTTCCGACCGGCGGAGGCGCCCTCGTGCTGCGCATGAGCCGCATCACGGACTACGGCATCGTGCTGCTCACCCACCTGGCGGCCGACGAGGCCGCCGAGCAGGTGCACAACGCGCGCGAGCTGGCGGCGCGCGCGGGGCTCCCGCTGCCGGTGGTGAGCAAGATCCTGAAGACGCTCACGCGCGAGGGCTTCCTGCTCTCCCAGCGCGGCATCAAGGGCGGCTACGCGCTCGCGCGGCGTCCCGAGGAGATCACGGTGGCGTCGGTGATCGACGCGCTCGAAGGCCCGATCGCCCTCACCGACTGCGGCACCGAGCTCCACGGCGCGTGCGAGCGCGAGTCGCGCTGCGCGGTGCGCCAGCCGTGGCAGCGCATCAACCGCGAGGTGCGCCGCGCGCTCGAGCAGGTGCGCCTCTCGGACCTCGTGCAGGGCAGCGACGCCTGCGCGACGCCGCCCGCCTTCCTGGCCATCACCGATCTCGCCCCGGCGCCGCCCTCCGGCGCGCCGGCGGAATAGGAGCCCGTCCGCGATGGCGAACGAAACCCTCGAACGCCTCGCCCGCTCCGACTACGAGTGGGGCTTCACCACCGACGTCGAGCAGGACGTGATCGAGCCCGGCCTCTCCGAGGACGTGATCCGCACGATCTCGGCCAAGAAGGGCGAGCCCGACTGGCTGCTCGAGTGGCGGCTCGGCGCCTACCGGCGCTGGCTCACGATGGAGGAGCCGCACCACTGGGCGCGCGTCAGCTACCCGCCCATCGACTACCAGGCGATCCGCTACTACGCCGCGCCCAAGCGCAAGAAGCAGCTCGAGAGCCTCGACGAGCTCGACCCCGAGATCCGCCGCACCTACGAGAAGCTGGGCATCCCGCTCGACGAGCAGAAGCGCCTGGCGGGCGTCGCGGTCGACGCCGTCTTCGACTCGGTGTCGGTGGCCACCACCTTCAAGAAGGAGCTCGAGAAGCACGGGATCGTGTTCCTGCCCTTCTCGGAGGCGGTGCAGAAGGTGCCCGAGCTGGTCCGGCAGTACCTCGGCTCGGTGGTGCCGCAGGGCGACAACTTCTTCGCGGCGCTCAACTCGGCGGTGTTCAGCGACGGCTCGTTCGTGTACGTGCCGCCCGGCGTGCGCTGCCCGATGGAGCTCTCCACCTACTTCCGCATCAACGCCTCGGAGACCGGCCAGTTCGAGCGCACGCTGATCATCGCCGACCGCGGCTCGTACGTGAGCTACCTGGAGGGCTGCACGGCGCCGATGCGCGACGAGAACCAGCTGCACGCGGCGGTGGTGGAGCTGATCGCGCTCGACGACGCCGAGATCAAGTACTCCACGGTGCAGAACTGGTACCCCGGCGACGCCGAGGGCCGCGGCGGTATCTTCAACTTCGTGACCAAGCGCGGCAAGTGCCTGGGGCGGCGCTCGAAGATCTCCTGGACCCAGGTCGAGACCGGCTCTGCGATCACCTGGAAGTACCCGAGCTGCCTGCTGCTCGGCGACGACTCGGTGGGCGAGTTCTACTCGGTGGCGCTGACCGCGCGGCGCCAGCAGGCCGACACCGGCACCAAGATGATCCACGTCGGCAAGCGCACGCGCAGCACGATCGTGTCGAAGGGCATCTCGGCGGCGCAGGGGCAGAACAGCTACCGGGGCCTGGTGCGCATCCAGAAGGGCGCCGACGGCGCGCGCAACTACTCGCAGTGCGACTCGCTGCTGATCGGCAACGAGTGCGGCGCCCACACCTTCCCGTACCTCGAGGTGCAGAACCCGACCGCGCGCGTGGAGCACGAGGCCACCACCTCGAAGATCGGCGAGGACCAGCTGTTCTACTGCAAGCAGCGCGGCCTCTCGGAGGAGGACGCCATCAACATGATCGTGAACGGCTTCTGCAAGCGGGTGCTGAAGGAGCTGCCCATGGAGTTCGCGGTGGAGGCGCAGAAGCTGCTGGGCGTGAGCCTCGAGGGAGCCGTCGGATGAGCGTGCCGATGCTGGAGATCCGCGACCTGCACGTGAGCGTGGCGGACCAGCCGGTGCTCAAGGGCCTCGACCTGGTCCTCGAGCGCGGCGAGGTCGCGGCGGTGATGGGGCCGAACGGCTCGGGCAAGAGCACGCTCGCCAACGTGATCGCCGGCAAGCCGGGCTACGAGGTGACCCGCGGCGAGGTGCTGTTCGAGGGCCGCGACCTGCTCGCGATGGCCCCGGAGGTGCGGGCGCGCGAGGGCGTCTTCCTCGCCTTCCAGTACCCGGTCGAGGTGCCCGGCGTCGGCAACATGTACTTCCTCAAGCAGGCGGTGAACGCCGTGCGCGCGCACCGCGGGCTCGAGGAGCTCGACGCCATGGAGTTCCTCTCGCTGGTGCGCGAGAAGATGAAGCTGGTCGAGATGCCGGAGGAGCTGGCGAAGCGCGGCGTCAACGAGGGCTTCTCGGGCGGCGAGAAGAAGCGCAACGAGGTGCTCCAGATGGCGCTCCTCGAGCCCAAGCTGTGCGTGCTCGACGAGACCGACTCCGGGCTCGACATCGACGCGCTGCGCGTGGTGGCGGGCGGCGTGAACGCGCTGCGCGATCCGGCGCGCTCGATGCTCGTGATCACCCACTACCAGCGCCTGCTCGAGTACGTGGTGCCCGACCGCGTGCACGTGCTGGCGGGCGGACGGATCGTGCGCAGCGGCGGCAAGGAGCTGGCCCGCGAGCTCGAGGAGCGCGGCTACGGCTGGGTGCAGCAGGAGGCCGGCGCGTGACGAGCCCCTCCGCACCCGAGCGCCGCTGGAGCGAGGCGTTCGCGGCCGGCGCCGCGGAGCGCGCCGGCGAGCCGGCCTGGCTCGAGGCCGCGCGCAAGAGCGCGATCGCGCGCTTCGCGGAGCTCGGCGTGCCGACCCGCCGCCACGAGGAGTGGAAGTACACGAGCGCGGAGCGCATCGCGCGCGTGCCGTGGCGGCCCGCGGCGCCGGCCGCGCTCGGCTCCGAGGCGCTCGCAGCGCTCGCGCTCCCGCTCGGCGACCACCCGCGGATCGTGTTCGTGAACGGCCGCTTCGCGCCGGCGCTGAGCCGCATGGACGCGCTGCCGGACGGCGTCACGGCCTGCGCCGCGCGCGCGCTCTGGAGCACCGACGGCGCGTGGCTCGAGGAGCGCCTCGCCCTGCCCGCCCCGCTCGCCGACCGCGCCTTCGCGGCGCTGGCCGCGGCCTTCGCGCCCGACGCGGCGGTGGTGCGCGTGGCGCGCGACGTCGACGCCGGCGCGCTCGTCGTGCTGTTCCTGGCCGCGCCCGGCGCCGAGGCGGCCGTGGCCCCGCGCCTCGTGGTCGAGGCCGGGCCCGGCTCCCGCCTCTCGCTCTTCGAGCTGCACGCGGGGCCGGCGGGCGACGAGCCCCAGCTCCACGACGCGCTCACCGAGATCGTGGTCGGGGAGAACGCGTCGGTCGAGCACGTGCGCGTGCAGCTCGCCGGCGCGGGCGCCACGCACCTCGGCCACGTGGCCGTGCGCGTGGCGCGCGACGGCCGCTACGCGAGCCGCGCGATCGAGCTCGGCGCCGCGATCGCGCGCCTCGATCTCGTGACCGTGCTCGACGGCGAGGGCGCCGAGGCCACGCTCGACGGGCTCTACGTCGCCGGCGACGGCCAGCACAGCGACAACCGCACCACCGTCGACCACGCGCGCCCGCACGGCACGAGCCGCGAGCTCTACAAGGGCGTGCTCTCGGGCCGCTCGCGCGGCGTGTTCAACGGCAAGGTGATCGTGCGCCGCGACGCCCAGCGCACCGACGCCGAGCAGCGCAACGCCAACCTGCTGCTGGGCGGCGACAGCGAGGTCGACAGCAAGCCGCAGCTCGAGATCGAGGCGGACGACGTGCGCTGCACCCACGGCTCCTCGATCGGCCAGCTCGAGGAGGACGCCCTCTTCTACCTGCGCGCGCGCGGCCTCGACGCCGCGGCGGCGCGCGCGCTGCTGGTGCGCGCCTTCGCGGGCGAGATCCTGGAGCGCGTGCCCGACGCGGCGCTGCGCGAGGCGCTCGTCGCGCGCGTGCTGGCCAAGCTGGCGGCCGCCGGCGTGGCGGCGGAGGCGGTGTCGTGAGCCAGCCCTTCACCGACGTCGAGCTGGCGCGCATCCGCGCCGACTTCCCGATCCTGGACCAGAAGGTGCACGGCAAGCCGCTCGTCTACCTCGACAGCGCCGCCAGCACCCAGAAGCCGCGCGTCGTGATCGACGCGATCTCGCGCCTCTACGCCGAGGACTACGCCAACATCCACCGCGGCGTGTACCAGCTTGCCGAGCGCGCCACGCGCGCCTACGAGGCCGGCCGCGAGGCGGTGCGCCGGCTGCTGAACGCGCCCGACGCGCGCGAGGTGATCCTGCTGCGCGGCACCACCGAGGCGATCAACCTGGTGGCGCAGAGCTGGGGCCGCGCGAACGTCGGCGCCGGCGACGAGATCCTGATCACGGGGCTCGAGCACCACTCGAACATCGTGCCCTGGCAGCTGCTGTGCGCCGAGCGCGGCGCGCGGCTCGTGGTGGCGCCCATCGACGACGACGGCGTCGTGCGCATGGACGAGCTCGAGCGGCTCGTGGGGCCGCGCACCAAGCTCGTGGCGGTGGCGCACGTCTCGAACGCGCTCGGCACCGTGAACCCGGTGCGCGAGATCGCCGCCATCGCCCGCGCCGCGGGCGCCCGCGTGCTGGTGGACGGCGCGCAGGCGGTGGCGCGCCTGCCGGTCGACGTGCAGGCGATCGGCTGCGACTTCTACGCGCTCTCGGGGCACAAGCTCTACGGCCCGAGCGGGATCGGCGCGCTGTGGGGCCGCGCGGAGCTGCTCGAGGCGATGCCGCCGTGGCAGGGCGGCGGCGAGATGATCGAGACCGTGCGCTTCGAGCGCTCCACCTGGGCGCGCATCCCGCACAAGTTCGAGGCCGGCACGCCGCACATCGCGGGCGGCGCGGGGCTCGCGGCCGCGATCGGCTACCTGGAGTCGATCGGCATCGACCGCGTCGCGGCCCACGAGGAGGCGCTGCTCGCCTACGCCGTCGAGGCGCTCGCGACGGTGCCGGGCGTGCGGCTCATCGGCACGGCGCCGAACCGGGCCGGCGTGCTGGGCTTCGTCGTCGACGGCATCCACGCCCACGACGTGGGCACGATCCTCGACCGCGAGGGCGTGGCGGTGCGCGCCGGCCACCACTGCGCGCAGCCGGTGATGGAGCGCTTCGGCGTGCCGGCCACGGTGCGCGCCTCGTTCGGTCTCTACAACGCGCGCGAGGACGTGGACGCGCTGGTGCGCGGCCTGCACACGGTCGTGGAGGTGTTCGCATGAGCGCTCCGGCAGGCGGCGCGCGGGCGGGGAGGGAGCGGCGGTGAACGCCGAGCTGCGCGACCTCTACCAGTGGGTGATCCTCGATCACTACAAGAAGCCGCGGAACTACGGCCGCCCGCCCGGCGCCGACCGCGAGGCCGAGGGCGTGAACCCGCTGTGCGGCGACCAGGTCCACGTCTACGCGAAGCTCGAGGACGAGCGCGTGACCGAGGTCGGCTTCGAGGGCTCGGGCTGCGCGATCTCGACCGCCGCCGCCTCGCTGATGACCCAGGCCGTGAAGGGCCGCACGCGCCAGGAGGTCGCGACGCTCTTCGAGCGCTACCACGACCTCGTGACCGGCCACGGCGACGTCGATCCCGAGAGCCTCGGCAAGCTGGCGGTGCTGGCGGGCGTGCGCGAGTTCCCGGTGCGGGTCAAGTGCGCGACGCTCGCCTGGCACGCGCTGCGCTCGGCGCTCGAGGGCTCGGGCGAAACGGTGACGACGGAGTGACCATGGACGATCCGACGACGACGCACGGGGACGCGACCCCCAGCCGCGACGAGCAGCCGCGCCCCACGCGCGAGCGCATCGAAGCCGACGTCGTGGCGTGCCTGAAGACCGTCTACGACCCCGAGATCCCGGTCGACATCTACGAGCTCGGCCTCGTCTACGCGATCGAGGTGAGCGACGAGGGCGACGTCGACATCCGCATGACGCTGACGTCTCCGATGTGTCCCGTGGCCGGCTCGCTGCCGCCCGAGGTCGAGGCCAAGCTGGCGCAGCTGCCGGGCGTGCGCTCCGCGCGCGTCGAGGTGGTGTGGGACCCGCCCTGGAACCCGAGCATGATGTCGGAGGCCGCGCGTCTGGAGCTGGGCTTCGACTGAGGTAGACTCGCGCGCTCTTTCGACGGCGGTTTCGACAGCGGGGGTTCCATGCCGACCGAAGGAATGAAGGAGCGCGGCCGGGCGCTCGAAGAGGCCTTCTTCCGCAAGCAGCACGAGCAGCAGCTCGCCCGCCTGCGCGAGCAGCAGGAGCGGGCCGAGGCGCGCGATGCGCTGTGCGCCGCGAGCGGCATCACCGACGACCTGGAGCTGATCGACCGGCTCGTCGACCTCGGGATCCGCGCCGAGACGCTGGCCGCGCTCACGCTGATCCCGCTGGTCGAGGTGGCGTGGGCCGACGGCAAGATGGAGCCGCGCGAGCGCGAGGCGGTGCTGCGCGGCGCCCAGTCCTCCGGGCTCGAGCCCGGCTCGCCGAGCTACGGGCTGCTCGAGATCTGGACGCAGGACCGCCCGGCGCCCGATCTGATGCAGACCTGGAAGGACTACATCGCGGCGCTCTGCGCCGAGCTGACCGCCGAGCAGCGCGCGCACCTCGAAGAGCGCATCCTGGGCCGCGCGCGCGCGGTGGCCGAGGCCGCCGGCGGCTTCCTCGGCCTCGGCAACAAGGTGTCGGCCGAGGAGGAACGCGTCCTCGCCGAGCTGCGCGCGGCCTTCGCGCAGCGCAGCTGAACCGCGGGCGCGGCTGCTAGCCCGCCGCGATCCGCGCGAGCTGCGCGCGGTACACCTCGGCGTCGGACTCGCGGAAGCAGCAGAAGGTGACGCGTCGGGGCCACTCGTTGGCGACGAGCCAGGCGCCCACGCTGCGGATGGCCACGGTCGTGGCGGCCTCGAGCGGGTAGCCGTAGGCGCCGGTCGAGATGGCCGGGAAGGCGATCGTCGCGAGCTGGTTGCGCGCGGCGAGCCGGAGCGATTCGGTGTAGGCCGACGCCAGCACCTGGGCCTCGCCGTCGTTGCCGCCCCGCCAGATCGGGCCCACGGCGTGGATCACCCAGCGGGCGGGCAGGTCGTAGCCGCCGGTGATGCGCGCCTCGCCCGGCGGGCAGCCGCCGATCGTGCGGCACTCCTCGAGCAGCTTGGGGCCGGCCGCCCGGTGGATCGCGCCGTCGACCCCGCCGCCGCCCAGCAGCGACGCGTTCGCCGCGTTCACGATCGCGTCGAGCGCGAGCTTCGTGATGTCGCCGGTCACCACCTCGATGCGGTCGAGCACTTCGCGCATGGCATCCTGATTGCCCGGCCCGGCTTGAACTGTCAACGCCGGACCGCGACGCTTCCCGGCGATGCCCGCCCCGTGCGCGCCGCTGCCCCTCGCGCTCCAGCGCCCGCTCCTGTGCCCCGAGCTCGCGCTCTGGCTGCTGGCGCCCGAGGTCGACCTCGATGCGGACGCCCGCGCGCTCGGCTGCGAGGAGCCGCCCTACTGGGCGTTCGCGTGGGCGAGCGGGCAGGCGCTGGCGCGCCTGCTGCTGGACGAGCCGGACCGCGCGCGCGGGCGGCGGGTGGCCGACCTCGGCGCGGGCTCGGGCGTGGCGGCCATCGCCGCCGCGCGGGCCGGCGCCGCGCACGTGGTCGCCTGCGACCTCGATCCGCTCGCGCGCCGCGCGGCCGCCCGCAACGCGCGCGCCAACGGCGTGGCGCTCGAGGTGGTGGCCACGCTCGAGGAGGCGCTCGCCACGGGCCCCGATCTCCTGCTGGCGGGCGACGTCTGCTACCAGCCCGGCGTGGCCGAGCGCCTGCTCGCGCTCGCCGACGCCGGGACGCCCGAGGTGCTGCTCGCCGAGCCCGGCCGCGCCCCGCTGCCGATCCCTGCGGAGCGGCTCGTCCCCGTGGCGAGCGTGCGCGTGCGCACCCATCCCGATCTCGGCGAGCCCACGCCCGGCGCCGCCGTGCACCGCCTCGCCGCGGCGAGCGCGCGCGCCGCCTGCGCAGCGGAGCCGCGATGAACGACCGCGCCACGCCCGCCGATCTCGGCCGCGTGCTGATCACCGGCGCCAACGGCCACCTGGGCCGCGCGCTCATCGCGCGCCTCGCGGGCGGGCGCCGCGCGCCGCGCGCCGCGCTGCGCGCCGTGGTGCGCTCCGAGCGCGCCGCCGCCACCGTGCGCGCGCTGCCCGAGCGCCCGGAGCTCGTCGTGCTCGACTACGGCGACGTGGACGCGCTCGCGCGCGCCGCCGCCGGCTGCGACGCGGTGGTGCACCTGGTCGGCATCCTGAAGGAGGCCCCGGGCACCCGCTACGAGGACGCCCACGAGGGCTCGGCGCGCGCGCTCGCGCAGGCGGCGGCGCGCGCCGGCTGTCACCGGATCGTGTACCTCAGCATCCTGGGCGCCGCGCCCGCCTCGCCCAACGCGTGCCTCGCGTCCAAGGCGCGCGCCGAGCAGATCCTGCTCGCGCCGCCGCTGCGCACCACCGTGCTGCGCGTCCCGATGGTGCTGGGGGGCGACGACCCGGCCAGCGCCGCGCTGCGCGCGCGGGCGCGCAGCCGCCTGCTCGCGATGCCGCGCGGCGGCGCCTCGCTCGAGCAGCCGATCGACGCCGCCGACGTGGTAGAGGCGATCGTGGCGGCGCTCGCGCGGCCCGAGCTCGCCGGGCGCGCGCTCGACCTGGCCGGCCCGGAGTCGCTCCCGCGCCGCGCGCTCGTGCGCCGCGCGGCGGCGCTGGCCGGCGCGCGGGGCCCCACGATCGTGCCGGTGCCGCTCGCCCTGGTGCGCCTGTTCGCCGCGCTCGCCGAGCGCATCGCGGCGAACCCGCCCCTCACCACCGCCATGCTGGGCGTGCTCGAGCACGACGACCGCGTCGACCCGGAGCCCGCCTGCCGCGCGCTCGGCATCCGGCTCACACCGCTCGACGAGACCCTGCGCCGCTGTCTCGCGGCCGCGGACGGCGCGAGGCGCTAGTCGGCCTCCGGCCGCGCCCCCTGCACCCGCTCGACGGCCGACGCGAGCGTGCGGCGCAGCTCGGCCTCGCACGCGGCGAGCTGGCGCGCCGCCTCGTCGCGCGCCTTGCGGCCCTGCTCCGCGATCTCGAGGCTCTCCTCGATCGTGGCCACGAGCTGCTGGTTGGCGTGGCGCACCGCCTCGACGTCGAACACGCCGCGCTCGAGCTGCCGGCGCGCCTCGGCGCTCGCCGCGCGCAGCTGGTCGGCGTTGGCGGTGAGCAGCTCGTTGGTGAGATCGGAGGCCGCGCGCACCGCCGCGGCCGCCTCGCCCGAGCGCGCGATCGTGACCGCGGTGGCGAGCTGCTGGCGCCAGAGCGGCACCGTGTTGACCAGCACCGACTCGATCCTGCCGATCAGCCCCTTGTCGTTCTCCTGCACGAGCCGGATCGCGGGCAGGCTCTGCATCGCCACCTGGCGCGTGAGGCGCAGGTCGTGGACGCGGCGCTCGAGGTCGTCGCGCACCGCGCGCAGATCGCGCAGGCGCTGCGCCGCGAGCACGTCCTCGCCCGCGCGCGCCGCCCGCTCCTCGGCGGGCAGCACCTCCTCGTCGAGGCGGCGCAGCTGCTCCTCGCCCGCCGCGAGGTACAGCTCGAGGCTGCGGAAGTACGAGAGCGTGGTCTCGTACAGGCGGTCGAGCGCGACCACGTCGCCGAGCAGCCGCGTCTTGTGCTCCTCCAGCTCGTCGCCGACGCGGTCGATCTGGCGGCGCACGTCCTCGTAGCGCTGCAGCAGCCGCACGAGCGAGGTCCCGCGGCCGAGCAGCCGCGAGAGCAGCCCCGGCTTGCGGCGCGGATCGAAGCGGCCGGGATCGAAGCCGCGCAGGATCGCCACCATCTTGCCCAGCGCGCCGCCGGCGGCGTCCGCGTCCTTCTGGCGCACGCCCTCCAGCATCCGCTCCGAGATCTCGGTCAGCTCCTGCTGCGCGCGGCTGCCGAAGAACAGCACCGAGCGCGGATCGCCGAGGTCGATCTCGGCGATCAGCGCGTCGAGCCGCGCGCGCAGCTCGGGATCGGCGGTGGCGTAGCGGATCGGCCGGCCTTCGTCGCGCAGCGGTTCGCTCATGCGCCTTCCTCGCGGCGCAGCTGGTGCGCGAGCACCTCGACCTGCACGTCGAGCTTCTCGACGTCGCCGGCCAGCAGCCGCTCGTGCTGGGCGGCGAGCACGCCCTCCATCGTGCCGAGCACGCGCTCGAGGCGCGCGTCGAGCGCGGCCGGCCGGCGCCCCTCGGTGCGCGGCAGGCCGTCGCACACCTGCTGCACGCCGTCCAGGTAGACGCGCAGGAAGCGGCGCGCCCGCGGCAGGTGGCGCGGCTCGGATTCACGGATGCGCGCCAAAAGCCTGAAGTGGTGTGGCGTTCGATGCGTGCCGAACGCGCGGACGGCAGATGCATAACACGTAAGGTGGTGCGAGCATGAGCCCTGACATTGGAAGTGTGACTTACGAGATTGCGCAGCCGTCTTTACGCGATGAAGTGCG
>Ga0207873_1003728_pt1 | contig 10759 bp, 11 predicted proteins | sample BGWIniCompost_FD_187373 | JGI IMG/M metagenome (GOLD analysis project Ga0207873, IMG submission 187373) | Cellulose adapted compost microbial communities from Newby Island Compost Facility, Milpitas, CA, USA - BGW Initial Compost (SPAdes)... ... | reverse complement strand
CTGCTCGTCACGAATACGGCCGATGTTATGCAGAATGACGTTCTAACGGCCGTCCCACTGTTTCTTTTCATGGGGTACGTGATCGAGCGCTCGAACATTCTCGATCGCTTGTTCTACTCCATACAAATGGCGGCGAAGAACATACCTGGATCGCTGGCGGTGGCGACGCTAATCACGTGCGCATTGTTTGCAACCGCCACAGGGATTGTCGGCGCCGTCGTAACGCTGATGGGGCTGCTGGCTTTTCCAGCCATGCTGCGGGCAGGATACGATACCCGGCTGGCGGCTGGGGTGGTCTGTGCCGGCGGCTGTCTTGGCATCATGATTCCGCCGAGCGTCTTGCTCATTCTCTATGGGGCCACGACAGCCACATCGGTCGTCAAGCTTTATGCGGCTGCATTTTTCCCAGGCTTCTTGCTCGCCGGGCTCTACGTGCTGTACGTCATGGCTCGCGCGATCATAAATCCGAAGTTGGCACCCAGACCGCCTGAGCTAGAAAAGCCGATACCTCTTTTGCACGTCACTTGGGCGCTCCTAACGTCGTTCTTCCCGTTGTTCATTCTGATTATGGCAGTGCTCGGCGCCATTCTGTTCGGGCTTGCCACACCGACGGAGGCCGCAGCGGTGGGGTGCGCTGGTGCGTTGCTGTTGGCCGCTTGCTATCGAGCACTCACATTCGAGCGGCTGAAAGAGGCGACTTACCTGACGGCACGTACCTCCGCGATGGTGTGCTACCTGTTCATCGGGTCCTGGACCTTCTCCTCGGTCTTCTCCTACCTGGGTGGTCATGAGGTGGTTGAGGCTTGGGTCAAGTCTCTGGAACTGTCGCCGACAATGTTCCTCATCCTTGCCCAGCTCATCATCTTCCTACTCGGGTGGCCGCTGGAATGGACGGAGATCATCATTATCTTCGTGCCGATCTTCTTGCCGCTCTTGAAGGCCTTCAACATCGACCCGATCATTTTCGGCATTCTGGTGGCGTTGAACATTCAGACATCGTTTAATACGCCGCCCATGGCGATGGCCGCGTACTATCTCAAGGGCATAGCGCCGCCGCACGTAAAGCTGACGGAGATCTTCGCCGGCTCATTGCCGTTCGTGTTCCTCGTTTTTATCTCGATGGCCATTGTCCACATCTTTCCGGAGATTGCACTCTGGCTGCCGCAGAAACTTTACGGGAACTGAAGCATGCCTGAGGCTTTGACCTCTCTCAGTGCAACTGAAGCGCACCGCGAGATTACTCGCGGTGCGCTTTCTTCCGAGGAGTACGTCACCGCGTGCCTGGACCGGATCGAGGCGCTGGATGGCGATATTCGCGCCTTCGTTCACATCGACCGCGCACACGCCTTGAAACAGGCGCGTGAGCTTGACGAGTGGCGCCGTAACGGCCGGCCGACAGGACCCCTTCACGGTATTCCTGTGGCTATCAAGGATATTTTCGATACCTCCGATTACCCTACGGAGTGCGGCTCACCGCTCCTGGCCGGGCGCCGACCGCGGCAGGATTCGACAGTCGTCGCGAAACTGCGAGCCGCTGGCGCCGTCATAATCGGAAAAACCGTCACAACGGAATTCGCCTATTATCATCCCGGCCCGACACGCAATCCGCACAATCTCGAGCACACGCCCGGTGGCTCGTCGTCAGGCTCAGCAGCAGCGGTGGCCGCGGGCATGGTGCCGCTGGCGATCGGCTCGCAAACGAACGGCTCCGTAATCAGGCCGGCGTCTTTTTGCGGCGTTTTCGGCGCCAAACCCACGCACGGCTTCATTTCACGGGGCGGCGTTCTGGAGTTGTCCCGAACGCTCGATCATGTCGGTGTGTTTGCCCGCACGCTGGAGGACGTCGCTCTGCTGCTCGACGTACTCACGGGACACGATCCACTCGATCCCGACACGAAACCTGTCGCCAAGCCCAATTTCCGCGCAATTGCTGCGGAACCACCGCCCCTGCCGCCGAAATTCGCGCTGGTGAAAACACCGGTGTGGGAAAAGGCGGACGCTTCCACACGCGAGATTTTCGAGGAGCTCATTTCCAGCCTCGGCGACGATGGCGGAACTGTCGAGCTTCCCGAAATTTTTGCCGAGGCCTGGACCGCGCATCGCACCATCATGGCTGCCGACATGGCCCATCGGCTTTCGAAGCTTGTCGAGCGCGGCGGCCCGGACAAGTCCAGCCAGCAGCTTCGTGATATTCTCGATGAGGGCCGGCGGGTAACGGCGGTGGATTATCTCGCTGCGCACGACCTGGGGCCGCGCCTGCACGCCAGCCTCTCTCCCATTTTCGACTATTACGACGCAATCATTACGCCAGCGAGCATAGGTAGCGCTCCGGCATCGCTTGAAACGACCGGCGATCCGGTGTTCTGCACGCTTTGGACATTGTTGGGCGTTCCGGCGTTGTCTTTGCCGGTATTGCAGGCTCCCGACGGCATGCCGCTTGGCTTGCAGCTCGTCGGCCCGCCAAACGATGACGCGCGCTTACTGCGTTCAGCACGCGTCTTGATAGAAAACCTCTCGAAATTGGAAAGCTGATCAGCCGCTGTTAGCCGGCGTCATTGCCCGTTGTTTCGCGAACGCCGGAACAGCGGGGCGAAAGCGTCCTGCCAAAACGCCACTGCCATTAGAACAAAGGCCAAGATCGACACGACCCACAGGGGCACCTCCCCGACCTTCCCTACGATCGCGACGACGAAAGCAATCATCAGGGCCATGCCGATGATCGCGGAAATCGCATCTGCCATTGTCTCTTCCTCGCCCCCGGGGCAATGATGTCACCAGCGCCTCGAATGATATTGCATCTCCTTGCCGAAGCAAAGCGCGAGGTGCGCAACGCCTGCCGGGAGGTTCGACAATGATCGCGGTGATTTTCGAAGTGACGCCCGCCGAGGGGCGGAAGCAGGAATACCTCGACCTGGCCGCGGAACTCAGGCCCGAGCTTGAAAAGATAGATGGCTTCATCTCGGTCGAGCGGTTTCAGAGCCTCACCGATCCTGGGAAGCTCCTCTCGCTGTCGTTTTGGCGGGATGAGGAAGCCGTCGCCCGCTGGCGCAATCACCCGGGCCACCGCAGAACGCAGTCCCGTGGCCGCTCCGGCGTTTTCGCAGGATATCGGCTGCGGGTCGCGCACGTCTTGCGCGATTATGAGATGACGGACCGGCGCGAGCAGGCCCCCGAGGACAGCCGCGCTATTTTCGACAAAGGTTGATTGGAGGCAGTGCGTCCTGCCCGAAGCGCCGCTTGGACGGCTCGAGCCGCGCCCTGGGCGCGGCTCGATGCTTAGGAACGCGGCGATTGACTGGACCGCTAATTCCGAGCGGTGCGGTTCCTGCCACTCCCCACCAGTTTCGGGCCATTCAAGAGCGCTGGTGCGCTTGCGCCCGCCGCCCTTTCGATCTGGTTGGCTGGCTTTCTCTTCGGCGCAGGCGCCCTGGCCGCAATTGCCTCATTGAAGGTCCGCTCGAGATTTTGGCAGCGGGTTCGAGCCGAAGGATGAGTCGGCGTGGCCGGCATATTGCCGAAGGACCTGCACACCTGCCTCAGGCCATTTCTGTCCAGCCAGCCTTCAGCGACGCCGCGCCTGACAGCCCAGCTGTCGGCCCTCAGCTCACTCCCCCCGACGCGGTGGTGGCCGCACTCGTGATAGAAGACGAAAAGACGAACCGTGTGCGGCATCCGATTGAGCAGCCGCGGATTGATGATAAGGACGCCTGGCGCCGCAGCACCCTCGCTGGGCAGTCCCCCGTCGAGCACGCTCCGTGCCCCGCCGCAGCGGAGGGTGCGACCTCCCATCGAAAGACTTCCATCCCGCTGAACCTTGAAACCCCCGCTCGAAGCCGGCGCAGCCTGAGCGGCCGAAAGGAGGCTGAAAAAGGCTGCGAACGCGCTGGCAAGGCCGAGCAGCCGTACTGGATACTTCACCGGACACTCCCCCGTGACGTGATTGCCACTCAACGTTAGCTAGAAATGTTGCATACACATTTGTGCCAGAATTACGGCAGTCGCGCCATCGGGGCTCAATTTTCGGTTGCGGCAACGGTGGGAACGAGGCGGCGACCGGCGTGTTGATGAGTATCAATGCCGATGCACAGAACTCGGACGATCATTCGTCCGCGCAAAAACCCCAAGCTCTGGGAGGCTGCCATGAAGGCTCGCGACATTATGAGCAAGAATGTGATCACCGTTCGTCGGGAGACATCGGTGCACGAAATTGCTCAGCTGATGACCGATAAGCGGATCAGCGGCGTTCCCGTGGTGGCAGAGGACGGCACTATCCTCGGAATGGTTAGCGAAAGCGACCTGCTCCGGCGGGCCGAGATTGGCACCGAGCCGCAACGCAAATGGTGGTTGAGCTTCTTCAGCGACCCTGACCTGCTGGCGCGCCAATACAGGAAAACACATGGCCTCAAGGCAGAGGATGTGATGTCCCGCCCCGTCGTCACCATCGACGAGGATGCGGATTTGAGCGAGATCGCCAACACCTTCGAAAAGCGGAGAGTGAAGCGGCTTCCGGTCGTGCGCGACGGCAAGCTGGTCGGCATCATCTCTCGCGCCGATATCGTGAAGGCCCTGAGTCAAAGCAAGCCGCAACCCGAGAAGCCGATAAAAAGCGACGCCGAGCTCGAGCAAGCGCTCTTGGCGAAGATCCGCGAGCAAGATTGGCTGGACGGCACTTTTCTCAACGTGGTCGTACAGAATGGCGTCGTCGAGCTGAACGGCTTCGTCCCCTCCGCAGAGCAGCGCCGGGCTTTGCATGTTCTCGTCGAGGAGATGGATGGAGTCCAGAAGATCGAGGACAGGCTTGTGCTCGGGTCACCGAGTTTGCGAGGGGTCTAAGCCGAGGTGGCAGAGCGCGATTCGATAAGCTTGTAGACGTCCGCAACGCCTTTCGCGAGCGCTTCATCGCTTAAGAATTCGTTACGCAAATCGCTCGGCACCATGGCGGCATAATTGAGAGGCGAAACGTGGTGCCGATCGGTCTATCTGAAGCCGAGTGTCAGTGACCTCGCAGGCCTTGCTGGCCAGGCCCCAGCTCCCAGCCCCTGAAAAAATCGAAATCGAAAAACTTGTCTCCTGCGTGACAGCGCGCACCGCTTAAGTCTGCCAATCTTGCCTCATCGACGGACGGCAAGAGCCGCCGCCGTGAACCGGCCGAAAGAAATCAAATCGGCCAATTGAGTCGAGGCAAAAGATCTGGAGGACTGAGATGAACAAGAAGGTGATCATGGGTTTGGCCGCTGGTCTGATGGCACTCGGTGCGCTTCAAGTGCCGGGAGCTGAAGCAAAGACCAAGATTTTCGCCCATGGCCACAAGCATCATCCCCACAAGCACTACGTTTTCAAATGGCACAAGTGGCATAAACCCCATTACGTCTACTACAAAGACTGCGACTACTACTTCTACAAATGGAAGACCACAGGAAAGTTCTTCTGGAAGACCAAGTATCTCGCCTGCATCTACTAATCCATCTGCCTTCGGCCCGGATCCATCCCCGGTGTCCCCGCCGGGCCGAGGCTCTCAGCCCCCCAGCCTTCGTGCTGAGGGGCTTTTTTTTGCGCGTGGAAAACCCAGGAGAAACAGCGCCTTTTCTTGGTGGAGGTGCCTCATTCCCACTCAATAGTGCCTGGCGGCTTGGAGGTGATGTCGTAAACAACCCGATTGATGCCCTTCACCTCATTGATGATCCGCGTCGCGGTGCGGCCGAGGAACTCGTGCGGGAAGGGGTAGTAGTCAGCCGTCATGCCGTCCGTCGAGGTCACGGCCCGAAGAGCGCAGGCGTACTCGTAAGTGCGTGCATCGCCCATCACGCCCACTGTGCGCACGGGCAATAGCACCGCGAAAGCCTGCCATATTTCCTTGTAGAGACCCGCCTTGCGGATCTCCTCCAGATAAATCGCATCGGCCTGCCGCAAAATGTCGAGCTTCTCGCGGGTGACCTCTCCTGGCACCCGAATGGCAAGGCCTGGGCCGGGAAAAGGATGTCGTTCAATGAAACTCTCCGGCAACCCCAGCTCGCGGCCCAATGCGCGAACCTCATCCTTGAACAGTTCGCGCAGCGGCTCCACAAGCTTCAGCTTCATGCGTTCAGGCAGGCCCCCGACGTTGTGGTGGGATTTAATCGTGACCGAAGGACCGCCAGTGAACGAGACGCTCTCGATAACATCTGGATAGAGGGTGCCCTGGGCAAGGAATTCGGCACCGCCGAGCTTCTTTGCTTCCTCCTCGAAGACGTCGATGAAGAGATGGCCGATCGTCTTGCGCTTCTCCTCAGGGTCGCTCTTGCCCTGAAGGGCGGCCAGGAACCTGTCCTCCGCATCAACGTGGACCAGCGGGATGTTGTAATGTCCGCGGAATAGCGTGACGACCTCTTCGGCCTCGCCCTGCCGCAGCAGGCCGTGATCGACGAAGATGCAGGTGAGCTGGTCGCCGATTGCCTCGTGGATCAGCACCGCGGCCACGGCAGAATCGACTCCACCCGATAGTCCGCAAATGACCCTGCCCTCGCCGACCTGCTCGCGGATGCGCACGACCGCCTCGTCGCGAAACGCCCGCATGCTCCAGTCGCCGCGGCAGCCGGCGATCCCGACCACGAAATTGCGCAGCAGCTCCGCCCCCCTTGGCGTATGGACCACCTCAGGGTGGAATTGCACGCCGTAGAAGCGGCGCTCTTCATCGGCGATAGCCGCGAATGGTGCCCCTTCGGAGACCGCAATCACTCGGAAACCTGGCGGAAGGCTGGCAACGTGGTCGCCATGGCTCATCCAGACTTGATCCCGCGTCCCCTTGGGCCAGACGCCCTGGAACAACGGGCTGTCATCGACCACCTCGATTTCGGCGCGGCCAAACTCCCGACGCGAACCCGGTTTCACCTCGCCCCCAAGCTGGGCAACGATGGTGTGCTCGCCATAGCAGATGCCGAGCACCGGCAAACCTGCGCGGAAGACGACATCCGGCGCGGCGGGCGTATCCCGCTCGTACACGCTTGCCGGGCCGCCGGAGAGAATGATCGCTTTCGGCTGAAGCCGCTGAAGCCCCTCCTCGGCTTTATTGAAAGGAAGGATCTCGCAGTACACGCCGGCCTCGCGCACGCGCCGCGCAATGAGCTGCGTAAACTGGGAGCCGAAATCGAGAATGAGGACGCTGTCTTTCATGACGAGCCGTTACGACAATCCCTGGACGACTGCAACAGCCGCCGGGGTGCGACCAACAGGCGTCTACTGGACAGCCAGCCCACACTATATTGCGGGAATACCAAGCAGTGAGGGCCTGAGCCGATGAGCACCCAGACGAAGAACCCCAGCGACGCAACGAAGGCCCATCACGACCACGTTCATGATGACGCTTGCGGCTGTGGCCATGACCACCACGGCCATCATCACCACCACCATCGGCCCATCGCTCCGTTCGTTCGCTCCAGCCCCAAGATCGGCCGCAACGATCCTTGCCCCTGTGGGTCGGGGAAGAAGTACAAGAAGTGCTGCTTGGCCGCTTGAACGGCCTGCCCCCAAGGCCAACGGTCTACCGACCCTATCACGGAATTGAAGTTGCCTTCTCGCGCGCTGAACCTCGTTTGGTTTGCAGATTTCTGCCGTCCAAACACACCAGTCGGATGCCCTATTCCAGCGAGCCAAATCGGCTTGGATAAGTCTGCCTAGTTGGTGGCTTCACTTGAACGCATTGCCGAGGGCGTCTGTCGATAACCGCCCTGAAGTCAGCCTGCCACAAGCTTGCCCCGCAATGGTGCCGTCGCAGGTACTCGTAATGTTCTCACGGGTGACGCGCAATGATTGCGAGGCGGCTTCCCTGGGCAAGGTATCAGCGCATCGAGGATAGATGCACGGCTGAGGACGCGGCGACACCGACCACCTGGGGCACTCCTCAGCTTAAGTCCTCAGGCGCGCTGATTTCCCAACCTCAGGTAGGCGGTTCGAGCGAGGCCATTTGGAAGCCGTTGTTCGAACGCGCGCAGGACACCAAACGCGCGAACGTGGTGTGCATGAAATGGGGCACACGCTATGGGCCGGAGTGGGTCAATCGGCTTGCAGCGATGGTTCGCCGCAACACCACCTGGAATATCCGCTTCGTCTGTTTCACGGACGATCCTATCGGCATTCGCCCGGACATCGAATGCCACCCTATGCCGGTCGTCGAGTTTGACCCCAAGCTCGGGCGGCATTGGCCGAAGCTTGGATTATTCCAGAAAAATCTCGGCGGCCTGGAGGGCATGACCCTTTACCTCGATCTCGACGTGGTCGTCATTGGCAGCCTCGATCCATTCTTCGCCTACCCTGGGCGCTTCTGCATGGTCCGCGAATGGAAGGACCCGCACCTCGGGTACGGCAACAGCTCCGTTGTGCGCTATTTCATTGGCCTGGAAAGTGCGGTTCTTGACAGGTTCTACGCGACTTCTCCGGAGGAAATCGCAAGCGTCTATGCCTGCAAGGAGCAGAACTTTCTCACGCGCGCGGTCGACGAGGTGACGTTCTGGCCCGAGGACTGGTGCCCCGCCTTTTCTCGCACCTGTTTACCGCGCACCCGCATTCTCCGCTATTTCACCAAGCCGAGTCGACCAGCATCAGGTCGCATTCTCATCTTCTACGGCTCCATTACTCCGGCATCGGCTATGCTCGGAGAGCATGATCCAAACAAGCGCTCGCACGTGGGCCGCATTCCGCGCCTCACCCGCCGCCGCTTCGTGCCCGCGGAATGGATTGGGGAGTATTGGCGCGAGTAGCCTCGGCTTTGCTCCGAGACGTATTGCAACCAAATTAACCCAAAGCACGTGAGGAGTACGATGGTTCACACAATCAGGGCCACGCGTCATGTGATGGTCGAATTCCAGATGCTGGGCGAGGAAGTCAAAGACTTTTACGTTCAGAGCCTGCAGCATGGACGACTAGAGAGCTACGAACCACCGATCAGCGAGATCATCTTGCGCCTAGCTAGCTCCTTCCCAGATACACCCTGGTCTTTCGTTGACGTGGGCGCGAATACAGGTATCTACACCCTGTCCGTCGCTGCATGTCATCCATTTGCCCATTGTCATGCGTTCGAGCCCGCTCCATCTATCAAGGACCTTCTACTGCGAAATATCTCTCTCAATCCTCATCTGAAGGCTCGGATCAGCTGCCATGCGGTTGGTCTGTCTTCGAGATCTGGCTTCGCAAAGTTTTACGAGACTAAAAACGACCAGGGGTTTGTTTCGACAAGTTCTTCCCTGCACGCACCAAAAGATCTACCCTACTCCGAGTATCCTGTTGAGCTGCAGAGGCTCGACGACCAGGCATTGGAGCACAAGGTTAGGCTGCTCAAGGTCGACGTGGAAGGACACGAGTTCGACGTACTTGAGGGTGGCAAGGAGACGATCCAAACTCATCGCCCTGTCATTATTTTCGAAGTGCTCAATAGTAACGGCGGGGCTCGCTTCAATACAATTGCGAGCGCTTTAAATTATTGTTTTTTTTCAATCATTGGCAACTCCTTCTGTTGCAGCTCAACATTCGTTTCTGGAGATCAGTTCAACTACATCCTGTGCCCTGCTGAGCAAACCTCAAACATACAGCGAATCTTGATCGATACTGGGCTTTCACCCCTATGATGTCATTAAGGCAAGACGTGGCTCTGCGGCCAATTCCTGAGATCAAGTCACATGATCACCTACCCCCCAGGGTATCCCTCAGTGACCGAGACGCTCTTCTATATTGCCAAAGAGTCTTATGCGAGACTTTCGAAAATGCCTACCGCGCGAGCACGTATGCGCGAACTCGTCCGTCGGATCCGCCGGTCGCGTACATCACCTTGGCTACACCTGACTATGCGTGGGGCACAAGAGTGCTATTGCGGACACTCAGACGTTATACCTCCGTTCCAATTCTAGTAATGATCCCCTCGAATTACTCGCTACATTCCGATGTGCAGGATGTATTTGCAATCAACGTACCTACTCTCTACAGGCAAGCAGACGGCGCCCGGAAGGAATTCTCTCAGACGTTTACAAAGCTATGGGCTTTTTCGCTGATAAATTTTCGCCGGATCGTTTTCCTCGATAGCGACACGCTCGTCCTTGGGAGTCTCGATGATCTTCTTGACGGAGACGAGTTTCTCGTCTGCCGCGACTCTGTCGAGTACGTCGAACTTAGTGCCTTCAACAGCGGACTTATGGCTTTCAGTCCAAAGCCCCACCTTTTTCAGAGAATCTTGGAGGAGGGCGCCACGGCTCCCACCAAAGACGGCGGCGACCAGGGACTTCTAAACTCCTTGTTCCGGGGCGAAGTGAAATATCTCGGCTCCGAGTTTAACGCCATAAAGCATTACCTTTATTTCCGGCATCCAGATCTACGGCAGCAAGATCTTCGAATGGTGCACTACATAGTCAAGAAACCGTGGGAGCTTTGGTACCGAGAAATCACTGACGCATTCTGCGTTGATCTTGAGGATCTCTGGACAAGCGAGTTAAGCCGCACAGAACTACTCGATCTCATAAGCCAATGGCGCAGGAACCAGTTTCTTGCGGAGCGTCCGCGGTTCGATGTCACCAGACAGCATCGCAAGAAGCGAAAGCGCAATAGAAACCTGGCGATCTGCGGATTGGCCGGCGCACTTATGTTTGGTTTGGGTGCGCTTGTTTGTCGAATGATGGAATGAAATGTTTTGCGCGCCAATCCATGCACCTCCTCATCGTCCTACCCCGTCGTTCCCCAGTTGACCGGGAAATCCCAAACTCGGTCGACCTATGCGTTCATGACCTTGTCGCCGCGAGCC
>Ga0207873_1003726_pt1 | contig 10760 bp, 9 predicted proteins | sample BGWIniCompost_FD_187373 | JGI IMG/M metagenome (GOLD analysis project Ga0207873, IMG submission 187373) | Cellulose adapted compost microbial communities from Newby Island Compost Facility, Milpitas, CA, USA - BGW Initial Compost (SPAdes)... ... | reverse complement strand
GGGAGCGGCTGAAGCGGTTCACCGAGCAGCTTTGGTCCCAGCTGCCGGTTGAGGTGGTGTATGCCGACGACGGGCAGGACGACGGCCCGTTCAGTGTTGCGGCGGCGTTGAACCGGGCTCGGGCCCGGGCGTCCCACGATCGGCTGCTGGTGCACGGCTGCGACCACATCCCACCCACCCCCGACAGGCTGTGGTGGATTCACGAGATGCTGGATCGGGTGCCGTGGACCGCCGTCTACGAAACCACCCGCGAGCTCACTGAGGACCACACCCGTGAGGTGTTGGACGGGGCGCCGATCGACGAAACCAAGTCCCGTGTCGTCCCCGCCTGCCAGGGCATCATCGCCATGCACGCCGACGTGTGGGATGCGGTCGGCGGAATGGACGAGCGGTTCGGGGCGAAGTGGGGGTATGAGGACACCGCCCAGCGCATCGCCCTGCACGCCCTGTATCCGCACGGGAATCCGCGCGGGTTCGGGCATGTGGTGACGCTGTGGCATCCGCCCCGCTGGGAGGCGGAGGGCACCGGGATGGACGCCAACCGGGACCTGGCCGCCGAATACGTGCAGGCGGCGCAAGAAGGACGGATGGCCGAGTACCTGGCTGCGCGAAGGGGGTGACGGGGTGGCGTTCCACGAGTTCGGATCGACCGTCACGCTCACTCTCGACGCTGACGAGCAGGCCACCGTGGCGATCCTCGTCACCGCCCCCAACGGCACCACCTCCACCCCCGCCCCGGCGTTCGCTGACGGGGTGTGGTCGGTGCAGGTGTTGGCGGACCAGTACGACCAGTGGCTGTACACGTGGACGGTTGACGGGGCTGCGGTCGACCAGGGCAGCTTCGTCGTCGGCGGGCCGTGGTATGCCACCGTCGCCGAGCTGCGCAAGACGATCAACCGGCGGCCGAACGACACCAGCGCCGACGAACTACTCGCCCTCGCGTTGACAGAGGCGAGCCGCAGTGTTGAGCAGTGGTGTGACGGGCGCAAGTTTTGGCTCGACGACACCCCATCCGTGAAGGTGTACCGGCCGTCGGAGGTCGGGTTCGCCGGGCCCGGGGTGGTGTGGGCGACCGAGCACGGCTGGCGGCTGTGGGTGCACGACATCGGCGCGGCCGGGTACACGGTTGAGACGTCCAGCGACGGCACAACCTGGACCACCCTCACGGAGGGTGTGGACTTCGAGACCTACCCGGACAACGCGCTGTCCCTGGGCCGGGCGATCGAAGCGCTCGTCTCCACCTCCGGGTGGCCGGCGCGGGTTCGGGTGACCGCCCGGTGGGGTTGGCCGGCGGTTCCCGCCGCCGTGTCGGGCGCGACCCGCATCCAAGCCCGCCGGCTCTACAGCCGCAAGGACTCACCGGAGGGCATCGCCGGGTCGTCCGAGTGGGGGCTGATTCGGGTGCCGAACTTGGACCCGGATGTGCGGGCGCTGCTGCGCGAGTTCCACACCGAAGCGATGATCGCGTAGGTAGATATGGATATCGAACTGATCCACCGGCGGATGGCTGAGGCGGTCAACGGGGCCCAGCTGAAGGGCAACAACCTGCAGGTCACCGCCACCCCGTACATCCCCAGACACTTCGAACCGCCCCACTTCTACATGTTCAACTGGCGGATCCGGTACGACCGCACGTTCAGCCCGAACCGCCAGAACATGCACGAGTTCACCACCACCTGGCATCTGGCGTTGGCGTTCGCCGACGACGAGGCGGCCGAGCAGGAAGCCAGCGCCCTGTCCGGGTCGGGTGAGCAGACCATCCGGGACGTCATCTTGGACGCCCGCGGCGCACCCGGTGAGTATGCACTGGGTGGGGCGGCGGACGACATCCGCCCCGTCACCGCATCAGGACCCAACGAAATCAACGTCGGCGACGTGCATCTGCTGGTCGTCGAATTCGTGTTCGACGTCATCGGCCACTAGGAGGCTTGTCGTGAAAGAGGTGTGGCTGAACGCGGCCTACTTCGTCGGCGCGGTCGACCTGACCAGCCAGACGAGCCGGATCGAGGCCGAATTCTCCGTGGCCGAGATCGAGTGCACCACCTTCGGCTCCGGCGGCGCCGAGGAGCTGGTGGGCGGCCTCGAGAGTGCGAACATCACCGCCTCCGGGTATGTGGACTACGGCGGCCAGTACGACGTCAACCGGGAGATGTACGCCAACCGGCGGGTGCTGCTGCCCCACACCATCGGCCCCTCCAATGCCGGCGCCGCCGTCGGGGTGGTGGCGTATGTGGTGAAGCCGCTCACCACCTCGGTGAAGGTGCTGGGCCCGGTGGGTCAGGTGCTGCCGTGGGAGGTGCAGGCCCGCGGCTCGTCCCGCGCCGGAGCCGGCGCGTTCCTCGTCTCCCCGAGTTCTGCGCTGTCCACCAGCGGCGACGGCACCCCGGTGGAGATCGGCGCCATCGGCGCCGGTCGGGCCGCGCTGGCCACGCTGCACGTGCTCGAGGTCACCGGCTCCGCCACCCTCGACGTGGTGATCGAGTCGGACGCCACCGGCGACTTCAACGGCTCCGAAACCCAGCAGATCACCTTCCCCCAGATGTCCGGTGTCGGCTCCCAGTTCAAGTCGATCGCGGGGCCGATCACCGACACCTACTGGCGTGCCACGTGGACGATCGGCGGTACTGGCACGGTCACCGCCGTCGTCGCGCTCGGCATCTCACTGTTCGCCGTCTGACCTAGCTCTCTCCCGTCCAGAGCACCACACCCGTTGGAACCCCGCCCGGTCGCGTCCGCGCCCGGGCTTTCGTGTATTGCCCGGGAGGGAACACATGCCGAAGCAGGTACTGCTCGACGCTGTCGTCGAGATCGCAGGCCAGGACCTGACCAACTACGTCAGCCAGGTGGAGCTCGAGTACAGCTACGCCGAGGTGGACGCCACCACCTACGGGTCTGGTGGCGCCGAGGAGCTGATCGGTGGGCTCGAATCCGGGTCGGTGACGTTCACGTTCCGCAACGACTACGCGCCCGGGGCTCTCGACGAGATTATGCGCGGTCTCGTGTCCCGCACCCCGCAGACGTTCGCCATCCGCCCGAACGCGGGGAACGTGTCGACCGCGAACCCCCAGTACAGCGGCAAGATCCTGGTCAACTCGTGGCAGCCGATCGCCGGCAACGTCGGTGACATCGCCGGCACCAGCCGCACCTACCGCAAGTCCGGCCGGCTCACGATCTCGACCAGCACCTGATCATGAACGTCGACATCGAGCCGGACGAGGACACGTTCCGGCGGCTCAAGCGGGCGTTGATGAACGCGGCCGATGGGCGGGAACTCTTCCGCGACTTGGAGAGGTCGTGGCGGGCGGCGGCGAGCGTCGCAGCAAACGATGCTCGCCGCTCCGCCCGAATGATCTCCGCCCCGCGCAGCCGGCATGAAGTGAGCCTGCGCAGAGCGATCGCCTCCGGTGTGCGGGTGCACGTGTCCACCGGCATCCAGCGGCGCGGCATCCGGTCCAAGGTGACCGGTGACGCGTCGGTGGCGATCGCCTGGCACCGGTCGTCGATGAAGAAGGCGGCACGAGGCAAGCACAAGCGCTACCCGCAGTCGATCCTGTGGCGGGCCGGTTGGCTGCTGAACAAGGGCAAGCGCTGGTCGCATCCGGTGTTCGGCCTGCAACCGGAGGTGGTGACCGGGGTGCCGCAGGCGAAGGGCTGGTTCGACGACTCCATCGAACCCCACATACCCGGAATGGTGCTGGCGATCCGCCAGTCCTACGAGGAACTCGTGGACCGCATCGAGACGCGGTCCCGTGGCAGGTAGAGAAAGGTGATCCCGTCCAATGGAACTCGTCTACAGGGTCAGCGACACCGAGGAGAAGGTTTTCGAACTGGACATCGAAGACCTCGACCTTGAGGAGTTGGGGCTGATCGAAACCTACTCCGGCAAGACCTACGAGCAGATCATGGAGTCGCTGGGCAAGGGTCGCGGGGTGTTCTCGATCCTGCGGCCGTTCCTGTTCGTCTACCTGCGCCGCGAGAACCCCGACATCGCGTACAGGGATGTGAGGCCGAAGCTGCGGCAGCTGCGGATGCGCCCCAGCCTGGACGAGCTGGAAGCCTTGTATGAGCGGGTGAACAGCGACAAGGACTACCCGAACCGGGAGCAGCTGCTGGCGGAGCTGCGGGACGACATCGCTGAGGCGCGGGCGCGTGGGGCGTCGGGAAAAGACGACGCTACCCAGACCCGAGAGAGTTCGTCGACGGCTCCGTCTCGGCGACGTGGGAGCGGTACCGTGACCGCCTCCACCTGATCGGCCATGTGCCCTACTGGCATCAGCCCCGGCTGAAGTTCCGCGACTTCTTCCATCTCCGAGTCCACATCGATGAGACGTTGAGGCGGGCGGGCAGCTCCGGGGGGTGAGCCGGTGGCTGATCTCGTCGTTCGGGCAACGCTTCGCGATGAGGTGTTGCCGAAGCTGGCGAAGATGGCCGCCGGTATCGCGGCGCTTGAGCGGCAGATGTCCGCGTCGCAGGAGCGGATGGCGCACAGCGCCCGCCGCTCAGGGTCGGCCACCGCCACCGAGGTTTTCCGGATCGACAACGCGATGCGGGCCAGCGCCCGGCGTATCGCCGCCCGGGCGTTGCTGATCGGTGGCGCCTTAGCGTCGGTGGCCGGGCATGCGGTGGCGTTGACGGGCGCCATCAGCCGACTGGTTGGTGTGCTCGGCACGCTGCCGACGTTGATGACCGCCGGTGCGGCGGGTGTGGCGTCGCTGATCCTCGGCTTCGTCGGGCTGGGTGCGGCGATGAAACGCACCGGCGGCGGGGCCGGCACATCAGCGAACCAGGTGGTGTCGGCGCAGCGGCGCATGGAGCTCGCCGCCCGGTCGCTGCGCGACGCACAGGAGGATCTGAACGACGCGTGGGAACGCGCCCGCGACCGGCTGCGCGACATCCAAACCGAGTACGAGGGCGCGAAGCTGGATGTTGAGCGCACCGCCCTCGCCATACGTGAGGCCGAGTTGCGGCTACGGGAGGCCCGCTCCTCCGGCGACCGCATGGAGCGGCTGCGCGCCGATCTGGAATTGCGTGAGGCCCGGCTCGCCCACATCGAAGCTCTGAACCGGCTCGAGGATGTCGAGCAGGAATACCAGGAGCGGATGGCGAAGGGCGTCGAAGGATCCGACGAGGTCCGGGAGGCCACCGAACGTCACGCCGACGCCCTGTATGAGCTGCAGGAAGCCCAGCAGGCGCTGAACGAGGCCCTGCAGGGTGGCGCCGGTGGGGGCGGAGGGGACGACGCCTATTCGAGGCTGTCCAAGAATGCCCGCAAGCTTGTCGACACGCTGCGCGCGTTGGGGCCGGCGTGGCGGGAGGTTCAGCAGGCGGTTCAGGACCGGCTGTGGGCCGGTGTCGCCGAGGCGGTGCAGCACCTGTCGGACCTGTATCTGCCGGTGATGCGCCGCCAGCTGCCGGAGATTGCGCAGGGCTGGAACAACATGTTCCTGTCGATCGCCGGGGTCGCCTCCCGTGCTGATCGGGTGCGGGACATCGACGAGTCGCTCGGCCTGATGGCTGTGATGTGGCAGCGGGTCGGCACCGCGTTCGGCAAGTTCTTCGACGGCTTCCTGGACTGGGTGCGGGTCGGCGCCGACTTCATGCCCCGGCTGGGTGCGTGGGTGGACTCGCATGCGGAGAAGTGGCGCCGCTGGTCGGCTGAGGTGCGCGCCACCGGCCGGGCCCACCAGTGGATCGAAGACGCGCTGCGCACCGGCCACCTGCTCAACGAGCTGTTCAAGTCGTGGGGCAGGTCGCTGCGGGAGATCATCCGGTTGGGTGCGGACGACACCCTGCTTGGCCGGCTGGTTGAGGGGTCCCGCGCGTTCGAACGCTGGCTTGCCACCGCCGAAGGGCAGCAGCGGATCACCGAGATGTGGGATCGGGCCCGCCAAGTCGGCTCCGCGCTGTGGGAGGTTGTGAAGCAGGTCGTCGACATCATCTCCCAGTTGGATTTGGGTGCGGCGGTGCCGCTGCTGCAGGCGTTCGCGAACGCGCTCGGTGTCATGTCCGAGCACATGGGCGTGGTCAACACGCTGCTGAGCCCGATCGTGCTCAGCATGGTGGCGTTGTCGGTGGCCACCAAAGGCGCGCTGGCGGCCCAGAACCTGTACAACGCGGCGTTCGGTCGGTTCATCACCCTCGGCAAGGAAGGTGCGGGCAGCTTCTCCAGGCTGGGCATCGCCGCCGGTGCGTTCGGCTCCTACCTGATGTCGGTGGCCATCGCCGGCACCACGGTCGCGAACATCTTCGGTAAGGATCTGAACCCGCGCACCAACGACCTGGCCAAGAGCTTCGAGCGGTTGGCGAAGACCGGCCAGGTGGGCGGTGAGGCGGCCCGGCTGTTCGGCGACGACCTCAACGGCCTGCGCAACGCGATCGTGGAGCTCAACGCCGTCCCCGACTGGCTGCGCAACTGGACCCGGACCATCGACCAGTTCACCGGCATCGGTTCGAAGTTCAACTGGACCGTGTCGAACATGGAGGAACGGGTTCGGGCCGCCGATGACGCGCTGGCGCAGATGGTGCGCACCGGTCGCACCCAGGAGGCGGTGGACGCGTTCCAGGCCCTGATAAACGCGATGGGTCTGCAAGAGTTCCCGCTGGAGAAGCTGAAGAAGCTGTTCCCGGAGTACTTCGCCGCTCTCGACGCGGGCAATGACGTCCAGTGGGATGCGGCCGCGGCCGCGGACGCGTCCGCCAGGGCGTGGCACGAGGCAGCCGGGGCCCTAGACACCTACATGGACAAGATCCAGGAGCAGACGGATCCTGTTTTCCGCTACATCAAAGCCCAGGAGCGGGTTGCCGCCGCCCAGGCCGAGGTGAACCGGCTCGTCAGCGAGGGCAAGCAGGGCACGCCGGAGTATGAGCGGGCCCTGCTGGATCTGACCGAGGCCACCCTGGAGGTTCAGGGGGCCATGGCGGACGCGGCGAGGGTGGACAAGACCATCCTCATCCCGGCCCTTGAAGACCTGGTTGACCAGGGCATCCTCACGAGGGATCAGGTCAACCAGATCACCGGTGCGCTGCGCACGGCCGAGGATCAGGCCAAGCGCATGAACAACATGCGCACCCGCATCTACCTGGATGTGGTGGCCAACACCGTCGAGTTGCAGAAGCTCATGTCCGGCTACTACGCCCAGTACGGGGCGTTCTTGGCGGCCGGGTATCGGGCGAAGGGCGGCCCGGTGAAGGCTGGTGAAGCGTACGTGGTCGGTGAGGAGGGCCCGGAGCTGTTCGTTCCGAACCGCTCCGGGATGATCTTGCCGAACTCGGCCACCCAGCCCGCCACCATGGCTACCCAGAAGGTTGTGGTTGAGGTGGATGTTCGCGGCGGCGACTCCGAGTTGAAGCGCCTGTTCCAGAAGATGATCCGCATCTACGGGGCTCAGGCGTTCGGGCTGCAGCCCGCCTAGTTGCGGCGGCGGAACAGGTAGTAGCCGACTGTCCGGCCCGACACAGCGATCTGCTGCCCGGACGACATGAACTTGTCCCGCGACTCTTGGGAGCTGGGCACGAACACCACCGTGCCGTTGACCAGCTCCCACCCCTCGGAGCAGATCCCGTTCAGCACCGCGTTGACGTCGATGTCGTGGTGGCTGACCGAATCGCCCATCATCGGCACGATCTCGCCCCGATGGGTGGCAAGGTCGATTGTCGCCTGGAATATGACGTCACCGCGCTCGTACGCCAACCTGGCTTGGCCTTGGGGGGTTTTCAGCCAGCGCTCGTAGTGGCGCTGCTGCTTCTCCGCCGCCTTCTCCTCGGCGGTTTTGCTCGAGAACAGTCCCATGCTCGGCGAGTGTGCCGGCCGGGCGTCAAGGTCAGATCAGCCGTTCGGCCGGTTCTACCCCGCTATCCAAGCCGGCCAGGCGCAGGGCTGTCTCCATGTCCTGCACCGCACAGCCGACGGTGAGCTCGGTCATCCAGTTCACGCCGCCGGTGGGGGATTGGGCGATTCGCTTCCGCAGAAGCGCAACAAGATCCCGTTTCTGGTTTCGGAAACGCATAAGCCGAGTGTTGTTGCCACCTTGCAAGAGCGCAAGAGGGGCGGTGACGGATGGCCTACCCGGAGGATCCGCTTCCTGTCGTCATCGAGTTCTGGGACGGCTCCCAGTGGGTGGACATCACCGGGTACACGTTCGCTCGCCGCGGCGGCGGGATCGAGATCGAACGTGGCTTCCCGGACGAGGGCAGGGAGCCGGAGCCGTCCCGGGCGACGCTGACCCTCGACAACCGGGACGGGCGGTTCTCGCCGCGTAACCCGGGCGGGCCCTACTACGGGAAGATCGGCCGCAACACCCCGGTGCGGGTGCGGATCGTGGGCGACATTTCGGGCGACGGGTATCTGCACATCGAAGACGAGAACCACCTCGGCCCTCTCTCGAGCGTCCGTAATCTCTCTGTTGGAAGCATCAATGTAACTGAAGACCTGGATGTCCGGGTGGATGTGCTGTCCTTCGGCTGGAAAACTGGGTCGTCCCTGGCGGCGATGTACCCGTCGTTCGACGGCGATAAGTCCTGGGCGCTTCTTGTGACGACCGACGGTTTGCTGCGGCTGATCTGGACAACGGACGGCACAGACAGCGGGAGCGTCATCGCCGAATCGACCGTGGCTGCGCCACTCGTTGACGGGCAACGGAAGGCCGTACGGGCCACACTCGATGTGGACAACGGCTCATCCGGCTGGACAGTAACGTTCTACACGGCCGACACCATCGACGGACCCTGGACTCAGCTCGGGTCTCCTGTGACCGGTTCCGGCGTCACGTCGATCTTCCCGGCAAACTGGTTCATCGAGATCGGGCACGATACGACCTTCTTTGGGTCCTACCCGGAGATGCGGATCTACGCCGTCCAGGTGCTGGATGGTATCGACGGCGACCCGCTCGCCGACCTGGACTTTAGAGGCCAGACGCAAGATCCAGCCAGAGAGAACTTTCAGGACGATGCCGGCACTTGGTGGGAGATCGCGAGCGGGCCCGCGCAACGCATGTGGCTCGTCCAGCCCGGCATCCGCATGGTCGGCGAGGTCAGTGAGTGGCCGACCCGGTGGGACGTGTCGGGTCAAAACGTCGAGACGGCAATCACGGCTCAGGGCGTTCTGCGGCGGTGGAGGCAAGGCGGGTCACTGGCCCGGACACCGATGCGGTCCGTGATGCAGGCGTATGACCCGACCTACGGTCTGATGGCCTACTGGCCCATGGAGGAGGGGAGCCAAGCGACATCGTTCGCGTCCGGCCTACGTGAGGGCGGGTCACCGCTGAAGTACCGCGGTGAACGGCCGGACTCTGGTGAAAACGGCATCGGCCCCCTGCTGGGCTCTGATCGAATCCCTGTGCTGAACGCCAAAACCACTCTCCGCGGCGCCATAAGAAATACCCCATTCTGGCCCGTAACCGACTTCTCGCTTGGCTGCGTCATGGACGTCCCCCCGACGACGGGCTGGGCTGACAACACGCCAATCATCTGGGTTGAGCAGCCCGGTTCGGTCGCCGTTTGGGAGATTCGCTACAAGTCCGGGTCGGGGGGCGACCTCCAAGTGCGTGCGCTGGACGCGTCCGGCGCCGAACTAGCCGCCAGCTCAACGCTTGACTTCAACATCGACGGCGAGCGCTTTTGGCTGTACTTCGAAGTCGTTCAAAGCGGCAGCAACATCGCTTGGGCGGTCGAAACTTGGATGGTTGACGACGACGGCGTGTCGGCGTCCATCAGGACGCGCCGAAGCGGCACCTTCTCCAACCTCACGCTCAACCCTCCAACCGGCGTTGTGGTGGCGCCGTATGGTGGGCTGAACGAGCTTGCCATAGGCCACATTGCCGTTCTCGGCCAGGATTTCCTAGGCCAGCTCGGCGGTCACCCCGGCGACGTTGGGCAGGCCATGATCTCCTTCGCCGGCGAGACGGCTGCCGTGAGGGCCCACCGCCTCGCGACCGAAGCCGGTGTCAACCTCCGGATTCGCGGCACGGCTCTCGACGTGTTGTTAAAGGGCGACACCAAGACGGTCGCCATGGGTCCACAAGCCATCCCCTCCACGGTCGCCGACGCCTTCAACGAAACCTGGGCAGCCGACCAAGCTCTCGTGTTCGAGACCCGTAACCGGCTGGGACTCACCTTCCGCATCCGCCAGTCGCTGTACAGCCAGCCGGTCGCGGTCACCTTGGACTACACGGCCGGTGGCGAGGTCGCCCCGGATCTGGAGCCGATCGATGACGATCAGCGGGTCCGCAACGACATCGAAGTCCGGCGAAAGAACGGCTCCTCATTTCGGGCCGTGGACTCCACCACCCGCATGGGTGTCCAAGACCCACCCAATGGTGTTGGCAGGTACGAGGAGCAGGTCGAGGTCAACCTCTACTCTGACGACCAGCTGGAGCAGCATGCCTACTGGCGGTTGCATTTGGGCACGTGGGATGAGGCCCGATTCCCGCGGGTAACTATCAACATGGCCGCGCTGGCTGCGGCCGGCAAAACCGATCTGATCGCCAACATCTGCGCCCTCGACGTCGGCGACCGTATCCAGATCGTCAACCTGCCGATCTGGGCCGGCACGATCGACGGTGTCGCGGATCTGCTGGTGTTGGGCTACAGCGAGCAGATCGGCCACCCCACCGAGTGGACGATCACGCTCAACTGTGTGCCGGCCGGTCCGTACAACATCGCCAGGTACGCAGCCAGCACCGCCACTGTTGCGGACAACCCGTCCCGGTATCAGATCACCGGCTGCACCACCCGCGCCGCCTTCGACACCACCACCGACTCGG
>Ga0207873_1003725_pt1 | contig 10765 bp, 8 predicted proteins | sample BGWIniCompost_FD_187373 | JGI IMG/M metagenome (GOLD analysis project Ga0207873, IMG submission 187373) | Cellulose adapted compost microbial communities from Newby Island Compost Facility, Milpitas, CA, USA - BGW Initial Compost (SPAdes)... ... | reverse complement strand
CGGGCGGTGGGGATGCCCTGGTGGGTGTCGCTCCGGGAGCCGGTGGCGGCGGCGCCTGCGGGCGGGTGTCCGGGGGTTCTGGGAGGCGCCGCGTCCTTTCCGACGCCATGGGGCCGGCCGCTGTACGTGCCCGTCCCGCTCCCGGTCGCCTCCCGCGGGTCGGCGGGGTGACCGGCGGGCCCCCCGGTCACGTGCGGCGCCGCGGCGGCCGGGGCTGCCCCGTCCGGAGCCCGGTCGTGCCGTGCGCCGCCGGTGACCGGGGCGCCGGTGTCCGGGGCCTGCTCCGTGCGCCCGGAGACCCGGCGGCCCATCGGCGGGCGCGGGTGCTCGGGGCGGGACTCCACGTCGGGGGCGCCGCCCTGGGGCGGCACCTCGGTCCGGGTGCCCGGGACGCCGGTGACGTGTCGCCCGGGGCCCTCGGGGGCCCCGGACCCCTGCGTGCCGTACCTGCCGAGGGGGCCCTGCGGGTCGTCGGGCCCTTGCGGGCCGCCGACGCGGACGTGGCCCTCGCTGTCCGGGGTCGTGGGCGTACGGGCCGCCGGGCCCTCGGACGGGGTGAGGCGCAGCGCCGACTCGCCTATGCGCAGCAGGGCGCCGGGGGGGAAGCGGACCGGGCGCTGCCCGATTCGCCGTCCGTCCAGCGTGGTGCCGTTGGTGGAGCCGAGGTCGGCGACCGAGACCCGGCCGTCCGGGGCGACCGTGACCGCGCAGTGCAGCCGGGAGACGTCCGGGTCGTCCAGCGGCACATCGGCGTCGGCGGAGCGCCCGATACGGATCTCCCCGCCGTGCAGCAGATGCACCCCGCCCGCGTCGGGACCGGCGACCACGTGGAGCCGGGTCGGGGCGTCGTCCAGCTCGGGGTGCGGCTCGGGGACGCCCGGGGCGCCCACGGCCAGCACCGCGCCGTCGATCAGCGGCGGCTCGCCCAGGGTGCAGCGCTGGGCGTCCAGCCGCTGCTCGCCCGCGTACAGCACGGGTGTGCCCGTGGAGCCCTCGCCGCCGGGGACCGCGGAGGCCAGCGCCGAGGCGACCGCGGCCAGCGCCGTGCCCGCGGGCGCCGTGACCAGCACGTCGCGGCGTGTGGCCCGGTCCCGCGCCGAGGCGGCCGGACCCAGCGGGTCTACGACGGTCAGCCGGATCTGCATCGCCGTCAGCGGTCCCTTCTGCGCGGGCGCGGAAAAGCCCCCACCCCGCACGAGCACGTCGGCCAGTACTGCCCCGCATCCTCGCACCTGACACCGACAGCGCGCCCGCCGCTCCGCAACAAGTGATCTTGATTGGTCGGCTCTGCCCGCAAAAGTGCCTGGCGACGCAGGCGCGGGCGCCCGATTGAGATCGGTCACGTCCGTTTTCGGCAACCGGGCGACCGAGGTGAGCGTCTTTCCTTCGAACAGGCGCGGGATCGTGTACGTAAGACCCACAGAACGACGACAGCCCGGTCTCGCGCACCTCGGCCAGGGAACGTCCGCACGGCCGCGCCGTCCGCCCGGAGAGCGGGCAGGCGCACCTGCGCGGACACCCCCTAGAGTGGGTCGGACGGCAATAGGCCACCAGTAGGGCTAGCAAGCAGCAGGGAGCGCGTGACGTGCGGCCAGTCGGCAGCAAGTACCTCCTCGAGGAGCCGCTCGGTCGCGGCGCCACGGGCACCGTGTGGCGTGCGCGCCAGCGGGAGACCGCGGGTGCCGAGGCGGCCGTGCCCGGACAGCCCGGCGAGACCGTCGCGATCAAGGTCCTCAAGGAGGAGCTCGCGAACGACGCCGATGTGGTGATGCGCTTCCTGCGGGAGCGCTCGGTGCTGCTCCGGCTGACCCACCCCAACATCGTCCGGGTCCGCGACCTGGTCGTCGAGGGCGACCTGCTGGCGCTGGTCATGGACCTCATCGACGGTCCCGACCTGCACCGCTACCTGCGCGAGAACGGCCCCTTCACCCCGGTCGCCGCCGCCCTGCTCACCGCGCAGATCGCGGACGCGCTCGCCGCCAGCCACGCCGACGGCGTGGTCCACCGGGACCTGAAGCCGGCCAACGTCCTGCTCAAGCAGGAGGGCGACCGGCTGCACCCGATGCTCACCGACTTCGGCATCGCCCGCCTCGCCGACTCGCCCGGCCTCACCCGCACCCAGGAGTTCGTCGGCACGCCCGCCTACGTCGCGCCCGAGTCGGCCGAGGGCCGCCCGCAGACCTCCGCCGTGGACGTCTACGGCGCCGGCATCCTGCTGTACGAGCTGGTCACCGGCCGTCCGCCGTTCTCCGGCGGCTCCGCGCTCGAGGTGCTGCACCAGCACCTGAGCGCCGAACCGCGCCGGCCCTCCACCGTCCCCGACCCGCTGTGGACGGTCATCGAGCGCTGCCTGCGCAAGAACCCCGACGAGCGCCCCAGCGCCGAGAACCTCGCCCGCGGCCTGCGCGTGGTCGCCGAGGGGATCGGCGTGCACGCGAGCACCGCGCAGATCGCCGCCGCCGAGAACGTCGGCGCGCTGCTCATGCCCGACCCGGCCCCCGCGCCGGTGCCCGGCTCGAACGGCTCGTCCGGGGACGCCGACCCCACGCAGGTGCTGCCGCAGGGAGCCGGCTCCTACGACCCGAACGCCGCGACCAGCGTGCTGCCGCAGACCGGCGGCCCGTCCGGGCCCGCCGGCCGGTCCGGCGCCGCCGACCCGACGGCCGTCATGCCTCCGGTGCCGCCGGGGCCGCCCGGCGGCCAGGCGCCCGGGCCCGAGGAGCCGCACCCCTGGCAGACCCAGCTGCGCGCGGCCCGCGACCGCAACGAGCAGACCCAGGTCCAGTACCTGGACCCCAGCCAGGACCCGCTGCGCCGCCGCCCCCAGCGGCAGGTCGCCCGGCCGCAGCAGCCTCCCCAGCGGCGCCCCCAGCCGCAGCAGCCGCCGGCCGGCTACGGCTACCCGCCCCAGCCGCAGCGCTACGCCACCCCGCAGCCGCCCGCGCCGCCGCAGCCGCAGCCCCAGCGGTACGCGCCGCCGCCCGCGCCCGAGCCGCAGCGGCCCCGGCGCGAACCCCGGCCGCCGCGGCAGCGCAGCGCCAACCCGATGCGGATCCCCGGCCTGGGCTGCCTCAAGGGCTGCCTGTTCACGCTGGTCATCCTGTTCGTCGCGGGCTGGCTGATCTGGGAGCTGAGCCCGCTGCAGGAGTGGATCGGCACCACCAAGGGCTACTGGGACCAGCTCACCGACTGGGTCGGCAGCGTGACCGGCTGGCTCGAGGAGCTCGGCGGCTCCGGCACGAACGATCCTGCGGCCTGAGAGCGGGCCAGAGCAGCCCTGGGCGGGATGGAGCAGGCCTGAGCGCCGACGGCGTGTTTGCTGATTTGTCGACATCCAGCAGGTGATTTCCGTCTCTGCGGTGAAGCCAGGCTTCCCGGACGCGTAGTTTTAGCGACAACACGCGTCGGTAGGAGCAGTCTTGGCACGGAAGATCGGCAGCCGGTACACCGCCCACCAGATCCTCGGGCGGGGCAGCGCCGGCACGGTGTGGCTGGGCGAGGGCCCCGAGGGGCCCGTCGCGATCAAGCTGCTGCGGGAGGATCTCTCCTCCGACCAGGAGCTGGTCGGCCGCTTCGTGCAGGAGCGCACCGCGCTGCTCGGTCTGGAGCACCCGAACGTCGTCTCGGTCCGTGACCTGGTGGTCGACGGCAACGATCTCGCACTGGTGATGGACCTGGTCCGCGGCACGGACCTGCGCACCCGCCTGGACCGCGAGCGCAGGCTCGCCCCTGAGGCGGCGGTGGCCATCGCGGCGGACGTCGCCGACGGGCTGGCGGCGGCGCACGCGGCCGGGGTGGTGCACCGGGACGTCAAGCCGGAGAACGTTCTGCTGGACATGCAGGGCCCGCTCGGCCCCGGCGGCTCGCACAAGGCGCTGCTGACCGACTTCGGCGTGGCGAAACTCATCGACGCCCCGCGCCGGACCCGGGCGACGAAGATCATCGGGACGCCCGACTACCTGGCACCGGAGATCGTGGAGGGCCTGCCGCCGCGCGCCTCCGTCGACATCTACGCCCTGGCCACGGTTCTGTACGAGCTGCTGGCGGGCTTCACGCCGTTCGGCGGCGGGCACCCCGGGGCGGTGCTGCGCCGGCACGTCACGGAGACGGTGGTGCCGCTGCCGGGGATCCCCGACGAGCTGTGGCAGCTGCTGGTGCAGTGCCTGGCGAAGGCGCCGGCCTCGCGGCTGCGGGCCTCGGAGCTGGCGGCGAGGCTGCGGGAGCTGCTGCCGCTGCTGGCCGGGATGCCGCCGCTGGACGTGGACGAGCCGGATGTGGAGCCGGTACGGGAGGAGGACGGCGAGCCGGAGGAGCCGGTGCCGTCGCCCGGGCCCGTGCGCAGGGGGGCGGTCCCGCTGGTGCCGGGTGCGCGCCCCTCCGACTCCAACCGGGACACCCACACGTCGATGCGGGTTCCCGCCCCCGACGAACTCGCCGGCGGCGCCCACGGTACGGCCCGGGCGCCCCGGGCCGCCGGTGCGCCCCGCCCGGGCTCCGCCCGCAACCGCGCCGCCACCCGCCGCCGGCGCCTCACCCTCGCGGCGTGCACCGTGGCCCTCCTCACCGCGGTGGGCGTAGGCACCTGGCTGGCCGCATCCTCCGACGAGGAGGCCCCGCCTCCCCAGGACACCAGGAACTCCGCCCCCGCCACACCCTGACCTGCCCGGTCCCCGCCCCTCGCGGCCCGGTGCGACCCACCACGGCCGGGCGCGCCTCGTGCTCCTGCCGCCTTCTCGCCGGCCTGCGCCGCCCGAGGCGTTGCGCGCGGGGTGGCCCTGGCGGTCGGGGGTGTGTGGCGGCCCGCGCGGTCGGGCGGGGCTCGTGTCCTTGCGCCGCCCTGTCGTCCTCCCGGGGCGCCCGATGGGGGGTGCCTTGAAGGGCTGGCTGCGCCCCGACGTGCGCGTTGGCCTTTCAGGTGACCGGTTCGGGTGGTGGGCGGGCACGGAACGGGGTCTGGGGCGCGGGGCCCCAGGCGGGAGCATTCAGGCCCGTCGGGTGGCGGGGTGGGCACCGGGCCCGGGGGCCGGGGCGGAGCCCCAGGAGGGTGCAGGAGGGTGGGGATGCAGCAAGGCGAGTCGCGTGGGTGGGAGGGATGAGGGCGGGCCAGTGGGTGACCGGGGGCCGGACGGCGTGCACAGTGGGCGGAGGAAGCAGTACCGGGAGCCGTTACGCTGGAGGTGTGGCAGTCGTCGACGTATCCGAAGAGCTCAAGTCCCTCTCCTCGACCATGGAGTCGATCGAGGCCGTTCTGGACCTCGACAAGATGAGGGCAGAAATCGCCGTGCTCGAGGAGCAGGCGGCCGCGCCGTCCCTCTGGGACAACCCGGAAGAGGCGCAGAAGATCACCAGCAAGCTCTCCCACCTCCAGTCCGAGGTCAGGAAGGCTGAGGCACTGCGAGGCCGGATCGACGACCTCGCCGTGCTGTTCGAGATGGCCGAGGAGGAGGACGACCCGGACACCCGCGCCGAGGCCGAGGCCGAGCTCGCCGAGGTGAAGAAGGCCCTCGACGAGATGGAGGTCCGCACCCTCCTCAGCGGCGAGTACGACGCCCGCGAGGCGCTGGTCAACATCCGCGCCGAGGCCGGCGGCGTCGACGCCGCCGACTTCGCCGAGAAGCTCCAGCGCATGTACCTGCGCTGGGCCGAGCAGCACGGCTACAAGACGGAGCTCATCGAGACCTCGTACGCGGAGGAGGCCGGCATCAAGTCGACCACCTTCGCCGTCCGCGCCCCCTACGCCTACGGCACGCTCTCGGTCGAGCAGGGCACCCACCGCCTGGTGCGCATCTCGCCCTTCGACAACCAGGGCCGCCGCCAGACGTCCTTCGCCGGCGTCGAGGTGCTCCCCGTCGTCGAGCAGTCCGACCACGTCGACATCGACGAGTCCGACCTGCGCATCGACGTCTACCGCTCCTCCGGCCCCGGCGGCCAGGGCGTGAACACCACCGACTCGGCGGTGCGCATCACGCACATCCCCACCGGCATCGTGGTCTCCTGCCAGAACGAGCGGTCGCAGATCCAGAACCGCGCCACCGCGATGAACGTCCTCCAGGCCAAGCTGCTCGAGCGGCGCCGCCAGGAGGAGCAGGCCAAGATGGACGCACTCAAGGGCGACGGCGGCAACTCCTGGGGCAACCAGATGCGTTCGTACGTCCTGCACCCGTACCAGATGGTCAAGGACCTGCGCACGGAGTACGAAGTCGGCAACCCCGAGGCCGTGTTCAACGGCGAGATCGACGGCTTCCTCGAGGCCGGCATTCGCTGGCGCAAGCAGCAGGGCAAGTAAGCTCCCGCGGCGGGCGGGTCACCGCGCACGCCGCTTTGTCGACAAGGCAACTGCCGCCCCGCGGGCGGCGGTTGTCTTTCTCGTCGGTGCCACGCGCCCCGGATGTCTGGGTTTTACATCACACTCACAGCTTCGTCGTTCGGCAAAGCGCCCGTTCCAGGACATCGCGCACGCAACGCCCTTGACGTCCTTTTGAAAACTGGGAAGGGTGAAACGCGGCATGCGTATCTCTGGGGCGCATGTGAACCGGGGGGCGTTTCTGCACTGTCACCTCCGTCGATCACGGCCCCCGAGCGCCGCCTCACTGACGATGAGCTACTGGGGGTAGCAACCACATGACCAAGAAGACGCGGATCCGTGTCGCACGGATCGCGGCCGGCGCCGTGATCGCGGCCGGTGCCTCGCTGACCGCCGCCGGTGCGGCCTCCGCCCTCGACATAGGCGTGAGCGCCGGTGTCAACGAGGAGGGCGTCGGCGTCGGCGTCGGCGTGGGCCTCGGCGAGGAGGACGAGCCCGGCGAGGAGCCCACCGAGCCGGAGACCCCGCCCACCACCATGCCCGAGGAGCCCAGCGGGGAGCCGACGGAGCCGGAGGAGCCGACCGAGGAGCCCACCGAGCCGGGTGAGCCGACCGAGGACCCCACCGAGCCGGGTGAGCCGACCGGGGACCCCACCGAGCCGGGTGACGACGGCAACGCCGGCGGTGGCGGCAACGGCGTCGACCCCGACGGCGGCGCCGCCGCCCAGGAGGAGGGCTCGTCCTCCCTGACCGACACCGGCGAGGAGGCGCCCGCCGCCTCCGCCCAGGGCAACGGCAAGGAGCTCGCCGAGACCGGTGCCGCCGAGACGACCTTCCTGGTCATCGGCGCCGCCACGATGATCGCCGGTGGCATCGGCTTCCGTGTGCTGCCGCGCGTGATGGCCGGCCGCGGCGGTGCCGCCGCCTGACGGTAGCGGCCCGCGTACGGAGCGTACGCACAGGCGACACAGAGGGGCTCGGAGCGCGACCTGCGCTCCGGGCCCCTCGGGCGTTCGGGCGTCTGCCGCGTCCTGCCTGCTGCGTCCGCCGCGAGCAGGGGCGGGCGGCGGTGAGTCGGTGCGGCGGCTGCCGGCTACGTCACACGGTCTGGTGGGCGAGCAGCGCCAGCGCCGCCACCAGGACCGCGAGGAGCGCGATCAGCGTCATCGGGTTCAGCCCCGCGAAGAAGTTCTCCTGCTGCAGCCGCTCGCGGTTGGCGCGGCACACCGGGCACCGGCCCTCGTTCACGGGCGCTGCGCAGTTCGCGCACACCAGCCGGTCGTACGTCATGCGCTCGCCCTCCTTAGACCGGTTCCCTGCAGTCAACGCCCGCGGCGGTGCGAACGTTCCCCTTCCACTGTGCCAGGTTCCCGCCGAGCGTGCGCCGGACGCCCGCCAAAGGGGGGCTTGACAAGAGGGCGAAAGCGGCCTCCGGTGCCGGACAGTCCGTACAAAGCGCACAAGCCTCGCGCAACCCTCGCCGGTGACTGCGGTCCGGGTTCCGGTTCGCGTATGGTCACGCTCATCTACCCCCGGCGACCCGTGGTGCATCCGTGATCCGATTCGACAATGTCTCCAAGGTCTACCCAAAGCAGACCCGCCCCGCACTCAGGGATGTGTCCCTGGAAGTGGAGAAGGGCGAGTTCGTGTTTCTCGTGGGATCCTCCGGCTCCGGAAAGTCCACCTTCCTGCGGCTGATCCTCCGCGAGGAGCGGGCCAGCCACGGACAGGTGCACGTCCTGGGCAAGGATCTCGGCCGCATCTCCAACTGGAAGGTGCCGCAGATCAGGCGCCAGCTGGGGACGGTCTTCCAGGACTTCCGCCTGCTGCCGAACAAGACGGTCGCCGAGAACGTCGCCTTCGCGCAGGAGGTCATCGGCAAGTCCCGGGGCGAGATCCGCAAGTCCGTGCCGCAGGTGCTCGACCTGGTCGGGCTCGGCGGCAAGGAGGACCGCATGCCCGGTGAGCTCTCCGGCGGTGAGCAGCAGCGCGTGGCGATCGCCCGCGCCTTCGTCAACCGGCCCAAGCTGCTCATCTGTGACGAACCCACCGGCAACCTCGACCCGCAGACGTCCGTCGGCATCATGAAGCTGCTCGACCGCATCAACCGGACGGGCACCACCGTGGTGATGGCGACGCACGACCAGAACATCGTGGACCAGATGCGCAAACGCGTCATCGAGCTGGAGAAGGGCCGCCTCGTGCGCGACCAGGCACGCGGCGTCTACGGCTACCAGCACTGACCGACCGGCTCCACGGAAAGGCTTGACCAGACGCCATGCGCGCCCAGTTCGTTCTGTCGGAGATCGGTGTGGGTCTCCGCCGCAATCTGACGATGACCTTCGCCGTCATCGTCTCCGTAGCCCTGTCGCTCGCCCTGTTCGGCGGGTCGCTCCTGATGAGCGACCAGGTCAACACCATGAAGGGCTACTGGTACGACAAGGTCAACGTCTCGATCTTCCTGTGCAACAAGAACGATGCCGAGTCCGACCCCAACTGCGCCAAGGGCGCGGTGACCGAGGACCAGAAGAGCCAGATCAAGGCCGATCTGGAGAAGATGTCGGTGGTCGACACGGTCACCTACGAGTCGCAGGACGAGGCGTACAAGCACTACAAGGAGCAGTTCGGCGACTCCCCGCTGGCCAGCTCCCTCACCCCGGACCAGATGCAGGAGTCGTACCGCATCAAGCTCAAGGACCCGGAGAAGTACCAGGTCATCGCGACCGCCTTCGACGGGCGTGACGGGGTGCAGTCCGTGCAGGACCAGAAGGGCCTGCTGGACAACCTCTTCGAGCTGCTCAACGGCATGAACTGGGCGGCACGGGCGGTGATGGCGCTGATGCTGGTGGTCGCCCTGATGCTGATCGTCAACACGGTGCGCGTCTCCGCGTTCAGCCGCAGGCGGGAGACCGGCATCATGCGCCTGGTCGGTGCCTCCGGCTTCTACATCCAGGCGCCGTTCATCATGGAGGCCGCGGTCGCCGGGCTCATCGGCGGCACCCTCGCCTGTGCCTTCCTGCTGATCGGCCGGTACTTCCTGATCGACCACGGGCTCGCCCTGGCCGACCAGCTGGAGCTGATCAACTTCATCGGCTGGGACGTGGTGTTGGCGAAGCTGCCGCTCATCCTCGCCACGAGCTTCCTGATGCCGGCGTTGGCCGCGTTCTTCGCGCTGCGCAAGTACCTGAAGGTGTGACATGTGCCAAGAAGGGGCGTGCGGTCAACGGGCCGTGCGCCCCTTCGCGTTGTCCTAGACTCACCGGCATGTCAGGTCGTGACCTGTTCTGTCAGCCCCGCCGCATCCGCCGCGGGGCCGCCCTGACATTGGTGTTCGCCAGTGTGCTGGTCGCGGGCGCCGCCACCGGTTCGCTCCCCGAGGCGAACCGCAGGACCGCGGCGGAGTCGGGCCGTTCGGCCGCCCGCGCCCCGCACCGGGCGGATGTCGCACGGGCGGCCGAGGAGGCGATGGCCGACGGCACCTCCCCGATGGAGGCCGCGCAGCGCGCCGTCAGCCGCAGCGGTGACCGCTGGGGCGCCGTCTACTCGGCGGGCGAGTACGAGGAGTTCGAGGAGATCCTCGACGGCGAGTACACCGGCGTCGGCCTGTGGGCCCGCGAGCGCGACGGCCGCATCGAGGTCACCCGGGTGGGCAGCGGCACCCCCGCCGAGGAGGCCGGCATCCGCCCCGGCGACCGGCTGCGCAGCGTCGACGGCCGGAAGGTGGACGGACGCCCGGTCACCGAGGTCGTCGCCATACTGCGCGGCGACACCACCGAGGAGCCCGCGGGCAGCTCCGTGCGCGTCGGCCTCGAGCGCGGCGCCCGGGTGTGGACCGAGACGCTGCGCCGGGTCCGCCTGTCGCGGGACTCCGTCACCGTCCGCGAGCTGCCGGGTCCGGTCACCCTGATCAAGGTGGCCGCCTTCACCAAGGGCTCCGGCGCCGAGGTCCGCCGGGCCGTGCGCCGCAGCCCGGCCGGCACCGGGATCGTCCTCGACCTGCGCGGCAACTCCGGCGGGCTGGTGGCCGAGGCCGTCACCGCCGCCTCCGCCTTCCTCGACGGCGGCCTGGTCGCCACCTACGACGTCGACGGCGAGCAGCGTGCCCTGCACGCCCGCGCCGGCGGCGACACCACCAGACCCCTGGTCGCGCTCGTCGACGGCGGGACGATGAGCGCGGCCGAACTGCTCACCGGCGCCCTGCAGGACCGCTCCCGGGCGGTGGTCGTCGGCTCCCGCACCTTCGGCAAGGGCTCGGTGCAGATGCCGACCCGGCTGCCCGACGGATCGGTCGCCGAGCTGACCGTCGGCCACTACCGCACCCCCTCCGGCCGTGGCGTCGACGGTCGGGGCATCACCCCCGACCTGGAGGCCGGTGAGCGGGCCCTGGAACGGGCCGAGACGATCCTCACCGGACTCGGCAGGTAGCGCCCCCGGCCTGGACCCGGCGGGCAGGGCTCTCGG
>Ga0207873_1003721_pt1 | contig 10771 bp, 7 predicted proteins | sample BGWIniCompost_FD_187373 | JGI IMG/M metagenome (GOLD analysis project Ga0207873, IMG submission 187373) | Cellulose adapted compost microbial communities from Newby Island Compost Facility, Milpitas, CA, USA - BGW Initial Compost (SPAdes)... ... | reverse complement strand
TCGTGACTCGAATAAGGCCGGAGGGCTCCGGCTCCGCGATGGAGATGCGAATCGAAGGCGTCGCACGGGACCGTGGGGTCAGCAGCACGCCGGCGGCCTGCGTATCGAAAGGGACGCTCGAGCGGATCGTCGCCCAACGGATCGTGCAGCTCGCGTCGTAGCGACCACGCGGCCGTGGGTGTTGTGCCGACGCTGCTGCGTTCACGACACGATCATTGTGCGGCCGCTACCGTGCGACGTCCGGGCGCGGCGAGCCTCACCCGTTGGCCGCCGGCGTCCGAGAGGTCCAGGAACCGAGCCCATCCCGCGCACGACAACGGCCAAGAAACCGTCTCGAGGCCGGCTCCCATACCTGGCTGCGGGGTGCAACGTAAGCCCACCCCGAGGCCGGCACGGCGGGTGCACGGCGCCGCACGGAGCCCGCGACCGGAGATGACCGGGACGCGGGCTCTGTGCGTTTGCCATGGATGGGTAGCAGCGAGATGGGAGCGATGCGAAGCAGAGGCTTTGGAACGAGGGCCGTGCGCCGTGGGAAGGTGTGGGTCTGGGTGTTCGTGGTCGCGTGCAGCGTGGCGGCGTGCGACGATTCCGACCCGGCGGGCCCGAACCCCCGGCCGCGGCCGAACAATCCGAACGACGACCCGACCCTCGGCGTGGGCGCGGACCTGCAGGGGCGGCGCCCGTTCCCCGATGACAATCCCTGGAACCAGGACATCTCCAACAAGCCCGTGGACCCGAACTCGGAGACCCTGATCGCCGCGTGCGGGATCAAGGGGCTGCACCCCGACTTCGGGACGACTTGGGAGGGCGCGCCCAACGGGACGCCGTACGTCGTGGTGTCGGGAGATCAGCCGAAGGTGCCCGTGGTGTTCGAAAACGCCGCGGAGAGCGACCCGGGGCCGTATCCGATCCCGCCGGATGCGCCGATCCAGGGCGGGCCGGAGAGCACCGGCGACCGGCACGTGATCGTGGTGGACCGGGACAACTGGATGCTGTACGAGCTGTTCCGTGCTTATCCGGTCGATGGCGGCGCCTCCTGGCGGGCGGTCTCGGGCGCGATCTTCGACCTGAACAGCAACGAGCTGCGTCCCGAAGGCTGGACGTCGGCGGATGGCGCCGGGCTGCCGATCTTCCCGGGGCTGGTGCGGTACGACGAGGTCGTGGGCAGGGGCGAGATCCGTCACGCCCTGCGCTTCACGTGCCCGAAGACGCGGAAGGCCTACGTCCCTCCCGCACGGCATCACGTGAGCGGCAACACCGATCCGAACCTGCCGCCCATGGGGATGCGGGTCCGGCTCCGCGCGGATTTCGACGTTTCCGGCTTCCCCGAAGAGGTGCAGGTCATCCTGAACGCCCTGAAGAAGTACGGGATGTTCCTGGCGGACGAAGGAGGCGGGTGGTTCATCAGCGGTGCGCCGGATCCTCGCTGGGACGACGAGCGGCTGGCGGAGCTGAAGCGTGTGCCGAGCACCGCGCTGGAGGTGGTGCTGATGGAGGGCCTGGTGGTGGTTCCGTGACTCGCGGGTGCGGACCCGCGTGAGCGCAGGCGCGCGCCCGGCAGGCGCGCCCCGGCGCTCACGCGGGCCGGCGCGCGCCCGATTCGCCGACCCCCATTACTCTCCCCGATCGGATCATTTCCACGAGCCGCGACGCCGCCGATGCGCCCGCACGCGCCGCGCACACTTGCCGGGGCCCTCTCGTCGGGTGCACTATACCGGAACACCCCTGCGCGTATCACACGGACCCCCCTCGATCTCACGCCGGAGGATGCCCATGAGATGGATCCAATGCCCCGGGGGATCGTTCGTACTGTCGGGCCAGCAGAGGAACGGCAAATGAGACCACGCGATTCGAGGATCTTCCCTTCCGCCATCCTGGCGGCGCTGATGACATCCGTCGTCGCCGTCGGGTTCGCTGCGGCGCCGGCCGCGGCGCAGACGCCCGAGGAGCGCGAGGTGCTCGGCGTCGTCCAGCGCCTCTTCGACGGGATGCGCACGGCGGACAGCGCCGTCGTGCGGTCGGTCTTCCACCCCGATGCCCGTCTGATCCGGGCGGGCGTCCGCGATGGCCAGCCAGCGGTCTCGATCTCCGGGATCGACGGCTTCGTCCTGGCGGTCGGCGGGGCTACGGAAGTGTGGGACGAGCGGCTCTACGATCCGATCGTGCAGATCGACGGCAACCTCGCCTCGGTCTGGACGGAATACACGTTCCACAGGGGAACGGAGTTCAGCCACTGCGGCGTGGACGCGATCCAGCTCGTGCGCACGACCGAGGGGTGGAAGATCATCAGCCTTGCCGACACCATGCGCCGCGAAGGGTGCGAGGCGCTACTGAGTCGGGATCGCTAGGCGCCGCAGGACGGCGACGCGGATCTCGACGTCGTATAGTGCGGCATGCCTCGGAAAACGGAGTCGAGGATGAATCCGTTCTCGCGTTCCCCGTCACGTTCCTTCTCCCGGTTCCGCGGCCGGCACGTTGCCGGAACGGATTGCGCTCCGGACCTGCGGGCGACCCGCGGCACGTGCCGAGCCCCCGGCCTGCGATGCGCTCCCGGCCTGCTCTTCCTGGTCATCGGGCTCGTCGCATTCGGCCCCGGTGCTCCGGAGGCGCGGGCGCAGGCGGGCCGGCCCACCCTCACGGTGCAGGAGAGCGGGACGACGGCGCTGCTCCAGGCGGTGAGCGCCGTGAGCGAGCGGGTCGTCTGGGTGAGCGGGCACCGGGGCACGGTGCTGCGTACGACGGATGGCGGCGCGACGTGGCAGCGGCTCACCGTGCCGGACGCGGATACGCTCCAGTTCCGCGACATTCACGCGATCGACGAGCGGACGGCGTACGTGCTGAGCGCGGGGCCGGGGCCGCTGTCGCGGATCTACAAGACGACGGACGGCGGCCGGAGCTGGACGCTGCAGTTTGTGAACGAGGAACCGGAGGCGTTCTTCGACTGCCTGTCGTTCTGGAACGAGCGACGGGGTCTGGCGTTCAGCGACGCCGTCGCCGGCGAGGTGATCCTGCTCGCGACCGAGGACGGCGGGGCGCGCTGGACGCGCATCCCGCCGGAGCGGGTTCCGGACGCGCAGGCGGGCGGCGAGGGCGCGTTCGCGGCGAGCGGGACGTGCGTCGTGACGGGGCCCGGCGGGCTGGCGTGGATCGGGACCGGCGCGGCGGAGAGGGCGCGGGTGTTCCGCACCGAGGACTACGGGCGCACTTGGACCGTCGTGGAGGCGCCGCTGGTGGCGGGCGAGATGGCGGGGATCTTCACGCTGGCGTTCCGTGACGCGCTGCACGGCGTCGCCCTGGGCGGCGACCTGGCGCGGCCGCAGGAGCACACGGACAACGTGGCGGTCACGGCGGACGGCGGCCGGACCTGGACCCTCGCCGGGCGGACCCACCTGCCCGGCGCGGTCTACGGCGCGGCGTACGTGCCCGGCGCGCCGACGCCGACGCTCGTGGCCGTGGGGCCGGGCGGGATGGATCTCTCGACCGACGACGCCCGGAGCTGGGTGTCCCTGGACACGGCGTCGTACTGGGCCGTTGGGTTCGCGCCGGCGCCCGGGGCAGAGTCGGCGGGAGCAGCCGCCGCGGAGGCGCCGATGGCGACCGGCGCCGCGTCGCCGGCGCCGGGATGGGCGGTCGGCCCGCGCGGGCGGATCGTGAAGATCGAGTGGCGGTGAGACCGGTCCGGGCGCCCGGAGATCGCGGCGGGCCGGGCCGAAACCGAGTACGGGTGTCATCGACCCTGAGCACGGAGGAGCGCATGAGCGCTGAGGTCCTGGCGGAAACCGCTGGTCGGATCGACCGCCGTCGCTTCATGGCGTACTTCGCGGCCACCGGGCTGAGCGGGACGCTCTTCCCCGGCGTGCTGTGGGCGCTGGGGCAGGGGAAGGTCACGAAGGAGATGATCGAGCAGGCCGAGCAGATCGCCGGGCTCGAGTTCACGGACGCGCAGCGGGAGGAGATGGTCCGCGGGCTGAACCGGAAGCTCGAGTCGTACGCGGCGATGCGGTCGGTCGAGATCCCGAACTCGGTGATGCCGGCCCTCCGCTTCGACCCGGTCGTGCCCGGCGTGCGGCCGCCGACGGCGGTGAAGGCGGACCGCCGGCCGCGGCGCTCGGACCCCGGGCGGGTCACCCGGCCGGCGAACCTGGAAGAGGTCGCGTTCTGGCCCGTGACGAAGCTCTCCGAGCTGATCCGCACGCGGCAGGTCACGTCGCAGGAGCTGACGGAGATGTACCTCGACCGCCTGGAGCGGTACGGCCCGCAGCTCGAGTGCGTGGTCACGCTGACGAAGGAGCGCGCGCTGGAGCAGGCGCGCCGCGCGGACGAGGAGATCCGGGCCGGGCGCTATCGCGGACCGCTGCACGGGATCCCGTGGGGCGCGAAGGACCTGCTCGCGGTGAAGGGATACCCGACCACCTGGGGCGCCGAGCCCTACGTCGACCAGGTCATCGACATCGATGCGACGGTGGTGCGGCGGCTGGACGAGGCGGGTGCGGTCCTCGTCGCGAAGCTGACGCTGGGCGCCCTTGCAATGGGTGACGTCTGGTTCGGCGGCCGGACGCGCAACCCCTGGAACCTCGAGCAGGGCTCGAGCGGCTCGTCCGCGGGCTCGGCCGCGGCGACGGCCGCGGGGCTCGTCGGCTTCAGCATCGGGACCGAGACGCTGGGGTCGATCGTCTCGCCGTCCACGCGCTGCGGCACGACGGGGCTCCGCCCGACCTTCGGCCGGGTGAGCCGCCACGGCGCGATGGCGCTCTCGTGGTCCATGGACAAGATCGGGCCGATCTGCCGCAGCGTCGAGGATTGCGCCCTCGTCTTCGAGGCGATCCACGGCCCCGACGGCCTCGATCCCACCGTTCGCGACGTGCCTTTCGTGTGGGACGCGACCCTTTCGGTGAAGGACCTCAGGATCGGCTATTTCGCGAGCGCGTTCGAGGACGAGCCGGAGGGCGAGCGAGCCCGTGAGTGGCGCCGCATGGACCGCGAGGTGCTCGGCGTGCTGCGCTCGCTCGGCGCGGAGCTGGTTCCCTTCGAGCTGCCCGACGAGCTGCCGGTGCAGGCGCTGCGCATCATCCTGGACGCCGAGGCCGCCGCGGCCTTCGACGACCTCACGCGGAGCGGCCGGGACGCGCTCATGGACGAGCGGAGCAGTTGGCCGGAGATCTTCCGCGAGGCGCGTTTCATCCCGGCCGTCGAGTACATCCAGGCCAACAGGATCCGCAGCATGCTCATGGCCGCGATGGACGAGGCGATGCGCGGCGTCGACGTGTTCGTCACACCGTCCTACGGCGGAAGCGTTCTGCTCACGACGAACCTGACCGGCCACCCCGCCGTAGTGGTCCCGAGCGGCTTCGCATCGGACGGGACGCCGGTCAGCATCTCGTTCATCGGCAACCTCTGGGGTGAGGCCGAGGCGCTGGCGGTGGCCAAGGCGTACCAGGACGCGACGGGGCACCACCTGCGTGTGCCGCCGTCGTTCGCGGTGTGAGTAGAGGCGCGGGCGGTCGTGGAGCAGTGAGTCGGGCCGCCTCGCGGCGGAACGCGCCGTTCGGCGCAACCGCCAGGCTTTCCGAGAACGACCCGTAGAAGGTGGAGTGACGTGCGAGTAGACACTTCGACTCGGTGGTCCAGTCTTCTTCTGGTGGGCACCGCCGCCCTGCTCGCCGCGTGCGGGCAGGGGGCGCCGCGGACGGGCGTGGCGCCGGAGACCAGCGTGGTGCGGGCGCGGCACGGGATCGTCGTATCGGCGAACACGCTCGCGAGCGACGTCGGTGCCCGGATCCTCGAGGCGGGCGGTAACGCCGTCGACGCGGCGATCGCGACCGGCTTCGCCCTCGCCGTGACGCACCCGACCGCCGGGAACATCGGGGGCGGCGGGTTCATGGTGATCCGCTTCCCGGACGGTCGGACGACGTCGATCGATTTCCGCGAGAAGGCGCCGCTCGCCGCGCACCCCGAGATGTTCCTCGACGAGCGCGGCGAGTACTCCTACCAGAAGCACCACAACAGCCACCTCGCCGTGGGCGTGCCGGGCACCGTCGCCGGGTTCGCGCTCGCCCACGAGCGGTACGGCTCGATCGAGTGGCGGCAGCTCGTCGAGCCCGCCGTCCGCCTCGCCCGCGACGGGTTCCACGTCATGCCCGGGCTCGCGCGGTCCCTCGAGAACGTACTCCCCGCCCTCGCTCGCTATCCGGCGAGTCTCGCCCAGTTCTCGAAGAACGGCGAGCCGTACCGGCCGGGCGAGATCCTGCGCCAGCCCGACCTGGCGCGGACGCTCGAGCGGATCCGGGACCTGGGGCGCGACGGCTTCTACAAGGGAGAGACGGCGCGGCTCATCGTTGCCGAGATGCAGCGCGGCGGCGGGATCATCACCGAGGAAGACCTGGCGCGCTACGAAGCGGTCGAACGCCCGCCGGTCCGCGGCACCTACCGCGGCTACGAGATCATCAGCATGCCGCCGCCGAGCAGCGGCGGCGTCGCTCTCATCCAGATGCTCAACATCCTGGAGGGCTACGACCTCCGGGCGATGGGGCACAACTCGCCCGCGTACATCCACCACGTGGTGGAGGCGATGCGCCGCGCCTTCCGCGACCGGGCGCGCTACCTGGCCGACTCGGACTTCGTGGAGGTGCCGGTCGACCTTCTCACGAGCAAGGTGTACGCGGCCGAGTTGAGGGCCGGGATCGCCAGCGACCGTGCCACGCCGTCGACGCCCGCGGACGTGGAGCTGGTGGCCGAGAGCACGGAGACGACGCACTACTCCGTCGTTGACCGGGACGGGATGGCGGTGTCGGTCACGTACACGCTCGAGGCGGGCTACGGCTCGAAGATCGTGGTTCCGGGCGCGGGCTTCCTGCTCAACAACGAGATGGGCGACTTCAACGCGGCGCCCGGCCTCACGACGGACGATGGCCTGATCGGCACCGAACCAAATCTAGCGCGGCCGGAGCAGCGCATGCTTTCGAGCATGACGCCGACGATCGTGGCGAAGGACGGGAAGCTGGTCGCGGTGATCGGGAGCCCGGGCGGGCGGACGATCATCAACACGGTGCTGCAGGTGATCCTGAACCTCGTCGACTTCGAGATGGGGATCGGGGAGGCGGTCGCGGCGCGGCGGTTCCACCATCAGTGGCTGCCGGACCGTATCACGATCGAGGAGGGCGGCGCGAGCCCGGAAGTGGTGAAGGCGCTGGAGGCGATGGGCCACTCGGTGCGGGTGGGCGGCCGGCAGGGGCTGGCGCACTCGATCCTGATCGATCCGAAGACGGGCGAGCGGATCGGCGCGCCGGACCCGCGGGAGCCGGACGGAGGCGCGGTCGGGTACTGAGAGCGTGAGGCCGCGGGCGCTCGGAGGTTCGCGCTGCGGGGCCGGCGGCGGTTGCGGGCGGGCGCGAGCATTGGCGGGGCGGCGGCCTACACCGCAGACGGCCGGGTCGCCCGCGGTCGTGCGCTCGACCGACGGGCGACCGCGAGCCCTCAACCGGTCGGTGCGCCGGCCGTCACGCGCCGCAGCACGGGCTCCAGCGTGCGCCAGACGTTCTCGGCGAGGATCTTCTGTCCCTCGGCGGTGGGGTGGATCCCGTCCTCTTGGTTCAGCTCCGGCACTGCGGCGACGCCCTCGAGGAGGAAGGGGATGAGGGCGGCGTCGTTCGCTTCGGCCAGCTCCACGAACATCCTGCGAAACCGTTCGGTGTAGTCGGCGCCCAGATTGGGCGGCGCCTGCATCCCGGCGATGACGATCGCGGCGTCCGGGTAGGCGGCGCGGGTGCGGTCGATGATCGCCTGGAGGTTGGCGCGCGTGCTCTCGAGGTCGTGGCCGCGGAGGGCGTCGTTGGCGCCGAGGGCGAGGACGAGGACCGCGATGGGCTGACGGAGGAGCCAGTCGATGCGGCGGAGTCCGCCGGCCGACGTCTCGCCGCTCACGCCGGCGTTGACCACGCGGAACGGGTACCCGGCCTCGTCGATCTTCTGCTGGATCAGCGCCGGGTAGGCCTCCTCGGCGGTGAGGCCGTAGCCGGCGGTGAGCGAGTTGCCGAGGAAGAGGACGACGGGTCGGTCGGCCTCGGCCGGTGCTCCGGCGCCCGGGGCCGCCGTTGGAGCGGTGGTCGCATGGCCGCCGGCGTGGGTGAGCTCCGATTGGTTCACCGGCGTTGTCACGGGCGTGCTGGCGGCGGGATCGCCGGGTGCGTCGTCGCCCCCGCCCGCACCGTCCCGGTGCGGCGCACCGCCATCGCGTGAACAGGCGAGGAAGAGAAGCGCGGTAACGAGTATCGTGAGGAATCGCATGGTCATCGTCGCTGAAGGACTGACGAAACGATATCGCAGCGGGCCACGCGAGGTGACCGTCCTCGACGGGGTCGACCTCCGGGTCGAGGAGAACGAGTTCGTGGCCGTGGTCGGTCCGTCGGGGAGCGGAAAGACGACGCTCCTCGGGCTGCTCGCCGGGTTGGACCGCCCGACGTCGGGGACGGTCCGGCTGGACGGCGTCGACCTGGGCACGCTGGACGAGGACGGCCGCGCCCGGCTGCGTGCGGAAAAGGTAGGCTTCGTCTTCCAGACGTTCCAGCTCCTCCCGACGCTGACGGCGCTGGAGAACGTACTGGTGCCGCTGGAGCTGGCGGGCGCGGCGAATGGGCGGGCGCGGGAGAGGGCGGTGTCGCTGCTGGAGCGGGTCGGTCTGGGCGACCGCCTCCACCACTACCCGGCCCAGCTCTCGGGGGGCGAGCAGCAGCGGGTCGCGATCGCGCGGGCGTTCGCCAACGAGCCGAAGATCCTCCTCGCCGACGAGCCGACGGGGAACCTGGACGCGGAAACCGGCGCCACGATCGTCGAGCTGCTCTTCGAGCTGAACCGTGCGCTGACGACGACGGTGGTGCTCGTGACGCACGACATGGCGCTCGCGTCGCGGGCCGGGCGGGTGATCCGGATCGCCGGCGGGCGCATCGTGGCCGACGAGAGGAGGGAGGGTTGAAGACGCGGTTCGCGGTGCGGCTCGCGCGCTGGGAGGCGCGGGCGAGCGTGCGGCGGATCGGGGTGTACACGGGGGCGATCGCGCTGGGCGTCGCGGCGCTGGTCGCGATCAACTCGTTCCGCGCGAGCGTGGTCGAGTCGGTGCAGTCCGAGGCGCGGTCGCTCCTCGGCGCGGACCTGCGGCTGAGCTCGTCGGCGGCGTTCCCGGAGCAGGTCGCGGTGGTGCTCGATTCGGTCGCGGCGGAGGGCGTCGACGTCTCCTACGTGACGCGCCTGGCCTCCATGGTGCGCGCCACGCGGAGCGGCGGGACGCGGCTGCTGCAAGTTCACGCCATCGAGGGCGGGTACCCGTTCTACGGTGACGTCGCCATCGAGCCGGCGGGCGTCTGGCCGCTCACCGGCGCGGAGCGGCACGCGGTGGTCGAGCCGGCCGTGCTGGTCCAGCTCGACGCGGCGGTGGGCGACACGCTTGCGATCGGGAACGCGCGCTTCGTCATCGCCGGGACGATCGACGGGCTGGGCGTCGACGTGGGGTTCCAGAGCGCGATCGGCCCGCGGGTCTACATCCCGGCGGCGTACCTGGCCGAAACAGGATTGGTTCAGTTCGGGAGCCTGGTGCGGTACCAGGCGTACCTGCGTTTCGGCGACGTGGCGCGGGCCGAGGCGTTCGAGGACGCGCACCGGGAGCTGCTGCGGGAGGCGCGGGTCGGGTCGCGGACCGTCGCGGACCAGGCGGAAGACCTGACTGAGGCGTTCGGCTCGCTGGGCCGCTACCTGGGGCTGGTCGGGCTCATGGCGATGCTGCTGGGCGGGATCGGCGTCGCGAGCGCGGTGCACGCCTACGTGCGCGAGAAGGTGCCGCAGATCGCGGTGCTGCGGTGCCTGGGCGCGACGCGTCGCAGCGTCTTCGGCGCGTACCTGCTGCAAACCGGGGCGATCGGGCTCGGCGGGGCGGCGGCCGGCGCGGCGCTGGGCGTTGCCGTCCAGGCCGTGCTCCCGGCGATGGTCGGCGACGCGCTCCCGGTCGACGTCGCGTTCCGGGTGCACTGGCCGGCGATCCTCGGCGGCGTGGCGGCCGGGGCGACGGTCTCCGCGCTCTTCGCGCTCCTCCCGCTCCTCGCCGTGCGCGACGTGCCGCCGCTCCAAGCGCTGCGGCGCGGCTTCGAGCCGGCGCGCGGCGCGATCGATCCGTGGCGGGTCTTCGCCTACGGCGCACTCGCGCTGGGCGTTGTCGGGTTGTCGATCGCGCAGGCGCCGGGACCGGGCGCGGGGATCGGGTTCGCTGTGGGGATCGGGACGGTCCTCGCGCTCCTCGGGGCGACCGCGCTAATCGTAGCGCACACCGCGCGGCGCTTCGTGCCGCGGAGCACGGATTTCGCCCTGCGCCAGGGGATCGCGAACCTGTTCCGGCCGCGCAACCAGACGGCGGCGGTGACGCTCTCGATCGGGTTCGGCGTCTTCCTGCTGGCGACGCTGCAACTGGTGCAGGCCAACCTGCTCGACCGCTTCCGGATCGAGGCGGCGGCCGACCGGCCGAACCTCCTCCTCTTCGACCTGCAGACCGACCAGCTCGAGGGTGTGCGCACGTTCTTCGAGAGCCGGGGCGTGCTGCTCGAGCAGATGACGCCCCTCGTGCCCGCGCGCATCGCGGCGATCGGCGGGCGGAGCGCGTCGGAGCTGCTCGCGGACACGACGGACGGCGCGCCGGAGCGCTGGGCGCTGCGGCGGGAGTACCGGAACACGTACCGGGCTCGACTCGCCGAGACGGAAGAGCTCGTGGCGGGGGAGTGGTGGGAGGAGGGCG
>Ga0207873_1003720_pt1 | contig 10773 bp, 9 predicted proteins | sample BGWIniCompost_FD_187373 | JGI IMG/M metagenome (GOLD analysis project Ga0207873, IMG submission 187373) | Cellulose adapted compost microbial communities from Newby Island Compost Facility, Milpitas, CA, USA - BGW Initial Compost (SPAdes)... ... | reverse complement strand
GGCTTACGTCGCAATCGCCGACCGGGATCACCATCTCCACGATCCCCAGACCTTCGTCACGAAGTACATCTGGAGCCAGGATCACAAGGTGATCGCGATCCAGTACGGCAGCGTCGCGATACTCGTCGGCCTCGTCGCGCTGGGACTCTCGCTGCTGATGCGTCTGCAGATCGGCTTTCCCGAGACGTTCTCGTTCATCACGCCGTACAGCTACTACCAGTTCGTGACCATGCACGGGATGATCATGGTCATCTATCTGCTGACGGCGCTCTTCTTGGGCGGTTTCGGCAACTACTTGATTCCGCTCATGTGCGGGGCGAGAGACATGGTCTTCCCGTACATGAACATGCTGAGCTTCTGGGTCTACTTTCTTTCGGTCATCGTGCTCATCGCGAGCTTCTTCGTGCCCGGCGGGCCGACCGGCGCCGGCTGGACGCTCTATCCGCCGCAAGCGATCGCCGAAGGCACCTCGGGCGTCGACTGGGGCATCGTGCTGATGCTCGTCTCGCTCGCGATATTCATCGTCGCGTTCACGATGGGCGGCCTGAACTACGTGACGACCGTGCTTCAGGCGCGCTGCCGCGGCATGACGCTGATGCGGATGCCGCTCTCGGTGTGGGGCATCTTCATCGCGACGATCCTCGGTCTGTTCGCGTTCCCCGCGCTGCTCGTCGCGGCGATCATGCTGCTCCTCGACCGCGCGATCGGCACGAGCTTCTTCATGCCCGCGTTGATCTCGATGGGCACGCAAACGGGCAACGACGGCGGCAGCCCGATCCTGTTCCAGCACCTGTTCTGGTTCTTCGGGCACCCCGAGGTCTATATCGTCGCGCTGCCGGCGTTCGGCATCGTCTCCGACCTCCTCGCGACGCACGCGCGCAAGAACATCTTCGGCTATCGCATGATGGTCTGGGCGATCGTCGCGATCGGCGTGCTGTCGTTCGTCGTGTGGGCGCACCACATGTACGTCAGCGGCATGAACCCGTATTTCGGGTTCTTCTTCGCCACGACGACGCTGATCATCGCCGTGCCGACCGCGATCAAGGTCTACAACTGGATTCTGACCTTGTGGCGCGGCGACATTCACTTCACGTTGCCGATGCTGTGGGCTTGCGGCTTCATCTTCACGTTCGTCCACGGCGGTCTCACCGGCCTCTTCCTCGGCAACGTCACGGTCGACCTGCCGCTGTCGGACACGTATTTCGTGATCGGCCATTTCCACATGGTCATGGGCGTCTCGCCGGTGATGGTGCTGTTCGGAGCGATCTATCACTGGTTCCCGAAGATGACCGGGAAGATGGCGAACGAGACGCTCGGCAAGATCCATTTCTGGATGACGTTCCTCGGCACGTACGCGATCTACCTGCCGATGCACTATCTCGGCATTCTCGGCATGCCCCGCCGCTACTACGCGTACGGCAACACGGAGGTGCTGCCCGAGTCCGGCGTGATCGTGAACCAGGGCATCACGATCGCCGCGATCATCGTCGCGCTCGCGCAGCTGATCTTCCTGGTCAACGTGTTCTACAGCCTGAAGAAGGGCAAGCCGGCGGAAGAGAATCCGTGGCGCGCGACGACGCTCGAGTGGCAGACGCCGGATACGCCCCCGAAGCACGGCAACTGGGGACCGAAGCTTCCCGTCGTATACCGCTGGGCGTACGACTACAGCGTCCCGGGCGCGGACCGCGACTTCATTCCGCAGAACGAGCCGCCTCGAGAAGCGAAGGCGTAGCGCACGAAGGAGACCCGGCCGATGATGACGGCGCTCCTGATCGCGATGCTGACGGGGATCACCATATGGTTCCTCGTCGTCCAGCGGCTGAAGACGAAACCCTGGGCCGAGCACGGCGTGATCGTCGGCAGCCAGGAAGGGTTGACGTCGTCGGCGCCGCGAGTCGGTCTCTGGGTCTTTCTCGGCGTTGTGACGAGCCTGTTCCTCGTCTTCGTCGGCGCTTACATCATGCGCAAGGATCATGGCCACGGCGGCGGCATGCACGCGTGGGTTCCGGTCGACGATCCGGATGTGCTGTGGCTCAACACCGCCGTGCTCGTGCTCGCGAGCGTGGCGATGCAGATCGCGCGCAACGCGATCGCGAGGGGTGCAGTCGCGAAGGCGAAGCCGACTTTCGCGATGGGGGGTCTGCTGACCGTGCTCTTCCTCGCGGGTCAGGTGTGGGCATGGCGGCAGCTCTCCGCGACGGGCCTGTACACCGCCGAGACGCCCGCGTACGCGTTCTTCATTCTGCTCACCGCGGTGCATGGGCTGCACCTCGTCGGCGGCCTGTTCGTGCTCGCACGCACCGCGCTCCGAATGCGAGAGCTCGATCCGGGCAACGCGGTCGCGCTCGCGCGGGCCGATATGAGCATCGGTCTTTGCACGACGTACTGGCATTTCCTGCTCGTCGTCTGGATCGGATTGTTCTGGCTGCTGATGACCACGTAGCGAAAAACGTAAGCCGCGGCACGACTCGCTCGGCGAGCTGGACGGCGGCTCCGGAACGGTATAGCGGGAGGAAGCAAGAGCCATGGCGGAACACGGGGTGACCGCGATCGCGGAGGAAACGCCGGCCGAAGGGTGGCGCAGCATCGTCTCGGATTGGTCTCAAGACAAGCAGACCTTCCACGTGCCGTGGGGCAAGGCGATGATGTGGATCTTCCTCGTCAGCGACACGTTCATCTTCACTTGCTTCCTCGTCTCGTACATGAACGTGCGCATCTCGACGGCGGTGCCGTGGCCGAATCCGAGCGAGGTCTTCGCGCTGCACGCTTTCGGACGCGACATTCCGCTGCTCCTGATCGCGATCATGACGTTCATCCTGATCACGAGCAGCGGCACGATGGCGATGGCGGTGAATTACGGCTATCGGCGCGACCGGGCGAGGACGACGGCGCTGATGCTCATCACCGCGGCGTTCGGCGCCACCTTCGTCGGCATGCAGGCCTTCGAGTGGACGAAGCTGATCATGGAGGGCGTGAGACCCTGGGAGAACCCGTTCGGCGCCGAGCAGTTCGGCGCGTCGTTCTTCATGATCACGGGCTTCCACGGGATGCACGTGTCCATCGGCGTCATCTACCTCGTGACCGTTGCGTTGAAAGTCCTTCGAGGCGATTACGAGCGCGCCGGCGGTAACTACGAGATCGTCGAGATCGCAGGCCTCTACTGGCACTTCGTCGATCTCGTCTGGGTCTTCATCTTCGCGTTCTTCTATTTGTGGTGAGGCTCGTATGGCGACGGTGGAAAGCGGGCAGGTTCACGGCGGCGCGGCAAGCCACGGCCAGCAGCACCCGATCAAGATCTACATCGTGATCTGGGCACTGCTCTTCGTCTTCAGCGCGTTCTCGTATTTCACGGATTTTCTCGACCACGGCTGGCTGCGTTGGGGGCTGATCCTGCTCTTCATGTTCCTGAAGGCCGGCTTCATCGTCGCGATCTTCATGCATTTGGCGTGGGAGCGGCTCGCGCTGATCTACGCGATTCTGACGCCGCCGGTCGTGCTCTTGTTCCTGATCGCGCTGATGGCCATCGAAGGAGACTACACGCTGCTGACACGGCTCGACTTCTTCTCCGAGCCGGCGCCGATCACCGCGTCCGAGCACTGAGGAAGAGAGCGATGCTTCTCTGGTTTCTCGGTCTCGTCATCGCGCTCGTGATCTGGGCGCAAATCTGGAAGACGAACCCGACGATGGCGTTCGGCATCCTCATCGGCCTGCCGATCGCCTGGGTCGCATCGAAGCTCATCACACCCTATTTGACAGGAGTCGCGCCCGTGCCCGTCTGGCTACCGCCGCTGCCTTTCGCGATCGTTGCGGTCACGCTCTTCGTCTTCGGCGTCCTCGTGTGGATACGCGGAACGCGCGCGGAGCGTCAGCGCGTGCGCGAGGAACACCGAACCGAATGACACGGGGCCAGCCGCCCTCAGCGCATCGGCCGCCGATGCCGGCAACGGGTGCCGTCGTTCTAGAGCGCCGCTCTCGCCGGCGCGACGCCTACCGGCCGTAGACGAGGTCCGGGAGCCACGTCGCGAGCTGCGGAACGGCCGCGACGCAGATCAGCACGAGCAGCTGCAACGCGACGAAGGGCAGGGCGCCGCGGTAGATATCCCCGGTCGCGACGCTGTCCGGCGCGACGCCGCGCAGGTAGAACAACGCGAATCCGAAAGGCGGCGTGAGGAACGAGGTCTGCAGGTTCACGGCCAGCAGGATACCGAGCCAGACCGGATCGACGCCCATCGCCAGCAGTATCGGTCCGACGATCGGCACGACGACGAACGTGATCTCGATGAAATCGAGCACGAAGCCGAGCAGAAACACGAGCACCATGACGATCAGCACCGCGCCGAATACGCCGCCGGGTAAGCTCGTCAGGAACTCGCGCACGAGGTCATCGCCGCCGTAGCCGCGGAAGACGAGCGAAAACAGCGACGCGCCCACGAGGATCAGGAACACCATGCTGCTGATCCGCGTCGTGCTTCTCGCGACTTCCTTGAGCCGCGCGAGCGAGAGCTCGCCCTTCATGAGCGCGAGCAGCGTCGCGCCGACGGCGCCGACGCCGGCCGCCTCGGTGGGCGTCGCGAAGCCGCCGATGATCGAGCCGAGGACCGCGACGATCAGGACGAGCGGAGGGAACAGCGCGACGAGCAGCGAAGCGGCGCTCGGCTTCTCGCCGTCGTGAACGTGACTCGGCATCGCATCCGGCTTCACGATCGCGACGCCGATGATGTAGAGGATGTATACGGCGACCAGCAACAGGCCGGGCACCAACGCGCCGACGAAGAGATCGCCGACGGTCACCGTATCCGGCGCGTAGATGCCCTGCGCGAGCTGCGCCTGGCTGTAGGCCGACGACATGACGTCGCCGAGCAGCACGAGCACGATCGACGGCGGGATGATCTGGCCGAGCGTGCCGGCCGCGCAGATCGTTCCGGTGGCGATGCGCGCGTCGTAGCCGCGGCGCAGCATCGTCGGCAGCGACAGGAGCCCCATCGTCACGACCGTCGCGCCGACGATCCCCGTGCTCGCCGCGAGCAGCATGCCGACGAGCGTGACCGAGATACCGAGCCCGCCGCGCAGCTTGCCGAACAGCGCACCGAGACTGTCGAGCAGGCTCTCGGCGAGGCGGGCGCGCTCGAGCATCACGCCCATGAACACGAAGAGCGGCACGGCGAGCAGCGTCTCGTTGCTCATGACGCCGAAGATTCGATTCGGCATCGTGTCGAGGAACACCACGTCGAAAACGCCGAGCGCAGCGCCAATGTACGCGAACGCGAGCGCGATACCGCCGAGCGTGAACGCGACCGGATAACCCGCCATCAAGAACGCGACGACGGCGCCGAACATCACGATCGCGAGCCATTCCATCGCCGTCGTCTCCGCCTAGAGCTCCGCGGCCGCGGAATGGCTCACGCCGCCTGCGTCGCCGGCCCCGACGAGCTCGAGGATCCGTCGAATCAGCTCGGCGACGCCTTCGATCACGAGCAGGAGCGCGGTGAGCGGTATCGCGCTCTTCAAGAGCGGCACGAACGGATACGGCAAGCCGCCGGCTTCGCGCGAACCTTCGCGAATCCGCCACGACGTCTCGACGTAGTCCCAGCTCACCGCCAGGATGAATATCGAGACCGGCAGGAGCAGCAGCAGAATGCCGAGGACGTCGACGAGCGCTCGACGCTTGCGTGACAGACGCCGGTAGAGGATGTCCACTCTGACGTGCTCGTCGTGCTTCAGCGTGTACGCCGCGGCGAGCATGAAAACGAGCGCGTGCAGCCAGACGACGCCTTCCTGCATCCAGATCCAGCCGACGTCGAAGGCGTAACGCAGCACGACGATGACGAACGTGCCGACGACCATCGGCACAGTGAGCCACGCGACGAGGTTGCCGGTCGTCTCGCTTACACGCTGCAGCGCAGCGCTCAGCCAGCGAAGCTTGTCGGCCGTCGTATCGTTCAACGGAGAGCGGAGATTGTCGTCTAGTGATCGTCCGGCTGGCGCGTGATTCGCTTCAGGAACACGCGCATTTCCTTCTCGGCCTGTTTGTCCCCCCGCCGCGCGGCGACGTCGATGCCTCGGCGATAAGCTTCGGCGGCGTCCCTCTCGCGGCCCGAATCGACGAGAATCCGGCCGAGCAATTTCCAGGCGGCAGAATAATCGGGGTCCTGCTCGACGGCAACCTGCGCATGCTCGAGCGCGCGATCGAGCACGCCGTCCGCGTGGTACCGTGCCGCGAGCGCGAGCCGCGCGGCGGGCCCGTCCTTGCCGGACGCGATCATGGCCTCGAGCTGCTCGATCATGCCCATCGGCTCGTCCTCCCGACTCAACCCACCTCGAAGAGCCGCTCGACCTCGTCGATCTGCCGGCGATCGGCCATGAACAGAATGACATGATCGTCCGCCTCGATCACGAGATCATGATGCGCCATCAGCACGGTCTCGCCGCGAACGACCGCGCTGATCGTCGCGCCGCGCGGCAAGCGGATCTCGCCGACGGCGCGCCCGACGACTTTCGACTCCTCCGGCGTTCCATGCGCGACGGCCTCGATCGCCTCGGCGGCGCCGCGTCGGAGCGAATGCACTTTGACGACGTCGCCGCGGCGGACGTGCGCGAGCAGCGTGCCGAGCGTGATTTGCTGCGGCGAGATCGCGACGTCGATCGTTCCCGACTCCACGAGCTCGGCGTACGCGGGCTTGTTGATCAGCGACATGACCTTGCGCGCGCCGAGTCGTTTCGCCAGCATCGCGGAGAGAATGTTCGCCTCCTCGGCGTTCGTCACCGCGACGAAGACGTCCGCGCTGTCGATATTCTCGTCGAGCAGGAGCTCTTCGTCCGCCGCGTCCCCGTGCAGCACGATGGCCTTGTCCAGGAGCTCCGCGATTTCCCTCGCTCGCTCCCATCGGCGCTCGATGACCTTGACGTTGTTCGTGTCCTCTAGCGCGCGGGCGAGCCGGAGCCCGATGTTGCCGCCGCCCGCGATCACGACCCTGCGCACCGGCTCGTCGAGCTTGCGCATCTCCGACAGCACGGTGCGGATATCCTTGCGAGACGCGATGAAGAAGACCTCGTCGCCTTCCTCGACGACGGTATCGCCGTCCGGGATGATGCCGCGCCCGCCGCGGTAGATCGCGACGACGCGGCTCTCGACGTTCGGGATGTGCTGCGGCAGCTCGCGCAGCGGCCGGCCGACGAGGGCCCCGCCGCGATGAGCCTTCGCCGCGACCAGCCGCACGCGGCCGTCGGCGAACTCGAGCACCTGCAGCGCCCCGGGGAAATGGATCAGCTGCTCGATGTATTCCGTCACGAGCGCCTCGGGGCTGACGCAAACGTCGACCGCGAGGCGATCCGTGCCGAAGAGCTCCGCGTGGCGGACATATTCGTTCGCGCGAATCCGTGCGATCTTCGTCGGCGTCTTGAACAGCGTGTACGCGACCTGGCACGCGATCATGTTGATCTCGTCGCTGTCCGTCAGCGCGATGATCATGTCCGCGTCGCGCGCGCCGGCGCGCTCGAGCACGTCGGGGTAAGCGGCGTTGCCGACGACGGTGCGGACGTCGAGCCGGTCCTGCAGCTCGCGCAGCACGTCGGGATTGCGGTCCACGATCGTGACCTCGTTCGCTTCTTCGCGGGCGAGGCTATAGGCGACCGTGGAACCGACTTGCCCGGCGCCGAGAATCAGTATGTTCATGCGTCACATCAGCTCGAGATTCGCGTACGCGAGCACGAGCCATTTCGTGCCGCTGCGCTCGAAGTTCACCTGCACTCGCGCGTGCGCGCCGGAGCCTTCGGCGTTGAGGATCACGCCTTCGCCGAACTTGCCGTGCCGAACGCGCTGCCCGAGCCGGATGCCGCCCGGCAACGCGTCCCGGCCGGCGAACGCCGGGCGGTATATCGGCCGCGCGACGGCCATCGTCGGACGCACCTCCTCGAGGAGCTCCGGCGGAATCTCCCGAATGAAGCGCGACGGCGTCGCATAGCTCTCGAGGCCGTGCAGCCGGCGCTGCTCGGCATAGGTCAGATACAGGCGTCGCTTCGCCCGCGTGATGCCGACGTAGCAAAGCCGCCGCTCCTCCTCGAGGCCCTCGGGATCGTTCAGCGAGCGCTGGTGCGGAAAGAGCCCGTCCTCCATGCCGCACATGAACAGCCACTCGAACTCGAGGCCCTTCGCCGAGTGCATCGTCATCAGCTGCACGCTGTCCTCGTACGGGCCGGCCTGGGCCGCGCCCGACTCGAGCACCGCGTAGGCGAGGAAGCTCAGGAGCGGCGGCATGTCCGATTCCTCGTCGGCGATCACGTCGCGCGCGGCGTTCACGAGCTCCTCGAGGTTCTCGACGCGCGCCTCGCCGCCGCCGTGCGGCTCCTTGCCGTAGTGAGCGATCAGCCCGCTGCGCTCGATGACGTGCGCGACCTGCTCGTGCAGCGGCAGATTGCGCGTATCCTGATCGAGCCTGTCGACGAGCTTCAGAAACTCCCAGAGGGCGTTGCTCGAGCGCTTCGGGAGCGCTTCCTGAGTGATGACGGCCGCGGCCGCCCGCCACAGGCTCGTGCCCGAGCGTCGTGCCTCGTCCCGCACGATGTCGATCGTCCGCGCGCCGATGCCGCGCGGCGGCATGTTCACGACGCGCTCGAACGAAGGATCGTCGTCGCGGTTCGCGATGAGCCGCAAGTACGCGAGCGCATCCTTGATCTCGGCGCGCTCGAAGAAGCGCATGCCGCCGTAGACGCGATACGGGATGCCGGCCGCGAGCAGCGCTTCCTCGAAAACGCGCGATTGCGCGTTCGAACGATACAGCACGGCGATGTCTCGACGCCGCTCTCCGGCCGCGATCGCGTCCTGTATACGATTCACGACGAACTCGGCCTCGTCGCGCTCGTTGAACGCCGCGTAGACGCGAATCGGCTCACCCGCGCCGCCGTCGGTCCACAGGTTCTTGCCGAGACGCGACGCGTTGTTCGCGATCACCGCGTTCGCGGCATTCAGGATCGTCGCCGTGGAGCGGTAGTTCTGCTCGAGCCGGACGATGCGCGTGCCGGGGAAATCGCGCTGGAAGTGCTGCAGATTCTCGACGCGCGCGCCGCGCCAGCGGTAGATCGACTGATCGTCGTCGCCGACGATGAACGGGATACCGCTCTTGCCGGCGACGAGGCGGAGCCAGCGGTATTGAATCGCGTTCGTGTCCTGGAACTCGTCGACGAGGAGATGCTTGAAGCGGGCTCGATAGTGCTCGAGGAGATCGGCGCGCTCCGTCAGGAGTTCGAGCGTGCGGAGCAGCAGCTCGCCGAAATCGACGAGCCCGGCTTCGTCGCAGAGCCTCTGATAGCGAGCATAGAGATCGATCATGCGGCGCCGGCCCGCGTTGCCCTCGTCCTTGAGGTCCTTCGGGCGCAGGCCCTCGTCCTTCTGGGCATTCACGAACCACTGCACGTCGCGCGGCGCCCACTCGTGCTCGTCGAGATCGAGCGATCGGATCATGCGGCGGATCATCCGCAGCTGATCCTCCGAATCCATGATCTGGAACGTCTCGGGCAGGCCCGCTTCGCGCGCGTGAATGCGCAGCAGGCGATGCGCGAGGCCGTGGAACGTGCCGATCCAGAGGTTGCGGGTCGGGTAGCCGAGAAGCGCCTCGATCCTCTGGCGCATCTCCGCGGCGGCCTTGTTCGTGAACGTGACGGCGAGGATGTGCTGCGGCGCGACGCCTTCGACGCGCACGAGCCAGGCGACGCGGTGCACGAGCACGCGGGTCTTGCCGCTGCCGGCCCCGGCGAGGACGAGGGTCGGCTCCGCGCCGACGGTGACCGCCTCGCGCTGCGCCTCGTTCAACGGATCGAGAATGTCGGTGATGTCCATGTCGGGGTCGGCTGCCACCTTCGGGCCACGCGCCGCGTATTGTCGCCCATTAGCCGCGGCGGTGGGCCGTGTTCTCGTCATGCCTGTCTTGCCGGACCGCCGTGAATACTTCCCTGTAGGCTTCGGGCGCGCCATCCGTGGCGCGCACGATCCGGCAAAACAGGCATGACGAGAACACGGCCATTTGACGGCGGCAAGCGGTCAGCCGCAAGCCGCAAAATGGGCCCGATATCGGCGTGGAAAGCCCCGAAAAACGGCCTTTGCGCCGTCCTCCGAGGTCATTCCGGCCAGAGCAGCGGGATATAGTGGTCGACGAGCAGGAAGCTGAAGAGCGCGAGCAGGTAGCTGATCGAGTACGCGAACGTCTTCATCGCCGTATCCTGGCGAGGCCGGAACTTCAGCTGCAACGCGTACCCGAGAAAGCCCGCGCCGAGCGCGATCGCGCCGAGCAGGTACAGAAGGCCGCTCATGCCGGTCAGGTACGGCAGGAGCGACACGATGACGAGCAGGATCGTGTAGTAGATCACGAACGATTTCGTCATCTCGTCGCCGTACGCGACCGGAAACATCGGGATCTCGGCCTTCTCGTAGTCCCTGCGGCGGGCGATCGCGAGCGCCCAGAAATGCGGCGGCGTCCACGTGAAGATGATCAGGAACAGCAGCAGCGCGTAGCCGTCGACCTGGTTCGTCACCGCGGCCCACCCGAGCACGGGAGGCGCGGCGCCTGCCGCGCCGCCGATCACGATGTTCTGCGGCGTCGCGCGCTTCAAGTACGCCGTGTAGATCACGGCGTAGCCGATCAGCGAAAGAAACGTGAGCGCCGCGGTCAGCGCATTCACGAAGATCGCGAGGGTGCCGAGACCCGCGAGACCGAGCGCGAGCGCGAACGCGAGCGCGTCGCGCTCGCCGATGCGGCCCGAAGGCAACGGACGCAGGCGGGG
>Ga0207873_1003718_pt1 | contig 10784 bp, 8 predicted proteins | sample BGWIniCompost_FD_187373 | JGI IMG/M metagenome (GOLD analysis project Ga0207873, IMG submission 187373) | Cellulose adapted compost microbial communities from Newby Island Compost Facility, Milpitas, CA, USA - BGW Initial Compost (SPAdes)... ... | reverse complement strand
GGCATCGGCTGCTCGAAGGTCCCCGACATCAACGACGTCGCGCTGATGGAGGACCGCGCGACGCTCCGGATCTCGTCCCAGCACATCGCGAACTGGCTCCATCACGGCCTCGTGACGCAAGAGCAGGTGCACGAGACGATGCGCCGCATGGCGAAGGTCGTCGACCGGCAGAACAAGGGCGATCCGGCCTACCGGCCGATGGCCACGGATTTCGACGCGAGCGTCGCTTTCCAGGCGGCGCTCGATCTCGTGTTCCGCGGCCGTCACGAGCCGAACGGCTATACCGAGCACGTGCTGACGCGGCGCCGCCGGGAGTTCAAGGCGAAGCAGAGAAAAGGAGCCTGAGCAGCGCACGCGACCGCGCCCGACACGACAAAACCAGACCGTACAGTAAGTTAGCCGCTGAATCTAATTCTTCGATGCAAGAAACGCGGCCGCTCGAGCCGTGATTTCGGCGAGCCCCGCCGGCTGCTGCAGAGCTTCTGCGATAACAAGTGCTTACGGCGCGTTCCTGGCACGCCCGTCAGCACGTCGGCGCGCGCATATTCGCTTTCGCATGCCGTCGCGAATCGGCGTCCATCCGCGCGATTTCTGTCTCCCTTTCGGGACACGTTTGTCCTCGTCGAGGGCTTTTGTAGATTTTGCGCTGCGCAGCATGACCAGCGCCGGCTGCGCGGATGCTGACAAGGGCAAATCCGCCGTGAGGCGGAGACGCAAAACCACCGGTCTTGAGGGTTAGAGGGGCCCGAAGACAGCGGGGTTGCCGGCATCGAATCGAGCTCGCGCGGCCGATCACGAGGCCGCCGATCGCATCGTTGTCGTCATCGCTGATCTCGATTCCCGTTTTTGCTCTCGGACCGCGCGTCATGCCCTACCGGGCGCTTCGAACCAAGCATGGGGGTCAATGGAATGGGGATCAGCGTTTCGAGAGTCCGGCTCTCCTTACTGGCCGTCGGCGTCGCCGTCGCGCTCAGCGCATGCGGCGGAGGCGATGATGGGCCCGCAGGGTCCGATCCGGGAGCGACGCCCGGCGATCGCAACCCGCCGTCGTCGCCGGATGGCGGATCGACTCCCGGAGGCGGACTACCCGGAACGGGATCGCCCGGCGGGTCGGTGAGCAATCCGCCGGACGGCTCCGGCAGCGGCGAACCCGGCGGCGAGCCCGTCGTCGAGAACTCGCCGCCGCGGCTCGCGGGCACGCCTCCGCCCATCGTGCTGCACGGCACCCAGTACGTCTTTCAGCCGGAGGCGACGGACGACGACGGCGACATCCTGCACTTCAGCATCACGAATCCCCCGCCCTGGGCGACGTTCGAGGCGACCACCGGACGGCTCGAGGGGACGCCGACCGAAGCCGACATCGGCGTGTACGACGATATCGTCATCGCGGCTACCGACGGCGCGGACGACGCGTCGATCGGACCCTTCAGCATCGAGGTCACCGCGGTCGCCGGCGGAGCCGCCGAGCTCAGCTGGGAGGCGCCGACCGAGAACGAGGACGGCAGCCCGCTGACCGATCTCGCCGGGTACAAGATCTATTGGGGCACGCAGCCCGACGAGTACACGAACTCGGTCACGATCGACAACCCGGCCGTGGTGACCTACGTGCTGGAGAATCTCGTGCCGGCGACCTACTACTTCGTCGCGACGGCGTTCAACGCCGACGGCACGGAAAGCGAGCCGTCCGAAGTCGCCACCCTCACGATCTCCTGACTTGGCGGGGCAGCCTGCCGACGCGAGCGGTCAGCTCTTCGCGTCGGCGGGCTCGTCTCCGTCCGCGCTCGCCCAACGACCCGGCAGCTCGCGCTCGAGGTCGAGCTCGTCGTAGTCGTCGATCTCGACCCATTTGCGCCGCGCGCCTCTGCCGAGCACGACGCGCACGCGGGACGCATCGATGCCGAGCACGTCCGCGAGCAAGGATTCGACGGCGCGGTCATCGGCACCGTTCTGGTCGCTCGCGACGACCCGGATCTTCAGCACGCCATCCTGCCAACCGACCAGCTCGTCCCCCGAAGCCATCGGGCTGACCAGTATCGGAATACGCACCGACGGCCTGCTCGTGAAAGCTCGTACCAATGCTCTGTCCTCTCGTTCGGTGAAGGATCCGCTCGGTAACGGACCCAGACTCGCCGAGGCGCCGTTCGACGGCGCTGCCGCTTGTTCAGTCGTCGTCGACGATCGTCACGCGCGCGCTTTCGATCGTGCCGTCTTGATTTCCTTGCGGCGACAAGGAGCCGATTAATACTTCGAAGTACTCTTCGCGGGGCTCCGCCACCGCGTCCGACACGATCGGCACGTACAGGATTCGCATCGCCTCCCCCTCCGAGAACTGCTCGACGACGCGGCCGAGATCGGCATAGTCCTCCCCCGCAACGGCCGAGCCGTCTGCCGTCCACCATACGAAGGAAAGCGTCCCGCGTAAATCCGTTCGCAAGACCCGGATTGCAGCCACGCCTCCGCTTTCCGACACGGAAATATTGGGAGTTGCGAAATAGACCGCAGTTTCGCGGATAGGTTCCGACGCGCGCGCGTCCGCTCGGCGCTCGCCGCGGTCCGACGCGGACCGCGCTTCGGCCCGATCGGACGAGCGATTCATCGATGCCGCCGGCGCGCGATCCGTCGATGCCGCCGCGACGGCGCCCGTCGCCCTCGTCTCGGGGGAAACGGCCGACGGAGCTTCGTCACGAACGACGGCGCCGTTCGCGCGACTGTCCTCGTGCTCGATCGCGTGCTCGGCGTCAGCCGGTGCTTGCTCGTCGCTCGCACCGCTCCGGCGCGCGCCTTCGGCGGGCGCGGATTCCCGAGACTCGGGAAGCGCGCGGCCCGAGCCGTGCGGCTCGCCGCCGCGGTCGACGGAGGCGTCGACGATCTCGTCGCCGCCGGCCGCCCCGGTCGACATGCCATCGTGCGCGTCGTTCTCTTCCGTCGCTTCGTTCGACGAGCTCGCTTCGTCCCGCTCGAGATAAGCGACGACCACTTCACCCGCACGCGTTACGCGGCTGCGCACCTCGACGAGGCTCTCGCGCGCCCACGATGCGGCGCGGTCGAATCTCGTCGAAAGCTCGGCCGACCAGGCGCCGAGGTCGACGAGCTGCGGCGTGCGATCCGCAACATAGCGGTAAACGCCGACGGCAGCGATCGCGACCGCCGCGAGTGCTGCGAGGCGCACGACGCGACCGCCGATCCCGCGCGGCCTGCGGCCGAACGCGCGCTCTCGCTTCGGCGGGCGGCGGCCCGAGACGTCCACGGGCTCCAGATCGAGCGCCTCGAGCAGCTGCTTCGCGCTCGCGATGCGGTTGTCGCGCAGCGACAGCGCGCTGCGCAATCCTTTCCACCGCTTGCGGCCGAGCGCCTCGATCGGCAGCGGCTCGTCGTCTTTCGCATTACCGTACAGTCCGCCCGGAGGCGGCGGAGTCCCCGCCATCAGCTCGTACAGCAGCGCGGCGAGACCGCGCACGTCGTCCCTCGGCGTCACGACGAACGGCGCGCTGCGCGCGAGGCATGCCGGTGTGAAGAGCAGCAGCACCTCGCCCCTTTCGGTGACGATGACGTTCTCCGGCCGGATGTCTCCGTGCACGATTCCCTTCGCATGCGCGTAGGCCAACGCGCTGCCGACCGCGCGGACCACGCCGAGCGCATCCGATTCGCAAACGGTCTCGGGGGCGAGCGTATCCATAACGCTGCGAAGCGACTCGCCGTCGACCCACTCGAGCACGACGAAATGAGTATCGCCGTCGCGGTCGAGGTCGTAGAGCTCGACGATATTTCGATGCGACAGCGTGCGCACCACGTCGAACCCCGCCTTGAAGGCATCGAGCCTGGTCGACACCTCCGTCGGCAGGATCAGGATCGCGACGCGCTCCCGCCCCGCGTACCCTTGCCGATCGAGGGCCCGATACATCGCGCCGAAGCGTCCCTGCGCGACGCGTCGCTCGAGAACGTAGCGATCTCGCAGCACGGAAGCCGCTCGGCGCGCTTCGCCTGCGGCCGCCGCGGGAGATACTGCCGTGTTCTCGCCAAGCATGGTGCTCGCTCGTTCCGGGATTTTCGCTCTGTGCCGTCAAGCGCCGCGACCGGGGAGCAAGTTGCGTGCCACGGCCCAGTGGCTCATAGCGACGTCGCCCTGTGGACTTGCTCGGAGCCGCCGGCGATCGGCGCGGTAAGCTCCGCACCCGCATCGTCGCGCTCCTTGACGCGGTGCGACTCGACGATGTCGGCGATCCGATAATCCTTGAGATCTTTGGCGTGTGTAAAGATGATGAGCTCGCCGATGAGGCCGATTGCGAAGAGCTGCACGCCGAGAACGAGCATCAGGCACGCGAGGAGCATGGCCGGGCGGTCGGCTAGAGCGGCACCGAAGAGCAGGCGCTGCGCAACGAGCACGGCCAACGCGATCCCGCCGATCGCGAACGTGCCGCTGCCGATCATCCCGAAGAACCTGAGCGGCTTCTTGGTGAAGCGCGTCAGGAAGAATACGGTCAGCAGATCGAGCAGCCGATGCAGGTACTCGCGCAGACGATAGCGGCCTCGGAAGTCGTCCCGCGGCGACTGCGCGACGTCGATCTCCTCGACCTCGAACCCTTGCTCCGCGGCGAGCACGGGCAGCAACCGATGCTGGTCCCCGTAGATCGTGATCTCCTGCGCCACGCGGCGGCTCATGACTCGCGCGCCGCAGCCGAGATCGCGGAAGGACTTGCGCGTGATGAGTCTCAGCAGCGCGTGGAACACGTTGCGCCGCACCGTCTCGAAGCGCCCTCCTCGGCGAGGCCAGCGCCGCGCGACGACCAGATCCGCGTCGGCCGCCGCGGCGACGAGCTTCGGCAGCTCGCGCCCTTCGATCTGAAAGTAGGCCGGCAACGTCATCAGGCGCGCGCCGTCCGCATTCGCGAATCCGACCATCAGCGCGGTCGCTTCGCCGAAGCTCTTGCCGAGCCGGATGATCTTGATCGGCTCGCCCGAGTCGCGCAGCGATTCCAGCACGAAGCGCGCGCCCCGCTCGCCGTCGAGCACGTAGATCATCTCGTAGGTCACGCCGCAGGCGTCGAGCCCCTGCCTGTACTCCCGATGCAAAGCCTTCAAGTCGTCGACCCGCTTCCCGACCGGCACGACGACGGAGAGATCCACACGTCTCATGATGGCCTGCCTTCCGGCGCGACTCGCGCTGCGGAGCCCTCGATCGACGCCGCGCCGCGTCCCCGCCCCTGGTTTCTCGGCGCCGCGCCCGAAAGCGGCCGCGCGGCGAGCATCGAGAAGCGGTGGTCGCGCGTGTCGCCGGTCTTGTAGATGATCTCACCCAGCATTCCGAGCATCGTCATGAAGAACGCGAGCGCGCCGAACAGTAGGCCGACGCCCGCGAGCGGCGTGGAGAACGGATCATCGAGCACGAGCGATTGGTAGACGCTCGCGCCGATGCACGCGGCCGCGGCGAAGAAGGCCGGCATCGCGAGCAGCACGAACCAGCCGGCGGGGCGCGAGGCGAAGCCGATGATCGTTTTCACGGTGAGGAGATCGAGCAGAACGCGATAGACGCGCGACAAGCCGTACTTCGACTGCCCGTACCGCCGGGCATGATGACGCACCTTGATCTCGGCGATCCTCGGTCCCGCAAGAGACGCCATCGCGGGAATGAAGCGATGCATCTCCGAGTACAACGGAATCGCTTTGATCACGTCGGCGCGATACGCCTTCAACGAGCAGCCGTTGTCCTGGATCGGAACGCCCGTCACCTTCCCGATCAGCGCGTTCGCGATCCGCGACGGCACCTTGCGCGACCACAGCTTGTCCTTTCGGTCGTGCCGCCAGCCGACCACGATGTCGAAGCCTTGCTCGAGCGTGGCGAGAAAGCGCGGGATATCGGCCGGATCGTTCTGCAGATCGCCGTCCATGGTCACGAGCACCCGACCGCGCGCCTGCTCGATGCCCGCCGCCATCGCCGCCGTCTGCCCGTAGTTTCGCCGGAGCTTCACGACTCGAACCTGCGGGTGCATCGGCACGAGCGCCGCGGCCGCCCCGAAGGTACCGTCCACGCTTCCGTCGTCGACGAGCAAGACCTCGTAATCGAGCCCGGTAGGCGCCATCGCTCGCTCGATCGTGTCCCATAGCGGACGAACGTTCGCCTCCTCGTTGTAGAGAGGCACGATGATCGACAGCTCCGGCGACCCGCTATCGCTCGCGGCCGGCCGAACGTCGCGGCCCGCTTCGCTCATTTCGTGCCCTCCACGACGTGCTCGGCGAGGCTGCCCGCTCGCCGCCGGTGCTCCCGCACGACCGCTTCGAACAGCTCCTCGTATCGCTCCGCGCATCGGTCGATGAAGAAGGAAGACGCGCGCGCGCGATTCGCGTTCCCCATCGCGAGCCGCTCCTCCGGGCGAGCGATCAGGCGCGTGCAACGCTCGACGAAACCGCTGATGTCGTCCGGCGGCACGAGATACCCGGTGACGCCGTCGACCAGAAAGTCGCGCTGGCCGCCGCGATCGCCGCAAACGATCGGCAGGCCGCTCGCCATCGCCTCGAGGAAAACGAGACCGAATCCCTCGTGATCGCTCGTCGAGACGTAGAGGTCCGAGATCGAGAGCAGCTCGTACTTCGTCACGTCGTCCACGGCTCCGCAAAACCGTACACGGTCCGCGACGCCCATGCGTGCCGCCTGGTCCCGCAGCTCCGACTCCTTGGGGCCCTCGCCGACGATGAGGAGCTTCACGCGCGGATCGAGCATCGCGACGGCGGCGATCAGCCGATCGAATCGCTTGCGGGCGACGAGCCGGCCGATGCCGATCAGCACGACATCGTCCGATCGAACGCCGTGCGCGGCGCGGGACGTCGAGACGCGCGGCGGCGCGGCGATGCCGAGCGGTATCACGTGCGGCCGAATCTCGGGCGCATAGAAGCGGTTCAAGTTGTCGCGCGTGTCCTGCGATTGCGCGACCACGGCGTCCGCGGCGAGCGCGAGATGGCGCACGAGCGCGCGCAGCGGTGCGTGCCGATGAGCCGACGAGCGCTTGCTCGGATCGAACAGATCGCCGCCGTGCACCGACAGCACGTTCGGCACGCCGCCGATACGCGAGAGCGCGTGGCCGACCGGCCCGGTCGGCAGCACGAAGTGGGTATTGATGACGTCGTATGCGCGGCCGGCGAGCAATCGCCGGCCCGCGAGCGCTCCCGAGCCGAGATAGGCGAGCATGGACGCGAAGCTCGCGACCGCGCGGCTGCGGCGAAACAGCACCGGCACCCGCACCACGCGTACGCCGTCGACGATCTCGTCGCCCTCGAGGCCCGGGCCGCGGGAGGTCAACACGGTCACCTCGTGACGTTTCGCGAGCGCCGCCGCGAGCGCCGCGTTCACGACGCCGCCTCCGCCGCCCAGAGGCGGATACTCGTAGTTGCAGAACAGTAGCCTCATCGGCGCAGCCGGCTCGTCGCGGTCATCCTGCCCTTCATTCGTTCTCCTTGTCGCTCGCTGGCTCGCGAAGCCGTCGGCCCGCCGTACGCGGCGGATCGGTCTCCTCTCATACAGATTGCGTGCCAAGCCCTACGCCGCTCGCGCACCGATCGAGCGTCGGGCGGAGACGCGCGAGCGCCGATAGCAATACTTGGAAGACGAGTTGAAAACTTTGGAACGCGCGCGAGCCTTTTTCCGGTTACGCTTCTTGCAGTTACGTCGGCCGCGACGGCGCGGCTCGTGCAGTGACGGAACGACGACCGGAGGCAGCAAAGCAATGGCGACAGGCTTGCGCGATGGCGCGGATACTCGTGTTCCCGGGACTTTCGCTTCGACACAAGGCTCGCGCTCCTCGACGCTCGCCGCGAGGCTCGAGCCGTTCGATTCGTACTGGCAAGCTCCCGACGACGTCGAGAAGGGTTACGACTCGTTCTATCGCTACTACAAGCACAACTATCTGCCTCGCATGCCGCAGGACCGCAACGCACGGATCCTGGTCGTGAGCTGCGGGCCCGGCTATCTCGTCAACATGCTGCGAAAGGAAGGCTATGCGCATGTGACCGGCATCGATTCGGATCCGGAGAAAGTCGCCCACGCGGTCCGCCGCAATCTCGATTGCCGTGCCGCGCGCGCATTCGAGTGGCTCGAGGGTGTCGAGGACGAGTACGACGTGATTCTCCCGGAGCAGGAGCTGAACCATCTGACGCTCGACGAGCAGATCGAGTTCTTGCGCTTGTGCCGCACGGCGTTGCGTACGAACGGCTACGTGCTCGTCTACGGCTTGAACGGCGCGAATCCTCTCGTCGGGTCCGAGAACCTCGCGCACAACATCGATCACTTCAACACCTTCACCGAGCACAGCCTGGCGCAAGTGCTGAAGCTCGCCGGATTCGAGCGGATCGAGACGCTGCCGCTGTCGATCTACGTCTTCTGGACCAATCCGCTGAACTACGTCGGGCTGGCCTTCACGAAGACCGCCGAGCTCTTCTTCAGGGCGGCGTACAAGATGTACGGGAAGAACGTGCGAATTTTGACGAAGAAGATCGCGGCCGTCGCCTACAAGCCCGCGGTGCACTGACGCGCACGCCCGCCCGCACGCGATGCGGCGCAGCAGAATGGTCGTTCAGAGATAACCGTTCGAGCGGTACCAGGCGGCCGTCTCGCGCGCCCCGTCGCCGAAGGACACGCTCGGCCGGTAACCGAGGAGGCGCTCCGCCTTCTCGAGCGAGAACACGAATCGCTTGACGAAGAAATCGAGACGCCGCCGGTGCCACGGCGGTGCGATCCCGAACGGCCGACAGCCCGTCTCGCACATCACCGCGGCGAGCAAGAAAGGGCCGAGCGGGAGCGTCACGCTGCGCAAGCGCTTGCCGAGCGCCTCGGCCACGCGCTCGATCAGCTCGCGCGTCGGCAGCACGTCCTTGCCCGCGAGCACGATCGTCTCGCCGACCGCCTCCGGCAGCGTGGCCGCGCGCTCGAGACCCGCGACGAGATCGTCGACGTAAACGGGATGGTGCTCGTTCGTGCCGCTGCCGATGATCGGCACGACACCGGTGTCCGCGAGCCTGAAGAGCTTCATCAGGCGGCCGTCGCCCGGCCCGTACGTCTCCGAGATGCGCACGATCGTCCACTTCAATCGCTCTCCGCGATCGATGACGGTCCGTTCGGCCTCGAGCTTCGACTGCCCGTAGACGTTCTCCGGCCGCGTGTCCGACGTCTCGTCGAGCCTGCCGTTCCGAGCCGAGCCGTAGACGCCGATCGTGCTGCCGTACACGAAGCGCTCGACGCCCGCCTCCTCGCAGACGTCGAGGAGGTTGCGGGTGCCTCGCACGTTCACGGCGCGAAAGTACTCGATGCCGGCGTTCGTCTCGTGCTGGGCCGCCGCGAGATGAAAGACGGTATCCGCGGATTGCGCCAGCCCCCTAAGGAGCGGGATGTCGTCGAGCTTGCCGATCACCACGCGAATCCCGCGCGCCTCGAGCGCCCTGCGTCGCGCCGATTCGAGCGGCGTGTTCTCGGCGCCGAAAGCGATGACGTTGTGACCTTTGACGACCAGGTACTCCGCGAGCCTCGACCCGATGAAGCCGGTCGCCCCGGTGATCAATGCGTCCATCCGCCCATCTCCCCGTGGGCGATGCGTTGCCGCGTCGCGGCGTCGCTCGTCCCCCCGTTATGTTCGTCGTTCATCGCGCTGCGCCGACGTGACTGGCCGACGTTCACGCGGCCTCTATGCGCCCGCACCCGCGAGCGCCTCGCCCTCGCTCACGGGTATCCGCTGCGGAGCCGCGAACCCGGCCTCTTCTCCTATGATGAACCTTCGCTCGACGATCGCCAGCTCTTCTCGCCGCGTCGCCTCGTCCCAGCCGAGCTCGCGTGCCGCGAGCGCCGCGGCTTCCTGCAGCGCCCTCCCCGGATGTCCGCCTGTCGCGAGATCCGTGCGACGAAACACGATATCGGACAAATGGCAGGCCATCTCCTCCCGCACGGCGTGCGCGACCTCCGCTCTGAACGTCGTCGAGCCGGCCAGACAGCCGCGTCCGATCTCGGGCTCGGCGCCGAGACGCAGCACGTTTCGGTACTCCGTGCCGTAGTTGTGGGCGAGCGCCGCGGCTGCATCCTTCCCCGCCTCACCCGCGACGGCTCTCGCGACCGAGGCAGCGAGCGCGTCGAAGCGCTCGAAGCCCGCGCCAAGCAGCGGCGTTCGATCAGTGCGCGAGGGGCCGAGCTTCGGATCGATCTTCGCGCACACGAGGTCGACGGCTCGTGCCGCGTCCGCCCGCGCCATCGTGTATCGCACGCCGATCAGCGTTACGAGGTTACGAATTCCGTGCGCCCGCGCGTGATCGATCAGATGCGACCGCTTGCCGTAGCGCAAGTCCGATGCACCCGAATCGTTGTCGCCGAAAGGCACGAGACCCGCGTTCCACATCGTCACGTCGGACATCTTGAGCCCGAGCCCCGGCATCGCTTCGTTCACCTCGTCGATGAACCGCTCGAGCTCCTCCGGCGTGATCCGCACGTCGTCCGGATGCTCGCTCCACACGCGATGCCAGACGCCGCATAGCGTGTAGTTTCGCCACGGCGTCAGGAACAAATGCCTCGCCGCGCGGCTCAGGATCGCGTCCGGATCCCGCGTCTTGCCTTGCAAGGCGATCGCATAAGGATGCGAGAACCGCCTGCGCACCACGAAGCACGCGTCCCTCGAATAGCTGCCCCTGAGCACGCCTTTGTCGCGATCGAGCTCCTCGAGCAGCCAGGGCGCCCAGGGACCCGCCGCGTTGAGCACCACCTTCGCCTTGACTTCGACGTGGTCGCCGGTGAGGTGATCCCGGATCCTGACGGCGTC
>Ga0207873_1003717_pt1 | contig 10784 bp, 8 predicted proteins | sample BGWIniCompost_FD_187373 | JGI IMG/M metagenome (GOLD analysis project Ga0207873, IMG submission 187373) | Cellulose adapted compost microbial communities from Newby Island Compost Facility, Milpitas, CA, USA - BGW Initial Compost (SPAdes)... ... | reverse complement strand
GCGATGTCCGCCACGGCATCAATGTGTTCGCTTGCCAAGAGAATTGCTCATGCATTGGTGAAGCCCGACTTTCTCACAACGGCTGCGTTGGCGCATCCCGCCGATTCACACTGCAACGTCGCCGGAGCGTTGCATCCAGGACCGGTTGCACCAGAAATCAGCAGGAACCGGCAAAGGAGTCCCGCATGCTCGCCGGCGCGTTTGCTCGTGACAGCCTGGATGCTGCAGCAGCCCGTCCTGTAACTTGAATGCGGCGCAGGATTCGGTCACACAAGGGAAGGTGGAGCGAGGCGGGGAACCGGAGGCCTGCAGCCCCGCCGCTGCCGAAGCGGCGGGACCGCATGCGTTTCATCGCTCGCGGTAATACATCCGCATCGCGATGGGCGCGAACACCACCGTGACCAGCGCCGCCGCGACGAGCACCCAGAGGATGTCCGTGGTCACGGCGGTTCCATGCATCAGGCCGCGCGCCGCGGTGGTGAGATGCGTCACCGGGTTCAGCGAGACCACGGTCTGCAGCCAGCCCGGCATGGTGGCCGGATCGACGAAGATGTTGCTGATGAAGGTCATCGGGAACAGCAGCAGGAAGCTCGTGGTCATTACCGACTCCGGCGTGCGCACCAGCATGCCGACGATGATCCACAGCCACGAGACCGCCGAGGCGAACACCAGCATCAGCGCGATCGCGAGTATCACGCCAATCACGCCGGCGTCCGGACGGAAGCCGAGCAGCAGGCCGACGGCCAGCACCACCAGCGCCGCGAGCGCGTAACGCATCAGGTCGCCGATCAGCGCGCCGACGATGGGCGCCGGCTGCCAGATGGGCAGCGAACGGAAGCGATCGAACAGCCCCTTGGTGATGTCCGTGTTGAGCCCCACGCCGGTGTACACCGTGAGGAACACGATGGTCTGCACGACGATGCCCGGCACCAGGTACTGGAGATAGGCATCCGTCGACCCCGCCAGCGCGCCGCCGAAGAGATAGGTGAACATCACCGTCGACATGATCGGGAAGACCACCACGTCGAACAGCTGGAACGGCACGTGCTTGATCTTCAGCGCCGCGCGCCAGGCGAGCGTCAGCGCCGCCGAGATCGCGCTCGCCGGCGCGGGACGCAGTTCCGATGACAGGACCTTGTGCATGCTGCCGTTGCTCATGCCGCTTCCTCCTTCTGCGCTTCCTCTTCCGCCGCCCGTCCCGTCAACGCGAAGAACACGTCATCGAGCGTGGGCTGCGAGAGAGCGAATTCGTTTACCGTGATGCCGGCGGCCGCGAGCGCGCTGAGCGCCTGCGGCGCCAGTTCCTCGCGCGCCACGCGCACCGACAGGCGCGCCGCCTCCCTGTCCTCCTGCACCTCGTCGCCGAACACGCCGCGCAGCAGCTGCAGCGCGTCCATGTGCCGGCCGGCATCCGCCACCTGCACGTGCAGGGTGCTGCCGCCGACGGAACGCTTCAGCTCGCGGCTGCTGCCTTCGGCAATCAGCCTGCCGTGGTCGATCACCGCAAGTCGGTCGGCGAGATGATCCGCTTCCTCGAGGTACTGCGTGGTCAGCAGCACGGTCGTGCCCTCGGCGGCAATCGCCCGCACGATGTCCCACACCTGGTTGCGGCTGCGCGGATCGAGTCCCGTGGTCGGTTCGTCGAGGAACAACAGTTCCGGCGTCACCACCAGGCTCGCGGCGATGTCGAGACGGCGGCGCATGCCGCCGGAAAAGGCGCGCACCTGGCGGCCGGCGGCCTCCTCGAGCTCGAAGGCCTCCAGCAGTTCCTTCGCGCGGGCGCGCGCGCCGGGCCAGCTGAAGCCCAGCAGGCGCGAGATCATCACCAGGTTTTCCTGGCCGGTGAGGTCTTCATCCACGGAGGCGAACTGGCCGGTGAGACTGACCTTGGCGCGCACCTTGTCGGCCTCGCGCACCACGTCATGACCGAGCACGCGCGCCGTGCCGCCATCGGGCTTCAACAGGGTGGCCAGCATGCGGATCGTGGTGGTCTTGCCCGCGCCGTTCGGCCCGAGCAGGCCGAACACGCTGCCCGTGGCCACGTTGAGATCGATGCCGTTCACCGCCTTCGTGTCGGCGAAATGCTTCTGTAGAGCGGAGGTTTCGATGGCCAGCATGCCGATTCCCTTTTGCTGCACACGAAAGCGCACTTATACAGCCGCGCGCTGCCGCTGAAAACTGACGATCTGCTGCCATCGTGGGATTTTTCAGACGGGGATATCGAAGTGCAGCACTTCCTCGCGCACGCCGAGCTTCTCGTACAGTGCGATCGCGGGCGGGTCGACATAATCCGCCTGCACGTAGATCACCCACGCGCCGCGCTCCCGCGCGATCCCGCGCAGGTATTCGATCAGCGCCGTCGCGATGCCCTGGCGGCGGTGCGCGGCATCGACGGCGAGGTCATAGATGTAGATCTCGCTGCGCGGCTGCTCGAACTTGTGCAGCTCATACGCCGCAAGCGCGCCCACGACCTTCTCATCCTTCACGGCCGCGAGCGCGATGAAGGAATCGCTGCCGAGCAGCCTGTTGATGTAGTCATCGCCGGGACGCCGCGTGTTGTACGTCTGCGGGTCTTCGAAAGCCTCTGCGAACACGTCCAGCATCTGGCCGAACAGCCGCCGGTCGCCCGGCATGATCCTGGTCACGATGAAGGAACTCATTCCCGCTCCCCTCCCGAGGTCAAGGAGGGTTCATTCTAGCGGCAGGAAAACCGCCTCCGTGAGAGCAAAGAAAAAACCCCGCCGGAGCGGGGTTTTTTGATGAGCGGCTCACTCAGTTCGCATACAGCCGATACTTGCCGTGGAACTTGCCGTTGAACAGCAGGGTGTTGCCGAGCAGGGTCGGCGCCGCCAGCTCGACTTCGGTCCAGATTCTCTGTCCCATCGGGTTGACGGTGACCGTGGCATCGTCCGGTGCAATGATGCGCGTGCCCGCCATGGTGCCGTCGGTCTCGAACAGCTGGAAGTCGGTGTTGCTGACGCCGGCGACGAAGTACGCCTTGTTGCCGCGTACCGTCATCACGCCACCGTTGACGGTGAAGCTGCCGGTTTCCGGATGGATGTCCTTGAGCATGAAGGTGCCCGCCGTGGTGCCGTCACTCACCCACGGCTCATAGCCATGCACGCCATCGCTGCCACGGAACACCAGCCTGTTGCCCATCACCGCCATCATGCCGCGCGATCCGTCGGCCGGCTCGACGTCATGCACCTTGTAGGTACCTGCGCTGCTGCCGTCGGTCACCCACAGGCTGAGCCGGTTGCTGGCGTAGTCGCGGCCCGGGTAGTAGTACCTGCCGTTCATCTTCACCATGACGGTGTCGGCGTAGTGCGCGCCCTGCGAGATCACCTGGGTGCCGGCCGCGGTTCCATTGGTGGACCACAAGGCCTTGTGCGCACCGCCGTTCACGGCATAGCCGAAGAAAAGCAGCCGGTCATCGAGCACATGGAACGCCGTCGGCCAGCCGTAGTAACCCGGCACCGTGTATGGCGTGATCACCGCATGCGTGCCGCCCGGCGTGCCGTCGGTGACCCAGACTTCCTTGCTGTTGCGGCTGACGTCGTGCCAGGTGAAATACAGCTTGTCGTCGAACACCGCCATGTCGTATTCGAGCAGCACCGAACCGGTGACGCTGCTGTCGGCCAGCACGACCAGGTTCCCCTGCGTGCCATCGGTGCGATACAGCTTCGGATAGGCGTAGCCGCCCGTCTCGTAGTACCACAGGTATACGTAGAAGCCGCCGTTGTAGTAGGTGGCGGCCTGGGGGCGCTCGATGTAGGTATCGCCGTTCGGATTGACGTCACGGATCATGTACGTGCCCGCCGGCGTGCCATCGCTGGCCCACAGCTCCCTGCCGTGCACGCCGTCGTCGGCCATGAAGTAGAAATGATTGCCGCCGACGCCGATGAAATCGATGTTCTCCGCGGTCGTCGTGGCCGGATCCTTGATCAGGTAAGTGCCCGCTTCCGTGCCGTCCGAGAACCACAGCCCGCCGGTGACGGTGCCGTCGTAACCCGTGAACACCACGCCGTTCCTGAACGCGCCGAGGATGTGGATGTAGCCGTTCACGCCATCCTTGCCGAAGTCCGCGATCCTGCGCGTGCCCGCGTGCGTGCCGTCGCTCACCCACAGCTGCTCGCGGTCCGGCGAATTGATGCCGGTATCGTCCTCGTCGAACGCGGCAAAGAACGCGCGGCCGTTGGAGACCACGAAGTTTTCCGGCTGAATGGGTCCGTCATGCAGGATGCCGAAGCCGACCGGCGAACCGCCGCCGCTGCCCGGCGGCGCGACCGTGACCTTCACGGTGTCCGTGTCGTACTTGCCCTCGTCGTCCATCACCGTGAGGCGGAAGCTGAGTTCCTGCGGCTTGTCGGTCGCCGCGGGCGCGGTGAAGCTCGCCCTGCCGGAGAAGTCATCCTCGAGAACGACCTCTGCACCCTTGGTCTGCTCCCAGTACCACATGACGATCACGCCGTCGTCGTCGAAGCTGCTCGTGCCATCCAGGGTCACGCGCGCGCCGCCGCTGACCACCTGGTCCTCGCCGGCGATCGCCGTCGGCGCGCCTGGCTCCTTCTTCTCGCCCGACGAGCCGCCGCATCCCGTCACCGAAAATGTGCTGAACAGGCCGATGGCCAGCAGCGCGACAAAACGCTCGAAGCTGTTCACGAATAACCCTCGCTTTACATAAGACAACTACCCGCGCGAAAGCTACCCGTGGCGGCAGAACGGCGCATCCCTCAAATGGGGTATGCCGAGGAAGGAAGAACGCTGCTGGCTTGCAGCATAGCGACGGGAAATGAAGACAATCAGTGCAGCGCGATGCCGGGATGCCAGCCGCTTGCGGCGAGGAAGGCCCTGGCATCGGTCATCTCCAGCATGTCGCGCAGCGCGGCGCGCTTGTCCGGCGCATGTTCGTAGTAGGCCCGCGCGATGCGGTACCCCACCCAGTAGCCGAGATCGCCCGGCGTCTCCAGCGTGCCGTTGAACAGCCAGTCGGAGACATCCGTCTTGTCCATGTCGCGCGCAAACGCTTCCTCGATCTCGCGTTCGCGGCCCGCGGTCAGCGCGCGCAGATGCGAATACGCGACCTCGCCCGCGACCAGCTCGGTGACAAACTCCGCGATGCCCTCGACCAGCGACAGCTCCAGCACGGTGAGACCCGTGGCTTCCGCAAGCTCCGGCGCCTGCTGCACGTGGATGTACTCGTGCGTGATCACGTAGACGAAGCGGTCCTCGACATCCGCGTTCAGGTAATCGACCGCGCACAGCGCTTCGAGCCCGATCTGGATACCGGTGTCCGGCGCGCCCACGCCAACCGGCTTGCCCCTGCCGACGGCGATGGTCACCGGCGGCAGCTTCGCCGCGGGATAAAGCGCCTTCAACCGCCGAAGCGCGTCCTGCAGCCGGTCGCGCACCGCGGGCAGCACGTCGGCGCAGCGTCGTGCGCGCTCGTAAAGCTGCGGGTTGCGCTCGATGCTTGCGGCGATCGCCTCGCCGGTGATGTTCCGCAGGCGCGCAAACGTCTGCAGGCCGGACGAGCCCTGTTCGAGGTAATCACGCTGCAGGATTTGCGCGGACGGCGCGCCCGTTGCCGCATCGAAGATCGCGTAGAAGCGCTGCACGTCTTCCACCTGGATGAGCGGCGCGGTGTTCTCCTGATGAACCAGCGCGCATGCGCCAAGCAGGCTGGCGACGACAAGCAAGCAGGCGGACTGCAGCCGCGCCCACATCAGGCCGTTTCCCCTTGTGGAACGTAAGCCACCGGCTCGCGCTCGAGCATCACCCCGAAACGCTCGTACACGTCGCGCTGGATGCGCGCGGCATACTCGAGCACGTATTCGCCCTCACGCCGCCCCGGATTCACCAGCACCAGCGCCTGCGCGGCATGCATGCCGACGCCGTCCTGCCGGTGCCCGCGCCAGCCCGCCTGCTCCAGCAGCCAGCCGGCGGCAAGCTTCACTCTGCCCGCGCCGGCGGGAAAGCTCACCAGCTGCGGGTAGTCGCGCTTCAGCGATTCATGTTTATCCGCGCTCACGATGGGGTTCTTGAAGAAGCTGCCGGCGTTCGGGATTTCCGCGGGAGCGGGCAGCTTGCTGCGGCGGATGGCGATGACGGCATCGCTCACCTGGCGCGGCGTGAGTTCGTTCGCGGGGATGGCGGACAACGCCTCGTGCAGCGGCGCGTAGGAAGTGTTCAACTCGCCTTTTTTGCGCAGGCGGAAGGTGACGGCGGTGATCACCACCGCGTCGCGCAGGCGATGCTTGAAGATGCTGTCGCGGTAACTGAACTCGCAGGCCGGTGCGTCGAACGCGAGCGTTTCCAGGCTTTGCCTGTCGATGGCGGTCAGCGATTCGAACACCGTATCGAGCTCGACGCCATAGGCGCCGATGTTCTGGATGGGCGCGGCGCCGACCGTGCCTGGAATCAGCGAGAGATTCTCCAGCCCCTGCAGGTTCCGCTGCAGCGTGAACTCGACAAGGTCCTGCCAGACCTCGCCTGCGCCGGCGCGCACGTAAACGAACTCGCCATCCTCGGCGACGATCTCGACGCCCTTGATGGTGACCTGGATCGCCAGGCCCTCGAACCGCGCGGGCAGCACCACGTTGCTGCCGCCGCCGAGCACCAGCACCGGCATGCCCTCCGCGCGCGCGAACGACAGCGCCTCGCGCAGCGATGCTTCATCGCCCACCTGCGCATAACGCGCGGCACGCGCCGGCACCGCCAGCGTGTTGAGCGGCTGCAGATCGTGATCGGCAAGGATGCGTGGCGTGTTCAAGGCGGTGCTTCGTCGGCTCGATGAGCGCGTTATTTAAGCACGACGGCATGCGCGTGCGCGACCGAGCGGACTGGAGAATCGATGCGGGAGGATAACCAAGGAAGCGAGGAAAGGGAGCATTCCCCACATCAATAATATATCCCACCCCCGGGCTTGCGGGAAGACACGCCGCCTGGTGCAGCATCGCCGCCCGCTCACAGGAACGGAGGTGGCGATGAACGAGTATCAAGTGGTGATCGCAGGCGGCGGCCCGACGGGACTGATGCTGGCCGGCGAACTGGCGCTGGCGGGGATCGATGTCGCGATCGTCGAGCGGCGCAAGGACCAGGAGCTGATTGGCGCCCGTGCGCGCGGGCTGCATGCGCGCAGCATCGAGGTGCTGGATCAGCGCGGCATCGCCGAGCGCTTTCTCGTGCAGGGCCAGACCTGGCCGATGCTGCATTTTCACGTGCCGCTGGACATCAGCGATCTTCGCAGCCGTCACAACTACGTGCTCGGGCTGCGGCAAAGCCTGGTCGAACGCACGCTCGCCGAATGGGTCGCGGAGCTTTCGGTAACCGTGCTTCGCGCTCGCGAGGTCACGGGCTTCATGCAGGACGACGACGGCGTCACCGTCCGGCTTTCCAATGGCGAGTCACTGCGCGCCGAATACCTGGTCGGCTGCGACGGCGGTCGCAGCACGATACGCAAGTCAGCAGGCATAGAGTTTGCCGGCGACGAGCCGTCAATGAGCTGGCTGATCGTGGAAGCCGAGACCCGCGACGAACCGCAATGGGGCTTTCACCAGGACGCACACGGCATTCATGCCATCGGCAAGGGCGAGGACGGCGGCGTGGGCATCGTGCTGACCGAGCGCGAACTGCGGCTAGATGATGCGCCGACGTTACGTGACGTAAGGGAAGCCTTGCTCGTTACCTACGGCAGCGACTTCGGCATTCACAGCCCGACGTGGATCTCGCGCTTCACCGACGTGACCCGCCAGGCCGTGAGCTACCGCAAGGGCCGCGTGCTGCTCGCCGGCGACGCCGCGCACATCCATCCGCCGCTTGGCGGGCAGGGTCTCAACCTCGGCCTGCAGGATGCGGTCAACCTCGGCTGGAAACTTGCGCAGGTGATAAAGCGCTGGTCGCCGGACAGCCTGCTCGACAGCTATCATGCCGAACGCCATCCGGTGGCCGCGCGCGTCCTGCGCAACACGCAGGCGCAGGTCGCGCTTCGCCGCACCGACGCGCGCAGCAAGGCACTGGGCGACATTTTCTCCGAACTGCTGGCGCTGGACGCGGTGCGTCGCCGGCTCGCCGCGGAAATTTCCGGCCTCGGCATCCGCTACGACCTTGGCGAAGGTCACGTGCTCGTCGGTCATCGCATGCCCGATCTCGACATCATCACGGCAGAAGGCGCGCGGCGAGTGTTCACGCTGCTGCACGAGGCGCGGCCGTTGCTGCTCGATTTCAGCTCATCCGGCATCGACATCACTCCATGGGCCGATCGCGTGCGTCACGTGCGTGCGCGCTGCGACGACGCCTGGGAGCTGCCCGTGACGGGAACAATCACCGCGCCGGCCGCCGTGCTGGCAAGGCCGGACGGTTACGTGGCCTGGGCGGGAGACCCCGCGCAGGGCGGACTCATCGAGGCATTGCAGGCCTGGTTCGGAGCCGCATGACGAAACTTCATTTGAACCATCGGGCGCCGCCAGGCGTCTCATGCTGGCATGCATGAAAACGATAACGAGGAACGCATGAACCATTCGCGAAAAACGCAAAAGCCGCGCCGGGCCGGAAAGCAAGGCGTGGCTGTCCTGCTGCTGCTCGCATCCGCGAGCGCGGCTGCGGTGGAAGTCGACGGATTCATCGACACAGAGGAATGGCGCGAGGTGCGCTACATCTCCGATTTCCGCAAGACGCAGCCACTGACCCGCGAGCCGGGCTCGCTCAAGACCGAAGCCTGGGTGATGGCGACGCCGGAAGGCCTGGCAGTGGCGTTTCGCAACGAACACCCGCCCTCGGTGCCGCGCACGAACCAGCGCGTGCAGCGCGACTTCAACGAGCAGGTGGATCGCGTCAACCTCATGGTGGACTACGACGGTGATCACCGTACCGGCTACAACTTCACCGTCGCCTCCACCGGCGCCATTTACGACGCCGTCATCACCAACGAAGCGAACTTCAACGCCGACTGGGACAGCGTCTGGCAGTACGCCGTGACGGAAGACGAGAATTCCTGGTCGGTGGAGATGCTGATTCCCTGGCATGTCGCGCCTATGCGCGATGCCGAGGGCGAGACCCGTACGCTGCGCATCTACCTCGATCGCGTCATCGGCGCCACCGGCGAGCGCATGGCCTGGCCGATGGCGAGCTACGAGCGGCCGCGCTTCCTGTCCGACTTCGCAGCGCTGGAGGTGACGAGCTACAGCCAGTCGCTGCTGGCGATCACGCCGTATGCCTCGGGCCTGTACGACAACATCAGCGGCGATACCGATGCCGATGCGGGTGTCGACGTGTTCTGGAAACCGAACGGCCAGGTGCAGCTCACCGCCACCCTGAATCCCGATTTCGGCCAGGTGGAAAGCGATGACCTCGTGGTCAGCTTCGATGCCATCGAGACCTTCATCAGCGACAAGCGTCCGTTCTTCACCGAGAACCAGGGCCTGTTCGAGTTCACCACGCCCTCCGACTACAGCCAGCTTCTCTACACCCGCCGCATTGGCGGCCCGGCCGATGACGGCGTTGGCGCGGGCGACATCACGGGCGCGTTGAAGCTCAACGGCAGCGTCGGCGCCTTCAAGTACGGCCTGTTCAGCGCCGACGAACGCGGCGAGGCCGGGCGCACCTTCTCCGCGGCGCGGCTGGTGCGCGACTTCAGCAATCACAACATCGGCGTCATGGCCACGCACGTCGACCGTCCCTTCCTTGATCGCGAAGCGCTGGTCTACGGCATCGATCACAACTGGCGGCCCTCGCCGCGCTGGAACGTGCGCACCCGGCTGATGATGAGCGACATCGAATACGCGGGAGAGGAAACGCGCGATTCCGGCGCGACCCTGTGGGCGGACTACGAGATGGATCACGGCTGGCGGCAGCAGTGGATCCTGATGCACTTCGGCGACGAGCTGGAGATCAACGACGCCGGCTATCTCGCGCGCAACAATGAGAACTACGCGCACTGGCAAGTGAGCAAGCGTTTCACCGACCTGCCGGCGGATTCGCGCTACTCTTCCAAGGACTGGCGCGTGCGAGTAAGCGGCGAGTACAACGATCACGGCGAACGGCTTTCGCAGCAGCTGCGTGTCAGCCGCGAAAGCCGCCTGCGCGACGGCAGCTACGAATACGCGCAGATCAACATCAACAGCGCCGGCGTCAACGACCTGCTGACGCGCGGCCATGGCGTGCTGGAACTGCCGCCGAACTTCAACGCCTACGTCGAATACCAGCGCCCGCGCAAGGGACGCTGGGGCTACAACGTCGATGCGGAAGCCTTCACCGGCGGGCTGGAAGGCAACGACAACATCGGCTACAGCATCGGCGTCGAACCAACCTATTTCCTGAGCGAGGCGTTCAACCTGTACGTAGGCGGGTCGCTGATCCGCCGGCCCGACTGGCTGGTCTGGCAGCAGGAGAACCTCATCGGCAGCTTCGATGGCCGCGAGACGCGTTTCAACGCCGGCTTCAACTGGCTGGGCGACCGCCACGAGCTGCGTCTCAAGCTGCAGGCCATCGGCATCAATGCGCGCCTGCGGCAGGGCTATCGCGTCGAGTCTCGCCGGGCGGTGGCAACCGATGAACCGGTCGATGATTTCAGCGTCAGCAACCTCGGCTTCCAGGTCCGCTATCGCTACGAACTCGCGCCGCTTTCCTACCTGTACGTGGTCTACGGCCGCGGCGGCTACGAGGAAGGCTTCGGCAGCGATGAATCGTTCCGGCTGCTGCAGGACAGCTTCGGCCTGCGCGACGACGAACAGTGGCTGATCAAGTTCAGCTATCGGTTCGAGCGGTAGGGAGAAGGGAGAAGGGAG
>Ga0207873_1003714_pt1 | contig 10790 bp, 12 predicted proteins | sample BGWIniCompost_FD_187373 | JGI IMG/M metagenome (GOLD analysis project Ga0207873, IMG submission 187373) | Cellulose adapted compost microbial communities from Newby Island Compost Facility, Milpitas, CA, USA - BGW Initial Compost (SPAdes)... ... | reverse complement strand
GACGCCCCGGCGACGGTGCGCAGGAGCGACCGATGCGCCCACGTGAGCCGCGAGCCGCTCACGACGGACACATCCGAAGGCCATTCATCCGTGAAGTCCGGGTACGCCTGCCCCTCTAGCTCGATGTCGGAAAGCGCCTTCCAGACAGGGCCCCCGAGTTCCGTGGCGAGACGGCAGACGCGGAAGTGGTTCGGCGCCTCCATCGCGGGCTGAACCCCCACGAACTGGATCACACCGCGGACCACGAACGGGCGGGACCGCGGGCGCAGGCTCGTCACGGACCGGGTGATCGTGCTCCACGACGACCCCGACGACAGGAGCACCGCGTTGAGGGTCGACGGGCCAGACGTGGTGTCGTCGCAAGACCAGAGCACGCACGCCTGCTGGAATCCGGCCGTCTCCACGTACCCGGCGAACGGCTGCCGGTGGCTGCTCTGGCCGCTGTCGTGGAGCGTGAAGTCTTCGTGAGAGGACAGGTCCAGCGCATATCCTCTCGCGAACACGCCCGACGAATTGGCCCACACGACCCAGACGCGATCGGGCCCCACGCACACGTCCACCCGCGTCGCGTTCGACAGGTTGCCGTCGATCTCTTCACTGCCGATGGTGCTGTTATTAGACCCAACCCGCCAAATTCTGAGCGTGCCTGCGCTCGTGACACGAGCGACGTAGTACTCCGTCCCGCCCGCAGCAGCCGCCACCGAGTACGATGTGACGTTCGCGCCGACGCCTACGTTCGTCGAGGAGCCGAGCGGAACGCTGCCGGTCGTACTGATCGGAGCCACGTAGATCCCCGTCTGCCCGTCGAGCAGGTACGCCAGGCGCAGCTCACCATCGACGGTGAAGAACATCGGCTTCTCGCCGAGAATCGTCTGCTCCGACCAAACGTGCCCCGTGGAGCGATCGATGAGACGCACCTGGAGCCGCGTCGTCTGGCCAAATCCCGACCCGTGCAGGAACTCGTACGCGACCGCGAGCATGCCGCTCGGCACGTGGATCGCCGAGCTCACGCGCTGGACCTCCACCTCAGGGCTGTCATCCTGCGTCGTGCCCGTGTGCTGGCGCGACCACATCCCGAGAGGAGTCCCTGCCGGCAGCGTCCCCACGTGGTGGAGCTCTCCGTCCACCGACGACGACGCCAGCACGTCCGAGCTCGCCGCGACGAGGTTCGGCGCGCCGAAGCCCTGCACCACCCGCGACGTCTCGCCACTGTGCCGCGTCGCCACCGCAGGGCGCTTCGCCAGTCGGCCCGTCCGCGTCGGGCGGAGGTTCTCAGCGCGCACCAACTGCCCCGCAGCCATGAAGGCCGGATCGGTGCTCTGGTCCATGCCAGCGGCGAAGGGGACAGGGAGGATCTTCATGTCGCCGCCACGTAGGAGATCTGGAAGTTGCGCGTCTCCGCGCTCCAATCAGCGTTCGCGATGCCGCTCGACAGGTTGCGCTTCAGGAAAATCACCGTCCCGTCAGGTGTGACCTGCAACAGGAACGCGCTGTTGTTGCTCGTGAGGATATCGCACCACGAGCTCGTCCTGAACGCAGGCCGCGCCCACGCTGGGAGCCACCCGGTCGCTGACACGATCGAGTTGCCCGAGCCACCATCCGCCGTGACCTCAGCGCTCAGCGTCACGATGCGCCCCTCCCGGGCCACACGCACGTCCACCGATCCCGCGTCCGTGCCCGACTCGAAGCGCGCGCCGTCGACCGCGTAGTGCTCGCTGCGCTGGCCCAGGCTCCACCAGCCGTCCGTCGTCGCCACGAACAGCCAGGCCCCCACCGGCGTGAGGCGCAAAGGATCGGCGTGTCGGCGCTGGCGGTCGATGAACCCGCGGGTGAACACCCTCACGGCGTTGTCCGCGCGCACCTTTGCCACCGCGCAGATCGCGCCGATGCTCTGCCCCGTCGCCTCCGGGAGAGTCACCAGAGTGTCCCCCGTCAGCGTGTCGGCGATGAACAGCTCGCCCTCCTGCAGGTGGATGGGACCCGGCCCCGTGCGCTGCTTGAGCCGCGGCCAGACGTTACCGCCGATCCGCTGGAACGCTTCCTGGACGTCCTGTTGGTGGATTGTGAGCTGCCCCTCCAGCTGCTGGGGGTCCTTCGCCCCCCAGTCGCGGATCATCCGCTGCAGGCCACTCAGACGTGCCAAAATGGCCATCGGTCCCTCCGGTGCTCGCGACCCACGTCGCGGATCTGAAACGGGTCCGCCGCCTGGCGTTCCTCGACCATCGCCTCGATGCGCTCACGCTGCGCATCGAACAGCGCAGGCAACCGCCCCAGGTCGCGGCCCTCGATGGTCCGCATCTCGATCGCCGCCCCCAGCGCGACCAGCTTTTCCCAGCCGTTCACGCCGTCGTAGGTGTCCCCGTCTGCCGCCAGGTCCTCGAACACCGGCGCGTACTGCAGCACCAGGTCCACGCTCGACGTGGGCGCCGGGTAGATTTCGATTTGCCCACCGCGTAGCCGGTAGCCCTTCGGCGTGTGCGCGCCCCAACCCACTACGCGGTACTGGTCCGCCTCCGGGTGCGACGACAGCGCCCGGAGCTCCTCATGGTCGGTCGCTCCCCATCGAAGGGTCGCCGACAGCAACTGGAAGAAATCCACGGGCAACGAGTACCGAGCCACGCCACCGCCGATCGCGATGGTGTCCTCGGCGACCGTGCCGACGTAGTCATCGCCGCGCGCCGCGATGAACAGTTCATGCAGCTCGGCCAGCTGCAGATTCAGCAACCGCGTCAGCTCGGTGTCGGTGACGAACGTCGACGCGCCCGGCGTGTGCACGCGCTGGTCGGCGTAGAGGCGCGCATCGGTCCGCAGCTGGGCCAACGTCACGGTGCGCGCCATCTCGCTTACTCCTCGTCCTCGTAGTCGCCCCCGTCTGCGCAGAGGTCATACATGCGTTGGAACGCCTCCGCGAACGCGTCGTCGTCCTTCGCCTCCAGCGCGGAACGGAGCTCACCGGCGGCTTGGCGCTTGGCCTCACCGCCGATGTCATCCGAGGGGCCATCAGCACTCTTGGGCGCGCCCAAGATCGCCAGAAGTCCCTTGCCCTTCATCACGCGCCCCACTTGATCTGGACGGAGTTCCCGGGCTCTTCGTGCGTGAAGTTCCCGTACGCACCGAACCGGAGCTGGAACGCGTCCGCGTCCTGCAGGGCCCACAGCGAGGACTTCGTCGCGGGGTTGAACAGATCCTTCGGGCACTCACCCGCGGTGCGCAGGTAGATGTCCGAGGGGTTGTTCATCCACGTGTAGCCCTGCGGCACGTTGGGCTCGTTGTGCACCTCGATGATGCCGTGGGGGCCCTGGATGTGGACCGCACGGAAGCTGACCCCGTACTTGTCCGTGTCCGTGACCCGAGCTTCCTTCAGGGTGCCCACCTCACGGAGGAGACCCTTGAAGTCGAGCGGATTCATCCACGCATGACTCACACGGATGCCGGCAAGAGACGCCTCTTGCGCGGCCTCGATGAAGCCCGCCTCGTAGTCTCCCGACCACTCGAACCGCAGACCCGAGACGCGCTGCGTGTCCGTGTTGAAGCGGTTTTGGCCCCAAAACGAGTCACTCGCCCCAATGGGCTCTTGGGGGTTCCAGCCGCCCATTCCCGTCATCACGTCGTTGTAGTCGCCCTCGCGGAACAAGTAGTCCCCGTCCGCGATGGTCGGGATGCCGTTCGTGTTGTCGTTGATCGCGTTGCCGAATCGCAACACGCCCGTGCTGCGGTCGATGGCCGTGATGCGCAAACGCCCGGCCTTCTCGCCGCCGTTCGCGAGGCCATCGTCAACCGCCGCCTTGAGGTACATGCCGACCTCAAAGTGCACGACGTGCGCACGATTGCGCAGCTGGATGTACGTGTTCGTCGCGAAGCCCGCGACCGTACCGTCAACGCGCCCTCGAGCCCCGCCGCCGTTGTTCCATGCGAGAAACGCCATGTCGCGGGCGAACGCGTACAGCGCGCCCTTCGTCTCGCGCTTGAGCGAGTCGATGACGGCTCCCTTGTCGGCCTTCACGGCGCTGAGAGTTTCGCCCTCGATGCTGGCGACCTGGTAGTTCTTCTTGCGCGTGACGAAGAACCGGACGTTGTTCGTCGCGCCCTGGTTTGCATACGCCGTGGAGAAGCTCGCCGCGCCGCCAGACGTGGGGCTCACGCCCACGATCACGTAACGGCCTTCGCCGACGAACTGAGTGTCCTTGGAAATCGCGGAAAGGAACCGGCTCTCCTCGTACAGAGGGAGCGAGAGTTTGTTCCCCCAGATCCGCTTCATGAGCGGGAGCTGATTGGTAGTTGTCGCGGTCATGACTGCCTCTGCAGCCCGGCCGTCACTGGCCCAGGGCTGCCCAGAATTGATCGTCGTTGATCAACGCCTGCCGATGTTCCTCATCCGTTAGCTCTCGCTTAGAGCCTCCGGGTTCGGTCGTCAGACTCGGCGCTAACGTTTGCCCAGGCAGCCCGCCTGATGCTGGTTTCCGCTGCTGGGGGGCAGCGTGCGGAGAGCCAGTTCCGCCCCCAGGTGCAGGCGGGGGCGCCGGCAGATGGGGCTTCAGCTCGTCCTCCAAGAGTTTTACGGCCTCCTCGTCGGAGATCGGCAAGCCCTCTTCGAACGCCTTCATTTTATACTCCGTGAGGGTCTCTGCAATTTCTTTTTGCTTCCCGAGCCCCACGAAATGCGCCACTGCTGGGAACCTGCTGGCGTCACTGCCCAGCTGCACAAGTTCCTGCTTGCGGCGCTTGATAGCGGCTTGTGTCTCGCGCTCCTGTTGGGCGCGCTTCTCTTGCTCCCAACGCTCCTCGAGCTCACGGACTCGCCGCTCGTAGCGCTCCTCGAGCTCCTTGAGCTTCTTCGACTCCGGGGTGCCCTTGCCGTCCGTCGCGACGGCGAGCGCGAGCTCCTCGAATACCTGCTTGCCGGGACGACCCGTAAGCCGTCCGAGAGTGTCGATGATGCCGCGGGCGTCTCCCGCCTGCAGCGCGCTCATGTCCGTGGCCAGGCGCTGATTGAGCGCCTGCGCGGCTTCGTGCATCTTCTGCGCTTCGGCGTACTGCGCCTTTGCCTTCTCCTCGCGCTTTTTCATGCGCAGGAAAACATGGCTGGTCTTCGCGCGCTCCTCCTGCACAGCCTTTCGAGCCGCCTGCAGGGTCTCCCTGGCCTTGGCGACGCCCTCCGGCGTCCCGAGGGACTCCTCGGAAAACAGCGAGTCGTCGTCCAGAGCGTCGGTCGGCGCTCGCTCTGCGGCCGCGGGCGGCTCGGGCTCCTCGGGAGTCTCGGGGGGCTCCGGCTGCTCCTGGGTCTCCTCTGCGGGCGCCTCGGGCGCCGGTCCCGGTGTCTCCTCGGCCTGCGCCTCCGTTGGCGCCTCGGTCTCTGTGGCCAGTGCTTCTAGGATGTCTTCCATTTTGAGTCCTCACCCGGCCATCGGCTCGGGCGGCATCGGTGCCCCTGGGGGTGGCGGGGCCATCGGATCACCACCCGGCGGAGCCATCGGCATCGCCGCATCCCGCAGCTTCAGCGCCTCTTCCCACCAACGCCTCACGCGGTCGATGCGCGCCTCGTCCTCACCATCCGCACCCATGCGGTTGATCATGTCGAGGGACATCTGCACCGCTTGATTCAGATCCATGTACGGCTGGGGGATCGCGAACGACTCCCCCGACACGGCGCGGTCGAGCTCCACCTCGATGAACTCGCGCGCCGCCGTCTGGTCGCCGAAGATCGCCTCGACGTCCGGGAAATCAAGCGCTGCCTTCGCCTGCTCGGGCGTGAACAGGCCAGCGTTCATCAGGTCGATGACGAACGACTTCCGCGCGCCCGGAGTGAGCGGGAGCATGTTCGTCGGCCAGCAGCGCAGGTGGTAGCGCTCGCTGGGCAGATCGACCTCCGACCAATCGATGCGCCTCATTTGCTTCGAATCGCCCCATGCAATCTGCAGGTCAAGCCCGCCGAACTGAGCCAGCATCCTGCAGCAGTCGACGATGATGCGCGCCGCGTCCACGTGGAATCTCTCCCACGCGCGGAAGTCGGGCGTGTGCCTGAGCGTCTCCGTGTCCTGCAGGTGCTGCATACCCGGAGCGTGGTCGACGCCCTTTGGCTTGATCCCCGCGATGCTCATCTCGCTGAGCCCGATCTGCTTCTCCGCCCAGCGAATGAGCATCTCGATGCGGTTGAACAACTCGCTCGGGACCGTGTTCCACTGCGGCACGTAGACCGCCTGCGACGGAGGGACGGCCGTTGTGATGACCGAACCCACGTCGTTGGTGAATTTCGCGCGGTCCAGCCTTGCCTGCTTCCACGCGAAGATGCGCGGCACGGCGTGCAGCCGGAGAATCTCCCGGATGCGTTCCTGAATCTCGTTGATCTCGAGCTGGGCGCCGGCGAGCGTCTCGGGAACGCTCCGGCTCCAATAGCCGACGGCATTCTTCATCGGCTTGAACCACGCGAACGGGAAGTAATCGAACGGCCATGGCTCCTCGAACAGGGCCGCGTTCTCGAGGCACACCACGTGCCGGCCGTCGTGCCCCGGGTCGATCTGATCGTCGAGCTCTCCCTCGTCGTTGCGCCCGAACACCTCTCGCTTCGACGTGTCGACGGTACCCGCGGGGAGTCGCCAATACTCGAGGACGAGCACGCGGTCTGCCACGTCCGTTCGTCCGCGGAGGTCCTCGTGATTCGCCATGTCGTAGGGCAACGATGGCGCGTCCTGAATCGCCTTCAGCGCCGCCGGGTTGTCCGCGTAGCGCTTGAGGAGCACGCGCCGGTCGACCCTGCACACGTGCCACTTCTGCCGCGGTGAGCCGAGCTCGGCCTCTCCCGGGTCGACGAGCACATCGTGAGCGAACACACGCTCGGCTCGGATCGTGCTGTTGTTGTAGTCCGGGAAAATCTTCACCCCGCCCGCCTCGAACAGGTTGCCGTCACGGCAGACGGACTCCCCGAGCTCGCCCCAGATGCCCGTCTTGATGAACACCGCCTCAACGGCGCGTTGCATCCCGAGGGCCTTCTTGCGCAGCTGCGAATCCCCACGCTCCGTCACGAACATCGGACGCACTTGGTTGCGGACGATGTGCGCCGTCTTCGTGTCCACGGCCGCCTGGATGAGATTGTACCCAGGGGGCGTCATGCTCGACTCCGGCATCAGCATCGTGCCGCCGCCGAACGTGTGCCGCGCGTGGCCGTGGTAGAGAGTGAGCGCGTTGGTAGCGATCCACCGACGGTGCTCTCCGTCCGAGCGCCACAGCTCATGCCCGCGCCGCCACAAGTCGGGAGCGTCCGAGGGAGTCTTCTTGTCGAGCTCGTCGAACGCAGCGGTGAGCCCTTCGTAGACTTCAGGCACCGGCGCCTCCCTTCGGGCGGTACCCGCGCAAGAGATTCTCTGCCGCCACGTCCACGTCGGAGCGCGGTCGGGCGGCTTCGGGGGCATCGTCGAGGCCGTCCGGGGAGACCCCGTGCGCGACGGCCGCGAAACGCACCATGCTCACGCGCCCATCCTCGCCGAGGTGCAGCTCTTGAACCCCGTACCTCTGAGCCCACTCGCCCAACTGCTCCAAGGAATCGAAACGCAGCATCATCGACCTCTCACGCACACAGCCCCTGCACGACCTCGGACCACTGCTCCAGCGCGCTCGCCGGCTCCGTATCGGCCCAGGCGAAATCATCGTCTGCCACCGTGGGCGTCTCCCCGTCCGGGACGTCCGGCGCGTGCGTCAGCAGCATCGAAAACGGCGGCAGGAAGTCGCAGTGCCTTCCGTCTCCCGACCGCGGCAGCACCAGCGTCACGCCGTTCTGCGTCACGCGCTTCTTCGCTGAGAGCAAGTCCGCGCGGAACGTCCTGTTGCGCGGGAGCTCCACCACGCCAAGCGACACCTGGAACGCCGCCTTCTTCGCCATCTCCAGGCGGTTCGATGCGTCGATGGTGATGCCCACCAAGCTCAGCCCGTGCGGCTCGGCCAGGTCCCTGAGCGCGTCCAGTGCGTGCTGGTCGGTCGTGACCATCGTCACGCCGTACGGGGCGCAGAGGCTGGCGATCTCCTGGAGCACTCGGTTCGGGCTGAGCGGTTTCGCCTTGCTCCCGATCCACTCACGGGTCAGCACCACACGGTATGTCGGCGTGATGCCTCCAGGACCACCGCGTCCCGTGCACTCGAGTAGGACCAGCGTCCAGGCGTTGCCGCGGGTCGCCGGATCCATCGCCGCGGCGTACTGCCCACCGGGGACCGGCGGGATGTCGTCGTGCTCGTTGAACCTCTCGCCCTTTCGGGTGGCGCCTTCCACCTCGACGCTGGAAAACAGCGACTCCTCGGGGTCTGCGTACAGCGCCAGCACGTCCGTGCGGTACGCCTGCGGGTCCGCCTCTCGGAGCCGCTCGCATTCCTTGGGAGTCCAGTGCACCGGGTTCATCGCGGGGCCCGGTGCACGAATCACAACCACATCACGACCCGGCTTGCCGAAGCGTTCCTGGTCCAGGTCGTACACCGGACCGAAGGGCGCATACGGGGAGCCGATGAGCCAAATCTGGGCGCCGGGCAGCATGCGGCCCCGAATCGCTCGCAGCGAGTCGGTCAGGTTGATCACCCCGTCCTGCTCGCCCGCCATGCGCGGCGCCTCGTCGAACACCGCGCCAGCCAGCCAGGATCCGACGACGTTCGCGCCGCCCTTCGACAGCGCCGTGACCTTCACGCGGATCGGCTTGCCCGTCGGGTGACGGAGCCACAGCGTGTCGGCCGTCGGCTCGCCGATGAGCAGTTGCGCGAGCGCCGGGGAGCCCTGGATGTTGTCCCGCAGGTGCGAAAACACCGCCTGAGCGCGGTCCGTGCGGGGCGCCAACACGGGCACCTCCACCAGGTCACCCGGGCTCAGCCGCGACAGGTCGCACGTGATTGCCGCGATGACCACCCGGAGCGCAGCCAGCTTCGACTTGCCCGAGCGAATCGCGCAGAACACGCCCATGATGCTCGGCGGATCCTCCGGCGGCTTCGCTCCACCGAACGCATCGCGCACCTCCTCGACGTCCCACAGCTCCTCGAGCGGGAGACCCTCGGAGACTCGGCAAATCGCACGCTGCAGCGGCGTCGCCGTCTCGAGCCCGAAACCCTCGCGCGCCGTGAGCATCGCCTCCATACGGGGGCGCCCCGTCTGCGGCATCGGGCTGACGTGCGTCGGATCCAGGCTCTTGCGACGCGCGGCCATCACCCCACCATCCGCTTCCTGCGCTCGTACTCCGTCAGTGCCGCGCGGACGCTCTTCACGATGAGGTCGATGTTCGCCTGTCGCCACTCGTCGCTCAGCAGCCCGTACTCGTCGCGAGTCAAGCTCTTGGGCAGCAACACCTCGATGCGGTCGAGTTGCCCCGTCACCAGAGACAACTCACGGTCGAAGATGTCCGCGTGCTTCTCGGGCGGGGGCTGGTGAGACACCACGGCCACGCCGCTCAGAGCCATCCGCGCCCCGACCTCACGCTGCAGCGAATCCCAGTAGCCGCGCTCGGCTCGCTCCAACGTCTCACGCGTGGCCGCGTCGGGCTCGTCCGTCGGGAGCGAATAACCCGAGTGCAGGACGTCCATGACGTCGTCGAAGTGGCTCCCGAGGTCGGCGGACGTGTCCACCGTGCCATCGGGTAGGCGGGGGATGTCGGGGGGCGTGCTCACAGGCGGGCCTCCCATTCTCGCACCTCTGCCTCGTAGTCCTTGGCGCGCCGCCGCTCCCACCACTCTCCGATGCGACCAAAGCCGACCCCGAGGGCGATGAAGGCAACCGCAATGGCTCCGACCAAGAACTTGAACCCGATGTACTGGGTGACCGTCACCGCCCACCCCCAGAAAAACCCCCGCTCGGCAGGTGTTTCACACGAGCGATCACCGGGCTCCGTTGCAGGATCTCCCTGCACACCATGCCCGCCGAGCGGGAGAGAATCGCGAGGCGCGCCACCTGCCTCCGCATCACCGAATCACCGCCTTCCGCACCAAGTGCATTGGCAGCAGCTGGTCATCCAAGCCCGGAGCGCTCAGCACCACGCCTACGCTCGTGAGGCGCATCGAAAACTCGTCTCGGCCCTCGCTCAGCGTCGTCACCGATGCCGACGTGCGCCCCGTCAATCGGTCGAGCCGCGTCGGATCGAAATCCACTCGCTTGAGCCGGGCCAGCGTGCGGAGGCTCTCCCCCGGCACGCCCGCGCTCTTCCCGCCGCCACCGCTCATCGAAACACCTCACCGAGATCCACGCGCCCGCGGTCCTTGCGCGCCCTCGCCTCCCGGGCGCAGAGCTCGTGAGCGGCGAGCAGGTTCTGACGCGAGTCGTTCGCCAGCTGACTCCCCAGCTTCATGTCCCCGAGCACCTCGAAGGCGAACCGGCTCGCCGCCAGCTGGAGCGCAGCGCTCGCCACCATCGAGGACGGACCCGGGCCACACGCACCGCCGCCCACCTGCTGCGCCAACTGCGCCACCTGTGCGCGCCGGAACGCCACTGCCGCCTTCGCGTAGGTCTCGAACTCCGGGACCGCGAACCTATCGCCCAGCGCCAGGCGGTTGCTCAGGCGCACCTGGCCCGCCTTGGCGGCGCCGCCCCTGGCCCCCAGCGCGCGCGCGCTCTCCCGGTCAGCCAGGCGCCCGTTCGCGTCCCTCCTGACCGCTCCGTCGTCCCGCTGAGGCCCAGGCACCCCCTCCGGCAGACGCTCCGGGCGGAGAACCTCGATGCGGTGGGTACCCTCACCCACCTCGGCTGCCCTGCCGTGCGCCTTGACCAGTGCCATGCCGGTCAGTCTGGGGGGTCTAGCCCCCAGGTGTCAACCGAAAAGCGGGGGCTGGAGACC
>Ga0207873_1003713_pt1 | contig 10791 bp, 5 predicted proteins | sample BGWIniCompost_FD_187373 | JGI IMG/M metagenome (GOLD analysis project Ga0207873, IMG submission 187373) | Cellulose adapted compost microbial communities from Newby Island Compost Facility, Milpitas, CA, USA - BGW Initial Compost (SPAdes)... ... | reverse complement strand
GAACGTGAGCACGGCGAGGCACGAGCGCAGCCGGGAGAGCGTGCGCGATGGCGCCGGCTGTCGGCGCGGCCGAGGGACGAGGCGGGGCGCTGGCGCGACTCGGGTGCGTCGAACTCGGAGCCGGCCCGTGGCACGATCTCCTTGACAGCCGTGGCTGTTGACAATACGGTGGCTGAGATCGCAGCTCTGCGGGTGGACTGAAAATCGATTTGATTTTCATTACGCGGTAAGTCCTGTCGCAGGTCAGACCAAACAAAGGAGTCGTTCGAACCCCCTCTGCAACCCGAGGACACACGGAAGCGGGTCGCACGCCCTTCGTGCGTGCGGCGGGAGCGGTCAAGCGGGATTGCGACAATCGAACCCATGGAGGGACGCATGAAGTTCGCGTTGCGAGGAGCGGGCGCCCTGGGCTTCCTGGCGGCGCTGCTGGCGGCCGGGCCGGTTGCGGGCCAGCAGACGACCGGGCGGATCCAGGGCCGGGTGGTCGATGCGCAGACGGGCCAGCCTCTGGTGGGCGCATCGGTCATCGTGGTGGGGACGAACTACGGCAACATCACCAACGAGGAAGGCTACTACTTCATCAACAACGTTCCCGCCGGCGTGCACAACATCCAGGCCCAGTTCCTCGGCTACCGGACGGTGGTGGTCGAGGGGCAGCGTGTGCTGGCCGGGCAGACGGCGGACGTGAACTTCGAGCTCACGGCCGAGGCGCTCGCGCTCGAAGCGATCACGGTGCAGGGCGAACGGAACCCGCTGGTCCCGCGCGACCAGACGCAGACCAAGGCGATCATCACCTCTGAGGTGATCGACGCGGTGCCGGTGGAGAACGTGCGGGACGTCATCGCGCTCCAGCCCGGCGTCGTGGAGACGGGCAGCGGCCTGGGGCAGGTGATCCGGGGTGGCCGGCCCGGCGAGGCGGCGGTCTACCTGGACGGGGTGCTGGTTCGCAACTTCGCCGTCGGCGCGCAGAGCGAGATCACGCTCCAGGCGAACGCGCTGGAGGAAGTGGACGTGCTGCTCGGCGGATACGGCGCCGAGTACGGCCAGGCGCAGTCGGGCGTGATCAACCTGGTCTCGAAGGGCGGCGGGACGGAGTGGAGCGGCGCGGTCAGCTTCGAGACCGACCAGATCGAGATCGAGAACAGCTACGGCTACTCGCGGCTCGAGGCGAGCATCTCGGGGCCGATCCTGGGCGAGAAGCTCGGGATCTCGATCTCCGGCACCGCGGTCGGGCAGGAGGACGCTCGCCCGACCTACATGGGCTGTGACGTGGGGCGCCTGACCTTCCAGAGCGTGGTCGACGGCTCGAGGTTCTCGTACTGCATGGGCCAGACGCGCTTCTTCCGGCCGACGGGCACGTTCACCTCGGACCCGGACAATCCGGATGTCAAGGTCATGGACTTCGAGGAGATCGAGGGCCTGGGCGCGAAGAAGCCGTGGAACAACGGGGACTCGTACAACCTGAACCTGACGGTGCGCGGCACGCCGACGGCGAGCACGCGCTACAACGCGGGCATCACGCTCGCGCGTGACCAGCGCCGCTTCTTCGACCCGCAGCTCCAGTTCCGGCCGTATGCCCTCCAGGCGCGGCGGGACAAGAGCTGGCTCGTGCGCGGCGGCCTCGAGCAGGTGCTGTTCCAGGGCGCCGAGAGCGGCGCGACCATCCGCATCAACGTGGGTTACGGCCTGGACGAGTTCGCGGTGGGGCCGCTCGGCGAAACGCTGGGCGACTCGGTGGCGATCCTGAAGGGCGACAAGTACCCGATGGGAGGGGACTTCCTCGGCTTCACGTTCGCCGATTTCCGGTTCCCCTTCGAGGGGCGCTTCACGATGAAGGCGGCCCTCGACCGGATCGCCGCGATGCGGGAGAACCCGAGCCTCAACGCGCTGGTGCCGCTGGAGACGATCATCGATCCGGAGACCGGCGAGCCCTACACGATCGACCGGGCCACCGAGCTCTTCGACCTGCGTTACGGCCCGGACAACCCGTTCGGCATTCAGGACTTCCAGACGGGGCTGCCCGGCTACGGCTGGCGGAGGGAGAAGACCCTGTCGCTCAGGGTTGACCTCGACTGGCAGGCGAACCGGTGGAACCGGATCGGCCTCGGCGCCGAGGTCTACAAGAAGGACATCCAGAACCTGACCGGCTTCGGCCAAGGGTTCGGCGCGCTGAGCCTGATCTCACCCACGTTCCAGAACGTTTACACGGCCGACCCCATCATCGCGGGCTTCTACGCGAAGGACCGGCTGGATCTCGGCGAGGTGGTGGTCGAGCTCGGCGCGCGGCTCGACTACTTCAAGAGCGACGTCCTCTACCCGAAGCTGCCGGGATTCTCGCTCCCGCTGCGGTCGGGGGAGCAGGTCTTCACGCCGGAGTTCATCGAGCACGAGCCGCAGCTCCTGTTCAGCCCGCGGCTGGGCGTCGGCTTCCCCGTCACGGAGAACACGCAGTTCCGCCTGAGCTACGGGCACTTCACGCAGGTGCCGCCGCTGAACCAGCTGTTCTCGGGCGTGAACGCGGACCTGACCAAGGTGAACGCGAACGCGACGTTCGGGCGGCCGATCGATTTCGGGCGGACGATCGGGTACGAGGTGGGCATCACGCACTCGTTCGATCCGCAGACCGTGCTGGACATCTCGGGCTACAGCCGGGAGAAGCAGGGCGACATCGCGTACCGGGTCGCGAACCTGGAGTACCCGATCGGGCCCCGGAGCGTGCGGTTCCTGACCAACGCGGACTTCGGCTACGTGCGCGGGGCGGATGCCCGGCTCAGCCGGCGCTTCTCGAACCTGCTGAACGTCCAGCTCGCCTACAGCCTGCTGGATACGCGGAGCACGGGTGGCGATCCCCAGGATTACCTGAGGACGCTGGGGCGCCAGACGGATCCGGTCACCGGCGAGGCGCTGCCTCCGGCGCAGGCGGCGTACCCGACGAACTTCGACCAGACGCACACGATCTCGCTCTCCGGGGTCATGACGACGCCGCGCGACTTCCTGGCCGATCGCAGCCCGGTCGCCAACACGCTGCTGCGGGATCTGACGGTCAGCGTGGCGTTCCAGGCGCGCAGCGGCCTGCCGTACACGTTGACGCGGACGGCGGGCGCGACGTCCAACATCAACGGGCCCGACCCGATCTTCGAGGAGCCGATCAACTCGTCGCGGCTGCCGTGGAGCTACACGTCGAACCTGCGCCTGGGGCGTGACTTCGCCGTGGGTTCGAGCAGGATGAACGTGTTCGTGAGCGTGCGGAACCTCCTGAATCACAAGAACGTGCTGGAGGTGTTCACGGAGACGCGGTCGCCGCTGAACCCCGGGCTCGACTTCATCGCCAACAACACGCTGGGCACGTCCCGCGGCGTCTTCGATACGGACATCGTGATCGCCGAGGTGCGGGATCCCTATCAGAGGCTGTTGCTGGCCCGCCGGGAGCAGCTCTTTGGCGATGGCAACGGGATCCTGGACCGCAGGGAGCAGCATCTGTCCTCCATCGCGTCGTTCGTGGCGAGCGGCTACGGCACCCAGCTCGACATCATCACGGGCGAGTTCTTCGACGAGCCGCGCCAGATCCGGCTCGGGGTGGAGTGGCGGTTCTAGACCAAGCGAGCAATCCAGGGGAGGGCGGCGGGCCCGCCGCCCGCTCCCTCCCCCTGGCTAGCCCCAAGGAGGATTCGAAGTGATGCGAACCTTCCCGATGAGAGTGGTCTGGCGTGCCCTGGCACTGGCCCTGGTGCTGGCCGGGGCCAGCCCGCTCGCGGCGCAGACCACTCGTGACAAGTACGAGGCGCGCCTCCGCCAGCGCAGTCCGTTCAACATGGCTGCGGCGGGGGAAACGCAGTTCACGCTGAACATCAACAACTGGCTCTGCGGCATCAACGACCAGGGGCAGAACTGCGTCAACACGTTCGGCAGCACGACGGGCGGCGGCGGGTTCTGGCCGATCGGCACGACCAACCAGTACATCTTCGACTTCGGTCTGCAGATCGCCGCGCGGGACCCGATCAACCCGGGTCGGTTCGTGGCGATGCACTGCTTCAACGTGAGCGCCACGCAGGCGTCGTGCACGCCGAGCGGCCAGGGGATCTTCCACTCGGACAACCCCGCCGACCTCGAGGCATGGCCCGAGGCGTGTTACCTGTGGAACCCGCAGACGGGAGAGCGGGTGAAGACGCTCTCGCAGCTCGACACGTGCGTGCAGTACACGGACTTCGATCCGGCCTTCACGGTGCCGGGCGGGCACCCGATGGGCATCGAGGTCACCCAGCACACGCTGGCCTTCACGCTGTCCGGGTTCCGGGACATGATCTTCTTCATCTACAAGATCAAGAACATGTCCCACACGCAGGCGTTCCGGGATGCGAACCCGCAGCTCAACGTGCCGCCCGGGGGCTGGACGCTCGAGGACGTTTACGTCGCGGTGGGCCACGACGCCGACGTCTCCAGCGACGAAGTGGACGAGAACTTCGGGACGTTCGTCCCGTTCCTGAACCCGGAGACGCCGCTCTGGATCGGGACGATCTGGCAGGCCGACTTCGAGGCGGCTGACTTCCAGCCCTACGCGCAGTGCGGCTTCTGCTCGAACCCGGGCTTCGTGGGCACGACGTTCCTGCGCAGCCCGTACAACACGACGGGCGACACGATCCGCACGAACGTGGCGGGCGTGCAGCGCGTCATCCCGCCCATCGACAAGGAGCGGCTGGAGGAGCTCCGGCTGGCGGCCGCGCGGGGCGATACGGTTGCCCGCGACACGCTCAAGAACTACGAGATCGGTCAGAGCTTCGCTTCGCTGACCACGCGCGGCGGCACCTTCCCGGACCCGGAGGATGCGGCGCAGTCCTGGCGCTACTACTCCGGGAACCTGAACGACCAGGAGAGGGCCCAGACGGTGGGCTCGCCCCCGGGCTTCGGCTTCGTGGACCAGCCCGCGATGGCGGACACGCGCTACTTCCACGCGACCGGCCCGTTCGACCTGGCGCCGGGTGACAGCGCCGAGGTCATCGTGGGCCTGGTGGCGGGCGCGCCGGTCCTGGACGTTCCGGGCTTCACGCCGGGCACGGTGGTGGACCACGGGCTGCCGGGGGACACCACGCGGCTGATCGAGAGGATCATGGGCCGCGGGCGGACGCACACGTCCTACCCGAGCCTGTTCAAGCAGGTACTCGATGCCCGGACGCTGTTCGAGACGAACTTCCTGCTGCCGAGCCCGCCGCCCTCGCCGGTCGTGACGGCGATTCCGGGGGATCGGCAGGTGGCGCTCACATGGACTGACGATCCCGTCACGGCGGCGGATCCGTACTACCCGGTGGCCGTCCAGCGAGGCATCCCCGGGTTCCGGGAGCACGACTTCGAAGGATTCCGGGTGTACCGCAAGGTGCGGCCGAACGCCGATTGGGAGCTCATCGCGCAGTTCGATCTGAAGAACGGCCTGACGCAGGTGATCACGACGGTCGACAGCGTGATCACCCAGGATGGCGAGGTGGTGGTCGTCCGCGCGGATACGGCGAATGCGGGGACGGACACGGGCCTGCAGTTCGGCATCATCGACCGGGGTGGCCGATTCCCGGATCCGTCCAACGGGCCGGGCCTGATCAACGGCGTCACCTACTACTACACGGTCACGTCGTACGACATCAACAGCCCGTTCGCCCCGGGCGGCAGCTCGCTCGAGTCCGGGCAGCGCCTCACGGCTGCACCGTCGGGGATCGGTGGTGCGGCTGCGAAGCCGCGTAGTACCGCGTCCGGCACAGCGGCCGCACGGATCACGCCGCCGCAACTGGTCGGCAACGGGCAGGTGCTGGAGGTCGGCCCGCCGACCATTGATCCTCAAACCGGGACGTTCAGCGGCCAGAATGCTTCCGCGAACGGACTCCAGCTCTCCTTGACCGCGTACGACCCGCTGCTCCTGACTGCGGGTGAGTACTCGGTGACCGTGGACTCGGTGGTGCCGCTCAACGGTTACGAGGATCTGCTGGGCATCCACACGCAGGAGCACCCCAACTGCCTCGGCGTTTCGACGGCATACTTCTTCACCGTGGTGACGCCGGTGGGGACGGAGAAGGTCCGGCACGAGGTGGCGGATCCATCGTTCGAGCAGTTCGGCTGCCCGGAGTCGGTGGAGGAGGACATCTTCTCGCTGTCCGTCCCGGCGGACGCCACCCGGGCGGCGCAGTACGGCGTCGACCCGAACCACCTCGCGGGCGCCTTCTCGGGCCGCCTGGCCTACGGCGCGGTAGACCGCATGTCCGGTGGCGAGGCAGTAGAAGCCTACCGCTCGCACCAGGTATCCGAGGCGGGCGGGTCGCGCTGGTACGTCGGTAGCGAGCCGCCTCACCCCACGCTGGACACCGAGGCCGGCCAGCTCCCGGGCGTCACCAAGATCTGGAACGGCGCGAGCCAGTACGTGCAGAACGAGAGCCTGCGCTACCTGGTGGCATACTTGCTGGCGCCGCTGATGCGCGGGGCGGAATTCGAGGTGACGTGGGGCGCCGACGGAGAGATCGAGTCCGTCGTGGACCTCACGCACAACCTCGAGCTCCCGTTCCACGAGGGGTATCGCGCGTCGTGGGGAGTCCGCAACGAGGCGTCGGGCGACGGGATCCTGTCGTTCGGGGACTTCTGGCACGTCACGCCGGTGTCCGAGTGGTGGCTGGAGGACGTCGGCGCCCACGTGCCGCTCGAGCGGACCGCCCGGATCCAGCCGATCTCGAGCACGCCTCCGTCGGGCTTCAACGACAACGTGTCGAGCGCGACGGGGATGGGCTTCGGACTCCACATCGCGGGAGAGCTGTTCCTGTTCGAGACGGACCAGCTTCCGCCGGCGGGGACGAAGTGGCGGCTGCGCACGTATCACGGGACTGTCGACATGGAGGTGGAGGGCGCCGACACGACGTACACCTTCACGCCGGCTGAGGCGTCGCCGCCGAACATCGTGGGGCTGACGGCTAAGATCGTTGTCGAGGCCCCGGCCGAGGTCGTGGCGGCCAACGCCAGTCTCGAGAACGTGCACACGGTGCCGGATCCGTTCCTCGCGACGTCTGCGCTGCAGACCACGAGCAACAACCGGCAGATCATGTTCGTGAACCTGCCGCCGAGGGCGACGATCAGGATCTACTCGCTCTCGGGCGTCCTGGTGGACGCGATCGAGCACAACGATCCGGCGGGCGGCGGCACGGCGTACTGGGATCTCCGGAACCGGAACAACCAATACGTCGCGAGCGGGGTCTACTTCTACCACGTCAGCACGCCTGACGGGAAGCAGAAGGTCGGGAAGTTCACCATCATCCAGGCCCCGTGAGCAGGAGGACGACAATGCGCACCAGGAAGTGGCTCGCGCTGGCGGTCGGTGCCGCTCCGCTCCTCGTGGGGCTGGGTGCGGGAACGGCCGCGGCGCAGGACCCCACCACCGGCAAGGTGGACAACATCGGCTACGGCACGCGTGCCGGCGAATTCCTGCTGCTGCCGGTCGGAGCGCGGGCGGCGGCGATGGGCCAGGCCTTCTCGGCGCTGGCCGATGACGCCACCGCGCTGTACTGGAACCCCGCCGGGATCTCGTTCCTGGGCCAGAGGAGCATTCACGTGACGCACCTCGACTACTTGGCCGGGACGAGCTACACGTGGGGAGGACTCGCGGTCCCGCTGGGGATGGGAAACTGGGTCGTCGGCGTGCAGCTCGGGGGCTTCAACTTCGGCGAGGCGCCGGTCTACACGGTCGAAGAGCCGGACGGCACGGGCTCGACGTACACGAACAGCATGTTCGTGCTCGGCGGCTCGGTGGCCATGAACGTGACGGACCGGTTCAGCTTCGGCGGGTCGGTCAAGTACGTGCAGGAGAGTCTAGCCAACACGAGCGGCAGCACGCTCGCGCTAGACATCGGCACGAACTACCACACCGAGATCGCGGGCCGGCCGTTCCGTGCGGCGTTCTCGATCCTGAACCTGGGCGGCGAGATCGCGCCCACGGGGTCGGATCTGGTGGTGAACGTGCCGAACCTGGATCCGAGCACGCCGGACAGGACCGACCAGGCCGTCCTCAGGACGCAGTCGTTCCCGCTGCCGGTCATGTTCAAGGTAGGGTTGGGCTGGGACGCGCTCTCGACGCCGACCAGCCGGCTGACGGTCGCGGGTGAGTTCTGGCAGCCGCAGCAGAACAACACCTCGACGGCGTTGGGGCTGGAGTACACGCTCCGCCCGGACGCGGTGCGGGGCGTGTCCTTCTCGCTCCGGGGCGGTTACACGTACGAGCCGGATCGCTCGTACGAGGCAGGCGGTATCAACTTCGATGACGAGGCGAGCGACGGCCTCGCGTTCGGCGGCGGCATCCTCTATCAGCCGTCCGAGACGGGCTTCGGCCTCGGCATCGACTACGCGTACCGGCAGCTCGGGCTGCTCGGCAACGTGAACATGTTCAGCTTGTCGCTGCGCTGGTAATCGGGGCCGCCGCGGGTTCGCCCGCGGCCTGCCCACTGGCGCCGGCACCGGCAGCCATCGGCGAAGCCTGGCCGGCGCGCAGACTCGGAGCCGCGGCCTGCCCTCCACCGGGGGCAGGCCGCAGTCGCTGGGACGGATCCGGAGCGGCCGGGCGAGGAACCCGGATCCGACCGGCAAGAGTACGGAGAACGGGAATTTCACGGATGCGCGGCGGCAGCGGCGCCGGGCGCCGGCAACCCGTCTGGTGCCGGCCGCCGGCGGCCGGAGCGCTCGCTCGAGTCCACGCGCCGCAAGCAGGAGCGATCAGATGCCCTGGATCCTCGCCTTGGCCGCCCTCGCCTTGCAGCAACCGGCAGAGCCAAGCCTGCTCTTCTACCGGTTCTGGCGGGCGCCGAACATGACGTCCGTGACGGGTGTGATTGCCGCCCCGCTGGCCGGCCTCACCTTCACGCCTGCCCCGCTCGGACGGGCGCAGACATCCACATATGGCATCGAGGTGGAGTTTCGGGACGCGGCTGCGGGCACGGTCCTCCGGCGGGAGTCCTGGTTCCGCCGGGTCTCGCTGCCGCAGGGCACGATCTCGCCGACGGCGCAAGCGGTGGAGACGATTTCCTTCGATCTCGCGCCGGGTCGTTACACCGTCCGCGTCGTGCTGACCGACTCGGTGACCGGCGCCACCGCAGCGGCGGAGCGGCTGCTCGCGGTGACGGGCGAGCGCCCGCCCACCAGCGACCTGGTGCTTGCCAGTGATCTGCGGCCGCTTGCCCAGGGCGAGACCGCTCCCCACGGGACGTTCGTCCGGAACGGTCTGGTGATCACCCCCAACCTGAGCGGTGTGGTGGCCGGGGATCGGCCGGCGTTGGGCCTGTTCACGGAGGTGTATCCGCCCGAGGGCGCGGAAGGGGACACCGCCCTGGTGAGCCTGGTGTTGCGCCGCGCAGAGGGGACAGGGCCGGCCCAGGAGCGGCTCGTGGGGCGCCGCGTTTACCCCGCCGGAGGCGGCGTCGAAACCATGCACGTGCCGCTGGACGGCGTCCAGCCGGGCGAGTACCGCATCGGGGTGAAGGTGGCGTTCCCGGACACGACGATCACCGTGGAGCGGGAGTTCCGGGTTCCTGGGGCCTCGAGACTCGCGGCGGCCAGCCTCTTCGCCAATCTGGATGCCGCGGCGCTGGACAGCATCTTCGAGGTCTCGAGCTACGTGGCGGAGCAGCAAGAGGTGGAGCTCTTCAAGGGGCTGGACGTGGAGGGCAAGCGCCGATTCCTCGATCGGTTCTGGGCGAGGCGCGACCCGACGCCCGGCGGCCCGAACGAGGCGTACGAGGAGTACATGGCGCGCGTGGCGTACGCCAACCGCGAGTTTGCCGAGCGCCAGTCGCGCCAGCCCGGCTGGAAGACGGCTCGCGGGAGGATCTACATCGTGTACGGTCCGCCGGCAGAGCGGTTCACGCCGCAGCAATTGGGGCGGTCGGCCGAGGACCGGCGCTTCGAGGTCTGGAAGTACGCGGGCGGCCGGAACGACAAGTACGTGTTCTTCGACGAGCACAACAACGACGTCTTCCATCTGATCTACTCGACCAACCCGCGAGAGCTCAGCGACCCCAACTTCGAGGCGCGCTATCCCGGACTCGCGGACCTGGTCCGGCGGATGTGACGCGAGCGAAGGCGACGCGGGCGGCGTCCGCCGCCGGCGGGCGGGGCCGGCAGCGTGGTCCAGGGCACGATCCCTGCCTCCCCCGCACGGTCGGGTCCGAGCGGCACCGACCAGGGGGGAACGCGGAATGGGTAGACGGGCCACGATGATGCGCGGAGCGGCGGTTCTCGGCGCCGGTCTGTTGATGCCGATCCTGCCGGTGCCGGCTCGGGCGCAGCAGCAGAGCGCGGCCGCGGACTCGGCGGAGGCGTACTACCGCCTCGGCCGGGAGCTGTTGGCCCGCGGCGAGGCCAGGATCCGCTCGAAGCGCGAGGACCGGCTCCGCTGCTGGTAGTACGACGCCGAGAACGCGATCCGCTGCGGGTTCCACCGCAGCCGCGCCCCGATCAATCGCCGGAAGAACTCGCTCTCCTCCAGACGCGCCGGCGCCAGCCGCTGCACGCCAGAGCCCGGTCGATCTGGACCAGGTGGTTGTCACCGGTTACCGCCAGAGCCTGCAGTACTCGACCGAGGCCAAGCGCGAAGCCACCGGCTTCACCGACAGCATCTTTTCCGAGGACATCGGCAAGTTCCCGGACACCAACATCGCCGAGTCCCTGGCCCGCATCCCCGGCATCCAGATCGACCGCGACGTCAACGGCGAAGGCCTGAACGTCGGCATCCGCGGCCTGCCGCAGAGCTTCACCAAGACCCTGATCAACGGCGGCGAGGCC